>Ga0265297_10003359_pt1 | contig 29208 bp, 26 predicted proteins | sample Munlanlwell13791_FD_192502 | JGI IMG/M metagenome (GOLD analysis project Ga0265297, IMG submission 192502) | Leachate microbial communities from a municipal landfill in Southern Ontario, Canada - Leachate well 137-91 | ecosystem: Engineered > Solid waste > Landfill > Unclassified | place...
GCCGACATCCTTCTGCTTGCCTCAGACTACACCTCCGCGAAGAGCGGCTACGAGAAAGCCGTGGAAGGCTGTTCGGATGGCAGGCTTCTGTTTCTGTTGGGTGCCAGGCTCTGTGCCGCGGCATTCCTCGCCGGGGATTCAGCGAAGGCCGACGAATACTATTCAGCGTGGACGCGTGACTTCGGGGAGTTGACCGCATCGTTCAGCGGGGCTTCTTCCGTTGCGAACAAGCTGAAGACCGACCTGTCAGGTTCCTCGCCATTCTGTGTGCAGGTTGGGGTCTTCGGTAATCCTGACCGGGCGAACGCTTTGGTCAAGACTTTGACGGCTGCGGGTTATGTCGCATCGGTCAAGCAGACAGAGCAGGGCTATCGCGTGCTGGTGGGACCGTACGATGCTGTGCGGCATGCGGAGGAGGCGGCTCGAAAACTCCAGAGCGAGGGATACTCGACTATCCTCAAGCCGTGGGACGGAAGGTGAAGTGAGTTCTGAGCGCAATGCTCAACCTTCTCTGCTCTCCACGCCCATGATGAGCCAGTACACGCGCATCAAGGCGCACTTCCCTGACACCATCCTCTTTTTCCGTATCGGCGACTTCTACGAAATGTTCGGCGAGGACGCGATAACAGCCTCCAAATTGCTTGGCATAGTGCTTACATCGAGGGGCAAGGGGCCTGACGCTGTTCCTTTGGCCGGGGTGCCATACCACGCTGCTGACACATATCTGGCGCGTCTCGTCAAGGGCGGATTCAAGGTCGCCATTTGCGAGCAGCTCGAAGACCCCGCTCTTGCCAAGGGCGTTGTCAAGCGCGACGTGGTCAGGGTGATTACTCCCGGCACGGTCTACGACGAGAACATCGTTCCTGCCGACGACAACATCTATCTGGCCGCTGTCGCCTCTTCCGGTGACGCTTGCGCGATTGCCTACAGCGACGTCTCAACGGGTGAGTTTGCGGTTGACGTGATCGCCCCCGATCGCCTCCTCCCCGAGATCAACAGGCTTTCCCCCCGTGAAGTCCTTGTCCCCGAAGTCGATGGCGGTATGGGCGAGATACTCAAGCGGGAATACTGCCGGTTCGCTGAAGCTTCGCTGGAAGTCCTTCCCGGATCGGAGTTCGACCCCGCAAGCGGCATAGAAAAACTCCGGGAGGTATTTCCAAACCTTCCCGAAGACATTGAGCAGAAACGCTGGCTGCCAGCCGCCCTCGCCCTTCTTTCTTACCTGAACCGCACTCAGCGCGGCAACCTCGGGCAATTCCGGTTTATTCGCGACAACGCTCTTTCCGGCACTCTGGCTGTTGATTCCAGGTCGCTCCGCAATCTCGAAATAGTCTCGTCCCCGTCCGGCAAGAGGAGCGCCACACTCCTGGGTGTCTGCGACTTCACCTCGACCGGGATGGGAGCCCGCATGCTGCGGTCCTGGCTTGTCCAGCCGCTGACAAGTATTGAGCGAATAAAGGCAAGGCAGGCGATTGTCCGGGCGATGATCGAAGAACCACTGCTGCGCGGGACGATAGCGACAACGCTTAAGACGGTCTGCGATGTCGAACGCGCCACGGCACGGGCTGCCGCGAGCCGGGCTACCCCGCGCGATATCGTCGCGACGCGGGAATCGCTTGAGTCCGCCGAGCGCATTAAGACGATCCTGTTGTCATCTCACGGAGTCCTGGGAGTTCTGGCCACCACGATGGACGAGCTTCCCCAGTTGCGTCAGGAAATCGCCTCCACCGTGGTTGACAACCCTCCCCATGCAATCGGCGAAGGGGACTTTGCCCGGCAAGGGGTTGACAAGGAACTGGACGAGCTTCGCGCGGTGCGTCGCGGGGGCCGCAACTGGATTGCCGAGTATCAGCGCCGCGAATCCCAGCGGACGGGAATCTCTTCGCTCAAGGTCGGGTACAACTCCGTCTTCGGGTACTATATAGAGATATCCAAGCCCAATCTCAAGCTCGTTCCCGATGACTACATCCGCAAGCAGACTCTTGCCAACGCCGAGCGCTTCATCACCCCCGAGCTGAAAGAGTACGAAACCCGCGTCCTGACCGCTGAGGACCGGATTCTGGAGATCGAGCGCCGGATATTCCAGAAGATGCAGGACAGCATCGCATGCCACGCCGACCAATTGTTCTCTCTTGCTCGGCTGCTTGCTGCCCTGGACGCGCACTGCTCGCTCGCGCGTTTTGCCGAGGAAAGGCGCTGCTGCATCCCGGAGATCACCGATTCAATAGAGATTGACATACGGGACGGAAGGCATCCCGTCGTGGATGCGAACCTGCCGACAGGGACTTTCGTGCCCAACGACACGCTCCTGAACCCTTCCAGTCTCATCCATATCATTACCGGGCCGAATATGGCCGGGAAAAGCACTTACATCCGGCAGGTGGCTCAAATCGTCATTCTGGCGCAGGCGGGAGCTCCGGTTCCTGCGGCGGCAGCGCGCATCGGGATTGTGGACCGCCTGTTCACCAGGATCGGGGCGGGCGACGACCTGGCTCGCGGGCGAAGCACTTTTATGGTTGAGATGCTGGAGACCGCAGAAATCCTCGCCTCCGCAACTCCACGCTCGCTGATTGTGCTGGACGAGATCGGCAGAGGCACAAGCACTTTCGACGGTATTTCCCTGGCCTGGGCCATTACCGAGCACATTGCCGAGAACAAGGCGATCTCAGCGCGGACGCTCTTTGCCACTCACTATCATGAACTGACGGAACTGGCGTCCATCAAGCCCAGGGTGCGCAACTTCAATGTTGCAGTCAAGGAATGGCAGGGCAGGGTGGTGTTTCTCCACCGCATCGAGCCCGGGGCATGCGACCGCTCCCACGGAATCTACGTTTCCCGGCTGGCGGGTATGCCGGAAGCCGTTGTCAAACGGGCTTCGGAGATACTCAAATCCCTGGAGCAGCAGGCGCTGGACGTTGACGGCAAGCCCAAGCTCAAGGTCTTTCAGAAAGGACGCAGGCAGAAGGAAGTCCAGCTTCTTCTCTTCGATTCTCCGTACGCTGACTTGCTTAACGAGTTGCGGTCCCTAAAACTCAATTCCATGACCCCGATTTCCGCGCTCGAATACCTGCAGCGCATCCAGGAGGAGCTCAAGAAGTGAAGGCTCCACACGCCGACCCGACTGTGGCGAACTTCATCGCACGCCGCTCCGCGCAGTGCGCGTACCGGGTTTTTACCGCCCGGCAGGTGATCTGGTACTTCCTGCTCGCCTCGGTCCTTGTGCTCTTCTTCCTTTACGACTGGCTCTACGCGCTGACAACCATCAACCTCATTGCGGCAGGCTTCTACTTCTCGGTCATCTCGTACAAGTGCATAGTTGTCCTGCTTGCAGTGTTCAGGCGCAGGGAGATCGTGGTTACCCCTGAGCAATTGGCAACCCTCTCCGACGATGATCTTCCCCTCTATACCATCCTCGTCCCTCTTTACCGCGAGCCCCATGTCGCCTCGAAGATAATTTCCTACATCAACGCGTTCGACTACCCGCCCGAAAAGCTCGATGTCAAGCTGCTTCTGGAAGAGAACGACGAGGCCACGATAGCCGCCTGCCGGGGGGTGTACCTGCCCGAATGTTACGAGATCATCGTAGTCCCCCACTCGTTGCCGAAGACAAAGCCAAAGGCCTGCAATCATGGCCTGCTTGCCGCTCGCGGGGAGTTTCTGGTCATCTACGATGCGGAGGACCGCCCTGAACCTGACCAGTTGAAAAAGGCGGTCTATGCTTTTCGCGGCGAGCCGGAAAATGTTGCCTGCCTGCAGGCAAAGCTCAATTACTACAACCCGTACCAGAACACGCTTACCCGCTGGTTCACAATAGAGTACACCGCCTGGTTCGACCTCTACCTGCCCGGGCTTCACGCGCTTGGCGTCCCGATTCCGCTGGGCGGGACCTCGAACCACTTCAGAACGGACATACTGCGCAAGCTCGACGGCTGGGATCCGTTCAATGTAACGGAAGATTGCGATCTGGGCGTCAGGCTGCATTCTGAGGGCTATCGCACGAAAGTGCTGGATTCAACAACCTGGGAAGAAGCCAACTCGCGGGTCGGCAACTGGATTCGCCAGCGGTCCCGGTGGGTCAAAGGGTACTTGCAGACGCACCTTGTCCACATGCGCAATCCCCTGGCCCTGTTCTGGCGGCTTGGCCCAAAGAACTTCGTAAGTTTCCTTCTTACCGTGGGCGGGCTCGGGGCGATGCTGATCCTGAACCCCATCTACTGGATAATCGGCCTGGTCTATCTGTCCCTTCTTCTGACTGATGTTATCGCGGCACACGGCCCCACTGACGAGCTTGCCTGGCGGATGCTCTTCCTGTCACCAAAGGACGACCCGTTCTGGTCGGGCATTTCTCTGATTTTCTTTGTCGTGACCTGGGTGCTGGTCTGCGCGAACCTGCTCTTCATTTTCATCAACGTCCTCGCCTGCCACAAGCGGGGGTATCGGCGGCTGATCCCCCTGGCTCTCCTATCGCCAATCTACTGGGTGGTTATCTCGATCGCCGCGTGGAAGGGCTTCATCCAGTTGTTCACGAATCCGTTCTACTGGGAAAAGACCGTACACGGCCTGTTCTCCGAGCCCCCGGTACCTGAGACAGCAATTCCCATCGAGCCCGAGGTCATTCTTGAGGCGCCCGAGCCCATATTCGCCCCCATTGTAGAGGGCTCGCGGGAATATGAAAGAATCGCTGATGCGCAAGACCCGGAGGTCGGCAAGCAAGGTTCGCAGCCCGAGGAGCATCCCCCCGATCCCCGCTGACGGAAGAAGGCACGGCAACGCGCCGAAACGGCCAAGTCTTACTTGATCTCATACACGGCCCATTGATGCGTCCTTTGACTGAAACCCACGAAGAACTTCGCTGACCGGAGAAGGCCCTCTTTGCTTCCGGCAACAGAGTCGATCTCGAACCCGTGAGCATTGCGGCGCAGTGGTACAGACTTCGGCTTGGCGATGCTGAAGGCAAGTATTTCTGAATCCGAAATCACAAGCAGAACGTCGCCAGTGATAATCTCACATCTGACCTTCCCTGCAAATTCACTACGGGTCGTCGTCCCGTCTAACAAGTCGACCCAAGAATAGCAGCTCTTCTTTCCTTCTTCTCGTGCAAACATGACGTGGCCGGAAAGCTCACCCGAACATTGCCAAGGTACTGATAGCCTTTTCAGGAACCTCCCATCGATGGAGGAAAGCACTTCAACAGATGCTCCCTGCTGAACAACAGCCACCTCCTCTGATACAGATACAGCGACGGGATAGCTGGAAAGGCTCATTGACCAAGCGTTCGTGCATGTGGCAAAGGAAAAGTAGATCAATTTCCACCAGTCCCAGAAGAGGAAACTGTGGCTTGAAACCAGAACCATGCCTCTGCTTGAAGCAGCGATTGCTGGGTTCGTTGATTGTATCTTCCAATCGCCCTTGCAGTGAACCGTGCACGTTCCGCTCTCGCTCTTCACCGAGACAACCCGGTCGGAAAAAAGACAGAATACCATTTCTGGCGTTGGCACGACCCGCAGCAGGGGCCATGCACCAAGTTCCGCTGCCCACAACCGATGACCATCCGCGTTACGGTACGCCAGTAACTGCGTTCCAGAAACAACCAGTAGAGTATCTGGTGTCTGGACCACGAGGTCTATTCTTATCGAGTCGATGGTAGATGTCTTACGCCGACCGACGATCGAGATAATATCGATGCGCGACATAGACCAGATTGCCATGAACTCGCCCGAGACAAGAATCCGATGGAAGTTCCTGGGAGTGTCCAAGTGCTTTTCCGTGACTTCTGCAAGACAGGACAATTCCTCGCCCCAAACGCTGTCGCAGATGGCAAATGCCGACAGAAGGGCGACCAAGGAGCAGACAGCGATGAACTGGGATGCTAACCTAGACATCTGCATCTCACCACCAGTTGGGCATCTCGAGAAATAGGCTGACCGAAAAACTGGACGTCTACATCCGCATTGTACGATCGGTTCTCAGGCGTGTCAAACTGGAGGCACTGATGGTGGAAGGCCTTTTTTCCCCAGGATCCCCTTAGGATACGTCTACGACAGGTTGGCGATGTCCACTGGATCCCCATGGGAGAAATCCTCGGTGCTGCCGTTGTCGAACTGCTTCGAGGCCACTTTGCCGGTGGGCGAGTACGAATACGCGTGGAATAGGCTGCTCACCAAAACTCGGTAGCCCTTGCGCTGTTTCTTACCTCACTCCGTTGGCAATGATATCCGCCGCCCCGGCGGGATCCTTCCAGTCGAACTGCAACTTCGACTCGTTCCAGACAAGCTCGGAGCCGAAGAAGTGTAGGAACGATGCCAGGTTCGTCTCGCTGAGGCTATTCCATGAAACCCGGTTCCATCCTCGAAAAACGGGATCCGAGGGATATGTACAGGTGAAATAGGGAAAGAAGTACTTGCAGGGAACAAGCCCTTCGTCCATCATCAGGTCCAAGACAGGATCCTCCATTGGATGGCGATGGAACCCGGTACATAGCCGTAAGTACGCCATCATCTCTTTCCCCAGATCTGCATCTGCCGACACCTGTTCGATCGGGATTCTGCTCTCGAAGCGTATGAACAGCCGCACGGCTTCCGTGGGGTGGTTGCGGTACAGAAATGGAAGCCTGAGCCACGTCCGAACTTCCTCGGGAATCTCCATATACTTGTAGTAATCCGAAATCGAGGTAACACCGATCCTCGCGGCCAGATCGCCCGGCGTGAGGATCCCGAGTTCCTGCATCCGAGCCCATTCCGTTCTTGAGAGGACGCATTTGCCAGACCAGGGCCAGGGATATGATCGGTAGCCGTCCTCAAACATGAGAACCGGTGACATGACGCAATCAATGTAGTGGTTGAAGCTGTAAATGAGCCAAAGATCCTGGTCGGCCATAACTGCGAAGTCACCGCGCTCCACTAACTCGTGGGCATACGTCCTGCACGGGTATGCCCTGTAGAACTCCCGGATGGTCTCGTTCGAAGTCATCAGCCGCCCCGTGTACCCGAAGGCGATGGACTGGAGGAGCGCCTTGTGCTCGGCGGGCGAGGCGTTCCTCACCTTCTCGGTCACCTCTGAGATGATCGAGGGCACGAACTCCCTGAACAACACCGGGGGCACCAGAACCTGTCCGTTCTCTCGGTAGATCCGCGAAACCAGTTCGTTCACCTTCGTCATTCCGAACCGTGAGACCAGTGCGAAGTGGAAAGTCAAAGCATCCATCTGCGATAGATGCCAGGAGAGCCTACCCGCATATACGAGTTCTGCCATCTGCAAAACGACCTCATCGGAGTAATGTAGAGCTTTCAGCGCAAAGGTTCTTAGGAAGCCCCCTCGAACATCAAGTTTCTCGCTCACCGGAGTGCCCCCGGCGAGAATGCTGGCAACTGTAAGACGGGCAAAGTCCTCCGTTTCAGTGAACGGACACCGCACGAGGTCGTCAAGAAGAACTCGTTCGTACTTCCCGGAGGTGTCCCTCGGGAACTGCTCTTTGAAGCGAGAGTACATTTCCACTGCCTCCGGGCTCGCGGGAAGCTCATGGTTCATTTCTCTCAAGCAGCCTACGATTCCCGGAGCAAATGGCTCCTCTTGCAGTTCGCCTCCATAATAGAGCCTGTTGTTCTGAGAAGACTTCACGCAGCATCCCGCCACAACTAATAAGCACGCCATGGCCATCACGAAGATTTTTACCATGGTCTACCTGCACTTCCTGTTGCTCTTCGGTTGCACAATGCTCCTTTTGGCATCATTGCTCCGGCTGCCTGATTCCGTTGGCTAAGACCGCAGCCGCCTTGGCCGGATTCTTCACAATTTCCTGGAACTCCGGTTCCGCATGGACGGCGTTGAAGCCCGGATCGGCTGTGGCCCGTTCTCTCGCCCAATCGTCGATCATTATCGCCTCCCGGAGATTGCTCAGAGCCCCACGCAGATTCTCGACCGATGGCGCAGAAGCGATGGACTCCGCAAGGAGACGGGCTCGCCGGTAACGGGGTTCCCCGATGTTCGGGTCACAGGCAATGGACCTCTGGTATTCCGCCATCGCTTCCGTCTTGTTTCCCTGCAACTCGTACACTATACCAGCCCTGCAGTGGGCGGCCCCGCTGTAACGGTCGGCCCTGAGTGCCATTCGGTAGGCAGTAAGGGCTTCCGGCAGGTGCCCCGCTGCGCGCTCAAGATCGCCGATTTGCAGATGCTCCCGAACACGCCTGGCGTTCGCGAATCTCCCGACGGCAACAGCCAAAGTTGCCATGAAAGCCGAAAGGAGAGAGAAGCGAACTGTGTCGAACGCCTCTCCTGCAAGCCAATGAACAGCGTAAAACCCGGCCATCAGCAGCGCTGTGATTGCCGCGAATACCGTCACGATCTCCAGCATCTCCCTGCGATGTGCGTCAGCCATCTTCATCTCCTGCCGCGCGGCTGGCTGCTCAAGCTTCCGCGGAACTCACTTCCCCTGTCGTCCCGAATGGCGCCGGATCTCCCGGTCCACTTCCCGGTCGCGAATCGAATCGCGCTTGTCGTACCGAGTCTTTCCGCGCACGATTGCCATCTCCACCTTGGCCCACCCCCGCTTGAAGTACAGCTTCAGTGGCACCATAGTCAATCCGCGCTCGAGCACCCTTGCACGGATCTTGATCAGCTCACGCCGGTGCACAAGCAGCTTCCGGGGCCTGTGGGGGTCGTGATTGTTGATGTTCCCGTGCGAGTACTGCGGGATATCAAGGTCAACGATGTAAAGCTCGTCACCCCGGAAGTTGCCGAAACCATCCGCAAGGGCAACATGGCCGTCGCGCAGGGATTTCACCTCGGTCCCCTGCAGCATTATTCCCGCCTCGAACGTCTCCAGAATCTCATAGTCGTAGAAGGCCTTGCGGTTGCGGGCAATTATCTTGATTGAAGCGTCTTCATTGCTCATACGTAGAACTGCTCCGGAGCTACAAGCTCGACGGTGGGCATTTGCGACCCGAGAAACATGTGGCCGTTCTTCTCGACCTCGGCCGCCTGGTCGGATACGTAGCATCTGATCACCCCGCCATCGGGACGCGGATTGAGCAATCCCATGTCCCGCAACTGGTCACGGGTTCGATGCGCGGTCTCCTTGGCGCTGTCCACAAGCGTGACATCCTTACCCATCTCGGCCGCAATCGCCTGCTTGATGACCGGGTAGTGCGTGCAGGCAAGGATCAGTGTGTCGATGCCTGAGGTCTTGAGCGGCTTCAGATATTCGGCAAGGAGTTGCCTGACAATGTCGTCGTCGTTGCCCCGGCCTTCCTCGATGGCAGGAACCAGCAGGGGGCAGGCCTGCGCAATCACTTCAGCGTGAGGATCGCGAGCCCGGATTGCGTGGTGGTACGCTCTGCTGGATACGGTCGCGACCGTGGCCATTACTCCGATGCGCTTGTTGTGGCTCGCCTTGACCGCTGCAAATGCTCCCGGGTAGATTACGCCGACAACGGGAAGCCGAAAAGCACCCTCAAGAACCGGGAGAGCGACGGTGGAAGCGCTGTTGCAGGCCACCACGATCATCTTCGGGTTGAAGCCTCTCAGAAAACGGGCGTTCTCAACGGAGTACCTGGCGATGAGCATCGGCGACTTGGAGCCGTAGGGCACTCGCGCGGTGTCGCCGAAGTAGATAAGATCCTCGCCGGGCAGGTGCAGGCGAATTTCGCTGAGCACGGTAAGACCGCCGATGCCTGAGTCGAAAACGGCAATTGGACGTTTCACTGGTATCCTCTCGATGCGGCAAGAAGCCTGGCGAGTTCCAGGTCCGCCGCAGTGGTGATTTTGAATGTGAACGGAGAACCTGAGACGATATGCGGATGAGTCCCGATGGTCTCGGCAATCGCGCAATCGTCCGTAACATCGGCATCACTGTACAGAGAAAGCATCTTCAGAAAAATATCGCGGCGGAATGCCTGCGGGGTCTGCACCCCGAACAAGCTCCTTCTGTCCACGGTATTAATGATCTTGCCTTCACGGCCGACTTTCAAGGTGTCGGCACAGGGCAGGGCAGGCGCAGCAGCACCCCATCTCATCGCAGCCTCAGCCAGATCGGCCGCGAGCCCATCGCGCAGAAACGGCCGGGCCGCATCGTGGATGAGAATCACCCCGGCCTCCGGAGGAATCATCGCCGCGCAGTTCCTCACGGAGTCCTGCCTTCTTGTTCCTCCCGTCACGAAAGACACAGCCATCCCGCTCGGAATCTCCACGCGGAAAGTCCCCTGTGCTTGCGGTTTTCCGTGCACAAGGGTCTCCAATATCGCGCAGTTCGGGGACGCGGAGGTCAGGGTTGTGTTGGCAGCCATCCCAATGGGGAGGGCGACTATAGCGTGGTCAACGCCCTGGCGATGGATCCCGGCCATACAGCATTCGAGTATCGTTCGTTCTCCCAGGCTGACAAAAGCCTTGGGTATGCCGTATCCAAGCCGTTCGCCACTTCCGGCCGCGGCAACAATCGCAATTGTCTTAAGAGACATTCGTCTCCGCCTTGGCGAAGACGATGCGCCCTGCATCCTTCTGATAGACGTTGGTGACCACCGCCGTCAACCTTGTTCCGACAAGGCCCCGCGCCCCTTCGACCACTATCATTGTCCCGTCGGGCAGGTAGCCGACTCCCTGGTTGGCGCCGTCGCCATCGCGGACGATCTCGACCTCGATGGACTCGCCCACGATGATGTTGAGCTTCATCGCGTTGGCGATATCGTTGATATTGACAACCTCGATGCCGTGAATGCCTGCGACTTTATTCAGGTTGAAGTCGTTGGTGACGATCTTCGCGTTTCTGCTCGCCGTCAGGCGGACCAGCCTCTCGTCGACCGGCATCGCTGAGTTGTTCTCGTCCTCCAGAATCTCGACCTCTATTTCCTTGAGCTGCTGGAGTTTCTTGACTATGTCCAGGCCGCGACGGCCGCGCATCCTCTTCAGCTTGTTTGCCGAATCGGCTATGGTCTGCAGTTCGGCCAACACAAATCGGGGGATACCGATCTTGGAATCGATCAGCCGCGACCGGCACAGGTCGAACACCCGGCCATCGATCAGTACGGAGCTGTCCAGAATGAACCCGCCCGACGGTCGGCTTTCGTCCCGGAGGCTGACGAATGGGATGATGAAACGCATGTAGCCCTTGGCGCTGACCATTACCGTAACCGACATATAGCAGCAGATGAGGTAGATGATCGGGATCATCGGGACTATGACGCTTTGCTGAAGGTTCTGCTGCAGGCTGCTGGACTTTTCGGGCGAGGAACTGTACAGAAGGAGGAATCTCTCGAGGAAATTGATGACCTGCTCGGAGAAGAACACGCCGACGATCAGGCCTATGAAGATGGCGAAGAAGTTGCGCGCGATCTTCTCACGGTACAGCAGGTCCAGAAAAACCACTGCAAGTCCGCTCGCAATACCGATCAGCGGGGCGACATACGTCGAAAAAGGGGTCTGTTTGTACACGAAGGTGAAGTAGACGTAGTACTCGTAGTATAGAAGGGCGCAAGCGCTGATGAAGATAGTTCGGGTAATCCAGCTAACCATGATTGTCTGCCTCTGTGTTACTTGCCCGTTGGTTCAGGCGAGCTTTTTACTTTGGGACGGCTTTGGTCATCTTTTGGCTCCTGGGGCTCGCGTCGTTCCTTATAGCCTCCTTTGAGGAGGAACAGCACGGGATGCTCCAGAAGGTACATTCCCTGATCGGCGATGATATTGAGCTTCTCCTTGAGCCTCTTGTCGGTCAGCAGTGCCGCAATGACGCCGTCGCCTGCCCGGGTCAGTTCGATCGTTGCCTTCGCGGAAGCCGCCAGTTCGGCCAGGTCCTGCTTGAGTTGCAGGATGGTCAGGTGAAGGTCGTCCGCGATTCTTCCTGCTTTTTCCAGGATCTGCGGGGCTTCCTGGTCGGCAAGTTTCTGGAGCGAAGCAACTAAGCTGTCCAGTTTGTCAGGCATCTGGTCGAACCTGTCGAGGGTCTTCTTGATCTTCTCGAACAGAGCCGGGTCGTTGATACTCGTGGCAAATTTGGCCAGTTCCGCCCGCACGAACTTGACCGAGTCCATGACTTCGGTCTTGACGCCTTCCAATCCGTCAACGAACTTCCTGGCTTTCTCCGAAGCTTCCGCAAGGTTCCCCAAGGCTGTCTTCACGTTTCCGCGGTTCTCATCCACGACCGCCCGCGCTTCTTTCAAAAGGCTGTCCAGCGTACCGGAGGCTGTTGTGATATTCTCGACGGCAGTCCGGACATCGCTCTGGAATCGCGGGTCGCCGATGATCTTGTTGATGTTGTCCAACGAGGCCTGCAGGGACTCGGCTATCTTCGGGATGCCTTTCAATGCGTCGTCGATAGTCCCGGGGGTTGTTCCCAGCTTTGGAAGGGTCTCTCCCGCAGCCAGAAAGGTCATTGCGACCCCGGGGGTGAATTCGAGGAAGCGCTCGCCAAGCATGCTGTCAGATGTGATGCCGATGTCGGAATCGGTGGGGATGCGGTAGCCCTGCTCAAGCTCAAGTGTCATTTCGATATAGGTCTGCTTGTCCAGAGACGCTCGGATGGCGATCGCGGCGACACTGCCGATATCAACTCCGGACATCCTCACGGGCGCTCCGCGTTTTACGCCGCCAGCGCTGGGGAACTTGGCCTTTACCTGGTAGTAGTCGTGCAGAAATCGCAGACCTCCGGCGAATACGATCAGGCCTGACAGGATGACAAGCCCGATTACTATCGCCAGACCGGTTCGGAACTCCTGCTTTCTTTCTTCCATTTCACCCTCCGGCTGATCCAAGCGCCGCTGTCATTGGGCCAACCGCTTCGCCTCGAACAAACTGCCGAACGTATGGGTCATCGCTATTAAGTATTTGCTCAGGCGTACCTTCGGCTATTATGCGCCCTTCGTACAACAATACAATACGGTCAGCAATCCTGGCGGCACTTTTCATGTCGTGCGTGACTGAAACGCTTGTGACCCCGAGCTCGTGGTTCGTGCGAATTATCAGGCCATTGATTACGTCGGCCATTATCGGGTCGAGCCCTGTTGTGGGCTCGTCGTAGAGCATTACCTCAGGTCCCATCGCTATCGCGCGGGCCAGGCTTACACGCTTGCGCATTCCCCCCGACAATTCCGAGGGCATCTTGTACTCGATTCCGGGCAACCCGACCATTCGGAGCTTCTCCGACACAACCGACAAGGCGTCACTTCGAAGACACATCTTGTGCTCGACAAGGCCAAAAGAGATATTCTCCCAGACGGGAAGCGAGTCAAACAGAGCCGAATTCTGGAAGAGCATTCCGATTCGGATCCGGTACTTGGTCATCTGTGCGTCGCTCTTGTTCGTGATGTCCTCGCCGTCGAACAGAATTCTGCCCGAATCGGGCCAGGTCAGGCCGCAGATGTGCTTCAGCGTCACACTCTTTCCGCAGCCCGAGGAGCCGATAATCACCACGGACTCTCCCTTTGCCACGGTGAGATTCAGACCTTTCAGCACCTGCTGCTTTCCGAAGGACTTGCTGATGTTCTGAAGCTCGATCATCGGGGTGGACATTCTATCTCCCCGAGTATAGGAGGACGTAAGTGATGTTGATAATTACGGTGAGAACCAGGTTCAGAACCAGGATTGCGACAAACGACGTGACGGTACTCGACGTAGTCGCCCTTCCGACGCCCTCAGCACCGCCCTTTGTGTAAAAACCTTTGTAGCAACTGATGATGGCCACGGCTCCGCCGAAGAAGAAGGCTTTGACTACTCCTCCGAAGATGTCGTACACCTCGACGTACTGCAGCGTATTCTGCCAGTAGAAATGTCCGTTGATTCCGTATCCAAGTACCGCGACCGCCCATCCGCCAAAAATGCCCACCGCATTCGAGTACAAAGTGAGGATGGGGGTCATGAGGAGGGCTGCGATGAACCGGGGGAAAACGAGGTATTTCGTCGGATCCAGGCCAAGGGTCTTCATTGCATCGATCTGCTCGGTTACGGCCATTGTGCCCAATTCCGCTGTTATGGCCGCGCCGACTCTTCCGGCGAGCATGACTGCGGTAAGAACCGGCCCCAATTGCTGGATGACCGACATGAATACGATCGGCCCGATCATTGTCTCCATGCCGATCTTCTTGAACTGGTAGTAGCTTTGTACCGCCAGAACCATTCCAGTGAAGGCGCCGGTCATCATGACCACGGGCAGCGTCTCCACTCCAATCTGGTAGAACTGCGGAGATACTATACGGCGGCTCGGAGGGCCAGCGAAGATCCAGTAGATGGTCCGCCACACCATATGGGCGCAACGGCCAACTCCTCTGATATTCTCTGCGAATTCCTCCAGGAACGTTGGTTTCAACTCTTACCCTTGGCCGTATCGGCCTTGGATTCCTCCGTCTCCGGTTCAGGTTTGGGTTCCTCGGGGGTAACGGCTCGGAACACGAGAGTGTCTCCGCTCTGCTCGATCTCGATTTCCGCGCTGGTTCTGTACACGGCGGAAAGCAGGAACTCTGCCAGCGGGTCTTCAATGTACCGGGAAAGAGCCCTTCTCAGGGGACGGGCACCGTATTCCGGGCTGAAGCCCTTCTCGATCAGGAATTCCCTCGATGCGTCGTTCAGGTGCAGCTTGATGCCCCTGTCTATCAGTCGGGTGCGCATGTCGGCAAGCTCGACATCGATAATCTCGTTGAGGTCGGAGCGCGTCAGACCTCTGAAGAAGACGATGTCATCGAGCCTGTTCAGGAACTCCGGCCGGAACTCTCTTCGTACTTCCTCATTGAGGATGTTCTTCATCTCGGTGAAGTCGAAAGCGCTGTCGGGCGAGCGGAAGCCCACCGAGCCCTGTCCGCGAATCAAGTCCGCTCCGATATTCGATGTCATTATGACAATGCAGTTTCTGAAGTCCACGTGCCTGCCGAAGGCATCCGTCAGTCTTCCTTCCTCGAATATCTGCAACAGGATGTTGAAGACATCCGGATGTGCTTTCTCGATCTCGTCCAGAAGCACCACGGAATAAGGCCTTCTGCGAACCTTCTCTGTAAGCTGTCCGCCTTCCTCGTAGCCAACGTATCCCGGAGGGGCTCCGACTAAGCGGGAAACGGAGTACTTCTCCATGTACTCTGACATGTCGAGTTGCACCAGTGCGGATGACTCCCCGAACAGGAATTCCGCCAATGCACGAGCCAGGAGTGTTTTGCCTACGCCGGTCGGGCCCAGGAAAAGGAAAGAGCCGACCGGACGGCGCGGATCCTTGATGCCCGTGCGGGAGCGCCGAACGGCACGGGCCACCGACGAAATGGCATCCTTCTGAGAAATGACCCGCTTGCCTATCTCGGTTTCCATCAACAGCAGGCGCTTGCTTTCTTCGCTTTCCAGGCGCGCAAGCGGGATACCTGTCATCATTGAGACGACGCTGGCCACCGCCTCATCGTCAACAGTGCCAACCCGCTCCGTTACGGTCTCCATGTGCTTGCGGCGTTCCTCGTCCATCTTGTGGCGCAGTTCCTCTATGACGTCTCTGCACTGAGCCGCTTTCTCGTACTCCTGACGGGAAACGCAGTTCTTCTTTTCCCCGTCCATTTCCTCTATCTTGCGCTCAAGTTCGCGCACATCGGGAGGAGTAACCATCGAGCGGAGCCGAATCATGGCTCCGGCTTCATCGATAACGTCGATTGCCTTGTCGGGCAGCATTCTGCCCGAGATATAGCGGTCTGAAAGAACCACTGCGGACGCGATAGCCTGGTCGGTGATCTGCACTCTGTGGTGTGCCTCGTAGCGGTCGCGAAGGCCGTGCAGTATCTTGACGGTCTCCTCGCGCGACGGCGGATTAACTATGATGGGTTGGAAGCGCCTCTCGAGCGCGGAGTCCTTCTCTATGTGCTTGCGGTATTCGTCAAGGGTGGTGGCTCCAATGCACTGAATCTCGCCTCTTGACAGGGCCGGCTTGAGGACGTTGGCCGCATCGATGGAGCCTTCCGCGCCTCCGGCCCCGACAAGCGTGTGCATCTCGTCTATGAAGAGAATGACATTCATCGCGCGGCGGACTTCCTTCATTACCGCCTTGATTCGTTCCTCAAACTGTCCTCTGTACTTCGTTCCGGCGACCATCAATGCCAGATCGAGTACGACCACTCTGCGATTCTGCAGAATCTCGGGCACTTGCCCGCGAACAATCCTCTGCGCGAAGCCCTCTACGATTGCCGTCTTTCCGACGCCAGCTTCGCCAAGCAGCACGGGGTTGTTCTTCGTCCGGCGGCAGAGCACCTGCAGAACGCGCTGAATCTCCGTCTCGCGGCCGATTACGGGGTCGAGTTTGTCTTCCCTGGCCAGTTGCGTCAGATCCCTGCCGAAAGAGTCCAGGGCAGGGGTGCGGCTGGTTGACTCACGAGGCTCTTCGCCCTCTGCGGGTGGCTCGCCGGATTCCCTGGAGCCTCCGATAGCCTCGATGATCTCTCTTCGGAGTTCGTCAACATTGATATTCAGGTTCATCAGCACTTGCGCGGCGATGCCATCTTTTTCGCGCAGAAGACCTAGGAATATGTGTTCCGTGCCGACGTACTCCTGGCCAAGGGATTTGGCTTCTTCGACGGCATACTGCAGTGAACGCTTGGCGACCGGGGTAAGTTCCGGCTTGTGCACGACCGGACGCTGCCCGGGCGCGATCAGCCGCTCCACTTCCTGTCGGATTTTCTCGGCATCTATTTCGAGGTGCTTCATGAGCGAGGATGGAAGCCCGCCCTCGTTCAACAAACCGAGCAGTATGTGTTCAGTGCCGGTGAACTCGCTGTTTAGCCGCTCTGCCTCGGTGTGCGCGAAGCGGATAACTCTCTTTGCCTTGTCCGTGAAGTTCTCGAACACTATGCCTCCTTACGGCCGGTGCGCGTCGATAGGGCTTTCGACAGGGCTTTCTTCATTGCTTCTGCCCTGATCATGTCCCTTTCGGCCTCGTCCATTTCCCGACCGGCGGATAACTGGATGTGCGCATTCTGAATGCCAAAAATGTGTGAAAAGAGCAGGGCTCCGGCCTTCTTCGGCAGCAACTCGAGTGTCGCTCCGAGCCGCAGAAGCGAAAGGCTGTCCATACACTCTACCAGAGGAAGCAGACGCGCGCGTTCCAGCGAACCGACGGCTCGCATGATGCGATCCTCGGCTCTGGTGCGTCGTTCCGGATGAGACAGACTTTCTCGTGCCTTCCGCTCATAGGATTCCAGGGCAGCAACTGCCTTGCCAATCCCGGTAATTATATCAGCTTCGCTCATTCCCAGCGTTCGATCATTGATTATTCGGTAAATGTGGCCGACCGCTCTCTCTGCTCCAAAGGCGCCATCGAGCGTGTAGCCGATTTCCTTCGTGGCGCGGAGGGCCCTTTCGATTTCATTCGTTACAGACAGTGCCGGGAGATGGAGGATCGCGCAAGCCTTAAGTCCGGTGCCTACCTCGCGCGCCGAAGATGTCAGAAAGCCGAACTCCTCGTCGAAAGCGAACTCGACGGACGTTCCCAGGCTGTCGTCGAGCTGCCCGATCTCGTGCCAGACTTCTTCCGTCTGGAATCCGGGAGATGTAACGGAGACAAGCAGATGGTCGCTCGCGTTTATAAAGGCGCTGAAGCGCTCATCCCCGGACATCGCCAGAGACCAGCGACGCTTCCCGGCGAAAAGCTCAGGCCCCCCGATCAGCCTCTCCGAAAGAGCTCCTCTCAACAGGAGCGGGATGTCGTCGGCGCGGGACCAAATGCAGAACGGGGAGTCCGGAATGGCATCGAGTGATGCGCGAAGAAGTTCCTCGACATGCTTAAGAGAAAAATCGCCTGCACGGTCGGCGAAGACAAATCCGCTCAGGTTGCGCGCAAGACTCACCCGCGAGGCAATTGCAACATCTTCCAGGTCCGGACGAGACAGCCAGCCGGGCTGGGAAGAGAAGATTCCACTCAAGTCCGGGGTCAACTTATCCCCTTGATTCGGTCACGAAGCTCAGCGGCGAGTTCATAGTTTTCTGAGCGGATTGCGTCGTCAAGCTGCTTTTCGAGCGCCTGGATGGTCTGCTGTTTCCTGGAGGCTTCCCCGCAAATCAGCGCAGCCTTTCCTTTGTGCGTCGCAGAGCCATGCAGTCTGAGGAGAATCGGTCGGGCAGCTTCACGGAAAATGTGGAAGTCCTTCTCGCAACCGAATTTGCCGGATCTGCGGAGTGCCTTGATCGTAAGGCCGCAATCAGGACAGGTTTTCTCGTTGGCGTCTGATGGTGTTGCCTCGTTCTTGTCGGTCTCGGCTGACTTTGTGGCTTCGTTGAGGAGGTGTTGGATCATGTCCTCGAACTTGCCCTCCTCCAATCCGGTCAGGCCAACGGTCTTTGCGCAATCGGCGCACAAGTGTATGTCCTTGACACTGCCCCCGTCGGATACTTCTATCGAATGAACCGACGCGCGGCCCTTGCTGCATCTATCGCACTTCATTCGGTTCTCTCCTGTTGCTCTATAATATACGATCCGATACTTCCCTCGGACTCGTGAACGGTGACAGAATGAACGCTGACGCCTTTTGGCAGTCGGGGCGAGATTGCGTTCGCAAGATGCCGACACAGGTTCTCGGTCGTGGGGTTCTCCTGATCGAATGGGGGGCACTCATTCAAGTACCTGTGGTCGAATATCTCCACTTCGGAGGATAGCAGTGCCTTCAGGATATGGAAGTCCACCAGCATGCCGAATTCGTCGAGGACATTGCCCTGAACTGTCAGAATGACACGCCAATTGTGGCCGTGCAAGTTCTCGCACTTGTGCCCTTCGATACGAAGGCGGTGAGCTGAGGCAAAGGTCTTTTCGACTGAAATTCTGTACATTTAACCCCCGCGAACGCGCTGCTGAATTATGACACCGTGGACTGTGGGGTCAATTCAAAAGGGCCTCGCAGGCAGAAAGGAGGTATAATCGGTGACATGTTGCAACCCGGCCCGACTGTGCATTCCCGACCGTCTTTAGTCCACATTCTGCTCAAGGCTGCAGTGATCTTCATGCTCATTGAGGCTGCGACTTTCGGGCTCCTCATTTCCGCCTATCGAATTACTGCTGCTGAGATGGCTGCAGGTCCGCGCCCGTTGCAGTGGGTAGACGATCGGATTGCCGGACGCAACCTGACAATCAGCATTGCCTTGGCCGTGTCGGCCATTGCACTGATTCTCTTCACGCTTTGGCTGGTCAAAGCCCTGGTGACAAGATCCCAAAGACCCCTTGTGATTGGCCTTGCCAGCCTCATTGTTCCAGGTTCGCGTCGGGAGATTCCGTTCTCGGAAATAGCCGCGGTAGTTGTGTGGAGCGAGTTTCCTCCCGGCGATTCAACGATATTTGAGGGGCTCTGTGCCCCTGAAGTGAACGCACGCGGTTCTTCCATCGAGACAGTGGTGTTTCTCGACAAGCCGGTAGCGATTGACGCTCTGGCTGGCATAGAGCCCGGTGATTGCGACAGGTCCCGCTTGCTTCGCGGGTTTTACAGGCATTCCGACAACGAAGAACTGTTGTCCGAATTGGCTCGGAGACTGACACAGAGCAATCCTGCTGCGCGGGTGTACACGATCGTCAGCAAGTTCGCGCGCCAGAGAGTGATCTGGCGACCTTCCGCTCAATAGCTACTTGTCTGCCGGCTTCTCCTGGTCTCCATCGATCGTGCGGCGATCTCGGGACGCTTCGATACGGTTGACCAATCCTGAGACCTTGGAAAAGCCCTCGACCGCGGATGCACCCAGCACATCGTAATGGCTTCGGTCCGGAGGAAGCACCAGCGAGTTGGGTGACTTCCTTCCGGCAACAGTGCAATTACCCATAAGCAATTTCAACCTTACGGTACCCGAGACCTTTTCCTGGGTCTTGTCAAAGTACGCATCCAGGGCATCTCTCAACGTGGTGTACCAGTCTCCATGCATCAGCAGTTCGCCGTAGCGCAGCGACATGACTTCCTGATGCTGCAGCACTTTCTGAGACAGCGTGATGAGGTTCAGAGCCCGGTGTGCCGTGAACAGCACTTTTGCGGCAGGATATTCGCAGACTTCCCTGAGCTTGATTCCAAGCAGGCCGTCCGACACAAGATCCGCCCTTCCGACGCCATGCTCTGCCGCGATGAATGCCAATTCCTCCATCAGGGCCAACGGAGACATCTCACGGCCGTTCAGTGACACCGGTTGTCCCGATGCGAAACCGATCTCGATTTCGGCTCCCTTCCGCGGCGCCTTTGTCGGGTCCTCGGTTATGCTGAACATCTCCTTGGACGGTTCTTTCCAGAAATCGCGCAATACCCCGAAGTAGACCGTGGTTCCCCAGATATTCTCGTCGAGGGCAAACCTCCGCTCGGGGTCCAGATAGGGCGAGTCCTTGCCAAGCAGGTTTTCCAGGGCAGCGAACATTTTCTCGGGGGTGTTCCACTTCCAGACCCGCGGCGGGGATATGCACTCGAACTCCGGAGCCAGGCTGGCAAGAAGGCTGTCGTAGCGGACCTGCTCATTGCTGGAAATGGATGCGCCGTGTGCGACGCAGGTAATTCCGTTTTCCAGGGCAATATTGACGAGCCCGCGGATGATGGGTATGCTCGCCATGGGGCGCGCCAGGAAGAAGCCGTTGGCGATCTCGGCATCAGCTCTGAGCGCTTTGAATGCAATTTTCTCGATGAAGAATGAGCGCAGGTCGCTGATGTGGACCTGTGTTGCGCCAAGTTTGTAGGCTGCGGCGACCGCCTGTTGTATGTTCTTCCTGCCGCCGAGATCTGCCATATAGACGATGACGTCCATATTCATCTCGTTGGCCAGATAGTCGATGCAGAGCGATGTGCTCAGCCCTCCATTGTAGGCAAGCACCACTTTTCTACGATTTGCCGGGCTCACTTCACTGTCTCCTTCGGGAACACGACCTTTGCGACATCTTCGTAGTGGTCAACAAAGATGAACTCGATTCCCTCCTTGACGTATTCGGGAATCTCCTCCAGATCCTTGGTGTTCTCCTTCGGCAGGAGTATGGTCTTGACCCCGCTCTTCCGCGCGGCGATAACCTTCTCCTTGATGCCCCCGACGGGGAGAACGCGTCCGGTAAGGGTGAGTTCGCCTGTCATTGCGACTTTCTTCCGTATTGGTCTGGCCAGCGCAAGGGAAAGAAGGCTTGTGGCCATGGTGACACCTGCTGAGGGCCCGTCCTTCGGGGTCGCACCGGCGGGAACGTGGAGATGAATGGAGTGGGTGTCGAAAAATGCCGGGTCGGCGCCGAAATCCCGAGCCTTCTCCTTGATGTACGAATAGGCAATGGCGGTGGATTCGATCATTACGCTGCCAAGTTGCCCGGTCTGCCTGAAACCCCCGCTGTTGGAGGGAATTGCGGCAGACTCGATGTATAAAGTCGTTCCTCCCATGGGAGTCCACGCGAGACCCATGACGACGCCGGCTTCGAGCTTCTTCCACGCTGCTTCTTCGGGGAATCGGGGCTTCCCCAGGTACTTCTCCACATCCTTGTCAGATACCTTGACGTTCTCAACGCCCTTCTCAGCGTAGTCTACCGCGATCTTGCGGAGGATGGATGTAACCGCTCTCTCCAGATTGCGGACGCCTGCTTCCCGGGCATAGTCGTTGATCAGCTTGCGGATCGCAGGATCTGTAATCTTGACCTGGCTCAACGGAATATTGTGGCGGGAAAGCTGCTTGGGAATGATGTGGCGCCTGGCGATCTGCACCTTCTCCTCAAGAATGTAACCTGACAGATGGATCACTTCCATTCGATCCAGCAGCGGAGCAGGGATGGTGTCCGGTACGTTTGCTGTCGCTATGAAGAGCACCTTCGTCAGGTCGAAGGGCACATCCAGGTAGTGATCGCTGAAAGCAAAATTCTGTTCAGGGTCGAGGACTTCCAGAAGAGCGGATGCCGGATCTCCCTGGTAGGAAATGCCGACTTTGTCGATCTCGTCCAGCATGATGACCGGATTGGCAGTCCCAACCGTTCGGATCGACTGCATGATCTTCCCCGGCATCGCGCCGACGTAGGTGCGGCGATGGCCCTTTATCTCTGCCTCGTCCCTCATTCCTCCCAGCGAGAAACGGAAGAACTTCCGGCCAAGTGCTTCAGCAACTGCCCTTCCGATCGAAGTCTTGCCAACTCCTGGAGGTCCGACAAGACAGAGAATCGAGCCCGTCAGCGAGCCCTTCAGTTTCGAAACGGCTATGAATTCGACTATGCGTTGCTTCACATCGTCCAGACCGAAATGGTCGCGATCCAGAATCTTCCGGGCCGCTTTCGGATCCAGGTTGTCTTCAGTCTCTATTCCCCAGGGCAGCGCAAGCAGCCAATCCAGGTAATTCCGTACTACTCCGAATTCCGCGCTGTGCGGCTCAAGCAGGGAGTACTTCTCCAGTTCCTCTTCTATGACCTTGCGCACATCGTCCGGCACCTTGAGCTGTTTCAGTCGCTCGTGATACTTGTCGGTCTGTGCGGATTTCTCGTCCTTTTCGAGACCCAGTTCCTGTTTGATCGCACGCAGTTGCTCGCGAAGGAAATACTCGCGTTGCTGTGTGCTCAGGCGCTCCTGCATCTGCTTGTTGATCTTCTCCTTGATCTCGTTGATCTCGATTTCCTTCTTCAGCAGGAGAAGGACCTTGCGAAGCCGCTCGATGATAGGGAAGGTCTCCAGTATTTCCTGCAGTTCGAAGGGTTCCGCGCTGGTCAGAGATGCAGCGAAATCCGCCAGGCGGCTGGGGTCATTAATTGAGGTGGAGGACATGAGTTGGCGCATCTCTTCCTGGAACAGAGGATTGAGGCGCATCACGTCCTTGAGGGCCTGGATAATAGCCAGAGTGTGGGCTCTGATTTCGGATGCGGGGAGATCGGGTTCCGGCTTGGGATACGATATTGTCGCCGCATAGACCGGCCCCTCGCGGAAGAAGTCCACGATCTCCATGCGGGAGACAACCTGTACAAGCATCTGGTAATGAGAGTTCTCGTCCTCCCCGGCCTTGAGAATTCTGCCAACGACTCCGACATGATAAATGTCGTTGAATGACAGACGATCTTCGGCGTCGGTGTCTTTCTGGAGAGCGAAGCCGATGACTCGGTGAGCCGATTTCATCGCGGACGAAACAGTATGCGCGAAGAGCGGTTCGTTTGATTGAAACGGCAGAACCATCCCCGGGAAAAGGGGACGTTGCTTGAGGGGAAGGATGTAGACCCGGTCGGGCAGGAAGTTCAGAGCGAGGTCGATGCCCGCATCATCTCCCAGGCGCTGGGTGTTTTCGGGCTCTCCGCCGCCGTTGCCGTTCTTCTTGTCGTCAGAATTGTTCTCTTCCATTGCACTCCCTCTTGTCCCTGCTGCATTATTGCGGTCTCAGAGGAAAATGCAACTAAACCGAAGAGAGTTACCTGTCGGACAGCACTCCCGGGAACAGCTTGTCGAACACATCCTGTCTGGCAGTGCGCATGGCCGACATATTCTCGAATTCGGTTGTCGTGTTGTTCTCGACGAGCTTGACGCGCCCGTCCGAGGTAATCCCGACGACGATGCGTCCATCCTGATCGTTGTAGAAATGGGTGGACACGCAATCGTTCAGATCCCGCCCGCTGAACATGAAAATCGAGACCGAGTTGTCAGCGGGAGTGAGTGACAAATCAAAGGAGAACCGATGCTCTTCCATTGGCAGGAATTTCCGGTACTGCTTCGGCATCGAATCAATGTACTCACTGGCCTTCTGTGGCTCCCCGACTTCGCGATAGCACCATGAAATCCAGAAACCGGAGACATCATGAAGGAAAGGGGAGGGGCTGTCCCAGGAGGAAAGAAGCTGCCGGGTCGCGCTATCGAAGTCCCCGGCGAAGATCCTGCGCTTTGCCTCCATATACGCCGCAACGGCCGGATCTGTCGTGTCAGGAGGTTGTCCGGGAAGCAGGGAGTATCCGTAGCTCGGGGCCACAAGGTCCGGTGCGGGAATCAGGTTGGGCGACATCGAGGCGAGGGTTGCGAGTTCCTGGGGGGAAAGAGCGCCGGTTGCTCCATACTGTTCGAACTGGCCTACAGTCCTCGCAGCCCGGAGGAAGAACTCCCGGATTCTTCGGTACTCTTCGGCGGTGAACACCCGCTCGGATTGGGGAGAGTCGAGTTCACTCACGATTTGCCGCCCTGTTTCCAGAAGAGAGAGCATGCGGAGATGACTGTGCATAATTGAGGCGGCCCTTTGGGGGTCAGACGCCGACAAGAGGCGGACTTCGTCGTTGAAGAACCGGGCGTTTCGTGCGAATCCCGTTATCTGGTTTTTCAGGGAGGAGGCAAAGGCTTCGTTGCTTGTTGTCTGGCTTCCAATCGGGAGCACAAGACCCACAGCAAGGCCGATTATCAGTGCCGCGGCGATGGCCGCGATTCGTGCAAAAGTGCGTGTGCGGGAAGGCTGCCTGGGCAGGGCCCCGATAATTCTCCCGGGCAAGCCATCGGGCGCGGACAGGGGGGCCAGGAGTCGCTCCATTGCAGGATCGTCAAGGATGGCATCACATGCCTCACGGCAGGCTGCGCACGTCTTTACATGCTCGTCCAGCCGCATCTCTTCGTCCCTTGCCAACTCGCCAGCAAGGTACTTTGTGAGTAGCGCAATGCTATGGAATTCACACTTGTCGCTCATTCTCCATCATCTCCCTCAGCAGTTTCCGGGCACGATACAGGTGGTTCCGTACAGATGCCTCGGTAAGCTGTTCGATCGCGGCAATATCCTCGACGGACATTTTGTCAAGATACTTCAACATCAGAAGTCGCTGTTGCACTTCCGGCAGAATCGAAATTCGACCGAGCAGTTTTCGCCTCTCAACGCTCGCTGCCTCCACCTCCGAAGGATCAGCTTCCTCGGGTGAACCGATGTTGTCTTCTCCCTCCAGGGACAGCACCGGATGGCTGCGCTGCTTGCGGATGTGGCTGATTGCTTTGTTGCGAGTCATAGCCGCGAGCCATGCGCCGACCTTTTCGGGCTCCCGGAGTTCGTCAAGGGAAGAGTATGCCTTGAGAAAGACCTCCTGCACGATGTCCTCGGCAGCGCAGTAGTCGTGCAGCATCGAGAGCGCCGTGTAGAAGAGAGGCCGACTATACCGGGTTACCAGCAAGCTGAAGGCCTGCTCGTCACCACGGCTTGCGCGCCGAACGAGGTTGCCTGTTGCTGCTTCGTCCATTGTCTGGGCCTTTGTATCGACATGCTTTGCGGGGATAAATCCCAAAATAGGTCGCGATCTGCCTGAATGTTCACCGTATAGACTCCGGCCGGGCTGTGAAGCCCGGCCGGGGGCCTGTTGAGATCGAGCGGGCAACCGAGTCCTTAGATCTCCTCGGCCGCTACAATGTCGTCCGAAAGAAGGATGTCCTCGCGCAGGTAGTTCTTGAAGTAGTCCTTCAGAGCCTCTTTCCAGGGGCGCATCTTCACTTTGAATCGCTTTTGAAGCAAGCTGTTGTCCAGAACGGAGTTTGTCGGTCTTCTTGCGCCCTGAATGACCTCAGCCGGAACGATGCTGATTTCGGCCTTTAGACTGGCGAGGTGGAGGATAATGGTCGCCATCTCCGCTCTGTTCGCAGAACCCGAATTCACAACGTTGACGATTCCCCTTGCACCGGCTTCGATGAGGTCGACAGTTGCCTCGGCCAGATCCAGCGAGTATGTGGGGCTCGATATGTTGTCCGTGGTGACCTCGATGGCCTCGCCGACCTGTGCCTTCCTTGCGATGAACGATACGAAGTTCGTTCTTCCCGGTCCGAAAACCCAACTGGTCCGAATCACCAGTGAAAGCCCTACGCTTTCGGAGAGCATAGCCTCGTCGGCAGCCATTTTGAACCGGCCATACCGGTTCAATGGACACGGAGCGTCTTGTTCAGTGTAAGGCGTCTCTTTCCGGCCGTCGAAGACGTAGGAAGTCGAAAAATGAACGACGGGGATGCCGAAGTCCTGACAGATATGGGCAAGGATGATAGGACCGTACAAGTTCACCAATTCCGGAAGGATCTCATTGTCGGTCTCGTTCTCCTCGACATCCGGGATGGCGGCACAGTTGATGATGAGGTCCGGCCAGTTGTGGCGGATATACTCCAGCATCAACTCCTGATCCGTCAGGTCGAATTCCTCGCTGGGCGGGGTGATCAGTGTGTAGTTTCGCTGTTTCAGAGTTCTTTGGACCGCCTGACCGACCAAACCGGTCGAGCCGATCAGCAATATGTTCTTGTACTTCTGAGGCATCTGTCACTTTCCATCGGGCCTGCCGATGCAGTAGTAAGTGAAGCCCTCCGCACGAACGCGTTCGGGCTCGTAAATGTCGCGGCCGTCAAAGATCACGGGGCTCTTCATCAACAGCTTCATCCTGTTGAAATCAGGGTTGCGGAAGGCATTCCACTCCGTAACGATGATCAGCCCGTCGGCGCCATCGAGGGCGTCATAATTCTTCTCACACAATTGTACTCGGTTTCCGAGTACGTTCCTTGCAGTAACTTGTGCTTCCGGGTCGTAGGCCTGAATGTGCGCGCCCAACTCAAGCAGCTTCTCTATGATAACGAGCGATGGAGCCTCTCGCATGTCGTCGGTTCGTGGCTTGAACGCGAGTCCCCAGATTGCGAAGGTTTTTCCCTCGATTCTTCCGCCAAAATGCTTCAGGATACGGGGGATCAAGATGGCCTTCTGCCTGGCATTGACCTCGTTCACTGCGGTCGAGATCACTGCCTCGTAGCCGTATTCCGCAGCGGTATGGCAAAGCGCATCCAGGTCTTTCGGGAAGCATGAGCCGCCGAATCCCAGCCCCGGGAACAGGAACGCGGAGCCTATGCGCTTGTCTGCCCCGACTGCGAGCCTCACTTTCTGGACATCGGCACCGACGCGTTCGCAGATGTTGGCCATTTCGTTCATCATCGAAATCCTTGTCGCCAGCATCGCATTCGAGACATACTTCGTCATCTCACTGCTGCGCACGTCGAGGATCATGATCGGTGAACCGGTGCGGAGAAACGGCGAGTAGAGATCCGCCATGAGTTTCCCAGCGCTTTCCGAATGAACTCCGACTACTACGCGATCAGGCTTGAGAAAGTCGTCCAGGGCGGAGCCTTCCTTGAGAAATTCCGGGTTGTTCACAACATCGAAGGGGTGGGAAGTGTTCTCTGCGATCAACTTGCTGACTTGATCGGTGGTTCCGACCGGTACCGTTGACTTGGTCACGATGACTTTGTGGCCATTCATCGCGCAAGCTATCCCCCTTGCCACGGAGAATACTGCGCCAAGATCTGCCTTTCCATTGGGGCCGGGAGGCGTCCCCACAGCGATGAAAATGACGGCGGATTCTCTGACTGCATGTTCAATATCGGAGGAGAAGACCAGGCGCTGCTCCTGGAAATTGCGGAGAACCATCTCGCCGAGGCCGGGCTCGAAGAAAGGCACCTCTCCCTTCTCAAGTCGGGCAAGCTTTGCCTGATCGATGTCCACGCAGATGACATCATTGCCTGATTCGGCAAAACAGGCCGCCGTAACGAGCCCCACATATCCGCATCCCACAATCGCCAGTCGCATGAGTCCTCCATAGAAGTCGAAAGCGTAACTCCACTTGGGGAGTTACGCTTTCGTGTTCGTTCAGATGCGTTGTCCTATTTCGGCGTAGTGTCGACGATGGTCCTTGTCCACTCTCCCGACACTTTTGGAGCCTTCCCATCCTGAGGGGGCTCAAAGTCACCTGAAGACTTCCAGTCGGCCTCGAAGACCATGTCTTCATTGGTTGTGTCGGAGTTGTAGACATAGTAACTCTTGTCGCCGGTGTTCACATTCTCCGGCACGCAGGCCAGGACATACGACTTCCGGTCGGCAGCCGGGCTGTAGTAGAACCTGTATCCGCGATACGGGTTGATTTTCAGCTTCTCGAACTCGAGTTGCGAGAAGAACGTGCTTCCGGGTTGAGCATCCTCCGTGGCGGGCGGATACAAGCCCTTCTCTTCATTGAACTTCATCGCCCACAGGTGTATGCCTCTTGCGTAGTCAAGCAGATGGAGTTTCATCTCCTCCAACGTGGCTCTTGATGCCTTCAGATCAGATTTCGGTTGCATGACGACCACCAGCACGACCATCAAGACGAGGACAGCGGCCACGATCCCGATTATCATAGTTGTGTCGTTGCGCTTCTTTCCTGGTTCATAGCGCAGTTTCCCCGCTCTTCTGGGACGGGGCTCGTCGTCGTAATCTTCCTCGCTGGAGGCCCGGGCGAAAAACGCATCGGTCTGACCGGCGGAAGTGACTCCGGCCATCGCTAATTTCCTTGGCGCAACTGCCTGAACCATCTCGGAGAACTGCTTTTCGAACATGATTCCCTCCGTATTTCGTGTCATGGCCAGGATCTAAAGAAAGCTGACCTACTTTGCGACAGGATAGTAGAACTCGATGCAGTCCCTGAGGGCGTTCCAGCCCTCCAGGCTGTCGAATACTCTCACGCGCAGTCTCGTGCGGTCTCTGATCGTCTTGGCGCAATCGAAGGAAAGGGGAGACTTCGCGCAGACGCTCAGATGCTCCCCGATCAGATCAAACGGAACTACGTTGAACCGATGCACGATTGTCTCCGGCACCAGGTTTATTACATCCTGAGGGATTTTCAGACGGCCGATATCCACACTCGTCACGAGCTTCTGCTGCTCAAGACAATGGAGTACCTCGCCCTCTTTCATCCTGCCCATCGAGACCAACGCACGGCCAAGGAGCATTCCCTCGAGTTCAGCAAGCCGCAATGCTTCGCGAAGATCGTCCTCGGCAACCTTTCCGGTTGCGTAGAACAAGTCGCCGATTCGCTTGGCAATGCGCACGGGAGCCGTGTTCAGCCTCCGCTTCCCGCTTACCGTTTCCAGGCCGGAGTAGGGATTGTAGCCTTCCTGGGGATAGGCGCTCGCCCCGAAACCGGTCAGTTGGGCCGATGGCTCGGGTTGAGGCTGCTCGGAGGGCTTGTTATCTTTCTTGTCTTTCCTGAATAGACCGAAGGCCATAGCCACCTTTCGTCAAGTCAATTGTAGATGCGGCGGGCGTCCATGTCAACGCTTTTTTCAACGAGGATTAGTCTCCGACGGGCTGCAGGTGTTCCTGTGCAAATGCGATGGTCGTCCCCGGTCACTGCTTCTTCGGCTCTGCAACGGGCAAACCGCATCCGGATCTCAGCCGCCGGGCTTCGTCTCTTCCACCCGATTTTTCTATCGCATCTGCGGCCTCCAGCACAAGTGCGGGATTGGTTGGGTAGCATACACATGCGGCTCGGTATGCTTCCAATGCTTGCTTCACAGCGCCAAGCTTCAT
>Ga0265297_10003360_pt1 | contig 29197 bp, 61 predicted proteins | sample Munlanlwell13791_FD_192502 | JGI IMG/M metagenome (GOLD analysis project Ga0265297, IMG submission 192502) | Leachate microbial communities from a municipal landfill in Southern Ontario, Canada - Leachate well 137-91 | ecosystem: Engineered > Solid waste > Landfill > Unclassified | place...
AATTTATATTATTTAGTTATATAATTTTCCTTAGATATCTATTTCTTCCTAGGAATCATTGCAATTCTCTCCGCTGAACCAATTTCTTTAACATTTTTATATCCACATTTTTCACATATAATAAATTGAGAATAGTTGCCATTTTGTAGTAGAATTGAACCTCTTATCCTGGTTGAATTGCAACAAGGACATGTTCTTATAATTTTCATCTTAACTAAACAAGATAAATACTTCTTATAAATATTTCTATGATGAAATGTTCAGTTTTTTAATTATTAAGCTCATGTTATTTATTGCATTAACTACCTGAGTATTATCTGGGCAGTTTAAATCTTGGTCGCAAATGCAATCTGGATAATCTAAATTAACCTCTGGGCATGTAACTTCAGTACATTTAACTTGGGGGCATGTTAAATCTGATTTAAATTTATCGTTAAGAACGCTCCATACGAAAAATGATCCAAGAGCTACAATCAAGATAAATATTATAACTAAAAGAGTGTTGTATTGATTTTCACTATAAGTTTTTTCATTACTCTTAGAAACATATTCTTCAACAATATCTCTTTCAACAGGTAGAATATTCTTCCTTTTAGGAGTAAGTTTCTTAAAATTCTCTTTAGGAAAATTTAATGTCTTAGAAAATTCATCTTCGATTCTATTGTTATCTTCCATTTAAATCTCCCTGTTGAAGAATATTTCTTCGAGAATTTTATTATACTCTTTTATTGTAAAAATAATTATAATTAAAAATAATGCAGGAAATATTAGAATCCAGTTTAGATTATAGGAAATTGATTTTAAAATTAGGACTATTGCAGAAAATGAACAAATAATACCTATAAATATGCAAGTATTCTTCTTAGAATCAAGATCACTTAGATAGAATTTTCTAAGTTCTTCCTCATCTAGTCTCTTAGTATCTTCTCTCATGATACCTCCTCTTCTTTTGTTGTTCTCTTCTCCGCTCATTTCTATTTATTATCTTCCCACAATCTTTACAAACCCAAGTAGGTCTTGAGTTTCTACCATGAGTAAATATTTTCTTAATTCTTCTATGTTCGCAATTTTTATTATTCATTAGTTTACCTCTATTTTTATGAATCTATAATAACATCCTCTTCTTTCAATTAATTTTTTTACTTTTATCAAATGTTGAGTTGATGTAGATACTTGTCTTTCTGTTAATTTAACAGCTTCTGCTATTTCTTTTATTGTATAAGCATTTGGATAATTCCTTTTTAAAAAATCATAAATTGCTTTTCCTTTTGCTCCTTTAAAATTAATAAAATAATCCCATTCATTTCCAGTTATCATTTAATTTTCTCCTTCAAATCTTTATTGCTTATTTTAATAGCTTCAAGTCTTTTATTCATTTCAAATAATAATCCATTCAACTCTTTATATCCTGATTCAATTAATAGTTTAATTCTTCCTTCGATGTTTACTCCTAAAAATTCTGCTTCTTTTTCTTGGGAAATTAATATTCCTTTTAGCACTGATTTACAGCTGTAACAAATATTATCTTTTCTACAAGTATAGACCATTAATGATCTTCCGCATCCATTTAAAAATTTTAATATTTCTGGATTTGCTATTTGGTGTGCTTCTTGGGTGTTCATCGTAATTCACTCTCAAATTTTAATTTATCAATTCTTTGTTTTTGTAACAATCTAATTATTTTAAATGCTTCATCATATCCTTTAACAAAAAAGATATTTTGTTTATGATTTTGCTCACAATCTTTATAAGACATAATATTAATTTTTTTCAAAAATTCAATTTCTCTCCTTTGTGCAAGTTTATAACTTTCCACTATCGCTTTCCATATCTCTTTATCAATCCAATTCCCTTTTTCTTCAAAAAACTTTCTAAGTTCAGGAGTTACTTTATCTTTTTCTTCTTTGGTTAAATTAATGTACTTAGTCATTTTGTTTTCTCCTCTCTTTTTTCTGTATTGAACTTTAACCTGCTAGATTCTTTAGGTCCAATCTTTTCACCTGCTCTCTTTTCAAATGTTTCAATAGGTATGCACTTTTTTTCTACCATCTCTCCTCCACATAATCGAATCTATCTTTGAATAAAGGCTTTTTTCTATTCCATCCAAAAAGATTATATTGTTTGCTTATGCTATGTTTAAGTTCTTTTTCAAGTTCTTCATGTTGATTATTAATCAAACTTATTATATGTCTTATCTCCTTTTCTTTTTCTTCAAATTGATTGTATAAATCCAGGATATTTCCATAGTTATCTATGAATTCATTTTTAACTTTTAACAATATTTGTTCTTCAGAGATATTATCAAACTTTTCGTAACATCCTATTACTTCATAAATATATAAATCAGAATATTTTATACTTACTATTCTTCCTATAAATTTTTCTTTCTTTGAATAATTTTTGAACTCCCCTACCACTAGATCTCCTACATGAAACTTTAGACCATCTAAAAAATTTTGAAGAGCAACTTCAGCATTACTCTTTGTAATAAAAACATCTTCCTCGCAATATCCCCCGCAACTATTCTCATCTAAGGTATATCCAATTTTATCTCCAGAATCTATAACCGCCAATACCTGTTTTTCAACTATACTTAAGTCTCTATCAATAATAAATACTTTACTTCCAATTTGAATTTTTTCTCTTTTCATTTTAATTTTAAAATTCTTTCCCAATTGTTTATATCTTCAACAGATCCTGCTTTGTGATTATCTATAGAAATTTTTATAGTATTTTTAATTTTATCTCTTGTTTTTGAAGTTATTTTACTCCAATTTTTTATAATTTCATTACTTACAGCGTGTGTAACATATGTTTTTCTTCCAAGAGCATACCTAAACGCACAAACTAGAGTTATTTCTTTATCGTATTTCATCTTATAAATAAAAACTTGAATGGTATGATTCGCAGTTTAATTTAGTTTTTCTTACTTCTTTTAGAAGATTTGCGATAATTCTTCTTCTTATTTCTCTTTTTTCTACTTCTTCGTCCATTTTAATAATCAGGAAATTCTTCCTCTCCTCCTTGTTTTTTGTTATATGGAACATTTATTCTTTCGTCAATTAATTGTGAAGCTTCTCCTTTTGTAATGCTTACTCCGCTTCTAACATTAACTCCTAACTCTTTTAGTTTATCTTTTTGAGCATCTGTTGCTGGAGAATTTGGATCTTTTATTGTAAATTTAGTTTTAGATTTATGTTCTGAATTATTTTTTGTATTCCCAAAGAATTTTTCCCTCTCTTGCATGAATATTTTAGTTGCGCAGTTGAGAATAGTATCGTCGCTAGGATTAAAATCTTTGATTCTAAATAATTTTATTTCTTGTATTGTTTTTTTTAAGTCTTCCATTATTTTCTCCAATATATAAGTATGAATTTCACACTTTTTAAACCTTTCTCAGCCTATTAGGCAACCCATTATATTCTTAGAAGTTTCTCGAAGATCCTTTCCTTTATTTTTATTCTTTACTCTCTCAACATAGTCAGATAAATCTTTAGTATTTCTTAATCTTTCCTCGTTAACAACGTTACTGCAACTTAAAATTTCATATTTTGTATTAAGCTCTTTTTTCATCAATTCAATTGCTACTTTAACATCTTCCTCTTCAATTACTATCTTTTCATTTTCTATTTTTCTATTAAATATATTTAAGAAAGCATGAGCAACCATATACCTAAAACCTTGATGAAGCTCTCTAAAAAAAGAAAACTTTGTTTTTCTTGTCATAGACATAACTAAAGGTTTCCATTCCTCAATAAGTCTACGTTTATATTCTTCTTTTACAACATATCCTTTTACTGGACCAATATTTGAATGCTGTCCAGTCTGTATCTGCAATAATTCTGAATAATAGTTTTCTATTGATTTTTCTTCGTTTTCTCCTTTATGATCAACAAAAGTTCCATTACCAACATATTCTCCTATCTTTTGATGCTCATCTGGATTATGAAATATCAAACAAACTGATGTTCTAAAAATCATACCATCAGAAATTACTGTTGTTAATGAATTTGGTGTACCACAAAGTAAAGCTACGGCTCTTATCTTTTTTTCGTTAGAATCAGTTCTTTTAGTCATTCTTGATATCTTCTGCTCATCTCCTAAAATATTCTCCATAGTCTTATTTAAAATTTTATCTGAAAATATTTTAAATACGTCCCCTACAACTACACTAACAAAATCTCTTTGAGATATAACTTCATATAACTTTGCGTCTGTAATTGATTCAAAAGGAAATGAATTATAAGCTAATTTTGCAAATGTCTCGGCAATTGAAGATTTTGCACTTCCAGGAGGAGAAATTAAAAGCATATTAATGGAAGATTTTATCTCTCTTGCATGTTCATGCGGGATAGGGGGAAGAATTAAACTAGGAATAACCAAAGATAAAATTGAAAACACTTCTTTGCCCATATTAAGATAAATACTCTCGTAATAATTTCTTATGAAATTATAAGGATCCTTCTTTATATTTTCGTCTATCTCACCCATTTATTTCCTCCATGCAATAGTTAATTTCTTCTTCAGTAAAATATTTAATTTGATAATCACATTTATATGTAGATTTGTAAATTTTATCAGGAACGAGATAAATTTCACTCGATGCTTTATCTTCACAATTTATATCTGCTATTTTTTTAAAACACTCTTCATCTTCTTTTATCTTTATTATTGAAGAAACTTTACCTACAATTCTATTTGGTAAAACTTTTTCTATCTCTTGATTAGCATCACCTCTACATATAAGTAAACCTTCATTTTTTCCTATTACTCGATGGATAGTCATAGATTCATTAGTTCCAAAACAAATTATATCACCTATATTTATGTCAAGAGAATAAGTGATAATTAAAATATCTCCGTGTTCTATTGCAGGATACATAGAACCTCCATTAGCCATATAAATAATTGCTTTGGGTATACCATTTGAAGTTAAACACGCAATCTCTGATAAATTAAATAATTCCAAATGAAATTTATCTTTTAAATACTCCAATAATTGTCCTACTATTTCAAATTTATGATTGTTACAACCAAGTTCTTTTAGACCACAATTATTACATTTATACAAAGCTTCTTCTTCCATTGCTTTTATAAGTTCTTCGTATAATTTTTTTGGGTCTTTCATTCTTCAATTTCTCCATTATCATCTACATATTTATAACAGGTTAAATATTCTACATCAAGAGTACAATATCCAGATACATCTCCTGCAATAACAAATTCGTGCCAATAACTATTAAGAGAATCTTCTCTTATAGGAACACTTACTACTTTATTATTTGTATACCCATAATAATTCATATACTTTACATAAAATTCTGAGAAATCCTTGCAATCTCCACCAATATTAATTAAATCTTTAATAGTTAAATCTTTTGAATCTTCTGTAACCTTATATTTAAAATTATTTTTTGCAAATTCATTTAAACATATTGCAGTTTCTTGAAAAGAAAGATTTCCACATTGAAGACTATAATTTTTATCTATTTCATATAATTCTTCTTTAGTAGTTTCGTCCATAGAAATATTTAAATCCCAATAATTAAAAACTATGAATAAATTTAAAGCAATTGAAATTACAAAAAGTAATATAATTATCTTTGATATCTCTCTTATCTTAATTATTTTCTGGTACTCTGAATAATCTTTACTATTGAATATCATCTACTTTTACTAATAATTCCCCCCCGCAGTCATATTCAATACATTCTTTAGAGTTATTTTCTTCACAAAAACAAGTAGAGTTTATCCATTCGTCAGTTATTTCCTCTTTGGATAAAGTAAAACATTTTGGCATTATTTTATCGTATAACTCTTTAGCTCTACTCTCATTATTTAAGTTTAGTCCTGGAAAGAATCCTCCAAGACTTTGACAATTTAATTGAGGGGAAGCAGACCAATTAATATTAGATATTCCTCCAATTGTACTATTTATTACGCATGGTATAAAACTATCTATCAAGTCGTAATGCCATTCATCTTCACATATAATCAAACTTTCAACTTTTTCTCCTTGAAGATAAAGTTCGTAATCTTTTTCTATATTGTTAGATATGCTATTAAAACCAAAGTATGCAGAAACTATCAGTAATAAAATAGCTAACATCACTTCTAATTTATTTTTAAATTTCACTTAAATTTCCTCCATTATTAGAAATAATCAACCTCTTTGCTTCTTCTAAAAGACCAATTAACATTAGTTTACTAATCTTGTCCGTCCATGTAAATCCGAAGTTTGTTTCACCATTTGGGAGCTTAACGAGTACTATTTTTACTAATTCCACTGGAGAAATATCCTCTTTTACCATATTCTACTTATAACCTCATATTTTTCAAAACACCAGTAATTTTTTGTGAATATATAAGGTCTAGGAGATATTAATTCGCAATTATTATCTATCCAAGATGAATTAAGTAAATTTAAAGTAGTTACTGGGGATTGATTGTACAATTCACAGTATAGATTATCCTTTAATTCAAAATATCTTCCATAGTAATGTTCACATTCATCTTTAAATGAAATATTATATTCATTTTTTATTTTTTCTGCATATTCAACAGAATAATTTATTGAATAGTAAGGAGAGCTATCAAATATATTTTCTGAAGGTATTTCTGAACAAGTTTTATCATCACAATAATTATAATAAATTTTATATTTTAAACCATCATTTGCAGAGAAGAAGAAAAATATTCCTACAAAAATAGCTACAACAACCACTAGTATTAAAAAAGTTTCAAAATCTAATTCAAGATATCCTTGTTTTTCTTCCATATGATTAAGTATGAATTTCACACTTTATAAATTTATTTAATTCTATTTATATTCTTCATAAACAGCTGTTGCTTCCCAACTATCTAAACAACTTTTATGAATATGGTCAAAACTATGACATATTATTTCATCTTCTACTTTAAAAGCTTCTCCACATTCATCACATAATTCAATTTCATCTCCACATTCATCACAATATAATTTTTTAATCATTTTACCCCATCCCTATATTCAGCAAAAAGAACCACAAAAAAAATATTTATATTACCAAGAATAAGAAAATATAATCTATCTAGAGATGGATCTTGAATAAATAATATATCTAATATAACTCCAAGTATAAAAAACATTATACTTTTCAATAAAATACAATTATAAATTTTCATAGTCCTGCAACTATTACTCCTTTTTTATTTACTGCAAAAAATCCTTTGTGACACTCTTTGAAAAAGAATCCTACATCATAACCCATTTCTAAAAATTCAAATGCAATTCTCTCTTCTTCTTTACAACCTTGACAATTCATTGCATATTCCTCCATTCTTCAAATTGTTTTCCATTTAAATTTAGTTCTATGTCTTGATTCATTCCTTTTAGTTTTCCTTTAATTCTTATTGATTCAATTTCTATGTCTTTAATTAGAACTTCTGGAAGTTTCTTTTTTTCTTTCTTTTGTAAATATTTTAAAAAACTCATTCTTCTATCTCCTCTAATTCATTTATGATTTTTTCTAGTTCTCTTCTCTTTGCTAATGCTTTACAAGTTTTTTCATAGATTGCTCCTTTGGATACTTCAAGTCTTTTATTTAATTCAATTATTTCTTCTTCTTTATTTTTCATTTTTAAAACAATTTTTTCTGATTTCCTTTATCATGGTATCTATTCTCTTCGTCTCTAACTTTCTTCAATCTTCTCTTCTCAGATTCTTTTATCTTCTTAAGCTGATCTTTTGTATATGCCATTACTCTCGGTATAAAGATAATCCAAATATCTCATTTAATTTAACAAATTTTTCCTTAGATACAAATTTTATAAGTCTTGTTCTACCTCTACCCATATAAACATGTCTTGACTTTACAATATTGTAAGATTTTTCAAAAGTATCTACAATCTGAGATATTCTTGCGTCAGTAAAATCTCCAGAAATTATCTTTTTTAATGATTCAGAAGATATTTCTTCTACCTCATCACAAGAATCTAGAAGCTTTCTTAAGAATTCTCTCTCCGTAGTATTTATATCATTCACAAAATTAAAATCTTCTTCAGATATTGATTGTTTGTAGATATTGTTTATTGATTTATTGCTAAAATCTCCCTTTTGTAGGCACTTTATAGTAATGCTCATTAATAATCTAGCAGATCCTTGTTTTGCGGATAAAGCAGATATTAGAGATATCGCCTCCCCATTTAACTCTGGTATGCTTAAAGAATTTAATCTTGAAGTTAAAATATCTTTTAGTTCTAAGGCGTTATATGAAGGTAGAGAAATTTTTTCAAAGAACAAAGTCTTTTTAACATCAGAAGGCATTTTTTCTTCTATATCTCTTTTCATAGTTATTAAAATTACAGGAGTCATTGTCTCTCTGTAAATAGTATTTAAATCATTCATTAAACTAACAAATCCCTTTATTTTGTCTACTTCGTCTAAAATTATAATCTTAGGATTTTCTTTTAAATATTCAATTGCTTTATCTAACATAGAAGAATAAGTTTTTACATTGGAGTTACATATTATTTTTAATACTTGGTATGGAGTTTTTGCTTTTAGACAATTAATGTATACTGAATTATCCTCTTCTTTGATAACTTTTTTAGCTATAACTGTTTTTCCAGATCCAGTAACTCCCAAGATGATTATATTTGAAGCGCACCCATGCTTTTTAAAGTTTGTAAAGACTTTTTTAATCTCCTCTATCTGCTTCTCTCTATGCAAAATTTGTTCGGGGATATATTCGTCTGTTAGTTGTTTTATCATCTTTTTCCTCCAAGAATATAACTTACAATAAAGAAAATAATAAGACCGAATACGTAAATAAAAATAAATGGTTCTGTATCTAAATTTAATGAATGCTCTATCCCTATAAATAACATATGTATAATTGACCATATGAAAGAAATAAAGTAAGTTACGTAACTAATCCGTTCTGTCATCTTTCCTCCAGACTAAGTAGTCAATTGTAATTACTACAAATATTAAATAAATAGAAGCATAAAATACATTTGATAGTGCAGACTTAATTGAATAAGAAAAAATTACAAATAAAGTTATGCTAGACAAAAGCTTCAAAAAAAATTCTAAAATTGATGTTTCTTCTTTCATTTTAAATTCTCAATGGCTTTCCTCCGTAACCAAGCAACTCTAATGTCATTTATTTCTTCTCTTGTACAATATTTCAATTCTTCAATATTAACCTTAACTAATTCTTTTTTTGTAAACTTACTAACCTCTCCACAATTCATACAGAAGCTTATTTCACCATTTTTTGGTTTATTTTTTCCCTCCAATGTTTCGTGATTTGTTGATTTGTAACCACAATAAGGACAAATTGTTTTATAATCCATAGTTTTTATTAATATCATTTATTTTGTAATACCATATATGATGATATATTGTTGCTCCTAATAAACACAAACCAATGAATGAAAAAAATAAGCTTGTAAGGAATCCCATAATTAATAGCATCGATGATAAAATATAACCTACAATAATCAATCCTAAATTAACAAATTTATCTCTTATATTTTTTTTTCCTTCTTCTCTTGCCAAAGCTAACAATACCATTGCTTCTCCTCTTCTTTTGTCTCCTTTACGAAATTTTCTATCTAAATAATCAATATCAACACCTTGTAGTCTGCTCATTCTTTTTTCCTCCAAACTAAAAAGTAAATTGAAATTAAGATAAAAATAAATCCAATAAAATAATGAACTGCTTTTATATCGTGAGAATAATAAATTGAATTATTAAAAGCAAAGAATAAAATTATGCTTGTTATAACTTTTAAAAAATATTCTATTGCTTCTTGTTTATTTGTTTTCATTTTGTTTTATCCTCTTTAATTATGTTCCTTTTCGTTTACTAAAATTTGCGTAGCAAAGTTCAAGTTTTTAGCGATAGGATTAACTAAAACTTTTTGAAGAACTAAATAATAACAATGATGCTTCCTTGCGTGTCTTTGGACATTCCACTTTCCACTATTCATTCTGTGTTTTTTACAAAGAATAAATAAATCCTTGACATAAAATCCGATTGCTTGAGCCATAGCAATAATTTCAAAATGCACTATATATTGTTTGCCTGATGAAACTGTATCTTGACATTTAAAGGCGATTATACCGTCTTGTTTCAAACATCTGTGGAGTTCCTTTAAACTATCATAATAAAACTTTGCTTGTTCATTCTTTGTATTAAATCCACTAAACCGATTAAAAGTTTTATTACTTCCTTCTGTATCTTTAGAACCATTAGGAACTCCAATAATAAAAGGGGGTTCAAACATAATAGTCTTTACAGACTCATCTTCTAAAGGCAAACTTCTAACATCTGCATTTTGAGTATCTTCTGATTGAGGATTTATGTCAAACTTTAATCTTGGTTGTTTTAATCCTCTTTTGTAAAAAACTCCTGTTGAATAGCAAGGGTCTAACTCATAGTAATCTAAATCTGAAAAAAGTTTCAGTATGTTCTCTTGTATTTCTGTTTCGTTATATCCTATCGTCTGTATCATCTTTTAACCTCTGATAACCAAAAACTTGAATTTCGTTTAATATAATGTTTAACGAACTTTTCCACTTGTTCCATATGTTTCCACTGGAAATAATCTTTGTTTCTTATGAAGTTCATATCTTTACCTCACTTAATTCTTTTTTCTCTAGCTTTTGTTCAATTTCTTCAATTAATATTTCCAATTTTTTATCTAAATTTCCGAAGCAAACTTCTTCTCTCCATTCTTTTAAAATTTTAATAAACTCTTCATATTTTGCTTTTGAGGTTTCTCTATGCTGTTCAAGTTTTAATTTACAAGAATCACATAATTCTCCGTTATCACCACAAAAAACATTAAATGCTTTTGAAATAACTTCTCTTGTTTCTTTTAATTCTGAATCTTGTATATTGTATTTTTTAAGCTCTATCTCAAATTCTTTAGAATCTCTTGTTCTTATTCTATTCTTTCCACATCCTTTCAATAATCTTTGTTCAATTTCATCTATCATTTCTTAAATCTCCTAAAATGCCATTTGTGATGGAAAAGAGTTGCTCCTAAAATGCATACAGAAATTATCCAAAAAAATTTTGTTGTAAAAATTCCAATAGATAAATACAATAAAGATAAAAAATAACCCATACACAACCAAGCAGAACTCATTCTTTCTTCTCCTATATACTCTTTTTTAATCTCATTAATCTTTTCCATTATATTTTTACCTCACTTAATTCTTTTTTTAATTCTTCAACTCTTTTATATATAATCTTTTTACATCCTTGACAATTTAAACATTTTGAAATTTCTATAAATAAATCAATATCTTTTTTAATAATTTCTTCAATAGCTTTTGAAAGTTTAATTGTTTGGTCTTTTTTTGCTTTTAATAAATCTAACTTTATCTTATTTGAAAAATTCTCTTCAGCATTTGGACAATGAATTAAATCGTAAGGTTTTTCAAAATATCTTTTAGCTCCATTATCTATTTTTTGACAAAACTCAATCTCTTTCTCAAGCTCTTTAATTTCTTTTTCAAATATCATTTTGTATCCTCTAATTCTTTAATTGCTATCTTTAGTGTTTCTTCTCTATTTGAAATTAAAAATAAATTACTTGGAGGAACATATTTTGATAAATTATCTAAAAACTTTAATTCATTCTTCATTTGAGTTAAGATACCTTTAATTTCTGATTTACAAAAAGTACACCAATCCATATGCTGATGATTATTTAATTTTTCTATCTCTTTCCATTCTCCACACTTTAAAACAAAATTTTTATCATCTATCTTTTTGTTAAATTCAGTTTTACATCCTTTTAAAATTTTAACTGCTTCTGGACATACTTGGTTTAATGCTTCTTTAGGAGAATTTATTTCTTTTATCATTTTAAATATCCAATAGTTCTGGATTTAATTTTATCATTCCATTTGTTCTTTGAATAATTCCTAATGTATTTAATCTTGAAATTGCGTTATTGAATCCTCCAGATGTTGAAGAATATTTAGTTTCTGTCATATCTGCTAATTCTTCTTTTCCAAAAGTATTCTCTGGATAATCTAAAAGAACTCTATAAATTTCTCTTTCACATTTGTTAAGTTTATTAATTATAGCTTCTTTTGAGAAATCAAATTCTTGTGATAAGTTTGTATTTATCTCTCTTACTTTTAAATTATCTCCAGAACCTTCTATTAATCCTAATTGTCTTAGATGAGATATTGCGTTATTGAAACCTCCAGAAGTATAAGAATATCCTGTAAAAATTCCTATTTGAGATTTTGTAAAACTTCTTTCTGAATATTGAAATAATAAATTATAAAGTTTTCTTTCGCATAAATTTAAATTTTCTGTCTGGCTGTCGCCACGCACTAAATCCGTAGATTTGAGCAGAGTTGAACTGCTACCAGACTTAGACGGTGAGAACGACCGCTTCTCTACAAAACTTTCGTTTTGATGGGATTCGAACCCACGATTTCCGTCAGTATGAATATTAGTTTTTGTAGTTGATTTAATCTTTGTTGGAGTTGGAGAATATATTGGAGTATCTGTAACTAATGAAAATGCTTTTGATTCCAAAAGAGATTGTGCATCTTTAATAAGTTTCTCGATAGGTTTTCTTAAAACTTTAGTATTATTTTCTATTGATAGAACATAATCTTTATACCTTTTTTTACATTCTTCAAATCCTTCTTTTTTTGCTTCATTAAGTTTATCTACATCTGCAACAATAATTTCCTTAACTACCTGCTCTTTTGGTCTTGAAGTTTCTAAAACTCTTATTTGTCTATTTAATTCCAAAACTTCTTTTTTGTAATCATTTAACTCTTTTAATTCTTTTTCTGCTTCTTGAGGCAAATCTTTTATTTTTGAAAGAATTTTTATTATAGTTTCTGTTGGTTTAATTATCTCTTTTCTTAAATCCATTCCTACTTTTGGATGTGTAGTTTTAACCTCTCCTACAAATTCTTTAGTTACATTTTTAGATATTGCAGTTCCAAAAATATAAAATTCTCCTGCTTCTAAATCTCTTAAACTTAGCATATCTTGTTTAGAGGTAAATCCAAGAATCTCACTTGCTCTTTTCATATCAATATCTAAACCTGTTCTTCCTATCATTATATTGTTGCATTCTGCTACTGCATCTTTATGAAGTTTTGATATTCTTTGTGTGCATAATACTCCACAAAATCCTCTCTTACGACCTCTTGTCATTAAATCAATAACTGATGAACAGCTGTCTTGTTTTTCCTGTTGTCCTGCGAGTAAGTGTGCTTCATCTAAAATAATTAAACAAGGTTTCCAATAGAAAATATCATTTTCTTTTCTTGGAAGCTCCATTAATCCTTCTAAAAAATCCTTTACATATTTTATTCTTTCATTTCTTTTTAAATCAGAAATATCTATAATTGTTGAAACTTCTAACTCCATTATTTTTTTAGGAAGTAATCTTGCTGATTTCATATTTAGTTTAACATCTCCTTCGTTACCAATTAATAAGAAATCATATTTTTCTCTTAATGTTCTAAATTCTCCTTCAACATCTAAAATAATTGACATAACTTTATTATTTGATTCCTCGAGAATTTTTCTAACTGCATAAGATTTTCCACCTCCAGAATTTGCACAAATTAAACCACGACTATCTACAAAAGTTGGTAGATTAATCTTTAAATTTTTATTTTTGAATATATCTATTTCCATTTTAAACTTTATATCCTAACTCTTTTGCAAGTTTATCAAATCTATTAATTAATTTAGTTGATTTTTCATCAAGTATTTGCAACATTTCAAATATTGCTATTTCAAATTCTTCTTTCTTTATTTTATCTTTTAAGCAAAAGTCCTCTGGAACAGAGAGAGTTTCGTTCTGATACCCTTTTTTCAGAGTTTCTTTTTGCAAGGCATTACTCTCTTCGCCGTGACTCACAATTTCAGTAACTACCTGTTCCTTTGGATTATTATTTTCTTTCATTCTTTCTTCTCCTACTCTTCTTTTTAAAAACTGAATCATACATATCTATCACTTCACTAATTGAGAAAAACATATTAGTTCTTAAAGAACCTTCACCATCATAACACTCTTTATCAAAGTTTCTTTTAACAGAATTTTCAAGACTTTTTATAAATAAATCTCTTTTTGTTTCTTTTTTCATTCTTTCTTCTCCAATACATAAGTTCTACCTTTGTATTCTATTTTAGTTGGTATTGATTCGTGAACTTTGAAGTCAGCAGGAGAATCTCTCGGTGAGTGGTCTTCCAATCCACTGCTTTGTATAGAACCTTGCTCTGTCTTTATGGACAGAGGAGATTTCTCCACCTCGTAGGATTTATCTTTATCACTTTCGTGCTTTAAAGGTTGCTGACTATCTTCAATAATGAAATATCCTTCGTATGTTTCCCAACTTTCATCCCATTCATAATCAAATTTATATCCAAATTGTTCATTCAAATTTTCATTATCACAATCAAAAGATGAAATATATTCCCAATTCTTAGAAAAATATAATTTAGTTCCTGCTGGAATATCTCTAAATTCACTTTCTACAATAGCCAAAGTTCTTTTGTTCTCTTTCAAGTATTTTTTAAATTGTTCTTTGTTTATTTTCATTTTAGTTTATCTCCAATACCTTAACATTATTTTTATCTAATTGAGATTCCTTTATCTTCATTTTTTTAACACAAAAATCTCTTGCTTTTCTTATAGCTTCTGATTCTGATTTAGCAGAGACTATTCTTGAAAAATGAATTATAAATTCTCCTTCTACTAAATAATGGTTATTTTTCATTTTAATTTTTCTAAGCTTTATGAACCTAACATAAAATATTTAGAACATTTAAGTATTTAAGTATTTCGGTTTATTTAAGTAGTCAGCTATTTTTTAGTGAAAATAAGGGGTTGGAGGTATTTTTAGTAAAAAAAAAGTTGAGAGAGAGAGTATTTAAGTATTCGTGGTTTGCGGAAAGACTTTTAGAGGGGTAGGCACTTTCTGTTTTATATATAAACAAACGTATCTATTAAATAGTTACTACATATTTTTAGTGATTTTTCATCTTAAAATATATAGAAAGTAAACTTATTTATTTTCATTCTTGCATAATTTTTAATTATCTTTTATATAAAAAATTAATTTTCTACCATACTATATTGTTATGATAATGTTGTAAAATTATCGCGTTAATTTTATTTCAAAAAATATGAAAAATTGTCAAAAAAATTTGTTAAAAAAAGTTGAGAGCATTTAAGTATTCATTTTATATATATTATATTTATAAATATTTATATTATATAATATATATATTCAAGTATAATAATCAAACAAAAAATATTCGTGGAAGACCATTTTATACAAAAATTGAACAAATACTTAAAAAAACGTAATCTCTACTTCTTAGTGACTATGTTTGTTTATATATAAAACAGAAAGTGCCTACCCCTCTAAAAGTCTTTCCGCAAACCACGAATACTTAAATACTCTCTCTCTCAACTTTTAGGCATTTTTGAAGGACTACTTAAATTGTGATTTTTGAATACTTAAATACTCTCTCAACTTAACTATAAAGTTAATACAATTTTTTTAAAAAAACTATAAAAAAAAGTAGGGAGTATTTATAAATAAGTTTTATTTAAGATAATCATGCAAAAGAAAGGAAATGTTCTAAGAGGTATTAAGCCATCTAAAAGTTTTAAGTGTAAACTTGGTAAAAATAAAAATACTGGAAAGTGTTTAAAATACCCTAGAAAAAAATAAGATGTCCTCAAATTGCAAAAGAGGATATAAATTAGAAAAAGGAAAATGCAAACCAAACAAAATAATATGTGTATGCAAAAATATCAAAAGAGAATCCAAAGTAAATTTTTGGAAGAAAATGGGAATATTTTTATTTTTAATTTTGGCAGTAATAGTTCTTCCAACAGGTTTAGACGATGCTTACACAACAATACCTTTGATCTACTTACTGGGTTGGAAAATTTATATAATAGTTGCCTTAGTAATTTTATTATTAACCATTCTCTTTTGGAGACAATTAAAACTAATGTTCAAGAAAATATTTAAAAAGTGTTAAAATGGAAAAAAAATCAAAATTTTGTAAAATGTTAAAGGAGGCAGTTGCAGATGAAAAAAAGGCGCCATTAGATTATGATAAATTAAAAAAACTTTCTAAATCTAAAAAGTATAGTAACTTATTTCAAGGAATAAAGAAACAAGAAAAAAATCATCATAGGCGTTTGATAACTGTTTATAATGAAAAATGCTTAAAAAGGTAAAAGGAGGTGTTTATAATGGCAAGTAAAAAATGTAAATTTGGAAAGAACAAAAGAACACATAAGTGTCTTAAGTCTAAAAGAGCTAAAAAGAAAAGAGCTTAGTTTTAGTAAGACTCTTGTTAATAATTAATTTTTTTTTATTTTAACATTTTATATCGGAGATTTAAATTATAATTATTTCTCATTGGAAAAAACGAAAGGTTTAAAAAGTGTGAAATTCATACTTATAAAATGGCTTTTAAAGATATTTTATACTCAATTCCTAGACTTGGAGAATACTTATCAATAGCAGTTAAAAAATCAATTTCTTATATCTCTTCATGGGGATTAATTATCACTGAATTGCAAACAAAACTTATTCTATTAATATTACTCGGAGCTATTTTGTACCTTATTCTAAAGGTAATTAGTTTCACTAAAAAAATTTTAAAAATAGCTTTAATATTTTTAACAGCTCTTTTGTTAATTTCTATTTTAACATCAATTTTTATATAATATGGAAACACAAACAACAAAATTATTAATATTCCTATTTGGGACCATACTTTTTTTAAATTTAATTTCAGCTAGTGTTGTAATATCTTATCCAAATCCTATTCCAAGTACAATAATTTTAAATTCTTCTAGTATATCCCAGGTAATTGAGTTTACAAATACAAATTCTTCTCAAAACATAGACTTAACATTTTCTTTATCTCCTAGTTTAAATGGATTGGTTACTTTGTCAAAAACAAGTCTAAATATAGGAGTTAGTCCTTACAAAGGATCAGTAATGTTAACTATTCCAGAAACTTATGAGAGTGGAGGAACTTTTAATGGTTACCTTGCTTATTCTTATAATGGAGAAAACTATTATCTCCCTTTAAAGGTTATTGTTGCTGAAGAAATTAACATCGATGAAAAAATAATAATTTTTCCAACTTCAAAAGTTGTTACTGTTCAGCAAGGAAGTTCAAAAACACAATCAATTTCAATCACTGTACCTTCTACTTATCCTAGACCAATAACAATTCAATCTGTTGATTTTAATCCAGGAACAGAAACTATTATTTTTGGAGATTTAAATTTAGGAGTTATCTCTCCAGGAAATTCTTTATCAATTCCAATTGTTTTTTCAGGAGAAGATGCGCAGACAGGAACATATGAGACAGATTTAAGTATTCTTGCTATTGATTCAGAAGGTCAAGTATCTTTGCCAGATGTTCATTTAAAATTACAAGTTACTTCTGGTATTTCGGCAATTACAGATGATACTTTTTCAACTTCTCCGACATGCGCAATATCCGCCACAACATTAAATCTAAATAATACTTATTCCTTTACATGTAGTGGAGTGTTTTCTAATTTAGAGGTTAATATTCCTTCATCAGATTTTTATATAGGTAAAGGAGTAGACATAACTTCTTCTATTTACACTTACACATTCACTCCAGTTAAATATGGACAAACAGAATTTGTTGCAGAATTTAAATATAATGGTGCTTCAATATTTACACCATTCAAACAAGATGTTTTAATTACTTCTGCGGGTTCTATACTTGCAGGTACAACATTAAAACTTGTTTTTACCCCAAGCTTAAATGAAGAAGCAGAATATTATTTTATTCAATTAGTGGATAATAAAACTGGTTCTTTAGTGGAAGGTCCAAAATTATTTATAGATGCAGTGGAAATTGACACAACTTCTGATTACACTTTTAAATATGTATTTGAATCTGGAAAAAATTATAGTATTCGTGGAAAGGCAAATGGATATGAAGATTTAATGGAGAATGTTGCGATAAATTCTAGCGTAATAAATGTAACAATCAATCCTGCTTCAGGAGATACTTCAACTATGTTTAATATTACAACATCGGTAGAAAATACTACAATAGTTATTCAAGGATCTGAATATCTTGGAAGTTATTATGGAGTTCTTCCAGGAGGAGATATAAACATAACTTTTAAAAAAACAGGATATATTACAAAAGTTTTAAACATGACTATAGAAGAGAGATACAGAGTAAGTTCATATATAGGTGAATTCAAAAAAGATATTTTACAAAATCTTACATTAAATCGTGCTGGAGAATGGGTTGTTTATTATGCAAAAAGTTTAGATTCAATAGACAGAAGTGAATATGCTAGGGGAGAAGGACTTTATGTTTCATTTACTCCAAAAAAAACAGGTGTCTATACTTTAGAAGTAGAAGGAACACACGTTACAACTTATCAGATAGAAGGATTTAGCTTTTCTAATAAATTGTGGTTTATGCCTATTTGGGGTTGGTTAATAACTATAATTGTGATTATTGTAGCCTTTTGGTTAATAAAATCTGGATCTTCTTCACATACGTCTAGTGCGGATGGCGGGGGATTATCATTTGCTGTAGGAGATTATTAATATGGGAATCTTAAAAACATTAAAGAAGATACTTAAGTTAGAAAAGAAATTAGTACAAGTTCCTCTTGATCCAGAAACCATTAAAAATAATACCACAATAAAAGCATTAGCATATGAAAATTCTGAATTAAAAGGAGAGGTTGCTAGATTAAAAGATTTTCTTTATGAAATAAAAGAGAGAGAAGAGAATAAAAATGAAGAAGAATATATTAAAGCTAATTTAAGTGAAGAGAAAGACGAGATTAATTCAAAATATCAGAAAAAAGTTTTTTCTTTAAGGAGTTTTTTTGCTAAATATTTTAAAGAAGCAAAGTTTAGAGAAGGACTAGGATTTTATTCTTTTGATAGAATGACAAGAATTTCAAATTTTGGAGATATAGGTATTGCTGAAGATGGGGATTTTGTTTTGTTTGATGATAAAAATGAAATAATAATGAAGTCTAGTTCTTTAAAAGATATTTTTCAGAGTGTAGGAGCATTAGGAAATGACATAACAAGAGGAGTTATCCCAGTTAATCTAGATAAAGATGGAGGATTTGTAGAAAATATTATGGTTTATGAGGCTCCAGAATTAATTCCAGATGGAGAAGGAAATTTAAAATACACTAAAGCAAGAAAAAAACCAGTATTTGAATTGATTCAAGGTTATTTAAATCAAGTAGGAGAAGCAAGATTAGATTTAGCAGAAGCAGAAGCTACAATAAAAGAACTCCAAGATACTATTGATAGGCTTAAATTAGATAATAACCTTTTAGAAGAAACTTCAGAAACATCGAGGGCAGAATTATCCGCAACTAAGCAAAAAGTTATAGGAATAGATAAGACTATGGGGGATTTACAAAGAAATTTGATTAACTTTCAAAATTTATCTTCAATTAATCAAGATAGAATAAATATGACTGATAAGCAATTAGAAGAAATGAGAGAAAAAGCAGAGAGAAAAGGAACGAAGTTATCCGACGAGAAAGCTTTAGAAACTATTTTGGATATTCGATCAACTATTTCAAATGAAATGCCAGATATACAGCAACAAGGGGGTCAAACTCAAGGAAATGTTACTACTCCAAGTAAGTAATAGTGTAGAAAATAATGGTCTTAACTAATCAAAAAATAGTTCTAAAATTTCTTTATTGGAGTGGGAAGGAAGAAACAATAGAAGGAATTCTAAAAGGAACTGGACTTAAAAAAACTCAAGTTTATGATACTGTCAAGTTATTAAGAAAAGTTGGTTCAGTTAAAACTAGATATACTCCAATTCATTGGGATAAAGGGGTCTGGATTAATCGTAAAATTTTTATTAATTTGGCTGATCCTAGAAAAACAGAGTTTTTTTTAAAAAAGTGGGGTTTGATATGATAAGTTGGATAGATTTAAGAGAAAGAAGTCCTATGAATATAGGTAGATTAGTTGATCATGCAAATAAGTTTAACTCTCTTGTAGGAGTAAAAATAAGTTTGAATAATTTAAATCGTTCTAAAAAATCTTTGATTGACGCGAGGGGTGAGCTTGAATTAATGTTTACGACACTTCAACAAATTATTTATGATAGAGATATTTTAAAAAATTCTACTGACAATGTCTTATATGGTTGGCTTATTGATAATTTAGGAAGATATCAAAAAGAACTCAATGATAAAGAAGATGAACTTTTAATAAGATATGATGACGCACTTGTTGCTCGTGTAGGTATATCTCGTATTTCCTCTTATGCAAAATCTTTAAAAATAGCTCATCAATTAATTTATGAATCTATGTTAAAGTCAATTGAAGAGTATGACAAAATAATTGAATCAAAAGAAATAAAAAAAGAACCTAGAACATTTTTGTATATACTTTTTCATGTATTGCAGATAACTATGTCTTCTGTTGGAGGACTTGCTAGGCAAGGATCAAATGGAGTTAAAAGAGGTCAAGTTGGAAATTATCCTACAACTTGGCAGAGTCTTATTTCAAATAATGGTCAACAAAAGATAGCAAATAATCATAATAAAGAACATCCAGATGATCCAATAACTGCTCCAGAGGTTCCAGATATTCTCCTTGAAGGAGATGATTCTTTCAAAGATGAAAATCAAGACGATGATTCAGAAGTAGACGTATTATTTTCGGAAGAAACAAAGGAGGAACAAGATGGGTATAATTGATTGGATTTATAAAATTTTTAAGAAAGAAGAAAAACGTAATTATCCAAAAGATTTCGCATTTATTGTTTTTTCTGATCAATCTTCAAGAACGGGTGTAACAGATGACTCGCAAAAGTTAATTATAAGATATTCTGTAAATAAATATGGTAATTATTCAAAAAAGAAAATGAGATATTCTGAAGAGAGAGTTAATAATTTTAAAAATATACTAAAAATTCCTATTCATGATAAAACTAAAAACCAAAAGTTTACTGTTTCTTCGGATATAAATCCAGGAGAAGCTAGTTTTTTAATAAGCAGATGAAAATACCATTAAGATTTATTGTAATTAGAAGAGGATGCCCTCATTGTCATTTGGCATTACAAGCAGTAAATTTCATAAATCCTTATCTTTCTTATGAAAAAAGAATATTAATAGTGGATAATTTTCAATGGGAAGAATTTGGTTATTTATTAAATCCATTTGTAAAATCAAAACTAGATAAATCTTTTGATGGTTATCCCTATATTTATATTGACAAAGGAATTATTCAACCCGCCCCCATGCCTTGTTTAATATTTACTATTGCTAAAAAAGTTGCGCATGATCTTTTGATGGAAGTTAAATATGATGGAAAGTCAATATATCCTGAGAAGATTATAGAGATGAAAGGAGGTAGAGAATAATGGGTATTGGTGAAATTTTTAAGAGAAACGGAAATAGTTTTGTAAGAGATAGATGTGAAAAGAATCCAGAAACTGGAGAAGTTATGTGTTCAAGAAAGAGAGTATTTGCAGACAAATCAGAACAAGACATAGCTGGTTTTGTTATGACTGCTGATGGTTCGTGCAATCCAACTCAAACGTCGTCTTACGAAAATGAAGAAGGAGCTTTACAAGAATTAGAAAAAAAATTTGTTCCAAAAATAATTGGTAAGTGCAAAGCTAGACCCGAAGATTTTTAAGATGAGTATTTGGATTTGGATTTTAATTGTATTTATTGTACTTGTAGTTATTTACTTTTTTACTAAAAGTAAAGATAATGACTATGGAATGAATAGATCATCTGGGGGAATATTGGATAAGGTTAAAAAAGCTTGTGGAGCATGTCTTCATAAAAAAAAAGAATGGTAGAAAAAGATAAGATAAACGATAAAGACGTGGGTTTAATAGAGGACGCTCTCTATACAATAAGAAACTTATGTGCATGGGAAGATCACTTAGCAAGGCATATTGATCACCTAGAAGATGAAAAAGAGAAGTTAAAGTTCCTAAAAATATTGGAGAGAGTAAGAATAAGAAGGTCCTTAATTATGGACTTAGTCGTTACTGAAAATCCTTTGCATAGCGAGTATTGTCAGACAAAACACGCGTCTAACGCATCTACGGGATTTATTGAACTTGCTAATCGTTTTATTACTTTGGGAGATACTAAGAAGGCTCTTAGGAGTTTAAAAGAATCGAGAGATTGTGAAGAAGACATTTTTGAGATAAATAATATAAAAATGGACCAAGAAGAATCAATATCCGAAGCATAAACATGGAATTCCCTAAAAGATTTGTACCTAAAAAAAGAGAAGATCATCGTGATGATAGCTGTAAAATAATTGTAAAAAGGAAGAAAGATGGTACTGTTATAAAAGAGATAAAAGGAAAATGTTCTAGAGAACAATTAGAAGTTTTATCTCAAAGTAATGTGTCACAGCAATAATAAAATGCTTTGTATATCAACTTATGGCAAGAAGAAAAGAATTTAGAAAATGTGTTTTAAAAGAAATGAAAAGAGGATTAACAAAAAAGGAAGCTGGAGTTTTTTGCAAATTAAAATTTAAAAAAAAAATTAAAAGATGAAAATAAATAGAGGATTATTTTTAGATGATGTAGATAAATTTATAATTAAACAAATTGTATCTTGCTACAAAAATAAATTTGAGATGAACACATGGGCGTTATCCAAGACATATGTAAGTAATCTATATAGCAAGAGATTAGAAAAAGTTTATGCTGATAAGAAAATGGAGGTAGATGATATTTATAGAAAAATACAAATGAAGATTCGTAATTATACTAAGCATGGTTTAATAATTGTATCTAAAAATGAGTCTGGAAAAAATATCTACAACTTTAATATGAATTTAGTAACAATCGCTAAACATAAATTTTCCGATGGTTACAAAGAGTGTTTAATCATAAGATTATGACTATTTTAAGAAATAGGAATGATTTATAAATAGTAAAAACATATAAAAATAATCAAATGGCAAAGCAAATATCAAGATATTTAATTTTACTGGCTACAATATTCTTATTTAGTTTGACTTTTGCATCTGCACTAACAGATAGCAACGTTACTCTTGTCGCACCTGCATCTTCGGGAGTTCTTTCTGGGACAACTGCTTTATTAAATGCTACAATTGATTCTGCACCTGGAGAAAATTGGACAACCGCATATTTTTATGCTAAGTCTTCTTCTACTGCGAACTCCTCTTGGAGTTTAATAGGAACTTTTTCTAATGATACGGAGGTAATATTTAACGGAACATTTAACTCAAATATACTTCAAGACGCAAATGATTACCAAATTAATGTAACTATATTTAATGGAACACATAGAATTTCTAAGGTGAATACAGGAGTAATTGTAGATAATAATGTTCCAACTGCACCAACTTTATCTCCTGCAGATTTATCTTCTGTTACAACTGCTACAACTCAAACTTTTACAGGAACTGTTGTTGATGCAGAAACAACTTCTTGTACTTACACAATTTACAGAGGAGGAAGTTCTTCTGATGGAGTGTCTGGTTCAGGATCATATTCTGGTTCATCTTGTACTTTCACAAAAGCATTCTTAACAAGTGCGGATAATGGTGTATGGTGGTGGACTATAACTGCTAGTGATGGTACAAATTCAACTGCAACAAGCGCAAAATTAAATGTTAATCTTGTAGGTTCTGGAAGTGGATCACTAGTAACTTATGATGGTATAAATACTGGAGATTCAAATAATACATTTTTGATAGTTTTAGGTATATTAATTGTCTTATTTATAGTATTATACTTTAAATATAATTAAATCATATTCACTGGAGATAAGGTAAAGGGTACTGATTATTGTCAGGTTTTTACGACAATAGAGAATCTCCGTCTAATGTTAGTAAATGTTGGATAGATTATCTCGGAAGCGAGTCGGATACTGAGGGATTCTGATAGCGAGAAGGATAGTCTTGATAATTTTGAAAATATTAGGAAACCCTTCATGAAAGGAGGTTAATAAAAAAAATAATATGGATAGTTCAATTTTGTATAATTTGATACTAATTGTAATCGGAATAATCTCTCTTATAGCTGTTTTTGGCAAGACTTTTAAGCATAAAGGAGGAATCAGAACCGTGTTTATGGTTATTGGTTTCTTAGCTGTTGCTTATGGTGTTGTTGGACTTGGCGCTGGTTTAGAATGGTGGACTTTACCAACATCAGTTTCTAGCTTATTCTTGTCAGTTGCTGGACCAACTGGAGGAACAGGAGAAATTGTTTGCCCTACTGGAACTACACTTACTAATGGTATTTGTGTTTCAATATCGGGAGGTGGAGCAACATATCAGCCAACTGTGAGTTATTCTGCAAAAGATAAATACTCTACAACAAGTATTTCTGGAACTTCTTACTATAAAGTTAATAGCAATAGTGCAATAACTACTGCTTATACTAACGCAAATGTAGGAGACCAAATTACTTATTGGGTTAGCAATTCTACTTACTGGGTTAAACCCGTGATTAAGGGTGCTGGAACTGGAGTAACAACTTTTGAAGCATTAGGATGGGCTAATTCAAGTGCTACTGTGACTTTGTATGATACTGTTAATAGACAATCAACTACTGACGGAGCTTACAATACATCTCTAGGAGCAAATGCTTTAGCTAATGTTGAAATTACCTATCAAGGAACAGCACAAGGTTCTTCGGGACCTTTTGGAGGAGTAATGGTTGTTGAGTATAACGCAACAATTTCTTCAGTTACTTGTACTGGTAGTGCAATAATGTCTAGTAACCCTTATCATTTAACTTATTCAGTTTCTGCTACAAGTCATACTTATAAGGCTTGGGCATATAGCTCAGAGTTAGATGATGGATCTGCAACTGTTCAAAGAATTAATTGCCAGTTTAAGAATGGAGCAACTGCTGTAGGTGCTGGTTCACCTTACTACGTTAAATTCATTCCTGCTAACTATTACGTTACAGATGCTGGAGATATAGTTCTAGATACAGAGAAGAATGCTGACGGAGATACAACAAGAGTAGGAAGTACAATTAACAGCCCAACTGCTAGTGCTTTCTTTGGAGCATAAAGTTAGTTTACCTTACTTTAGTTGAGTATGATTCCCCCGAGAAATCGGGGTTCTTTATTTTTTAATTTTTGATTTTCCTTTTCCCTATAAAAAAAAGTAGGAATGATTTATAAGTATGAAAACACACAAGATAGAAGATGATAAACAAAAAAGGTAAGAAGAAATTAGTATTAGGTATTTTACTATTTATTCTAGTAATTTGTTCAATAGCAGGATTTTTTTATTTAGAAGATAAAAAAATTTCTGGAATAAGTTCATTAGCCGTATCTTTAGATAGCGACTTAGGAGAATGTTCTGGAGGTTGGACATCATTTTCCATCGACGATGTTTCTGTAAATAGTGATGGTAGAATACGAGTGTATGGAGTTGCTAAAGGTTCAGAGTGTATGAAAATATCTCTTGATAAAGAAGATTTGAATGAATATTTAGAGGATGAAGGATTAGAAGCTACAGAAGATATTTATGGTTCTATAAAATTAGTTGATTACACAAAAGTTTTTCCTATAACAAAAACTGGAAATACTTTTTCTAAGGTATCTTCTTCTAGTATAGGTGGAGTCCTTACTTATTGTTCTCTTTCTGCATGTAAAGAAGAATACTCTACATCATTTTATTTTTATCGAACTAGTATTTTTGGAGATTGTAAGTGTTTATATAAAGAGACAAATGGAATTGAAGGAAGTTTTTCTTCTGCAAAAAGTTATGGAGAGTTTGAAGCACAATTTAAATTAGATGGCGCGACAGCAACTATAACTGAAGACGAACAATCTGTTAGAATTGGAAATAATTATATAGAGTGGACTGGAAATCTTATGAATTTAAACGAAGTTTCTGTTCCTCAATATGATGCAAGACTTATATCAAGTGTTTGGTCTTTAGTTGAAGATGGGGCAAGAAATGATATAGAAAACGAGATAAATACCTTGAAAAATTGCATAACTCAAAGAGAATCTAGCTCAAATGTAATATCTGAAACTAATTTTAACTATTGCTTGAATGAATTTCAATCTTCATCTACTTCATCTATAGTAGATAAATTGGATAAATACCTAGAAGATAATTCAGACTTAATTTATGACGCAAGTACAGATAGCAATGCTTTGTATGTATCTTTAAAGGCAACACCTTTCCCTACATTTATCCTTGATTTAGACGCAAAATCTGTTGGCATTATTGCTTTATCTGGAGAGCCAGAGATAACTTCATGTATTGAGGATCAAGAATTAAATAGCGGAGAAAATAAGCAAGTTACTTTCTCAGTAAAGAATAATGGAAATGCAGATAATGTTCAGTTTTATGGTTCTATAGAATGTGACGAAGGAGTCGCAGGTTATGTTTCAGAATTCTATATTGATGCTGGAGAGACAAAAACTATAACCTCAGAACTAATACCTTCAAATCCAAATCAAGGAACACTATATTCAAATTGTGAATTAAAAATTTCAGATTTAAAAAGTGGAGATAGTGATAGTTGTAATTTTGATGTTGACGTAGCTTACGAATCGGGTATAACATGCACAGCTCTTAAAAGATATTGTGATGATTCAAACGAGAATCTTATGAGATGTTCTTCTGATGGAAAAAATTTAGTTTTAGAACAAGAATGTGATTATGGTTGTAAGTATACTTCTTCTGGAGCAATTTGTAGCAATGAAACAGTAGTGGAAACAGAATATTGTGCAGATTGCGAAGCTTACGCCAAAGGATTAATATTTGGATGGTTATCTGACTCTCAAAACTGTAAAAGTAAAACTTTCCAAAATACTTACTTCTGTATATTTGCTATATTAAAATTATTTGCAGTTCCTATATTCTTAATATTATCTTTAGCATTTGGAATACCTTTCTTTACTAAACTTCTTGGAAAAAGAAATACTGCTTTAATATGGATAATTAGTTTAATCTCTGCTTTTATAATTGCTTTATTAACCTACTATATATTTTATGTTGGGGTAACAATAATTATAATTTATTTAATTTTAAGACTAGCAATTAATTTTATTCCAGGAGTAAATGTTCTAAAGAGGTTAAGATGAAAAAAGTAATATCTATAATAATTTTTATTCTTCTTTTATTGTCTATGTTTGTTAGCGCGTCTAACTTAGTTACTACAATTCCAGATTCTGTTGAATCTTTTGATGAATGGAAAGCTATGATATTAACTGCTAACTCTGAAACAGGATATTTTTCCACATCGACAAGTGATTATTTTGGAGTATGTGAATTATCTTGTTTTGTTTATCCTCTAACAGGAGATTGTGATCCTTGTAAGCCTGGAGAAGTACCAAGCATGTGTACTTGGCATCCTGACTCAATGTCTTCTTTAAACTATTTCACTTCATCATATTCTTATTGCAATTCTCCAACAAAACCTTATAATTATTTTAATATGCAATGTTATTGTAAGGTCCCTTCTGTAGAATGCTCTGGGGGAAGAGAACAAGGAGATAGAAAATGCTCAAGCGGAGATGTTTATGAATGTAACAATCAAGGAACATGGGAATTTGTAACAGAATGTAATTATGGATGTGATAGTGGATCATGCCAAGAAGAAACATGCGAAAGTCATAGTGAAAAACAATGTTATATTGGCGATGTCTATTGGTATGATTCATGTGGGCAGGTAGAAGAAAAATACGAAAATTGTGAAAGTGATGAAGTATGTTCTAATTCCCAATGTATAAAAGTTTGTGAAGAAAAATACATAGGTAGTAAAAAATGCTCAAGCGGAGATGTATCACAACAATTTCAATCAGAAGATTGCTCTACTGAATATAGAATAATTGAAGAATGTGATAATGGATGCTCAAATGGAGAATGCACCGAAGAAGAATGTAATTCATGCGGTAATCCAAGCTCTTGGTCAAGTTGTTTAGATGGTTTAATGTCTAGAACAAATTATAAATGCAGTTCTACTACAAGTTACGAATGTGAATCTTTTACAGAAGAAGTATATTGCGATTGCAGTTTAAACTCGCAATGTGATTATGACGAATATTGTTTAGACCATGTTTGTACTGAATTACAATGTGAAGATGATCAAATAGCAGATAATAATGAATGTATTAATGGAGCTTCAAATTATAGTGAAATAACTATTGGAGTAATTTTATTTTCAGCTATTGTTCTTATTTTAGTAATTATTTTTATAGTAACAAGATCAAAAAGAGGTAGAAGATAAGATGGTTCAAAAAATTACAAAAGAGAGTTTTTGGGTTAGAAATATAATTCTTGGTTTCTTTTTTTTATTAGCATTCCTTTGGGTAGTTAATCCAACTTCAAGAAGTGCCGTAGGAATTAATTTAATTTTCTTAGTTATTTGTTTTGTTTCTTACAGAGCTATAGAATTACAAGACGATTTAATAGGAGTTAAGTCTAAAAATTCAGGATTGTGCGTTGCATATGGAGTATTAGCAACATTTTCTTTCTACTTAGTAACTTTATTTGTTCCTGGAATGAGTATTGGTTATCCCTCACTCCCTGCTTCAATATCGGATTCTCTTAAATTCTTTTTAGTAGTTATTGTGGCGCCAATTGTAGAATCTATTTTCTTTCAAGGAGCATTATACGCTTATGTCCATAATTTTGGAAATGGAAAAAAGAAATATAGATGGATAGCAATTTTTGTTCAAGCAATTGCGTTCTCTATGTTTCACATAGGAGCTTATGTCACAGGATTTTATAATTATCCAGGATTTACAGAGGGTATGAGTGCAATTTATGCAAATATCTCTGGATTTATAGTTGCATTTGTCTTTGCTTTAATAGCAGGTATTGTTGTTACAGCAAACGGAGTAAAGAACTTAATATTTGCAATAGTATTCCACTTAGGAATTAATTTAGTTTCTTATAGTCTTTCCGTAGCTGTTTATTTAATTTCATTATCTCTTGGAGCAAGTTATGTAAGTTCCTTAGCATTAATTCCTCTAACTTTAGTATCGTATAAATTAATTAAAAGGAGAAAAGATGAAATCAAAAAGTAAAAAAAAGTTTGTAGGGTATTCTATACTTGTTTTAGCAGGTATTTTACTATTTGTAATATTTGGATCTAAATTAAATTTCTTATCCATTTCTTTAACAGAAGAAGGAAATCT
>Ga0265297_10003361_pt1 | contig 29196 bp, 31 predicted proteins | sample Munlanlwell13791_FD_192502 | JGI IMG/M metagenome (GOLD analysis project Ga0265297, IMG submission 192502) | Leachate microbial communities from a municipal landfill in Southern Ontario, Canada - Leachate well 137-91 | ecosystem: Engineered > Solid waste > Landfill > Unclassified | place...
GGCGCGTGAGCTTAACGCCTGGCGGCGCTTGCCGCCTTTTATATTCTGCCTTGTCCAAAAGTGCCCAAACGCGCGCGGTTGTCATGGGGTCAAAGCCCCGCTTGACGATGTCGCTCATTCCTAAGTCCTGCTCGACAAGGCATTCCAAGATGCCGTCAAGAATGTCGTAAGGCGGCAGGCTATCCTGATCTTTCTGATTTGGGTGTAACTCGGCCGTCGGCGCTTTGGTCAAAACGCTTTCCGAGAAAATGACGCCGTCAGGCCCCAAAGCCGATGCGGGTTTGTGCGTATTACGCCAGCGCGCAGCGTTGTAGACTTCGGTCTTGTATACGTCCTTCAAGACGGTAAAGCCTCCGCACATATCCCCATAAAGCGTCGCATATCCGACGGACAGCTCCGATTTATTGCCGGTCGAAAGAACCATGTATCCGGTTGAATTTGACAGAGCCATCAGGATCAATCCACGGCAGCGCGCCTGAATGTTTTCCTGAGGCACTCCTTGCAGGCGTTCTCTAAGAACGGGAACAAGAGCGATATCGAAAACCTTCATGGCCTCGGTGATGGCAATGGTATCAAGTTTGCAGTCGAGAATCTTGGCCAGACTTTCAGCATCCTCCGTGCTTTCTTTGGATGTGTAAGGCGAGGGGAGCATGACTCCCCAAACGCGGCTTGGCCCCAAAGCGTCAACGGCAATCGTTGCGACCAAAGAACTGTCAACTCCGCCGGAAAGTCCCAACACGACACCAGGCGCCCCGTTCTTGTTCACATAATCCCGTAGACCCGTCATAAGGGCATAATAAATGCTTGCTGTTCTATCCGGCTGCTTCGGCTCAGTTTCTCTATCACTTGAAATATTGCTTTTATCGAATTCAATTACTTCGATTTTTTCTTCCCATGAGGGCAGGGTCAAAACGGTCTTTCCTTTGGCATTAAGGGCAAAAGAAGAGCCGTCGAAAACAAGCTCGTCTTGCCCACCGACCTGATTGACGTAAACCAGCGGCAGCCCCGTTTCTTTGATCCGTTCAGCCGCCAGTTTATGGCGCGCTTCAGTCTTACCGGTTTCAAAAGGACTGCCGTTTGGGACGATTAAAATTTTTGCGCCGTGTTTTTTAAGATGCGAGGCATAGGCAGAAGTCCACATGTCTTCACAAATCATGACGCCGAGTTTTATTCCACGGAAAGAAAGCGGAGAAGACGGTTTTGCTGCGCAAAAAAGACGTTTTTCATCAAACGGGCCGTAATTGGGAAGGTCATGCTTGAAAGATTTTCCGGCAATTTTGCCGTTATCCAGAAGCAAGACGGCATTATACAATATTCCGTCTTCTTGCCACGGCGTGCCGAGCAGAATGGCGGGGCCCCCGTCTGCTGTTTCGTGGGCAAGTCGCTCGATTGCCGTGTGCAGGCTGTCCTGAAAGCTCGGTTTTAAGACCAAATCCTCTGTGGGATAACCGGACAAATACAGTTCAGACGTTACGAGCAGATGGGCGCCGATCTCTGCTGCCTCCTCGCGAGCCTCGCGTAGTTTGGAGCTGTTTCCTGAAATGTCCCCGACGGTGGGATTAAGTTGTGCCAGCGCAATGAGAAGCTTGCTCGACATAGACTCCCTTTATTTTTGTGATCCACGTAGCGGGGCGTACATTTTCTCGACAACGTCATGCATAGCGGTAATTTCATCCTGCGCGCCGGTCGTGATCGTGTGGCCGATGGTTTTCTGGTCTTCTGCCGCTTCGTTACTGATGCAGTTCATATATGTCTGCGCGTCTTGGGCGTAGGCGTTATATTTGGAGAGCAGGGCATTCATATTGTTTCCCGCAGTTTCCGGATCGGCGTTCATGATTGATTCGGGCGGAACGGGCTTTGGGCAGTTTGTTGTGTGCCATTGCGGCTGCCCGTTATCGAAAGTCAAGTTTCCGGCCATCGAGGGCGATGCCGCTAATAAACAGGCTGCCAGCAAAATTCCGGAGGTATTTTTCATGATTTTCTCCCGTGTCTCTTTGGTAAACATACAATAATCTAGGCTTGCTGCGCGAATGATGCTAGTAATTATCGCGTTCGGAAATTACTTTTTTAACCATAAGGATTCTCATGATTCCCCGCTATTCCCGCCCTGAAATGACCTCGATCTGGACTGCGGAAAACCGTTTTCGCATCTGGTTCGACATCGAATCTCACGCTTGCGATGCCTTGGCAAAAATGGGCGTCATTCCGGCCTCGGCAGCCAAGAATATCCGGCAAAAAGGAAAGTGGGAAATTGCGCGTATTGACGAAATCGAAAAAGTAACACGCCACGATGTGTTGGCTTTTTTGACAAATCTTGCCGAACACATCGGGCCGGACGCCCGTTTTGTGCATCAGGGCATGACATCAAGCGATGTTTTGGACACAGCTTTTGCCGTTCAGCTGACTCAGGCGACAGATATTCTTATCAAAGGGTTAGATGGCGTCCTTAAAGTCTTGCGCAAAAAGATCGAGAAAAACCTCGATATTGTTACGATCGGTCGCAGCCACGGCATTCATGCCGAACCGACCAGTTTTGGCCTCAAACTGGCTACGCATTATGCCGCTTTTGCCCGCGCGAAAAAGAGGCTTAAAGCCGCACGTGCAGACATTGCGACTTGCGCCATTTCAGGGCCTGTCGGCACGTTTGCTACCGTTGATCCCGGCGTTGAGGCGTATGTTGCCAAAAAGCTTGGTTTATCGGTTGAACCCATATCGACACAAATCATCCCACGCGACCGCCATGCGATGTTTTTTGCGACACTTGGAGTCATCGCGTCTTCTGTCGAGAATTTTGCTCTCGAAATTCGCCATCTTCAACGCAGCGAAGTTCGTGAAGCCGAAGAACCGTTCGCCAAAGGCCAAAAGGGATCGAGCGCAATGCCTCACAAGCGCAATCCCGTTCTGGCCGAAAATCTGACGGGGCTCGCACGCATCGTCCGTGCGGCGGTAACTCCGGCGCTTGAAAACGTTTCGTTGTGGCATGAGCGCGATATTTCTCATTCGTCCGTTGAGCGCGTCTTTGCGCCCGATGCCACGATTGCTCTTGATTTTGCCTTGGCGAGGATGGCCGAGCTTATTGAAGGCATGACGATTTACCGTGAACGCATCCGCGAAAATCTTGAAGCCTTGGGAGGCCTGCATTTCTCGCAGCGCGTCCTGTTGGCGTTGACGCAGGCGGGCGTAAGCCGCGAGGAGGCCTATCGCCTCGTTCAGAAAAACGCGATGGAAGTTTGGGACAACCTGCAAGAAGGCAAAAAGATTGGCTTTAAGGAAAAAATTTTGTCGGACGCCGAATTGGGCAGGCATTTAAAGCCGAAAGCTATCGTTGCGTGTTTTGATGAGAGCTTTTATGTTCGCCATGCGCAAAAAATCTGGAAACGTGTTTTGAAAGCATAAGGTTTTTCCCGCGCATCGCGCGAAACAAGTCATAGCCTTGAAAACCCAAAATCTTTTTTAACGTGAGTGGTTTCATAAACGTCTTTTAATTATGATTAAAATATGCAAGAAGAAGGCGTTCAAAAGGGAAGGTTCTTTATGTTGAGTCCGATCAAAGCTCGCGTACTCCTTGTTTTTACCGCATTTCTTGCGCTGGCGAGTTGCCGTAGTTCCGGCGAATTGGGCAGCGAGCCGGAGCAGTTAGTTGATCGCGCGCGCATCACTTTTCAAGGCATGATGGGCGACAGCCAATATCCCGGCCTCGTTAGTTTGGCAACTCGAGCTAAAGCCGTCATTATCGTCCCCAATCTTATTCGCGCCGCGTTTTTCTTTGGTGGCCGCGGTGGTAACGGCGTCATGCTCGTTCGAAGCGAAGACGGAAAATGGAGCCCCCCGGCGTTTTATACAATCGGCGGACTCAGCTGGGGATTGCAGTTTGGAGGCCAGTCTTCCGAGCTTGTCATCGTCGTCATGACTGATAAGGGTGTGAATGCGATCATGAGCCGTCAGGTCACTTTGGGCGGAGACGCGGGACTTGCCATCGGCGAACTGGGGCAGGGCGTCAATGCGGCGACAGGCATCGGTTTGAAATCCGACATGTATGCTTTTGCGCGTTCTCAGGGTCTGTTTGTCGGCGTTTCGTTGGAAGGGTCTGTCATTACGCCAAAAGAAACATGGGATCAGCAGGTCTATGGACAAGACGCGACGCCAAAAAGCATTTTGGTTGATCGCACCTCAACATCAAGCTCGAACGTGATCAATTCACTGATTGCGGCGATGCCTTAAGGCATGTTCCCAATTAAGAGATCTTGGGCTGCAAATTGAAAACATGCCTTGGTTGCGCGTGGGTTTCGCTTCAATTATTTTTTGCTACAAATTTTTCAGTGCCGTTTTAACGGACGAAATGACGCTTTGCCAATCCTCGGGTTTGGGCTGGCGGAACAGCCGCGCTGTCGGGTACCACGGGCTGTCGTCGCGATTAATGAGCCAGCGCCAATCGGGCGCGAACGGCAACATAATCCAGACCTTTTTCCCCAAGCCGCCTGCCAGATGCGCGGTTGCCGTGTCACAGGTGATAACCAAATCCATCTGCCCGATCAGCCGTGCGGAGGTGGCAAAATCCGTCAAAAGAGGCGCGAGATTTTTGATTTCGAAATGCGGCAGCAATTCGGCGTCACCTGGTTTGAAATCGCGGTTGAAAGAGTAGAAGGTGACATCGGGTGCGGAAAAAAGATCGGCGAAAAGCGCCAACGGTATTGATCTTTTTTTATCGCTCAGATGCAGCGGACTGCCCCCCCAGACGACGCCGATTTTATATCCCTTTTCAGACAGCACTGTCGCATCGTTGGGGGAAAGAACGGGCAAATAGGGAACATTGCGAGGCAGTTTTTCAAGCGTTGCGCCAAGGCGATGTGGCAGATCGAACGACGAGCAGAAATAATCGCATGTCGGAATTTTGTCTTCGTGCGCAATGATAAGATCGGCGCCGTTCCATCCGACAAATAAAGGTTTCAATACTTTATGAACCGAAAAGACTATCCGCGCGCCTTGCGCTTTTAAGACGGACAGAAAGCGCGCTAGCATCATCGTATCGCCAAAGCCTTGCTCGTCGCAGACCAAAAGGCTCTTGCCCTTTAAATCTTCGCCCTTCCATAAAGGAAACGGCATCGTTTTTCGCTTAAGCTCCGGGATAGAAAATCCTCTCGAACGATAACGTGCAAATCCTTGTTTGTACTTTCCACGCAAAAGCTCGATCAACGCCAAGTGCCAATGGCGATCGCCATAGTTGCTTTCATCAACGTCGCGAGTCTCTTCGTCGGGTATGGTTTGTCCTGCAACCTCAACCGTTTTACGGAACGTTTCTTCGGCTTCCTCAAGCCGGTTAAGCGCCTGATACGTCTGTGCCAGATTATCCCAAATGTCGGTGCGGGATGGATTGAGAGCCAGGGCGCGTTTATAGGTCTCAACGGCCTCTTCATCGCGATTCAGGCGATTAAGCGCGACGCCATAGCCAAACCACGCAAAATGATTGTCAGGCATCAGATCGACGGCGTGTTTTCCGGCGACAAGCGCGGTCGCATAATCCTTAAGTTTTTCCGCGACGTTGCACAGGCTCAACCAGCCATCGCCATAGGAAGGATTGATCGCGACGGCGCGTTCGGCCAAGGTGCGCGCCTCGTCGTATTGTTTCTCGTGCACGAGCGACAGGGAAAGATTATTAAGAGCGCTCAGGAACTTCGGATCAAGCCGTAAAGCCTCGCGATACTGGGTGATGGCGTTGGCCCACTCTTCGTTGGCACGCAAGGCATTCGCAAAATTGAAATGTATTTGAGGTGCATTTGGTTGCAGAAAAATGGCGCGCGAAAAGGCTTCGATTGCTTCAGGCAATTTCTGCGCGGCCATAAGCACAGTGCCTCGGTGAAAATGCAACAAGCCGGAAGAAGGATCAAAAGAAACGGCCTTATCTTCCCATTCGATCGCGGATACAAAGTCCCCTCGTGCGCCGACAACTACGCCCAAAAGAGCGCAAGCATCGGCATTATTTGGCTCAACATCCAGAACGGCACGGTACAGGCGTTCGGCTTCGCTCATATTTCCCGTCTGATGAGCCGCCATGGCTTCGGCGAGTCTTACATGACTTTTTGCGTCAGTATTCAATTTCAAAACTTCCGTTTCTTAAGTTTGTAAACATACGAAATCACCTCGGCAACGGCGCGATAATGCTGGGTCGGGATTTGTTGGTCAATCTCAACCGAACTGTATAATGCGCGTGCCAAGGGTGGGTTGCTGACAAGAGGAACTCTGTTTTCTTCGGCAATTTCACGAATACGCAGGGCGATCATATTCATGCCCTTTGCTACGACAACGGGGGCAACCATTTTTCCGGGGTCATATTGTAGGGCGACGGCATAGTGGGATGGATTGGTGATGACGACGTCAGCCTTTGGCACTCTAGCCATCATGCGTTTGCGGGATTTCTCGACGCGAATCTGACGCAGGCGAGCCTTGATCATAGGATCGCCTTCCTGTTGCTTGTATTCGTCTTTGACCTCTGTTTTGGTCATGCGCAGGCCGCGCATGTACTGGTAGCGTATGTAGAACAGGTCGGCCACGGCGATGACGCAAAAAACCAAAAGAAGCATCTCGATCAAATAGACGGTTTTGTCATGGAGAAACTCCATAAATTGTTTAATCGGAAGCCCCGTAAATTCAGGCGAAGCGACGGCAATAGGAGCAAGAATGACGAAAACAAGGCCGCCCAAAACGACCATCTTGCAAAGACTTTTTACTAATTCGGCTACCGAAGAAAGCGAAAACAAGCGTTTAAATCCGCGGACGGGAGAGAGCTTCTCAAAATCCGGAATAAGCAAGTCAAGCGACATGAAAAAACCGGTCTGGACCATAAAACCCGCAATAATGAAACCCATCAAAAGCATAAAAGCAACGCCCGTAATCAGAGCGATTTGAACCAAGACATGAGAAAAGAGAATCTGCACGCTATTTTCGTTGATCACGATATCGTGAGGGGATTCGAGAAACCTGCGTAAATAAAGAGAGAGATCTTCCATCATGGGCGGTATGGCAAATCCCATGACGACCAAAGCACCTAATAAGGATACCCATGTCGCGACTTCTTTGCTGATGGGCAATTGGCCGTGTTCGCGCGCCTCCTCAAGCCGTTTGCCGGAGGGTTCTTCGGTTTTTTGATCTTGATCTTCATCGGCCATTTTTATCCCTGAAAGAAAGAGCCGACGGATTGATTAAAGAAGTGCAGCCAAATCGTCAAAATTCCGGCAACAGTCAAAAGAAGCATCATGATACCGCCCCATATTTCCACCGGAAGAATAATCAGGAAAAGCTGAATGGATGGGAGCATTTTTTGAAGAATGCCGAGCGCTGAAAAAAGCAGAAGGCCCATAATCAGAAACGGCGCAGCAAGCTCAATACCGACCATAAAAGCTTTGTTGGCAACATGAATAATCGTTTGGGCCATATCGCCAAGGGGTAAAAGTCCTCCGGGCGGAAAGGCGTCATAAAGGGAAATCGTTGCGCGGATAAGAAAATGATCCGTGCCGGTAATAAAAATGAGAACCAAACCGGCGACGCTTAGAAAAGCGCTCGATAAAGGACTTTGCGTCGCCAATGCGGGGTTCATCACCGTTGCACTCGACAGGCCGGATTGGATGCCGACAATCATGCCAGCGGCTTCAAGGGTGCTTATCATCATACGCAGCAAAGTGCCGAAAAAAAGCCCGATAATGATTTCGTATGAAACTAATCTTGCTAGCTCGGCGGACGAAGAGGGGAGCGCCGGAAAGCGCGAAAGCATTGGTTCAAGCAAAAGAAGACAAATGAGACACGTAAAAATCATGCGTGTTCGCGGAGGCACATAATTTTCGCCAATTCCCGGAAAAAGCATCATGACCGCCCCGATGCGCGATAAAAGCATGAGAAAGGCGAAAACGTGCCCTGCGAAGAATGCGTCTATGTTATATGTATGCATTGTCAATCGCTCTGACCGATCTGCACGATGCGATCGGTCAAAGAATGGGTAAATCCGCCTAAAGTTGACAGCATAAATGGTAACAACCAGATGGTTATTCCGAAAACGACGACCATTTTGGGAATGAAGGTCAGCGCGTATTCCTGTATCTGCGTGACGGTCTGAATCATTGATACGATAATGCCGACAATGAGTCCGGCCAACATGACGGGGCCGACTAGCTTCAACATGACGATGATGGCTTCGCGGCAGATTTCAAGGGCTTCGGCTTCATTCATGGCGGCAGGAATAGGAAGGGTTAACAGATAATCCAACATTCCCCATCCACGCTTCTGGGTCAAGCCGGAATGATGATTTATGACACAACAGCTTGATTTTCGCGCTGATTTACCCCTTGCATTCGCGCTGACTCTTTGTATTATCGCCGCCTGCTTGCGGAGATAGCTTATATCTCCGCTTTGGATGCGGGTGTAGCTCAGCGGTAGAGCACAACCTTGCCAAGGTTGGGGTCGCGAGTTCGATCCTCGTCGCCCGCTCCATTTTTCAAACGCTTTGCGCTTGAAAAATGCCCTGCGAAGCCCAAAGGGCGAAGCGGGGCGGGTTCTTATTTTGAAGAGACTAAATTCATCTTCCTCCGGAAGCATCTGCGCTTTGAGAAAATCCATTGTTTTGTTCCGTCGTATGTTCCATCGTTGACACATGCTTTTTTTCGTGTAAGAGGTCTCGAACTCAGGGAAAAACCCTTTTTTATTCTAGATTTTGGGAGAGGACAACGTGTCGAAATCAGAGTGGGGACAAAAACGCATATGCCCGGGTTGCGGGAAGCCTTATTACGACATGAAAAAGAATCCGCCGACATGTCCGGCGTGTAAAACGCCTTTTGATCCGGAAAATCTTATCCGCGCCCGCCGCGGTCGCAGTGCTGAGAAAAAGACTGCCGCCAAAGATGCGGTGGAGGAAGTCATCGATGATCTTCCCGTCACGGCCGAAGCGGAAGAGGCTGTCATTGAAGATGCCGAAGAACTTGCCGACGAAGCTGTCGAAGAAGTAGTCGAGGTTGAAGAAGAGGAGGCCTAAGCTCCTTTGTTTCGCCGACGAAAGGGGGAGGGGGCATAAGTGAAAATCGTTTTTTTCTGTCCCCCCGTTTCCATTATCAACGGTGGCATCAAGCATATATTCCGTATGGCCGAGACGCTCATTGCCCAAGGGCATGACGCTGCTGTATTTGAACAAAATGGCCAAAGGCCGTCGTGGTTTGCCTCAACGGCGCCTGTTGTCGGGCAGGGCATATTCTTGCCTCAATCCAATCATCTCTATGTTCTTCCGGAGGATCAGCCGCATATCCTATCCGATTTTGCGCGCCTTCCTCAGCGCAAGGTCATCTACAGCCAGAATCATTTTTATGGCGCGCTCGGCCTGGGCGAGGCCAAAAGTATCGCCGATTACGGCGTGACGGATGTTATTTGCAGCAGCCGCACGATCTACGAGCATTGCTGCCAGCGTTTCCCGACGGTGCGGGCTTATATTGTTCCATGTATGGTTGATCCTGCGCAATTTCGATCCTCGCCCAATAAACGCAAAGCCATTGTCTTCATGCCGCGCAAAAGGCCGATTGAAGCCGCATATATTCGCGACATGTTCCGTTTTTCTTATCCGCAATACTGCGATTGGGAATGGACTGAGATATCGGATGTTTCCGAAGCCGAAGCGGCGCGCAAGATGGGCGAAGGAAAAGTCTTTTTATCTTTAAGTCGTCTGGAAGGATTCGGTTTAACGCCGCTAGAGGCAATGGCGGCCAAATGTGTCGTTGCGGGATTTACAGGGATCGGCGGTCGCGAATATGCAACGCCGGAAAACGGATTCTGGGTTAATGAAGACGATTTTCCAGCTTGTATCGAAGCGTTAGCACAAGCCGTAAAATTGAGCGAGACAGAGGATTCTAACATCGAAGCGTATCACTCGGCTTGCCAAAAAACGTTATCGGCTTACACGCCAAAAACGTTCAAAAGCGGCATCAAAAAGGCTTGGGATGCTATCTTAAGCTCTTAACTTTTATTAATTCTGCCGTTGTGGTTTCCAAAGCGTCGCGCAGTCGTTGCATCATTTCTTCGCGCGGAAGCCCTGGGGGAATCGGCGGAAGAATTTTGACGGTAATAAAGCCAGGTTTTTTGAAAAAAGTGTTTTTAGCCCACAACAAGCCGGAATTAAGAGCCACAGGCACGAGGGGAACGTTCAAGTCCTTATACAATCCCGCGACGCCGCTTTTGTAAGGGCGAGTATCTCCGACTGCAACGCGGGTGCCTTCGGGAAAAATGACGATAGGGCGGCCTTGCGCTGCAGCTTTTCTTGCGGCGGGAAGCATTTTAAGTATTGCCTTGGCTCCTGCGGCGCGGTCTATGGGAATTGAACCGGATCGCTTCATGTACCAGCCAATCAAAGGAATTTTTAATAAGTCGCTTTTCAAAACAACGGCGGGGTCGTCAAAAATAAGGTGCATTTTGAACGTTTCCCATTCCGACTGATGCTTGCTTGCAATAATGCATGCACCCTTGGGAATATTTTCCCGTCCAATCACCTGATAGGAGATGCCGCCCGCGTGGTTTTCAACCCAAGCGACGACGCTGAGCCAAAGATGCACGGCCTTCACGAGTTTTTTTCGCGGAAGAAGAAGAGATCCGCATAAAAGCACGCTCATGACGAGATTGGCTGCGTAAAAAGTCAGGTTAAACCATAAAGCGTGAAGAAATTTCATGATGGGTCGGTTGTATTTGAGGGGAGGGGAGTTTCATTCTTCCGTTCGCGGGCTTTCTGGCTGTCCATCCATAAAGCAAACTGCGCGGCCAAAAACTTGCAATACTCCCGCGCCAGTAAAAGGACGGTTCCCGGATGTTTATCCCATTCATAGAGCTTAACATTGTCCGGGGTAACGGGAAAGGGAATGATGACGATGTCTGGCATGGCATCGTGAAATAAAAGAAGGCTGCGCGGCATGTGATAATTGGCCGTAACCAAGCGCAAGGATGAATATCCTTCGGCTTTCATCCAATCCCGGGTTTCTTTAGCATTCCCGATGGTGCTGCTTGCCCGATGCCCAAGGACGATGCAACAGTTGCGTAAATCTTCCGGAACGGACAGAGATCTAAAAACGCCTTCCAGGGAAAGCTTTTTATGTACGCCGGAAATCAGCAGTTTTTTGCCATGTCCCGATTTCAATAGCTCAACGCCCGTTGCCACGCGTTCGCTACCGCCTGTCAGTACGACGATAGCTTCCGCAGGCTCGATGGCGGCCGGAAAGTCAGGTTCGCGCATGGCTGTGACGTTGCTGACGAAGCCCAGAAAGCCGTATATCCACAGCCCAATTAAAACAATGCCCGTCAACGGCGAAAGAAGCGAAAGCTTATTCATGGAAAGGTCTCTATAAGGCGCATGACAGAAATTCGTGCCGTAACCATAGCGATGACCGTTGCGCAAAGAGGAACAAGGAGAGAAACAATACCGACGCTTGCCCAATGCTGCCATCCCAGCGACGATAGGTTCGCAAGATTATGTGTCATGAAAAACAGCGCGCTTGTAACAAAAAGCGCTATCAAAAAACCCGTAACGGCGGCGCGAAAGGCAATGTGCGAAGCCTGAGCCTGAAAATGAAGGGCAATGTCTATGTTTTCGGTTCCCATAAGATGAAGGAGCGAAATAGTCTCGCGTTCGGCCGCGATAACGGCGCGGCAGATTAAACTTACGGCAATAACAAGGGTCAAAGCGGTCAGAGCGATTGTCAGCCCTCCAAGTAGGGTCAGTCCGCGCACTAGCCTCCACACGTCTTTTGTCCAAGTGCCGTGGTCATTGACGCGCACATCGCTGACAAGGGGCTTCAGAACGGATTTAATTTTTGCCGAGCTTAGGTCGGCGCCCGATTTGCGTTCGACATCAATCAATGTCGGCAGGGGCATGGAACTTAAAAGCTCCGGTTTATCGAACCACGGACTCAAAAGACGCTCCACTTCGTCATTAGACAAAGGAGTCGCCGACGAGACTTCCGGAATAGCGCGCAAAAGGGAGGTCGCTTGCTTAATACGTTCGGCTTGCGTCATTGAAGCCTCATCGCCGGTAGCCGGGATTTCGACCGTCAGGAGAGTTTCCGCCGTTCGTCCCCATAAATAACTTGCGGTGAGCAATACGGCTTCGGCGGCCGTTGCAAAAGTCGCAATAAACACCATGATCCCGACGATAGCGGCAAAAGACCGGCCCAAGTGCTGGTATCTGAAGGCGGGCGTGAATAAATGACGGGGAAGGGACATGAATTTTCAGATGTTAAGAGCGTTCGAAAGATGCCGGATATTACTCTTTGCTAGACTTTCAACCTTCCTTGCACGAGACGGAGAGCGGGTTTGTGAAATTTGTAAACCAAGTGGCTCTGATGGGTTGCGAGAATAACTGCGGTGCCGAGTTTATTCAACTCATCAAAAAGGTGAAACAATTTTAAGGCGGTGCTTTCATCGACATTACCGGTCGGTTCGTCGGCTAACAGCAATTTTGGTTTTGTGACGACGGCGCGGGCAATGGCAACGCGTTGTTGCTCTCCGCCCGAAAGTTCTTCAGGTTTTGCATCCATGCGGTCGCCGACTCCGACCCATTCAAGTAGTTCTCTGGTATGGCGCTGAATATAATCTTCGCCGACGTCCGTCAGGCGCAAAGGCAGGGCGGCATTTTCCAAAGCCGTCAGGTGGGGGATCAGGCGAAAATCCTGAAAAACGATGCCGATTTTACGGCGAAGCTCAGCCTGTTTTTTATGGTTATTAGGGAGCAAAGGCTTCCCGAAAAGGTGGATTTGCCCCTTTGTCGGCTTATCCGCCTGATAGATCAGCCGCAAAAGGGAGGATTTCCCGGCGCCGGAAGTGCCGGTCAGAAAATAGAAACCGCCTTCGACAAGGGAAAAAGTAATATTGTCCAAAACGTTGTGATTTGGCGCGTAGGATAGACTGACGTTTTCGAACGATAAAAGCATGGGCCTCAAAAGATTCGGGATGGACGCACACGGTTAGCATAAATCAGGGTAATTCCAAAACGACCCATTTTGGCTCGATTTTTAAAATTGGCCGTTTTTGTAATAAAATGATAGCCTTCCGGGAACGCTAATAGCATTTTTAATGCAATGATTCTTGAATGTCCTTCATGCGGCACCCGTTATTTGGTGCAAATTGGTCTTTTCGCCCAAGGCGGAAGGAAGGTGCGGTGCGCTCAATGCAAAAATGAATGGCATGTGAAGCTGCCGTCCTCCGTTGATGTCGTTGTTTCGTCACCTGATTTTGTCTCTGTGCCTCCTCCCGAGGTCGTTCAGGAACAGGTGCCGGACCAGTCGTCCCCGGTTTTGTCTTCCCGTCCTCCTCCGCTCAACAGGCCGACGCCAAATTTACCCGTTGTGATCGAAAAGAAAACCTTTACGAAAGGAATGAAAGTTTTTTTAACGCTTGTCTTTTTTGTAGCGCTACTTGTGTTTGGATCAATAGGCGGACGCCAATTGATTGTCAAAACGTTGCCCGGCTTAAGAGGCTCGTACAGCGCAGTAGGGCTTTCAGTTCTTCCCGAATGGGACGGGCTTATTTTCGACGAGGTGAAGTCGGAATTGAAATACGACAGCGGTACCATGAGGCTTTTTGTTGACGGAACCATTCGTAATGCGTCGGACGACACAAAAAGGCTCCCCGATATTAAGGCGCGGGCTTTAGGAGCCGATGGCAGCGTCATTCAAAGTTGGCTCATTGATGCACCGGCCGAAGTTATCGAGCCGTGGGGCATGATATCGTTTCATTCGGACGTCGCCACGCCCATGGAGCGCACAATCGAGGACGTCTATCTTGAATTTACGTCCCGGAGAGAGAAAAAGAATGCAAACGAATAGTCCGCCATTATCCAAAAACGCCGCCAACGTTCTGGTCGCCGAAGATAATCCGGCTGTTCGTGAATTTATCGTTCGGTCTCTTTCGTCGGCAGGATATGTCGTTACAGCGGCTATAGACGGACAGCAGGCACTTGACATATTGGCACGGGAGAAATTTGACGTTCTTGTTAGCGATATTGTTATGCCTAACGTTGACGGAATCGCTCTTGCCATGAAGGCCGTTAGGATGGTTCCGGATTTAAGGGTTGTCATGATTTCCGGATACGCCCAAGAGCGTCTCCGTGCTCATAATTTGGACGTATTAGTGCATAAAATCATCGCAAAACCGTTTTCTCTTGAAGAAATTTGCGAAGCGGTTAAGAACGCTCTGTCTTATTCGCCAAAGACAGCCTGAACAAGGATTAGGAATATGAAACAACGCGTCCGCAAAGCTGTATTTCCCGTCGCCGGTCTAGGCACGCGCTTTTTACCTGCGACAAAAGCCATGCCCAAGGAAATGCTGACGCTGGTTGACCGCCCCCTCATTCAGCATGCGGTTGATGAGGCGCGCGCGGCAGGAATTGAGCAATTTATATTTGTCACAAGCCGCGGCAAGGGCGCACTTGAAGATCATTTTGACAATAACAACGATTTGAAAAGAACGTTGGAAAGTCGCAATAAGAAAAAAGAACTCGACCTGCTTAAAACGACCGATATCGACTCCGGGCAGCTATTTTTCACGCGCCAGCGCGATTCGTTGGGTTTGGGACATGCCGTGTGGTGTGCGCGGCACTTGGTTGGCGACGAACCTTTCGCCATTGTGCTTGCCGACGACGTTGTCTTGTCGGAAAAGCCGTGCCTGAAGCAAATGATTGAAGCGTATGACGAGGTTGGAGGCAATCTGGTTGCTGTCGTTGACGTACCTCGCGATCAAACGAATCGTTACGGCATTTTAGACGTTGCCTCGGATAACGGTCATCTTGCCAGAATTAAAGGATTGGTCGAAAAACCCGATCCTTCAAAAGCTCCCTCGACATTGTCTATCATTGGCCGTTATATCCTGCAGCCGGAGATATTTTCCGAACTCGAGGCCAAAAAAATCGGCGCCGGGGGGGAAATACAATTAACCGACAGCATGGCGCGTTTGATCGGTAAGCAGCCATTCCATGGCTTGCGTTACGAGGGCAAACGCTATGATTGTGGCGATAAAGTCGGTTTTATCGCAGCGAACGTTGCCTTCGCTCTTGAACACGATGAAATGGGCGATGCCGTTCGGAGAGCCTTAAAAGAAATAATGGGAATATAAAACATGAAAATAGTTGTACTTGGAGCCGGCTATGTCGGCCTTGTTTCAGCCGCTTGCTTTGCAGAGTTTGGCGTGCGCGTTACTTGCGTAGATCAAAGCGATGATAAAATCGCCGCTTTGTTGCGAGGGGAAATCCCGATTTTCGAACCGGGCCTTGACGACCTCGTCATGCGCAATGTCAAAAACGGCAATTTGACCTTTTCGACATCCATGGTTCCGGCGATTAAGTCGGCGGATGCCGTCTTTATCGCTGTTGGCACGCCGACCCGCCATGGAGACGGGTATGCGGACTTGTCCTTCGTTTATGCGGCGGCAAAAGAAATTGCGCAGAACCTTTCGCGCTATACCGTGATTGTCACAAAATCCACGGTTCCTGTCGGCACGGGACGGGAAATTGAAAAGCTTGTGCGCGAAACAAACCCTAAAGCGGATTTTGACGTTTGTTCGAATCCTGAATTTTTGCGTGAAGGATCTGCAATCGGCGATTTTATGCGCCCTGATCGCGTTATCATCGGCTGCGAAAGCGAACGAGCTGCTGAGGTGATGAAGGGGCTTTACAGGCCTTTGTATTTGATCGAGACGCCTATTGTCATTTCCGGACTGGAAACGGCAGAGCTGACAAAGTACGCCTCAAACGCTTTTCTCGCGACAAAGATCACGTTTATCAATGAAATCGCCGATTTATGCGAAAAGGTCGGTGCCGATGTGCAAACGGTTGCCAAAGGCATGGGGCTTGATGGCCGCATCGGGCGCAAGTTTTTGCATGCGGGACCCGGTTATGGAGGTTCGTGCTTCCCCAAAGACACTTTGGCTCTGACGAAAACGGCGCAGGATAAAGGCGCTCCGATGCGTCTTGTCGAAACGACTATTGATATTAACAATAAACGCAAGAAGGACATGGCCAAGCGCATTATTGCGGCGTGCGGCGGCGTGATCAAAGGCAAGACGATTGCCATTCTTGGCGTGACGTTTAAGCCAAACACAGACGATATGCGCGACAGTGTCAGCCTCGACGTTATACCGGCGCTGCAGGAAGCAGGGGCTGCCGTGTGTGCTTACGACCCCGAAGGGGTCAAAGAGGCATCGAAACTTTTGAAAAACGTTTTGTGGTGCAAAAACCCTTACGAAACGATGCAGGGAGCCGATGCTGTGGCGATTTTGACCGAATGGAATGAATTTCGTGCGCTCGATCTTGAAATGATGAAAGCGCTTTTGAAGGCGCCTGTCATGATTGATCTGCGGAATATCTATAAGCCCGAGGAAATTCGTGCGGCAGGATTTACCTACGTCTCAATTGGTCGCCGCTAGAGCGAATGATTAGAAATGCTTGAGACTGGCGCGCCAGTAGTCCCATGCCGTGATAAGCGTAAAGCCGCCTGCTATCCAAAGGCCCAAATCGCCGATGGCTGTGGAGGGAATGAACGATGGCGCATAACGGTCGCCGATCATCAGAAATCCCAGGGCAATAAGTTGAATGGTCGTTTTCCACTTGGCGAGACGGCTGACGGGCACGCTAACCTGAATCCCAGCCAAAAATTCCCGCAAGCCGGAAACCGCAACTTCGCGCATTAAAATGACGATGGCGGGCAAAATTGCGAGTCCGCTAATCTGTTGTGTGGAAACCAAGACAAGAATAACGGCAGAAACGAGCAACTTATCAGCGATAGGATCGAGAAATTGGCCAATTCTCGTGACTTGATTGTCGCGTCTCGCCAGATAGCCATCGAGCCAATCCGTTACTCCGGCAAACGTGAATAAACCAAGCGCAACCCATGCTGCCCATCCGTGCGGAACGAATAAAAGCAGGATGATGATCGGAATAACGACGATTCGCGATACAGTCAGTTTATTGGCAAGTGATTTGAACATATGATTTCGCTTGTTGTGATCGACTCGTAGCACGGAAGAGCGACGTCAACAATTGTGTCGAGGTTTTCGTATTTATTTCTTTTGCGTAAGAGACTGCGATGCAACAATGGTTACATTATGCAAGTTCTGGGCCTATAATTTTGGTGCGAATTCGACTTGACTCCGGCTCTTTGAGGTTGCAGCAAGGCTGAATCTTGTTCACAACTAGCTTTGCTGCACTGTTTTTCTTAACCATAGATGCGTCATAAAACGTATATTTCATTATTTTAAACAAAAATATTTGTTTAGTAACAATGGGTTATTGTATTCTGCCTTTTTTTTGAGCATAAAGAAAGAAAGTGCCTATTTATTAGCAATGGGGCAGTGCACAAGAGAATTATAGACAGACTTATCCACAATTTTTGGGGATAACAAATCGAGGGAAAAAGAGCACGAATGATGAGGGCTTCGACGGGATTTGAATTTGGGGCAGAGGTGTTACGCGCGCATGTAAAAACGCTGCCTTTTGCGCCCGGCGTCTATCGCATGCTTGGTGCAGACGGTGCCCCCCTTTATGTCGGCAAGGCCAAGAATCTGAAAAAACGCGTCGCATCTTACACGCAGAGCGCGAGACTCCCCGTTCGTCTTCAACGCATGGTGTCTCGTGTCAAGAATGTTGAAGTAACCGTTACGCGAACCGAAGCCGAGGCTCTGTTGCTCGAAGCGAGTTACATTCAACGCTTCTTGCCGCCTTTCAATATTCTTTTACGCGACGATAAAAGCTATCCATATATTTTGATTACAAGGGATACCGATTTCCCTCAAATGCTGAAGCACAGGGGAGCTAAAAGTCGGAAAGGCTGGTACTTCGGCCCCTTTGCCTCAGGAGCGGCGGTGACCGAAACGCTAACGCTTCTGCAGCGCGCCTTTATGCTACGCACCTGCGGCGAGGGCGTTTTTATAAATCGTTCGCGGCCATGTCTCCAGTATCACATTAAGCGTTGCACAGCGCCTTGCGTAGGCTTCGTCGGAAAAGAAGCCTATGCCGAGCAGGTAGCCGATGCCGTCGATTTCCTAAAAGGAAGAAATCAGGAAGTTCAGAAAAAACTCGCCGCGCAAATGCAGACCGCAAGCGATAACATGGATTACGAAACCGCCGCCAAGATACGCGATCGCATCAAAAGCCTGACAAGCATTCAATCGCGCCAGAACGTCTATGTTTCGGGTCTTGGCGACGCCGATGTCATCGCGATGCATCAAGCCGGGGGCAAAACGGCGGTTCAGGCTTTCTTTTTTCGTCAGGGGCGCAATTACGGCGCGCGCCTGTTTTTTCCGGTGCATGATAAAGACCAAAAGAAAGAAGAAATTCTCGCCGCTTTTATCGCTCAATTTTATGCCGATAAACCTGCGCCTTCGTTGCTTCTGGTCGGCGAAACGCCGGAAAGAAGCTCTCTTTTGGCTGAAGCCCTTTCGAAAAACGCCGGTTATGACGTCCGCATAGTTTTGCCACGCGCAGGCATCAAGAAACGCCTTGTTGATAGCGCGCAGAAGAATGCCCAAGAGTCGCTTGCACGCAGGCTCGCTGATCAAGGAGAGCAGAAGCGTCTTTTAAAGCGTGTGGCGGAAGTTTTTGGGCTTTCCGAGCCGCCTCGGAGAATCGAGGTCTACGACAACTCCCATACGTCGGGTTCTTATGCCGTTGGCGCGATGATTGCGGCGGGAGAAGAAGGTTTTCTTAAAAAGACGTATCGCAAATTCAATATCCGCGAAGCTTCAATGGACGACGATTTTGGCATGATGCGCGAAGTGTTGACGCGCCGTTTCCAACGCTTAACAAACGAAGATGCCGACAGAACCTCAGGTTTGTGGCCGGACGTTCTTCTTATTGACGGCGGCGCCGGGCAAGTAAGCAAAGCGCAAGCCGTCTTGGATGAATTCGGCGTCGGCGATGTCTTAATTGTAGGCATTGCGAAAGGGCCGGATCGAAACGCTGGGCGCGAGCGGTTTTTTCTCTCAAACAGCAAGCCTTTCAGTCTGCCGCCGGACGATCCCGTTCTCTATTACCTGCAACGTCTTCGGGATGAGGCTCATCGCTTCGCCATCGGGGCTCATCGGACGCGGCGCGAAAAGGCCATAGGACAATCACGCCTCGACGGGATTCCGGGTATCGGCGCAAAGCGCAAGAAGGCACTTTTGCATCATTTAGGCTCTGCCAAGACGGTAGAAGAAGCGGATGTTGAGGATCTTATGAGGGTTGAGGGCATCAGCCACAGCATCGCGCAGAAGATATTCGACCATTTCAGAGCGCGCTGAATTAAGGGGCTAGACCCTAAACTATGCCGCTTGTCTTTTTTTAGCCAAAAGCGCCATTCCTTGCTCGGCCATATAGCGTTCTTCGTTCGTAGGGATAACGAGGACATGCGGGATATTCATATATTTCAGGTGACCCACGACGGCGTCGCGAACTGGCGCTGCGTTTTCTCCGATGCCGCCCGTAAAGACGAGCGCATCAATGCCATCCATCGAGGTGGCCATTGAGGCGATGTGTTTGGCGATATAGGTCGAGAAATAATCGAGCGCGTATTTGGCGAGGGGATCGTCGCTTTCCAGAAGTGTTTTGACATCGTTGCTGAGGCCTCCGGACATGCCTTTAAGGCCGGATTTCTTGTAAAGCACGTCTTCGACTTCATCAACGGACATACAAAGTTCGCGAAGCATGAATATGAGCACGCCTGGATCGATGGAACCGCACCGCGTACCCATAGGCAGGCCATCCAGAACTGACATGCCCATCGTAGAATCAACGCCGTGACCATTATTGATCGCGCAAAGGCTCGATCCGTTGCCCAAGTGAGCGACGACAACGCGGCCTTTCGCCAGATCGGGATAATCTTTCTTCATCGTTTGGGCTATCCATGCATAGGACAGGCCATGAAAACCGTAGCGGCGGATACCTTTATCGTTCAAAGATTGTGGTAGCGCATAATATGTGAATTTTGGTTCGTGATGAGAATGGAACGCCGTATCGAAACAAGCAATTTGCGGAATAAAGGGCATGTTGCGCGTAATGACCCCGACGGCGGCGAGATGGTGCGGCTGATGCAAAAGAGCCAGAGGAATAAGTTTCTTGAGCTTATGGAAGACGTGGGATGTAATGTACATGGGCTCAAAAAAGTCCAATCCCCCATGCACAAAGCGATGAACGACGGCGATGATTTTCCATCCGGCTTTTTGTTCGTCAACCCAATCGACGATTTGCCACACGGCGCGCTTTTGCGTCTCGTCCATATCCAGAATTATCTTGATCTTTTGATTGTTGTCATCGCGCGTAGCGACCAGAACGGGGATCGAGCCGATGCCTGTGACGCTTCCCGTTGCCAGACGAGGCAATCCCTCGCTGCAGGCAAAAAGCTGGAATTTCACGCTCGAAGAACCGGCGTTCAGGATCAGGAGGGTTTCAATCATCTAATGCGACCTTCTCTACGGGCTTGAGCGACAAGAACAGCCAAGGCGCAAGAAAGTAGACGCGTTCTTAGATTATCGGCGCGGCTGGTTAATATGATCGGAACGCGTGCTCCCATAAGGATGCCCGCTGCGTCGGCCTTATTGATAAAGGTCATTTGCTTGGCTAGCATATTGCCAGCTTCGATATCCGGAGCCAGAACAATATCGGGGTCACCCGCAACGGCCGAAACAATGCCTTTTTCCTGGGCGGCTTCCTTGCTGATCGCGTTATCGAAGGCCAAGGGGCCGTCAATGACGCAGTCCAGAATTTGCTTACGCTCGGCCATCTTGCATAAGGCTGCGGCATCAAGGGTTGCCTGCATCTTAGGATTGATAACCTCGACCGCGGCTAGAACCGCGATTTTTGGTAAACGGTTTTCATTCGAAAGAACGCGCCAAACATCGGCTGCATTGCGACATATATCGGCCTTGGCTCCAAGATCGGGAGCGATGTTGACCACGGCGTCCGTAACGATAAGCCATTTGTGATAACCCGCCGTATCCATAACGTAGGAATGGGACAGACGGCGACCCGTGCGTAAACCGAAGTTCGTCGAAACGACAGGATATAAGAGCTCGTCGGTATGAAGGGACCCCTTCATAATAGCCTCGACTGTGCCGTCGGAAGCCAATTCGGCGGCTCTGTCTGCCGCGGCCTGGCTGTGTTTGACGTCAACAAATTCCCATCCCGAAACGTCAATCCCGTTTTTGGATGCGACATCCTTAATGCGCCCAGATGGGCCTACGACAACAGGGGCGATCAGATTTTCGTGAACCGCATTAACGACAGACTGAAGCGCAATGGCATCAACAGGATGCACAACGGCGGTTTTGACAGGGGGCAATGCGGCGCATGCCTTCATGACCGTGTGATAGCGTTCATGGGTATGAACCTGAATTTCAGGAGGTTCGTCGACAGCGAAGGCGGGTGTTTTGTCAGTCATGGTGGGGGAACTCTGTTATATTGGAAAACTGAGGCCCGTCTTATCATGTATTCGTTAAAAGTCTCTAAAGCAAAAGAAGGGGTTACCGTCACGTGCGGGACTTTAATCGAGCAGAATCAAAGGAGATATGGAAAAGCTCGAAGCAACCACAGCGCAAAGCGATGATGGTCTCCTGCCTATCCACGAAACCACCCAGCAAAAAAAAACTAATTGACGCGGCCCTTGATCAAAGCATCGACGATTGAAGGATCGGCAAGGGTCGAAATATCGCCAAGCTGATCGGCTTCTCCTGCAACGATCTTCCGCAAGATGCGGCGCATAATTTTTCCCGACCTTGTTTTTGGCAAGGCAGGAGTCCATTGAATAAAGTCCGGCGTGCAGATAGGGCTGATCTCCTTGCGAATATGGGAGCGTAAAGCGCCATGCAGATCATCGTTTCCTATAAAGCCGTTTTTAAGAGTGACAAAAACATAAACAGCCTGTCCTTTGACGTCGCAATGACATCCGACAACGGCGGCTTCGGCAACGGCGTGATGGGACACGCAGGCGCTTTCGATCTCTTCGGTGCTTAAGCGGTGGCCGGCAACATTGATAACGTCGTCTACGCGGCCTGAAATCCAATAATACCCATCTTCGTCACGGCGACAGCCGTCGCCGGTAAAGTAAAGGCCTTTATAACTGCTGAAGTAGGTTTGGATAAAGCGCTTATGATCTCCCCAAAGCGTGCGCATCATTCCGGGCCAGCTTCCGTCAATGCAAAGGATTCCTTCGCAGGCGCCTTCAAGAACGTTGCCTTCCGTGTCAACGATAACGGGCTTAATTCCAAAGAAGGGTTTCGTGGCGGAGCCGGGTTTGAGTGGTGTTGCACCGACAAGCGGCGCAATCATGTGCCCGCCGGTTTCCGTCTGCCACCACGTATCAACGACGGGGCAGCGGTTTTCTCCAATGACTTCGTGATACCACAGCCATGCTTGCGGATTTATGGGCTCGCCGACAGTCGCCAAAAGACGCAAGGATTTACGACTGGTTTGTTTGACCCATTCATCACCTTCGCGCATCAGGGCGCGGATGGCAGTGGGGGCCGTGTAGAAAATGCTGACCTTGTGCTTGTCAACAATCTGCCAATAGCGGGAAGGATCGGGGTAATGAGGGACTCCTTCGAACATAAGAGTCGTGGCGCCGTTCGCTAAGGGGCCGTAAACGACATAAGAATGGCCTGTAACCCAGCCAATGTCCGCTGTACACCAGTAAACGTCGCCTTCGTGATAGTCGAGCACCCATTTATGGGTGAGTGAAGCATACAACAGATAACCGCCGGAAGTATGTACGACACCCTTAGGCTTGCCGGTCGAGCCTGACGTAAAAAGAATGAAGAGAGGGTCTTCGGCCTTCATGACGACGGGGGGGCATTTTGCCGACACGCCCTTGAGTTCTTCATGCAGCCAAAGATCACGGCTCCTTTGCCACGACACGTTATTGCCGGTGTGTTTGACGACGATAACTTTTTTAACGTCGGGACATCCAGTCAGCGCTTCGTCCATATTAGATTTAAGCCGTACGCTTCGTCCGTCACGCAGCCCCTCGTCTGCCGTGATGCAGAGCTTCGCGTTACATCCCAAAATGCGGTCGCGCAGGCTGTTCGGAGAAAAACCCGCAAAAACGATCGAATGAATAGCTCCAATGCGGGCGCACGCCAGCATGGCGACGGCAGCTTCGGGAATCATCGGTAAATAGATGACGACGCAGTCGCCTTTCTTGACGCCATTGTGCTTGAGGACGTTGGCGAACATGCAAACTCTTTTATGCAGTTCTTTGTAAGTGATGTTTTCGGCCTTGTCGTTAGGATTGTCCGGTTCGAAGATGATTGCCGTTTGATTGGCGCGCGCAGGCAAATGGCGGTCGACGCAGTTAGCGCAGACGTTCAGCGTTCCATCCTGAAACCACTTGATCCTTACGGTGCCGGTAAAGTTTCCGCTTCTGACCTTTTTGTACGGCTTAATCCAATCAAGAGTCTTTCCCTGCTCGCCCCAAAAGGCTTCGGGGTCGTTGATAGACTGCTCGTACAGGTCTTTGTACTTCTTTTCGTTGATCCAAGCGGACGACGAAACGGTGTCGGAAACGGGAAGCGAATCCATAATCTCTCCAAACATAATTTTTATTGACCGGGATGCTTTGACAATAACACATTCATCTAATGTTTTCTTCGAAATTCAATTTTGCAGTGCAGTATAAAAGTGCAGTGCAGCATTTTAAAAAAATTCCGGATGCGGAAAAATGTTATTTATCGTTTGAAGGGCATAAAAAGAAGCGTTCTATCAAAGCGCGCGTTGCCACTCCGCGATGACTTATTTTATTTTTTTTGTCTTCATCCATTTCGGCAAAAGTCATGCCATATCCGTTTGGGATAAAAATTGGGTCGTACCCATGGCCCCCTTTTCCTCGAGGCTCGTGGGAAAGGGTGCCGTCAATACGACCCTCAACGCATTCATATGTACCATCCGGCCAACACAGGGCGAGCACGCATATAAAATATGCCGAGCGGTCTTGAGTCGCTTCAAGTCCCTGATTAATACGCTGCATGGCGGCATGAAAGTTTCCTTTGGGTTCCGCCCATCTTGCTGAAAAAATTCCTGGCTTTCCGCCTAAAGCCGTCACGCACAAACCGCTGTCGTCGGCGAGAGCGAGAATACCGCTTTGTTCGGCGGCGGCTTTTGCCTTGAGGATCGCGTTTTCGGCAAACGTCGTGCCTGACTCGTCAGGAGAAGAAAGCCCAAGCTCTGCGGCGGAAACGATTCCCGGCACATAAGGGCGAAGCAATTCGGAAAATTCGCGAAATTTTCCGGCGTTGTGCGTGGCTATAACAAGTCGGTTTGATACGGAAGTCGTCATGATGGAGAAGTTCGGCTGTTTATTTTTCTTTTTCGAAAGGAGAAAAAGTGCCTATGAGGACTGGGGCAACGACCAATGCGTCTGAATAATTTTCCAGCCAAGCGCGGTTCGCCGATATACTTCCGAACAGTTCCAGCGAAGCTTTCGTTTGTCGTTGACCTGAGAAACAAAGTTGTAAGTCAGGATTGCGATGTCGCCGAGATCCTGAATTTGGGGGTTGATGATCTCATAATGCAAAACGCTGACCTTGCCTCGAAGGCATTCATAATAAGAGTTGAGGTTATCCCATCCATCAAGGCGTTGAGGAAGAAACGGATCGAAATAGGTGACTTCCAGCGCAGAGATTTCTAGGAAGCCTGTCGGGTCTCCCATGCACCAACGCTTCAAGGCGCTTCGTTCGAGCTCGAAAACGACGTGTTCTTCACTCATATAAGAGACCTCTTGTGTTTTACGTTTTGCCTCACGCTAGACCCTTCTTGCCCATATTCAGGAATTTCTTGCGGCGCTCGGAAACAACGGTTCTTTTATCGAGAGCCACAAGTTCCAAAAGAGAATCTTCAAGGGCATTGCCTACGGCTTCAATTGTTTTCTTATGATTACGGTGCGCTCCGCCGATGGGCTCGAGGACGATGCCGTCAATAACGCCAAGCTGGAGCAAATCCTGCGCGGTCAGGCGTAAAGCTTCTGCTGCATCTGCGGCATTGGTCGAGTTGCGCCATAGGATTGATGCGCATCCTTCCGGAGATATGACCGAATATATGGCATGTTCAAGCATAAGAACGGAATTTCCTGCGGCGAGAGCAATAGCGCCGCCGGAACCGCCTTCGCCGATAATGCAGGACACAAGAGGCACTCCCACACCAAGGCAAGTCTCGATGGATCGGGCGATGGCTTCGGCTTGGCCACGCGCTTCGGCGTCAATACCAGGAAATGCGCCCGCCGTATCAACGAGCGTGATAATCGGTAACCCGAAATGGTCGGCCAGCTTCATCAGGCGCTGGGCTTTTCGATAACCTTCCGGTTTGGCCATGCCGAAGTTATGCTTGATGCGACTTTCGGTGTCGAACCCGCGTTCCTGTCCAATGATAACACAAGATTGACCGCGAAAACGGCCAAGACCGCCCATGATGGCCAAGTCCTCTCCAAAAGCGCGATCTCCGGCCAAAGGCGTAAAATCCTCGATAAGGTCGCGGATATAATCGCCGCAGTGGGGCCGGTCGGGATGTCTGGCAACCTGAACCTTCTGGGCAGGAGTCAGCTTGCCGTAAAGGGAGTGTAACTGTTTATCAACTTTGTCCTGAAGCTTGCCAATTTCGGCGCCAATATTGACACGTCCTCCGTCGGACAAATGCCGTAACTCTTCAATCTTGGCTTCTAGCTCTGTAACGGATTTCTCGAAATCTAGGGTTTGCATCGGCTTTTTTATGTCTGTTTCAATGGGGGTCTTGCTACCACGGCGGGGGCAGGGAGGCAAATTTCTGATTTTTTGTATTAACTATATGAAACAACTAGGCTGTTTTTGATATACTGTGCCGCCATGACCGAGCGCGAAAAACTTGTTCTCCCCGAAGGAGCGGAAAAAGTACTGTTGCACAGTTGCTGCGCGCCGTGTTCTGGCGAAGTGATTGAAGCGCTCCACTCTTCGGTCATTGACTTCACAATATATTTTTATAACCCAAACATTCATCCGCGCGAAGAATATGAAAAACGCAAAAGCGAAAATGCGCGGTTTGCGCAGAAATTAGGCATACCTTTTATTGATGCGGATTACGATCCTGACAGGTGGTTTGCTTGTGTGAAGGGGCTGGAGGCGGAACCGGAGCGCGGCGCGCGATGTACGCGCTGTTTTGATATGAGATTTGAACATTCCGCGCGCTATGCGCACGAGAACGGTTTTCCTCTTCTGACGTCATGTTTTGGCATTTCGCGCTGGAAAAATATGGAGCAAGTCAACGTCAGCGGCCACCATGCTGCTGCTCAGTATTCGGACGTCAAATATTGGGACTATAATTGGCGCAAAGAAGGAGGCTCTTTGCGTATGGTCGAGATTGCTAAACGAGAAAAATTCTATCGTCAAAAATATTGTGGATGCGTCTATTCATCCCGCGGCGCAAAATAAATATTTTTTGTATCGAACAGGCGGGGGGCGAAAATTCACTATAAAAAATATTTTTTTCCTTATACATCCTTAGGTTGATAAGGTTAGCTGTCCTTAAGGTTATTGAATAAAAAGGCATTTACTAATTATAAACCATTGATTTTACTAAATACTTTTACTCTTTTGAGGTATGATGAGGCTTCAGAGCGCAGAAGTAGGAGAAAAGCATCATCGAAAGAATTTGTTAAGACGAAGTTGGTAAGGAACTAAATATCCAAGAAGATTGCTCTGAGAGCAGGAAAAACCGACATCATGAAGGGCAAGTGCTCTTTTGAACAAAACGCCGTTGATTACAACTAAAGCGGGAGGACTATTATGCCGAGCAACATCATGACCAGGTTTTCCTGCGCCCGAATTCTTGTTGTAGACGACAGTGTTTTTGATCGCCGACTTATATCGATGGCGCTGAAAAAAGCCGGATTCACCAGGATGATGACGGCGGATGACGGCGCTGATGCTGTGCAGAAGACGTATGATTTTCATCCTGACCTTGTGTTGCTCGATCTGAACATGCCCAATCTTGACGGCTTTGGTTACTGCGAAATGATCCGCAAGGACAATTCGCTTCCAAGGATGCCTATCGTCGTGCAGACGGCGCTTGAAGACCGCCAGTCGAGATTGCATGCTTTGTCTTGCGGCGCTGATGATTTTTTGACAAAACCCTTGGACATGGCGGAACTGACGTTGCGCATTTGCGTGCACGTTGAGCGCTATTTTATGTTTCGCGACATGGAAGACATGTGTGGCTATCTGAAGATGGAAATGGATATGGTCGCAGGGCTGAGGGGAGACATTGAAAAAGCCAAGGTTTCCGACTCGAACAAAACCCATCTAGATAATCATTTCGAGGTGCTGGAAGAACTGGCCTGTCTTTCGAAGATATAATCTCCGCTAAGCTAAAGCGGCACGCAGTATCCTATCTTACTTCGAAGCGTCGGCGGAAGCGCGCTTGGATACCTGCTCGCGCATGACCTTCAAAAGTCCTTCGATCTGTCCGCCGTTGTTTTGAATAACGGAGGCGTATTCCTGTTTTTGGGTAACGCTAAGGCTGACGCCTTCGACGATGACGTCAATGACACCAATCCGGTCGTTTTTCTGGCGGACGCGCCAATCTATGGCCGTCGGTTTTGATCCGTCGGGATGCGTAATCTGGCTAAGAACCGTTGTATCCATATCTGACTCTGGGCGCGTGCCGACGACCTCAAATCCTTCGCCCGTATAAAGGGTCATGCGGTCGCCGTATGTGCGAAGAACGAGCGATTTGAATAAATCCATATATTCCGTCTGCTGCTCAGGCGTGGCACTTGCCCAAGAACGGCCAATGACAAAGCGCCCGATAGTTTTCAGATCGAAATCCTCACTTAAAAGTTGGCTAAATGCGGCAGAACGCTGATCGGCGGATAATTTTTTATCGGCAACAATCTTTATGGCTCTGTCGCCAAGATCCTGAATGAATTTTCCAGTTGGAGTTTGTAGAGCCTGATCGTGGGTGCGCGCTGCTGTCGCGTTTGCGGGCGAGATAACGATGAGGAAGGAAAATGCCAGGGTTACCGCAGAGAACGCCAAAAAAATAAAACGGGGCAAGCGAGGCATAATGTACTCCTGCAAGGGCAACTTTATGAGAAGAAAGAGAATCTTTACCTTTGCTTTCTTCGGGGTGCAATAACTTAATACGGGGGGAGGTGCAGAGATACGAACCCTGTGATATTTTTGAGATAGGATAAAAAAGGCATCTTTTGCCCTTTTTTTGACATGCTTTTATAGTTTACCTTCCTTGGTGACTTTTCGTGATCAAATCTAACCTCTATGGAAAGGATTCCCAACATGCGTTCGACAAAGATTTTAGTTGTTACAACTTTCGTCGCTGCTCTGGTTGCAGGCCCTGTCTTGGCTCAAGAAGCCTCAACCACCAATCTTACGTTGAGACCGGCGACAGTCGAAGCGGAAGCCGATGCGATGACTGATGCGGCGGTTGCGCCGGAAAAGACGCTGAAGGCAAAACAAAAGCATGCAGTTAGAAAGCAGGCCAGAAAGCACAAAGCCAAAAGGACAACGACTGAATCGGAAACCTCGACTGAATCAGTAAAATAAGGCTAATTTGTTGAGAACCGCCGCTGCAGGTTTCTGCACGGCGGTTTTTATATGTGTTGAGATTGTGTTGCGATTTTAATTCTCTGATGCTATTTCCGTAGCCTTTAAGCAACCCGAACCCCATTTATTATTATGCAAGTTGATGCCAATACACTCCGCAAAGGCCATGTCGTTGATTACAACGGCAAGCTGTGGGCTGTCATAAAAAGCGAAATCATGATTCCCGGGAAAGGTAACGCCGTCATTCAGGTTGAAATGCGTGACGTTCGTTCCGGTATAAAAACGAATGTACGCTTTCGTACCCAGGAAACGATTGAACGCGTTCAACTCCAAGAACACGAAATGCAGTACCTGTTTTCTGCAGGTGATGATTACACCTTTATGGATCAGGAGAACTTTGAACAGTTGACGATCCCCAAAGACATTATCGGCGACCCGGTCGTGTTTTTAATGGAGAGCATGATCTGCAAGGTGATGACCTATGAAGGCAAGGCGTTGTCGGTTGAATTGCCTCAAACGGTTGTGTTGGATTTGATCGAAGCTGATCCTGTCGTGAAGGGGCAAACGGCGTCGTCGTCGTATAAGCCCGCGAAACTGTCCAATGGCGTTCGTATTATGGTTCCTCCCTTTATCGAAGCGGGG
>Ga0265297_10003362_pt1 | contig 29195 bp, 32 predicted proteins | sample Munlanlwell13791_FD_192502 | JGI IMG/M metagenome (GOLD analysis project Ga0265297, IMG submission 192502) | Leachate microbial communities from a municipal landfill in Southern Ontario, Canada - Leachate well 137-91 | ecosystem: Engineered > Solid waste > Landfill > Unclassified | place...
ACGCCGTGAGCATATTCTGGAGCTGACGGAAAAGATGATGCGCATGGGCATCACCGCTGAAGGTTTTCACGGCAAGGTGAAGGACCGCGACGGTGTACTTGCCCGCGCGGATAGCGGACACACCAAGGTCGTGTTCGCCATGCGCTCGATGCTTCTCGGTATCAACATTCCGCGTTGGTCGGCCATGCACATCCTGGTCCCTTCAGCCAACCCTCCGAATTTCTATCAGGAAATCAGTCGTGTGCGTACACCACGCGAAGGCAAGGCCTACGCCGTCATTCGCGACTACCTGGACGCTTGCGGCGCCAGCAACGGTTGTTACAGATACCGCCATAGCGTGTACGTGGATCTCCGGAAAGCACCCATCCTCTTCGAGGACGAGTTCGGGCATCTGCTTAAGAAGCTGCCGATCGAACTCATCCTGAGCAAAGCCGCGCACGCTCGTCAGGCGTCTTCCAGGAAGGCGACAAAGGAGCAGGAAGAAGCCTTTGTCGGTTTCGGTGGCCTTTCCGGCCCGCGCCGTCCAAATTTCGCCAGCTCTGCCTGGCTCTCGTTTGCCTCCGAGGCGATGTAGGAGAGAACATGCCCACCGTACCACGAGCACCGACGTCAGCCATGCTCACAGCCCCACGCGCACCAATCAGCGAGCGAGGCCTCGCTGTGCGCAACGAGCAACAACAGCAGGCTAGTAACCGACGCGCATCTTCCGGACAAGGCATGGTCGACCGTATCCGGCAGCATGCTGAAGTAGCCAGGGTGCTGCAGATCGCGGACATGTTCGTGCTGAATGACAAGCTTGCGGAGGAGCTGCAGCGCTACAAAGTCACAGCTCGTGACTTGACGCGTCTCGGCCACTTCACATACGGTGTCGACATCAAGCTGATGAACCCTCAACGTGATGTGCGGTCGCTCATCGAAGCCAGCTTGAAAATTCAAGCGTACCGTGATCGTGTCACCGAAATCCAAGTGGAGCTCTTTGGAAACAAGAACAAGCTCTTGAGCGCGTACCAATCCGGATCCGACGTGATCAATCTCGTGTACAACGAGTACTTGCGCCAGCGTGGTGGTCTCGAGCAGCAACGTGCCTTCGTCGCCATGATTCTGGACTCGATCCAGGACAAGATTCGCCAGATCGACTTCCAACTGAAGCAGATCGACGCCACGCTTGACAATCTCGACAAGGCCCACTTCACCTACAAGCATGTAGGTGAGCTGGCAGAGAAGATCCTGTCACGCGTCGAAGGTGCCAACATGGCCTTGCGCACACCCATGCGCCAGGCGTAACCCGAGGAGAAAGCATGAACAAGGACAAAGGTTTCACACTTCGCGCTCCGCGCTACACACCGGAAGGCGACCCAACGCCGGAAGTCACGAGCACAGCTCCGGAAGGACGCGACAGCACGAAGCCGGCGACAAAAGTCCTGGACGTCACTGACAAGAACACGAACGCGTACGGTGATCCGCGTGTTGCTGTTTCCGAAGAACAGGATCTTGTGCCTTCTGCACTGGTGCCAGAAGCAGCACCGGAACGCTTGGAGCCTGTAGACTTGCCTCCGAATGAAGAGCTTCCGGAGCCTGAACTGGAGGAAGGCGAGAAGCGATTCGAACCTTTCTTTGTCACAGATCCAGGCTACAGAAGCACGGAAGCACAAAAGCACAAGCTCAAGGTGATTCCTGCAGTTGGTTCAAACAGTGTCGCCTACGGCGCCAGCGTCATTCGGGACTACGCGATTTCACCACGCGCCCTTGTTGATCCTGACATGTTGGGCATGTTGAACACATGGTTCGCGCGCTATCTCGAGCTTCTCGTCACCGTCGATGTCACCGTCGGCGACTTTGCGCACGCGATCACAGATAACGGCGCCAAACTCGATCTGGAGCTCGGATCGCTGCAGAAGCTGCTTGCGAACATGATGCACATGCGTCAGCTTCGGGAACTGATCACGAATGTCGGCCTAGCAGACTACGAGTCTGAGATCCTGCTCGCCGAGATCGACCGGGAGTTCGGTCGGGCGCGTGAGCTCGAGCACGAACGCGCAGGCCGTGTACGTCGCGAAGGTGCTGTTGCTGACGCTGTGCTTGATCTGCGCGTCATCGCGGAGCAGCTACGGGACACAGCCGAGCGTACAGCGAAAGCGGCTGCTGAGTCGGCGGCCAGGCCGAGTGTTTACCATCAAGGTCCCGCACAGCGCGCACAAGCCCAACCAACGCCAGCACCGGCCGCTGTACCACCAGCACCAATCCAGGAGTCTGACGCCTAGTGCGGAACTCTTACTGCAGGCTTGTTCCTGCAGGGAGTATCTGAATGCCGACACAGCAAATTCTGAAGCCTCTTCCAGGGGCTGACATCCGCTTCCGTGATCACGCCGGTCCGGACAAGTCCAGGAACGAAGTCGTGCAGTTCCTGGATTTTCGTGTTTTTGTGATGGGTGTTGAAGTAACATCCTATGTCAAAGATTCCCTTTCATTCACCAGAAGCTTGAACGGAACTGAGAACACATGCTCGTTCACGCTTGACAATTCCCACAATCGCTTTGTGCTGACGGTGGAGAACTTCAAGAACTATCAAGACAAGACCGACCCGAACGCCACAGAGCAGCAACGCCGGAACAGCATCGGAGCCGAGCAGGAATACAACTTCCAGCAATCCATGAATCCGGAGCATCTTCCGTACACAGGTTTGGACTTCAACAATCTCGCGGACTTTGATGAGTCGAAGATGCACTGGGTTCTTAAGCCTGGAAACATCGTCGACGAGACCCCGAAGAAGGAGCTCTTCGAGTACAAGGTCAAGCAGATCCTGGAATTCACGCAGGCAACAGCGCACAACGACGCATCGCTCTACACCGACAACTCCGGAGCAACCATTCCCGGAGCCTACGCCAGCACGCATCAGCTAGCCAACAAATTCACACGGTACCCGCTGACGGTGCAGTCGTGTGTGATCAATCTGCACGACGAGGTTCGTGTCTTTGTGGCTGACCCTAACGCAGATCCGGTTGTGAACGGGTACACACGGTGGATGCCGATATTTAGCGGGTTCGTCAGCTCGGTTCCGATTTCAGACGATCTGCTCACAGGTGCTTCGACGTTGTCGGTTCAGTGTTCGGATATCAGGTACATGCTACGCAAGATGCGTATCACTGGAAACATCCAAGCCGTGCAGCAGGTTGACACGTACATCCGCTTCGATGACGCCATCGGCTTGTTCCAGGATGCAGCCCTCCTGGCTGACCCGAGCACAGGTGAAGTGAAGTACGAGAACCTAGCGGCCAAGCTATCATATCGTCAGCTGACTCGGGCATTGCTGTGCGGAGACAACCCGTCGGATATAGCCAAGATCGACGAGGAGAACAGGAACAAGAACGGAATCGGACGTAACGTCATCAAAGACGCGTACCTCGGCGGCTACGACCAGCACGCAGCACCGCGCGATGAAGCTGAGCGGCAGTCTCAAGCCAGGCGAACCTTCAACGACCCTTGGACCGGCAAGATTGGTGCACACCAGCACGAAAGCGACAAGACCATCCAGGTCAGAGGTGTAGGCAACTTCAGCCTCGGGCATGAGCTTGTCTGCTACGCCGCCGGTGATGTTGTTTCCTGGCTGGAGCGTGCTTCTGTGATGGAAGCTTGGCAAGACATCCTCAACTTCGGCGTCAAGCGCACATGGTACACAGACGATGAAGTAGCGATCATCGGCGGCGGTACCAAGCCGCTTGTGTACATGGCCGGTTCATCTGGAGCCAGTGACTCCGGATCACCAAGTCCGTACTCGGTGCTGAACGGCTTCGTGCACTACTTGTTCCCCTCCGATTCCGAGGCGGATGGGGGTATGCTTGGTATCAGGAACCTCATGGACCGTGGGCTCATCAACGTAACGTCGGAAGTGCAGTGGACGAACAGGCTCGACCTTCTCGTTCAGGCCTCGGACACGATCGACTACAAAATCCAGATCAACGGCATGGGTGACATTTGTTTCGAATACCCCATGTACGACTACACCCCGAACGGGTTCGGCAAGTACGCAGAGTGCTTCGCGCTGCATGATTCGATCAAATCTCAGGATATCAATGATGAAGGCGACGGCCAAGTCGTCAGTCTACTGCAGGTTGTCGGTGGCTTGAAGGACATCGACCAATCGTCGCCGAACGCCGGCGACCAGAAAACAGTCAAAGACCAGCAGTACAGCGTCTGGATCAAGTCCGACGTCATGGCGTCTCGCTACGGCATTGTACCGGAAGAGCACAAGATCCCGTGGGCCTTGGACGTGTGGGCCTTGACCACAACGGACGCGGCAGGCAAGGAGCTGAATAACGACGCCGCACACAAGAACACGCTCGTCAGCTTCGGTATCGTGGAGTTCTACAAGCGGATCGCGGCAATGTCTTCGATGTCCATGGACTTCGCCTACAACATCTACATCTGGCCCAACCGGCCGCTGCTGAACAAGATCAGGAGGCGCCTCGGGCTTGTTGACAGCGCATCCTACGTGCTGGCGATCGACGGTGTTCCGACTACGAACGTTGAAGCCAGGTGGATCCGAAAAGCCAGCCAAGCGGACCTGGACGCGATCGAAGGGAACACATACCAGACCATTACCGGTTACGTGAACACACCGTTTGGCTACGGGACATCCGGCTTGAAGCTGTTCACGACGACAGCTCTGGACAACATTCGAACCGTCTATGGGTTCGAGATCATCGACCCGAAGACAAACAAAGTCGATGACGCCACGAAGTCAGCACAGCAGTTCAATGGTAGCTTCAATGGTGGCTTCGGACAGCAAGCACCAGTAGTCGTCGGTGATCGTGAAGGGATAGGCCTTAACTTCTCCATCTCCAACAACGTCAGGCGCGCGTATCGAAGGTTTGAAGCACTACGCACGTCAGATGCTGCTACGTACAACGCTGTGGTTCAGGTAGCGGCAGCAGCAGGCTGCGAGCCACAGGACATGTACGTGTTGATGGAGCACGAGTCCGGAGGACGTACGCGCATCAATCCCAACGGTTACAATGCCGGATCCGGTGCCCAAGGCATCATCCAGTTCATCCCGTCGACGTTGAAAGATCTGCAGCCACCTGCTGTGAACATCGAGACCTTCCGCCAGGATTACCCGACAGTTGCCGCACAGGCTCCGTTCGCTGTCAAGTATTTCAACAACCAGCGACGTCTGTATGGTCCGCTGGACACACCATACAAGCTGATCCTGGCCACGTTCAACCCGGCAAGCCTGCGTGACGATCCGTTCGCTGACTTCGCGACGTCCGCCAATAGCAATACAAGAAAGCGGGCGGATCTGATCAAAAGGTTGAACGGTGGGATCTCATGCCCAGCCGACGCGTGTTTGGCCAAGGGTTACAACTACTTCGATTCCCGGGACAGTACAGCTGTTGTTCACGGCAAGAGCGTCAAGTTCTACTCAATTGCCCAAACACAGCCGGAGCCGCCGAACGCTCCAGCTCGTCCAGGGTTCCAGCGACTCACAGCCTAAGGACAATCATGGATCCCAGACGCCACCAAAGTCAGATGCGGTCATCCTTGCCTGTTCGTACAGCCCCATACCAGGTGCTTGTGCAGTCTGTCGACACAGTCGCCGAGGAAATGATCTTCAGCGACTCCTCGAAGTCCTCGAAGGTGCGTTACCCGTACGTTTCCGAGACCGCGTGGATCCGATCCATGCCTTCTGCCGGCGTTCGTGCTGTGGTTGCATACAGCCCCATCTCCAAAAAGCTGGAGATGGTCGGCTACGAGTTCAACAAGTCCGCGGAAATGGCAAGGAAGTACACAGCCAGGCAGAGCCTTTACAGGCAGCTCCAGGAGGGTGAGCACGAAATCATGAGCAGCGGGCGCGCCAGCAGCTTCTACGGCCGGTATCCGGTCAAGGTTGACCGTGCTGGCGTGGTTTCTGCGCGCTTGGACGGTCTGAAGCTTGAACACGTCGTACGGGCTCCTACAACGGTCTGGCGCGGCTCCAGGAACAGGCCTGACGTCATCGGGCATGAGATGCGCGTGGGCGCTGTGAAGCGCTCGCTATCGGCAAACAAGGAGGTCTACGCACTCAAGCTCGGTTCCTTGCCGGATCTCGGTACATGTATCTTCGCCAACGAGTACCTGCTGGCCTTGAACTCCGATGTTACCGATACCCCGCTCATCGACATCCGCAGCGGTGAGGTGTACGACGATGTGCTTACGCCCGGCTACCCGATGGCGATGCCTCTGCTCGGAAGCAACAACCTTCCGCTTCGCCACCGTGCGAAGTACTTCGTGACGGTCGAGCCCGGCACTGTCGGCGTGCCGAAGCAAAGTACGGATCTGGAGATTGACACACTCGGAAACGTCTCCTTGAACTTGTCGAAGCTGTCCATCATAGGTCTGGCTGTGAAGGTTCCTCTCGGTCGTGTGCTTCTAAGCTGCGGCTTGGACATGACCCTCGATGCGAAGCTGGGGATTGTGCTCAAGAGCCTTGGACAGATCAAGATCGAAGGCAAGGCTGGTGTTTCCATCGACACCCCAGCCATCGTCAACGTGAGCGGTACCGCTGGTGTGCACATCAAAGCGACAACAGCATCCATCGAAACAACAGGGCCAGCGTCGATCGAAGCAAAAGGCAGCGTTGAGGTGTCATCCTTGGGGCCTGCGGTAGTGTCTGGCAAAGCCGGCGTTACGCTCAAGGGAGCTGCTGGTGGCGCCGGAGCTCGTCCAATCAACACCCTTCCCATCGATCCTGTGACAGGCATAATCACGTACACAGACCCGACGGTGCGCGCCTAATGCTTGTGCTCTCGAGCTTGCGCGCGGCTATGCTGGCGAAGGCTAGGGATGAAGTAGGTCCAGAAGTAGCGGGCTCTCTCAGTCAGAACTTGAACCCGCTCCTGGAGAGCTACATCGACGCGTTCTTGGCTTCGGCGAAGGCTACGTTGGCCTCCTTCAAGGTTGTTGGTGCTTCCGTGTCCGGAGGTGCAGCACCCCCTGGTGGTCCTGTTTCCGGGGCGGTGCTGTCGATACCGCCAGGGTCACCTGTGTTCAAGCCTGCGGCCTCGTTCTCTTTGTTCAAGCCGCCTCGTTTCACAGCTACAATGCCAGACGGATCTGTACACACAGGCAAGTACACTCCGTGGCTGCGCGGCCTGACTTCCGTTATCTGCCCTCTGGTTGATGACGCACTTGACGACTGGCTGCGCACGTGGAACGTGTCCGGTGAGACATGCGTTGTGGGCGGTGTAGCTGGCTGGATACCTTCGTCGCCACCGTCTCCTGGCCCTTGGGCTGGTGGAACGATCACACCGATCCCTCTTGTTGGGGGCACAGCGCAAGCTCCTGCTGTAAAACTCAAAGCCATACGGAGCACGACAGAAGCCAAAGGCTGTGCGACCATCGCACACATCGAGATCGATGAAGACGGAGGTACTGTAGCTTCACCTGTGTTCAACGACGCCGGTAAAGGGATAGAACTCGGCCGCGGGTTGAACGCTGCCTTCGAGTACCTCATGGAGAAGGTTGCTGCTGTTGAGCTTGTCGATCGTTCTGGCTCTGGTGGTTCTGGTGTAGCCGCACCCGGTGGTATCCTTACCGGCACAATCGCTGAGCTGACACTGGCTGTTTCCTGACTTCGTGTTCGTAAATAACACGGGTATCGTTGGAAGTATCCAGCCACGAAGGAGCAGCAATGTCGGAGCGAGCTTTCACACCGGTTGAGCGTGATTTTCTCAGTCGGTTTTTCACAGGGACCGGAACACTTTCGAACATCTACGCCGCAAAGGCGCACCTCTACCCGCAGACCTGGGCATTCCTGGCAGGTGCCTACTCCCGGTCGACCAAGACAATGAGGGAGAAGCTGCTGGACACTGTCTGGGAGCTGGTCTTGCAGGATGTGCCGACGCCAGAAGGCGCTGAGCCTGAGGATAGCGAGGTTCGTCCGCTCTACGAAGCCGCGTTGTCTTCCGTAGCTTCTGCCTCCGGTGCTGCCATGGACGGCCTTCTCACACGTGCGGAGAAGTTCCTGGAGAAGTGGGCTGTTGAATACGGGCACTCGTCGCTCAAGGATTCTTGCTTCGACAGGTTCGCTGTCGAGGACGTCAGCATTCGGTCGACGAAGTACCTGGAGCGCTTCACGCTCGGTGCCTACCAAGAGAAAAGCACGCGTTACGTCGACTTCAGCACCGTTGTGCCGCTGCTTCATGTGTTTGCTGGCGCCGAGATCGATGGTGCTCCTGCTGGTGATTACATGGGTGTGCTGAACACCAAGGCCATGGCCTTGTATGCGGACATTCGTGACCGTGCTGTTGCTCACTATATGGAGCAGCACACCACGCTGCCTCCTGCTGTTGCTAAGCGCACAGCGAACGCTTCAGCCTTCGACGTTGCCCGGTACGTCCTTCCTGTCTTCCTTCCGACAAGCCTCGGCATTACCATGCCGTCACGCGAGACCGAGCGTATGCTCCAGTACCTTCTAGGCCACAAGCACGAGGAGCTGCGTTTTATCGGCCTGGGTCTTCACCAAAGCGCGATGACGACAAACAGCGCTCTGGTCAAGCACATCAAGGCGAAGCCGGCTCGTGACTTCTCCACAGCCAGTAGCCGCTTCGTGTCGCTGTTCGAACATTGCGACTCTGCGGCTCTACGTGGACATGTGACGTACCGGGACGGTAACGTGCGTCTGCATACTGCCGAGACGACGAGTGCTGCTCATCCGCGCTGGCAATCTGCTGCGGCACTTGCCTCCGCTCGCGATTGTGTCTTCTTCGACAACTTCACATTGGCCGGCTCGATCCAAGTCCACGTTCACGATCACGGTGGTTCTGTTGTTCAGGATCTTTGGTCGGACGCATTTGAAGGTGTCGGACCGCACGACGACTTCCCTGAGGAGCTGGAGAGCGTTCCTCTCTACTTCGAAGGTATCATCGACTTCGGTGCGTACCGGGACCTGCAGCGCCATCGCAAAGGCTACCAGCCTGACGTGGACATGAGCGTGAATCTCGGGTACTCAACACCGGACCTGCTCACGGAGCCCGGTTTCGAGGATCTGCTCGAGCGTTACCAGGACCTCATGATGGAGTTCGTTGACGCCAAAGGCTCGATCTCCGGGGAACAGGCTGACTACGCCAACTGTCTCGGTCACAACGTCCACTTCAAGTACAACTGCAGCCTGCGCCAGGCCTTGTACATGATCCGTTTGCGCACAGCGCCTGCTGGTCATGAGAGCTACAGGTCTTTCATGCAGTCGCTGGCCAAAGCCCTCATTTCCGCGATTCCGGAGCTGTCGTCTGTCATCTCCGTGGATTGGTCGATGAAGACTGATCGTGCCGCTTCTGAACTCCGCACACAGCGCAAGCTGGCCTCACTCAACCAAAGCAAGGATTGATCAAGATGTCCATGGACATGACCGACAGAACCGTCTATGACTTCGGCAAGGAGTTGTTCCAGCGCATGCGCGGTCTGAACAAGTTCGTGCTCACCTACGACACCGCTGACGCCTGGGAGAACCTTGAGGCGTGCTTGCTCAATACCGGAGCGATGCTGCACATGTACGCTGTTGCACACACGAAAGGTGAGCAGCAGAAATCTCGCCTGAATCGCGAGATCGTGTCCGTTGATACGATCTGCCAGCGTGCGGCGGCTGCCTACCCGAACTACTTCAAGGCAACCACTAGCGGCTGTTACGCCTGGATTCTTTCGGCGCTTCAGGCACACAGATCCAAGGCGAACATGGACGCGTTTGAAGAGTTCATACGCGACTGCTACAAGCACGGAATTGACGGTTTCCGTACACAAGAAACAGGCACAATCATCAAATCTTGATGAGAGGGATTTCCCTTTCTTGGCCCAGGAGTTTATGTGCGCGTCGTCATTGTCGAGGATTCTCTGGAGCTGGCTAAAATCCTGCACTCAGTGATCTCCATGTACGTCAACGACGTCACGTATGCGACCGAGATCGAGACAGCGTTGGATCTTGTCGCGGCGCCGACCGACATTCTCGTTTGCGATCTCAGTCTAGGCCGGGGTCGTGGCGAGTGTGTCATCGAAGCAGCTCTGGCTGCACACAGAGCGACAGCTGTGATTGTGTGTAGCGGTGGCGCTCTCAACCTCTCGGCATTCAAGGAGCGTGCTTCGCAATTCTTCTTGTTACCGAAACCATTTTCAAATCACGAACTCCGCTGGGCTTTGTACAGAGCACGCACGTTCGCTGAAGCGACTCACACAAATCAAAATCGCCAGTCTGAATCTGTTTGAGGATGGTCTATCATGACGCAGGACACAGTAGCAACGGTACAAACACTGGCGGATCTGGGGGACATCGCCCAGGACGCCAACAACGTCGTGGCGAAGATCCTGCTGCAGTGCAAACAGCCTGACCTGGCGGCCGACGTCAAATCCGTCTTTGAACGCCTCATGACGATGAACATGGCACAAGGTGCTGCGCTGTCGACGGCGCACGAGCACAGCTTGTCCGGAGAGCTCGAAGACCTTAATCTCCTTGTCTGCTCCTCCGCTCCTCCGCTCCCAATCATCGCGGAACTGCACAGCATGATCATGGACAACGATTCAAGTACACGAAGGAAGGCTGTCGAACATGTTCGCAGCCTTGTTTTACTTCTGGCCGCTGCATCGTCCGTGTCCACAGGTGTTGCGGATGTCGTCATCAACAAGCTTGACTCTGCACCGTCGTGCGTCGACTACACTGCAGAATCGGTTACTCCGGAAACATGGAGGCATGCTGTAGGCGAGCGCTCGGTTCTCCTCGCCATCCTGCGCTGCTACCGATTCCTGATCGAAGCGTCACCTGAGGCCCTGGAGGCCAAGGCAACAACGCGAGCTCGCCTGCTGGCCAAAGCGCGAGCTCTCGAGACAAAGGCCGCGCTGAGCGGCATCGAGACCTGATGCTGAACCGGCGTCTGGACGAGAAGGATTTCCCGGCGATCACGGTCTTCTACCGCACCCTGGCTTTCCTTTGGTTGCGCTACGAACAAGGATGCTACGTAGTCACGTTCGAGCGGCATCCTTGGCGCGGTGATCTACGGCCTGACGTCCTGGGTATGAACAAGCGCCGCCGGCTCATTGAGATTGAGCTAAAGGTTTCTTTGACCGACTTGAAGAGAGACCTTGAAAAGCAGCACAGGTTACGGGCGAAACAAGATATTCTGAGAGATATCCCCGGGTCTGCTTCGTTATTCTACTACTTCGTTCCTCCTGCTCTTGTCGGCGATGCTCTTGAGATCTTGCCTGCTTATACCGGTGTCCTGTCTCCGCATCCTTACCTACGTGACGCGCACAGCGGCTTCCCTGCTGTTGCCTTGCACAGGCGCGCTACAAAACTGCACGACAAGCCCATAAGCTTGCGTGCGATGCTGGACATGGTCAGGGATCTGTCCGGCACCCAGGCCTCTTTGCTGACGGAGATGCTACACATTCTACGCAGCCATCCCGAGCATATCCACAACGGACGCCTGGACTACGATATCGATCGCGTGCTTGCTGCGGAGAAGCTACCAACACCAGCGCGCGTCACCCCAGCCGAGGCCGTTCTGGACCACGGTGAACGCACCGGCAAGAAGCTTTCGAAGTCCCAGGTGCAGGACATGTTCAAGCAGAGGCAGAAGCAGCTCGCACCGCCTACTACGCGCGTTCAGCGCACCTAGTCGGCTTCGTAAATACCAGGAATGCAGATTGTCCATCCTGGAGCTGACGGCTCCACGCCTTTGCTGGTATTGCAACCGTTCTCGAACTGCGATATAACACAAGACCCTGCCTCGCAGTACCTGGTAGACCAGCTGAAGCGCCTCGGTCACGGTTTTGTCTACGCCACCGTCGTCGACGAGATCATCACAACACCACCTGTTGTCGACTTCAAGCTTCTGAACGCGAACATGGACAGGCTGAAGACGCTGATAAATCCAGGCGTCAAGGTTCTATGTGTTGTCGGACAGAACCTCACTAAGCTGCTGTCACCCACATTCAGTCTCGAGGCAGCCACGTCTCGAAGGATCCTGCACTACCCGACTGAGTTCAAGCTGTTCGGTGGTCTTTCCTTGCCGGGCCTTGGCATTTCACCACCGCAGCGTCTGTACACGAACTACACCGAGAAGTTCGCTCTGGACGGTCACCTGGCGAAATTGAAGATGATGCTGGATGGTCGGCGCTACGGATCCGCGGGCAAGGTGCGCGTCCTGGAGAAGGCGGAGGAGATCCAGAGGTTCATTGCGCATCTTCTGGCGAAGCACAAAGGTTACGTGGCGTGCGATACCGAGACACGGAACCTGAACACGGTGAATCACACAACGCTCTGCACGATGCAGTTCGCCTTGGACGATGAAACAGGCTACGTGATCTACTGGAATCACGAGTACAACACCCGTGACCGTGAGTACGACAATCGCGTGCTCAGGCCTTTGTTCCAGAAGCTGTTCACGAGTCCGACTGCGACGTTGAAGGGTTGGGTCTTCCATAACGCCCAGTTCGATCTGGCACAGCTTCGCTCTGAGTTCGGCACGGAGATGACCAAGCCTGTCTTCGACACGATGCTGATGCTGCACATGATGGATCAGAACCGCAAGGACGGCGACAGACTTGCGATCTATCACGACAAGCCCTACAGCTTGAAGCAGTGCTCACTGGAGATGCTTGGCTTCCACGGCTACGACTCCGAAACCCTGGCGGCACGACGCAACGGCGTTGTGGTTGACCTGCCGAAGGACAAGCTCGACCTCTACGCCGGCCAGGACGGTTTCGTCACATTCCGTTTGTTCATCTACCTCATCACATGGGCACGCTTCATCGGTTACGTGAAGCAGCTGATGTTGTTCGAAACCGAGGTGCACTCGCCGGCGTTGACGACGTTCACGGTCATGTCCCAGAACGGTATGGATCTCGATCGCGATCACCTGGAGACGATGCGGCTCCCGACTTCTAAGATTCAGGAAGGCCTTCGCGCGATCAACAACAAGATGCGCAAGGATCCGATGGTTCGCGCTGTGAACAACCAGCTTGTTTGCGAAGAGATGAACGCCAAGCACTTCTGGGGTGATCCTCCGTTCGTGTTCAGCTTGGGCAAGCCAAAACACAAGACCGCTCTGTTTTTCCATAGTGATCTTGGCCGCCGCTATCCTCCGCTGATGAACCCGAAGACGAAGAAGGAAGAGTACACGTGCGCGAAGCTGTTCACGTCCAAGTACAAGGGCGAAGACCACCTGGTCAAGATCCTATCCGAGTACTCGGAGATGGAGAAGCTGAACAACGCCTACGTGACCAGCCTGAGCACAGCTTATGATAACGCGGCTGTGCTGCTCACAGACTACGCGGATGGGAAGGCCCACTGTGCCTACGTCCTTGCAGGTACGCAGACAGGTCGTTTGGCTTGCTTCGCCGCAGGAACACCTATTGAAGTAGTTCGTGACAGCTCAAAGCTTCCTGTCGGTGTGGCGATTGAAGATGTGAAGGCCGGTGATCTTGTTTACTGTCTCGACAAGCAGAAGCGTCCAGCTCTCGGTCGCGTTTCGTGGGCAGGGCAGACAGGCACACGCGAAGTGGTTCGTGTGTATTGGCGTAGCCATATCGGCAGGAAAGGATCCGTCCTCTGCACACCAGAGCATCGTTTCAGAACGCTGGACCGAGGCTGGGTCACAGCTGCAAGGCTACGAGCAGGTGAATCTGTCTATGCTCTGTCACGCACGAAGGACAATTTGCTGTTCACAGGTAAAATAGAGCTGCGCGACCATCGCTTTGTCTGGGAGCAGAGCAACAGGCGGCGTATTCCGAAGGGCTACGTTGTCCACCACAAGGATCACAACCACTACAACAATGATCCAGGTAATCTTGAGGTGTTGTCTTTATCAGCACATAAGAGCCACCATGGTACTAAGGTCCTGACGAGATACAGCTACCTGCGCCTTCTTGCTTCCGCTGCCGGACGACCTGTGCGTGCTGATCGCGACTACACGTCGCTGGTTGAGCACGGGCTAAGTCTAGGTGTTGATTGGCGCCTCGTGAAGTTCCGCTACGGCGCTGATCGGCGCTACATCTCACGTGCGCGCATCGTGCGCGCCTTTGAAGAGTACGGCAGCACAACGAACAAGGCTCTCTTTGATGACCTTCGTGTTGGATCACGCCGTTTGAAGGAGCTATGCTGTTTCTACGGCATACCGTACGGGACGAAGTCCAAGAAGACAACGAAGGCGTTGCGTACATACCACGGACTATCCCTTGCACGCAACGTCGACGGCACTGTAGCCAACAACCATGTTATTCTCGGGGTTGAAGCCACTGGCCTTACTGTACCTGTATACGACCTAACAGTCGACAAGCACCATTGTTTCTACGCTGGAGAGCTACTTGCACACAACTGCATTCGTCCCAACTTACAACAGATTCCTAGAGCCGAAACTCCATTAAAGAAGGAAGTCAAGAACATCTTCCGTGTGGATCCGGACGGTGTCATCCTCCAGGCTGACTTCGCCGCCGCGGAAGTGCGCATGTGGGGTTCGTTGAGCCACGACAAGTTCCTGATCGACCTTCTCACCCAATCCTACGACATGCGCGCGGCCTACCGTGAAAACCCGCTGGATGAAGAGCTTGAGGCTCGCGCGGCGTTGATGGCGGACATCCACAAGCAGACAGCGGCGCTGATGTTCAATGTCGCCATCGAAGCCGTCGACAAACCCCTGCGCTCGATCACGAAGTCGATCGTGTTCGGTCTCATCTACGGCCGCGGCATACCCAGTATTGCGGAGCAGCTCGGCAAGTCTGTCGAGGAGACGGAAGCGCTGTGTGCCAAGTTCTTCCAGCAGTTCCCTGACGGGGTCGCCTGGCTCGAGCAGATGAAAGAGTTCTGCATGGTTCACGGTTACGTGGAGACACCTTTCGGCCGGCGCCGCTACTTACCGTTCGTGTTCGACGAGGATCGTGGTCGCCAACAGGCTGCGCTACGCCGATCGATCAATACCCCTGTGCAATCGACAACAGGTGACTTCGCGACGCTTTCGATCGCGCTGCTGCACAACGAGATCAAGCGCCGCCGCTTGAGCAAGCATTTCTGGTTGGTCAATGCTGTGCACGACTCCACGCTGATTCGTGTGCCTAAGTCTGCCAATGCCTTGGCTGAGATCGCTCCGATTGTGCGTGACTGCTTCACCGTCAAGTCCAGGGAGATCCTCAGGGACAAGTTCGGGTTCTGGCTGGAGGCTCCGATGGACATCGACCTCGAGGTCAGTCAGGACTGGTGCTGGCGGTGTTGTGATTGCGGAAACCACTACAAAGCGTACAAGGAAAAGTGTGACGGACACAAGGTCGGACCTGACGGTAAGCCGCTTGTCGAGATCGTCGACGGCAAGGAAGAGAAGATTCCGTGCAAGTCCATACGCAAGGAACGCGTAGAGCTGAACAGCGGCTGGGGCACGCTCATCGGTATCGCGGAGACGAGTCACGGTTACGCCAAGGCAGCAACAGGGTTTTCACCTCGGAAAATGCAGACAAAAACTGTCTGAACGGAATTTTCGAAAATCACCTAACTCTGCTTGTCGGCCTTTCGAATTCGAGCCGAACAAACCATCAAAACAAGACCAGGAGCAAACCATGACCGCAACACCCACCACCGCCCCCGCCGATCTCAAGACCGTCGTGGCCAATCTGCGTGCCGACCTCGCCGCCAAGATCGACAAGGTCAACGCCAAGTACACCAAGAAGTCCACCGGCGCCGACAAGGACACCAAGGCTTCCCTCTCCGTCGCCAAGAAGGCCGAGATCGATGCCCTGAAGGCCGCGACCAAGAAGAAGATCGAGACCGCCAAGGGCAAGGACGCCAAGGCCAAGGCCGCTGCGAAGAAGGCCGCCGGCAAGCCCGCCAAGGAAGTCAAGGCTGTGGTGCCTGTGAAGCCGGCCAAGGCCGTCAAGGCTTCCAAGGCTCCCGCTGCTCCTGCAGCACCGGTGGCTGCTCCCGCTGCACCGGTCGCGAAGGTCGGCAAGGCTCGCGCACCCAAGGCGCCCACCCTCGCCTGATCGGTGCTGCGTCGCTAGTGTCTCAGTCTGCAGGCCCGGGTAACACCGGGCCTGTTTTGTTTTCAGGAGGTCGTGTGAACGAGAGACCATTTCGAGGGAACCGTCGTGAGCCAGGAGCACAAGGTACACCGGACTTACCTGTGGATGCACGAAGCCCGCTTTCTCGTGTCCCGTCTGTGCGCTTGGCTTCGTCAACAATGGACGAGGGCATGCTGAGTTCGTTGGCCCGTATTGACGAATGCTTGCGCTACCGTAAGCACATCGGAGACGCTGAAACGCTCAACAGAATCGAGTACCTATTCAAGACGCGCTTTGGTGGCATCGGGCTCTAGCTGGAGCGGTACCTGTTCGTAAATAACAGGTATGCACCTCCAGCGCCTACGTTCCAACGCCTTCTACTTCGGCCTGTCTGCTGAGGAGAAGGCCGCCTACAATGCCGGGCTTCCGGTAGAGTTCATGGGTCAGGAGCTGCGTCAGCTGAAGTTCGCTTCGTACATGTACGGCTCCGACGTCCATCGCAAGCAGATCACAGCTACGACGCAGATGCAGACGCTGATCGACTTCACCAACAAGCTCGCTCCAGGCACGAACATCAGCGCAACGATCGGACTGCACTCCGCACCCACCGATGGCGCTGCCTTCAAAGCAGCTGCGGCTATGTTCTGCGCAGCACAGCAACGCAAGCTTGTGTGCTTGTGCTTGTCGACTTCGACGATCTTGCACAACTACAAGAGCATTGCCGCTGCTGATGTGTACTTGATACATGGTGTGAATGATGCCCCGAACAGTGTCGCGATCTGGGCGTTAAGGGACTTTCTACGGGACCACGACGGCAGCCTCCGCCTTGTTGTCATGACAAGCGCACGAGAGCTGACTTTGGACGCGTTGATCCACGAGCAGATGCGCATGCACTTCAACTACCTCTTCTGTCTGGACGACAACGCCAACGACGTCATCAAGGGAGGACAGACACGCAATGCGTAAGGCGAACCCGATCGCGGAGATGCGCGTACTCGCAAGTATCTGCAACTCAAGTTTCCCTGAGCGCAAGCTCAGGTACCTGGCCAGCGTAACCGAGGACCACTTCGGAGCCAGACAAACCAAAGAGATCTACCGCCGCATTCGTGCCTATGTGTCCGCCGGCCGAGAAATCCCGACACTGGCTGTCCTAGCTGATGACAGACGCATGAGTGGTGAGTCACGCATGCTCCTGGCCAACGCGAAGGTCACCAAATACACGTCCGAAGCCGACTACATCGCCGGTGTCGATGTTCTCACGTCCCACTATCGCGTGCGTGCTCTTCTCACAACTCACGAACTGATTCGTCAGACGCTCCAGAACGAGAACGCACCAGAGGACTTCAGCGAAATCGAGAAGGCTCTCGAGGATGCTTTGTTCAAGCTCCGCGCCAACGTGAACGAGGAGAAGATCATTGAGGGCTCCGCGGACAAGCCGGACATGCTCAGGTTGGCCAAGGAGGCTCTCCAATACGCTGCTGTCGGCCGCCGCTTCAAGACCGGTTGGGGAGTCTTCGACGAGCTCACAGGTGGCCTTGAGCCAGGCAACGTGATGCTGTTGACGGCAAACACCGGTGGCGGCAAGTCGGTGGCTGCAACGAACATGTTCGCGAACATGTATCGCGGCTTCGGTTACAAGGTCACGTACGTCTCCTTGGAAATGACCGAGAAGGAGCTCATGGAGCGCTTGTTGGCGATGTCGACGAAGACAAGTGCCAAGCGCATCCGCACCGGCGGCCTTTCCGCACGCGAGCAGGAGATCGTCCTGGAGAAGTTCAGGACCGAGTTCCACGAGACCAGCAACGGCCGCTACCGTTTCTTCTCGCCGAAGGGTGACTACGACATTGAGCAGTTGTTTGCGCTGGTGCAGAGCCAGGAGACAGACGTCCTGTTCCTGGACTACCTCGGCCTTCTTCGTCCGAGCTCTGTCGGCAAGAACATGACCGAAGAGTACCAGCTGCGCTACGCCACGCGTGTGGCAAAACGTATCGCCGAGAAGATGGGCTGTGCGATCGTTCTGCTTGCGCAGCTGAACGACGAAGGTCAGATCATGTACTCGAAGGGTATCGGACACCACGTGCACTACTGGCTGAAGTGGTTCGGCCGTGCTGAGGACTGGGAGCGTGGTTACGTAACCATGGAGATGGGCAAGTCCCGAAACTCCAAGAGCCAGGACCTTTACATGGCCGCGGACATGGACATGCTTCTCATGGAGAACATCACCGACCCGACCGTCATAGGTGCTCCAGCAGTCGAGCCGCCGCAGAAAAAGCCAGGCGAAGGAGACTCACGCGGTCACCGCGGGCCTCCTGCGCCACCTCGAGCACCGATCGCCAAGATTCCACTCTACGAAAACGCGATGTGATCCATGCCTGACCTGATCAAGATACCCGCAGCTTCGCTGAAGGAAGCTGTCGCAGCCATCGGAAAGCTCAGCGGCCTTGTGCCTGTAGCGAAAGGCCAAATCGCCGAAGTCTACGTTGTGCTTGTCTGTGACACCAAGACCCAGCAGGTGTACATGGAGCACGCCCGCAACGGCCTGCGCATCCGCTACCTGCTTCCCGGCGCCCAGGTGCAGAGCACAACACCTCGTGTGCTTCTGTGCATGGAGCACGCCTTCTTCAATGCCGTGCGCAAGGACGATCCGGTCTTGTTCAAGCGCGAGGACAACACTCAAGTCGCTCTGTTCTCGCAGGGAGGTTCCAAGGGCACGGTTACGCTGTCTCCGCCTTCATCGTTCCTGGCGCCTATGATGACACCTCCGGAGAAGTACACGCGTGTGCCTGTCGACGCTGTCAAGGCCGGCTTGAACTCGACGCTGTTCTCCTCGCAAGACCCGAGCATGACTGCCACCGGGGCGCTATCCCGTGTGCGCTTGCGCAAAGACGAGCTTGTTGTCGTCACGTACGACTCCATGTCCGGTGCTGTGTACAAGCGCGAGGGTGCAGACCTGTCGGCTGAGCTCCCGGAGACATTCGACCTGACGTTGCCGAACTCGATGATGTCCACGATCTTCAACCAGTCCGATGTTCCGGAGATTTCCGTAGGTGCTGGTGTGCATGACATGCGCTTCCGTACCAAGCGTCTGGACCTGGTCTTCCCGAAGTCCGAGTATCCGATCATGCCTGTCGAGGAGCAGATGGCTAAGATGGCCGCCAACGCCCGGCTTGGTTTCACTGTCGATACCAGAGCGTTCTCCGACGCTGTGAACACGAATGCCACGTACCTGAGCATCGACAAGGATGCCATGAACCTTCTTATCGAAGTCGGCGATAACAAAGCTCGTGTCAGCGTGAAGTCAGCTAAGATCTCGCACGGTCTTGACATACCCGTGGACAACTTCAAGGGTTCTCCGTTCAGCGTCCATTGCGATATCTCGCGTCTGCAGACTTTCCTACGCATGGTGCGCGGTACGCAACGGACAACGGTTCTGTACGAGAACCATCGTATCTTCTTCCAGGCACCTGGCGTGCTTTTCGCCTTCGTGGAGTCGTGAACCATGGCAAAGATAGTTCTCGCAGCGTTCGCTGAGCCAAAACAGGTCGTGTACGAGCATCCAGCGTTCAGGCTGGTCGCGGACAACTCCGGTGCGATCGTTCTGACCACGACAAGTACCATGGCTGTGTTCCTGGATGACGCCGTTGAGAAGCGGCAGCTTGTGCGTGTTGTGCCTGCAGGAACGGACTGGCCGATCAAGCAGGATGCTTCGAACAAGTACCTGCTTGTGCGTGACTGTCTGCGTGTTATCGAGCTCGTGTCGGGCGATGCGCACGCATACGTGTTTGCCACAGCTCCAGAAGAAACAGCGAAATAGGAGAAGATCATGCCGAGGATTGTTTGCACTATGGGTGCGTGCGGCGCCGGAAAGTCGACACTGGCGAAGGCCTATGTGAGCTCGTACCACCGTGACACCGGCACTGTCATCGCGTTCGCGGATGTGCTGAAGCAGGTGGCGAAAGAGGAAGGCGGCTGGAACGGCGTCAAGGACGAAGCCGGCCGCGTGTTCATCCAGGATTTCAGCGAGGAGTACAAGCGAAAGCACGGTGACGACATATTCACCAGGCTCGCGTTCAAGCAGGCACTGGCCTACGACGGTTCCTTGGTCATTCTCGAGGACGTGCGTTTCAGTCTCGATATCAAGCAGGCCTTGACTCTGCGTCGGTATGGAGTGCCGCTGACGCTCTTCCTGGTGCACAACACCGTCGCAGAAAACCGCTGGCGTTCTGCCTACGCGCGTTACCTCGCCGGTGACGAGGCATGCAAGTGGGCGGGTCACCGGTCCGAGTTGGAGTGGCGTGCGTTCCTTTCGCTCTGGAAGAACAAGCTCGTCTTCGAGAACGACTTCATCTTTGGTGCGCCTTCGATGGACTGCAACGACTACAAGAAGTTTGTTGAAAACTGCTTCGAGGATACCACGTATGACTACGACTTCTGACCTGTTGGATCCCGCGGTTCTGGAGAAGTCGTCGCAGTTCCTGGACCAGATGCTGGCGAAGCAGTTCCGTCTTCAAGAGCGTCTCGGGACCTGGGAACGCGTGCAAGCAGATGCCGGCTCTCGGCAGCAGTTCATCAACCAGATGGTGCTGGCACTCATGGACGAGGTCATGGAAACTCTTGGCGAGACCCAGTGGAAGAACCCCGATGTTGTTCCGTTCGGCTGGAAGAAAACCCAGGAGATGAACCTGGAGAAATTCAAGGTCGAGATCATCGACCAGCTGCATTTCTGGTTGGCTTTGGCTATTGTTGCCGGCTTCCGCAGCGGCCAGGAGATCTTGGACGCGTACATGGGCAAGAACAAGGAAAATCACACCCGGCAGGATCACGGTTATTGACAGGTTGCGTGTTCGCTACCTAGCTTTGCGTGGGGAGGGGTTGTATGCCTGCAGAACCTGCGATACTGTCAGAGCTTGAGATACGGACGAAGTTTCCGGCGCCGAGTATGATTTTTTCATCGCTTCTGCTGCAGGATTTCATGAACGTGCGCGCCGCTGTTCGTGGTGCTCCTCGCTTTGCGTTCTACATCGATAGTTTCGGCGATCTCAGCTACGTGCGCAGCAAGAACATCGCCGCCCATGACATGATCGTAAGCAGCGACTTCTGTCCTGTGTGCGACATCGAGCGTGAGCGGAAGCTCTCGGTGTCGTCCAAGAAGCTTATGGACTTGGTCGAGGATCTCATGCCTGAGCTTCTTCGTCCGTTGCCAGAGTCGAGCAAGACCGCGGTTAGTGTGAAGCCGCACGGACGCACGTTACGGCCGACGTGTGTTTCCAGTGGATCTCCTGGTGCACAGGACTGGGTAGCTGGCATGGAAATCCGCGGCGGCCGCTTGCGTCGGAGTCACTTCCAGGATCAGAACACACGCAGGTCCGTACTTGACGACATCGAAGACAAGTTCGGCACGAAGCCGAACAGGAAGGACTGGGATGCAGTTGGTAACCTGGAAAGAAATCGTCGACGATACCCAGTGCGACGTGCTGCCTAAGCACAAGAACGGGCACTTCCTGTTCATGGCATGCCCAGTTTCAGGCGAACAGCGTGGTCGGACTACAGGAGTCTTGCATCTGGAAGCGGATCCGGCTGAAGGCGAAGAACAGCAGGATCCTCTGTACCATGTCTACAACGGCGCCTGGGGTTTCAGAGTGGCAGAACGCCGCGGTGAGTTCATCGCCTATTTCGACGGCGGTGACATCGACAATCCCGAGTCTTTCTTTGGTGCTGTTGTGCCTTTGTCCTGGCCGCAATTCCAAGAGAGCGCGTGTGCGGAGTACATGGATGAGCGTGAACTATCGCGTTACCGTGAACTCGCACGGTCTTGTGCCTACACCAATATCGAGCTACCACTCCACCCAGGGACATAAGCAATGCGAGTTTTCAACCTCTCCGACTCCCAGAAGCGAAGGACCGTCGACATCCATCACGACTTCGAGTTCGTTGATGAAGGTGCCGATGGCTTGCACATCATCAGCATGGGCGCTGTCTTCGAAGGCTACAAGCGCAAGAAGCTGCTCTATGCCATCAACCGCGACTTCTTCAGCACGCCTCTGTTCAAGCGCATGTGCGAGACCGCCAGTGAGCAGAACGCTTGGATGTTTTCGAACGTGTTCGCGCACATCAACGTGCGTGTCGAAACACCAAAAGGCCAGGTCAAACTGACCGCTGAAGCTGCACGCAAGCTTGTTGCTGTTGGTCGAACCGTGACTGTGCTTGCTGCTGACCAGAAGGTCCAGGGTCGCGGCAACGCCACTGTTCTTGTCGGCACGCTTGCGCAGATCCGAGCAAAGGTGGAGGCGATGATCGCCGCGGTTACCGACGCTCCTGAAGCCAAGCGCCATGTCCGGCAATGGTGCTACTACTCCGCCCACGACGTCGTTTGCTTCGACAACCTGTTCGGCGGCATGATCAATGTCCCGGAATCGTTCGCATACCACGCCGTGGATCTTCGACTGCTGACGGACGTTTTCGGGCAGAAACATGACAACTTCAACCCCAAGGCCAAGTACCCACATCACCCGCTGTTCGATGCACTCGCCCAGTACGAGACTGCGAAGAAGCTCGCTGTACTCGTAGAGAAGAAGCTGGGTCCGGAAGCTATTGGGATCGCTGTGCGTCACGGAGACGCCGACGATGAGTAAGACCAGAGGTGTGTTCTTCGGTGTGTTCTTGTTCACAGAAGAGGAAGTCACACTGGTGCCTAGTTTCTCCAAGACCGAAGCTGAAAGGCAACGAGCATTTCGCGACTTCGAGATGTCCGCCATCCGAGATCTCGATCCTGTTCCGCCGATAATTTCCGACGACGCCACAACCACGTTACTTCTGGATGTCTGTAGGATCGCGACGAAGCTTCACACCGGACTCGATTTCAGAAGAGGATCCGGAGACATCGTAGATGCACCAGCGGTACAGCGACCCCTCGGTGCCTTACCTATCCAATACGAGTCTTTCCTGTATCACACTGTTGATAACGCGCGTGTCGAGGTGGCGCGGATGTGTCTCTTCGCTTATGAAAATTACAGCCGCGGACGGCCTGATCATGGTCTGTCTGTTATTGTCAGAACCAACGTGAACGCCTCTGTGCTAGCAGGAGCGCTTGTTTCTGCGGCCTACAACGCCGGCTTAGTCAAGTCGTCTGCTGCGGTTGTCGACGCCAAGATCGAAGAGATCTTGACAGCACAGAGCGTGGTTTTGGAACCGTTGGTCCACGCTGCTCTTGTTGGTACCAGGACAGCATTGAACAATTTCACGCAGACGCTCGCCGGTGCTGACTTAGCCATGGCAAAGCTGCAGAGCATGCCCGGCACACCCGCTACCGATAAAGCCAGGAAACTCGTGAATCGTCTGTGCCGCATCGTTGACGCTCTTGAACTTGCACACAACAAACTCGAAGGAGACAAGCCGTGAATAACCGCTCATACATCCACGAAATCGCACGCAAGAACCTCGGTGCTGATGGTGCCAAGTTGGTCACCGGCGACGAGAGCCTCGAGAGCCTTGGCGTCGACAGCCTCGATGTCGTCGAGATCGTCATGGCTGTCGAAGACGCGTTCGGAATCAGCATCGCCGACGAAGCCATCGAGAAGCATGGCGACAGCATCACCACCAACCATATCGCGGAAGCCGCAGCCGCTACTGGCGCTGTGGATCTGGACAAGGAGCGCGCAGCGTGAGCACGGATCCTTTCCAGGAATTCCCAAAACCAAGCCCGGAGCTTCTTCAGGCCATCGACGCTGTTGTTCTCGAGCACATGCGCCGTCCGTTCATCAACCGAAACGAGATGGTTGAGGAGTTGGCTTCCGCAGTCCTTGGTGTCACACAGACGCGCGCACCTTTCCTAGACAGCGAGGTGGTCATTGGCTAAGCCGAATACATGCGGAAGCTGCTGGTTCTGCTTGGGCCTGTGCGACGACAGTAGCGGTGGTGACCACTACGTTGACGCCGAAGCCGTGGACTGCGCAAACCCGAACAAGACCGACGAAGTACCCGGCACACTTGATGGTACATGCAGCCGTTACGTTCCTGCGGCGGACGTGAGCTTCAAGCAGCTTCGCGGCGTTGAGTCGGAAGCCTCAAGGCGACACTATGTTCGCATGCGTACTGCGTTCGCTGTAGCGGATTTGCGCCTACCGCCGCTGCAGTACGTCGAAGTGCTCTCTGATGGTGAAGACACGCTATTGGCCCTCGCTGGAGCTTTCGGCACGAATTCCATGCGCAAGGAATCAGAGCTCGCTTTGATAGATCCTTTGCGCGACGTGCTCCGTTCGTTCCGGGACATGTCCGCCGCCTTGGATGAACACAATGTCAAGCGCGGATGCACGCGAGACGGCAAGCCTTGTTGCTTGTCTGCTACGCCTGCTCCTGCAGACCCAGCGCCAACATGCCCGCAGATGGACATAGAGACGTTACGTGACTTCCTGCACCGTGGCTACGAGGTCTACGCGCACGCTCGTATCAATCCATCCGGAGATCCAGACCGTGTGCTGTTGAACAACATCAATGCTTGGCTGCGCGACCACTGCACATGCTGACTGGTTGTTTCAGGACGTGCGGCCGGCATGAAGATGCTGTAGGCATTGCCGGCTGGCCGCCGCCTTGGTTCCACGGACCTTCGTACAAGGTCCTGTCGCCACCGCGGTGGTTGCTCGAGGAGTACAAGGCCAACCACGACCAGGCGGCCTACACCGAGCACTTCAACAAGATCGTGCTCAAGCCCCTGGACCCGGAAAAGGTTCTGCGGGACCTGCTCAGGATTCGAAAGACACCGATACTTCTCTGCTACGAACCGCCGGGTGAGTTCTGCCACAGACGCTTGGTGGCGTCTTGGCTCGAGCAAGCTCTTGGTTTCGCGATACCTGAGCTCATCGACTACAACGACGCAATGTGAGGAAGCCATGGTAACGACGAAACACACAGACCGGATGTACGCAAGCGCGCGCACCGTCATCACCGACGAGAAGCCGACGTTGACGCACGCCGAAATGCTGCACGCGTATCCAACGAACCGCAACTACAACCCCGCAGCAGCTGTTGTGATCGGCGAAGACGAAAACCATGTTTTTCGGATGGTTGTCCCTTGTGGGAGAAAAGTCAGTTTTCGTGTCAACAGCACAGACAACCGAACACTGCCGTTGCGGCTGTGGCGGTACGTGGTCGACGTCTACGTACTCGATGGAACCGGCTGCTACAAGACAAACGAGGACCACGTCCTGGAGAACAGGTCAGCTTTTGATCTCGTTATGACGACAGGTGGTACCGAGCTTCCGAAGCCGGCCAGTTGCGGTCGTCTATACGAAATCGGCACCGGACGCATTCGCTCGGTGAAGGTGATGCGCAACATCATGCTCGAGCCGGACAAGATCATGTTCTACGCCGGCCAGGTCTTTCTCGCTGTTGCTGGAACGCTTCTTCCGCTGCGTGGAAGATCCGCTGGGTGGGGTATCGTTCCGCTCGACACAAACGGTTGGTACGGGCTTACATGGCCTGCGGACGACTACCTCGAGCGTGGCTGGGTCCAGTTCGAAGAAGACTGCGAAGACGTACGCCTGCATCCGACGTACGCTGACGTTGTTCGTTACCTTTCCGAAAACAACTGAGGAGGATCTTGTGGACACTGAAACAAAAGACTGCCTTGAGCTGACCCGTGACGAGCTCGTCGACCACCTCGGCGTCTGCGAAGAGACACTTGTCTCTGCAGCGGTGGCCTTAATCCTTGGCGGCAACACCGTTTCGGATCCGGTTGTGCACAACCTCGTCGTTCTCGCGAACACGAGGGTTACCTCTGGTCCTAAGGTTGATGAAGCCTTGCGCAGTCTCGGCTTCGACATGGAAGGAAAGCCGCTTCCTGTTGTCGATGACGACCCCGAAGCACACAACACCGTCGACTGAGCTCCAGGCTCTACGATTCCAACAACAGCAACACAAACAAAGGAGATACTTGTGCCCTGGATCACCATCGGACTGTGGCTCGTAGCTGCAATCGCCGTCGTTCTCGCTCTCGTCTACGGCCCCAGGCTTTTGCTCGGCCTTGTCGTCATCGGTGACGACGAAGTCGGCATCGTCACGAAGAAGTTCGAACCAAGCAGTAGGACTTTCGGTATGCCTGTTGACGTGGCTCCTCGTGGTGTGGTGGGAATCCTTCCATCTAGCTGGGCGTCATCGGCGAGAAAAGGCTACGAACTCGAGCTGCTCTTCGGTACTCCGCCTGTGCCTACTCCATGTTTCGGTCTTGCGCAAACCACCACAGTGCGGTTCGGTTGCGCATGAGCGAGAAACGGTCGAAGCACATGACCGAGCTTGCTCGCCGGTCCGGAGATGTCCACACCGACGATGCTCTCGTCTGCTTTCTGTACCTGCTCATGCGTGATCATCTTCCTGGTGGCGTTGTCGAACAACTCGCGATGGACGCGTGCAAGGCCGCTGACGCCAAGTACACGAACGGCTGGGTGGCTAAGTACGCTATCGATCTCGCAGATAGGCTCCGCGCTCCGGGTTCGTAAATAACCGAGCAGACTCTTGAAAGGAGCTGCTCGTGATCGTAGTCGACAAAACCTGGCCTGTTTCGAAGCCTCTAGGCACCGTGAAGAAGTCCATTTTCCTCGCGGGTCCAAGTCCGCGCGGCGAGTTCACCGACTGGCAAGGAACATGGCGCGAAGATGCGATCAAGCATCTCCAATCGATCGGCTACGACGGCCACGTGTTTCTCCCGCTCCCGTTCAACGGCCTCAGCTACGAAGCCGGTGTGGAGTGGGAGGAGTTCTTCCTCGAGATAGCGGATCGGATCGTGTTCTGGATCCCGAGGGATCTGGACACGTTGCCGGGCTTGACGACCAACGTCGAGTACGGGGAGTGGATGAAGTCCGGAAAGGTCAACCTCGGCTATCCTGTCGGCGCGGAGAAGATGCGCTTCCTGGATCGCAAGGCTGCCAAGTACAACATCTCCATCAACCACACCATCGAGGGTGTGCTGCAGGCCGCCGTCAACGACCTCGGTGAAGGTGCTGCGCGTGTCGACGGAGAAGTTCACGTTCCGTTGCACATCTGGAACAACCAGTACTTCCAGGCTTGGTACCAGAGCCAAGTTCAGGCCGGTAACAAGCTTGTGCGCGGCAAGGTGTTGTGGTCGTTCATCATGCCGATCGCGAAGAAGCTCTTCTGCTGGGTCTACCATGCCGAGATCTACATCACCTCCGAGGACCGGATCAAGTCCAACGAGTTCGTGTTCACCAGGTCCGACATCTCCACCGTGGTGGCATTCGTCCGCGGCAAGACCCTGCTGGATACGAAGGTGCTGACGGTCAAGGAGTTCCGCTCGCCTGCGCGCACACCTGACGGCTTCGTGCACGAGCTCCCAGGTGGTAGCAGCCTCAAGCCTGGAGAAGACCCACGTGAGATCGCAGCGCACGAGCTCGAGGAAGAAACAGGCCTCAAGGTCGATCCCGCTCGCTTCGCTGTACTTCCAGGGCGCCAGCTGGCTGCGACACTGTCCACGCACATCTCCAACGTCTTCTTCGTCGAGATCACCGAAGCCGAGGCTGCTTCCGTCGTCGGCAAGGAAGCTGGTGTGGCTGCCGACACCGAACACACGTATGTCGGCATTGCCAGCTTTGCCGACATCATAACCGGCAAGGAGCCCTTCGACTTCTCCATGATCGGCATGCTTGCTGCTTGCAGCCTGAGCGCCGACGTGCTGCCTCCGGCTCCTCAGAAGAGAGTAGCCTCGATCTTGCACGCTGATACCGAGTGGGAGCCGAACCAGGATGAACTGGCGGAGCTGCAGAAGATGTTCGTTGCTACCGAGGAGGATCCCGCCGGCGTCATCCTCGCCTCCGAGTACGAGAACCGCGTCTTCCTGGGCGGAACCTGCAACAACTCCACCTGGCGTGACCGTCTCATCCCTGATCTCAAGATCCCGTACTTCAACCCTGTTGTCGAGGATTGGACTGAGGAGTGCCAGACCGAGGAGCTCCGCCAGCGTCGCGTATGCAGCAAGCTCCTGTACGTCATCACACCACTGATGGTTGGTGTCTACAGCATCGCCGAGGTCGTCGACGACGCCAACAATTTCCCCAAGCGCACAGTGTTCTGCGTTCTCGACTCCGATAACGGAGAAGAGTTCAGCAAGGCCCAGCGCAAGTCCCTGAAGGCTGTTGAAGATCTCGTCCGTCGCCGCGGCGGCATCGTCTGCAAGGACCTGGACGAGGTCTCGCAGGTGTTGAATGCCGGTTGATCCGGAACAGAGTCAGTTCGTGCCTGTCGTCGGCTGCATGCCGACGCAGGCCTCTGCTGGCTTCACGGTCTCCCCGGTCCGCGAAGTCGACGGCGTGCTGCTCTATTCCGTCTACAGCGAGACTGCCGGTGTCCACATCATCGATGACGCGGATTCGCTGCCGCTTGCGCAGGCGCAGCAAGTAGCCGCAGCTTGTGCGCTCGCCTATGGTCTTGGCTTCTCTGCGGCTCAACGCAGTGTTCGACACGTTCTTGGTATACACAGATGAGGATCTCATGAGCAACGGAATCGAAATCGAGAGGAAGTTCTTCGTCCTGAACGACAATTGGAGATCCGGCGTCCTTGCGACTGAGCACATTCAGCAAGGTTACGTGCTTCAACAGCCGCTACCTTTGCGGACCGCTATCGGCGAGCGCAGCGAGACGATACTGGTGACACGTGTGCGCATCGTCAACAACACCAAAGCGTTCTTCACAACGAAGTTCGATATTCCTGGCGGCCTCAGACGTTTTGAGATCGAGAAGGAAATCGATGTCGAGCTCGCGCGCCAGATCATGACGTTCATATCGATGCCGGTTCTGACGAAGACCAGGTACAAGGTTCCCGGTCCAGATCAGAAACACGTCTTCGAGATCGATGTGTTCGAAGGTGACAATTCCGGACTTGTCGTGTGTGAAGTCGAACTGGAGTCGGAATCAGACACGGTTACCTTGCCTCCGTTCCTCGGGCCTGAAATCGTACACGGATCCGCAATGGACAAAGCCACACTGAACTCGAACCTGGCGTCGCTATCGTTCCTGCGTTGGCCTGCTGAGCTTTGCTGGGAGTGGGAGGGAGTGACAGGGAAGTTGTGGTGCAACACCGTAGCTGGTAACTCGGCATGAGCATTCGTTCCGTACTTTTCCGTGTCTACGCCCGTGTGTACGTGCTCGGCCTGTTGTTGTGGACTATCTCACTCGTTGGCCTTTTC
>Ga0265297_10003363_pt1 | contig 29187 bp, 18 predicted proteins | sample Munlanlwell13791_FD_192502 | JGI IMG/M metagenome (GOLD analysis project Ga0265297, IMG submission 192502) | Leachate microbial communities from a municipal landfill in Southern Ontario, Canada - Leachate well 137-91 | ecosystem: Engineered > Solid waste > Landfill > Unclassified | place...
AAGACCAGGGAAATCATCAGACCCGGAAGAAGTGAACCCAGAAAGATGAAACCAAAACGACCTTACTCGATGAACTACAAACGATTATAAATAAACGTTAACTAAACGACATTGAATTACAAATTACGGAAAGCACAGATTTTGTATGACTTACAATATTAATTCAAACAAAATACACTTTCCAATTTGTAATCTTTAATTTTTAATTTTTAATTTTCTCTTCGTCTTCTCCTTCATCACGCTCCAGCCAAACTTACCGATCTTCTTGCCCATTCCATAATAATTACCATGAGAGTAGGCCAGCAGACCGGCGCGCTCAAGGCTCATGGCGCCTGTTTCAGGAACGATGTAACGGTCGTCCGCAATGATGTTGACAACATCCGCGATGAACATATCGTGGGTGCCGAGCTCCTTGACCTCAACAACTTTGCATTCGATGCTGATGGGTGATTCTGCTACGATCGGACATTTTACCACCGTAGCCGGAAGCGGGGTCAAACCACTTTCCTTGAACTTGTCCAGATCGCGCCCCGATTTTACACCGCACCAGTCGGTGACTTCGGCCATCGATAGGGTGGTCAGGTTGATTACAAACTCCCCGGTCCGTTTGATGATGCCGGAGGAGTGCCTGCTTGGCCTTACTGAGATATAGCACATTGGCGGATCGGTACAAATGGTACCCATCCACGAGACGGTAATAAGGTTGTACTCTTCTGGGGTTGCGCCGCAGCTTATCAGCGCTGCAGGCAACGGATAGATCATATTGCCGGGCTTCCAGTTAATTTTTGCCATAAAGTCGTTCTTTTTACAATAATACACAGAGTTTCACAGAGAAGCACAGAGTTACACAGAGTTAGATCAAAAATATTTTGGATTTAAAAGTGAAAGGGAAGTTGAAACTCATTTATTTTATTTTTCTCTGTGGTCCTCTGTGCTTCTCTGTGAAACTCTGTGTAATATTTAATTATAGAGAATCCTCGATCTTCCGAATTTCGATCCACTCTTCTTCCGGCAGTTTTGCCCCGGGTACCCGGATAACCCTTGAGGCCAGTAAGGCGCCAAGCTTTCCGCTTTTCTCCAGATCATATCCCTTGGCAATACCGGAAAGGAATCCGGCCGCAAAGAAATCGCCTGCACCGGTTGTATCCACCACGAGATCACCGGCAGCAGGTATCTTGTAAAGATTGGTCCCCTGCTGAATATAGGCTCCCTCCTTCCCAACTTTCACAACAGCAATATCACAACGATGGGCCAGATTTTCCACAGCCTCCAACGGTTCCACTCCGGTAAAAGCTTTCGCCTCCTCTTCATTGGCAAAGACAATATCGACATAGTTATCAACCAGTTCGTTCAGAATCTCGTGGTTGGCCTCAACTACATTGTAACTGGCCAGATCGAGTGCGATGGTCATTCCTGCATTTTTAGCGGCTACAGCTGCTGCCATGATCAGGGTATGGTTGTAGACAAGGTATCCTTCTACAAAGAAAATATCGAATCCTTTCAATCTTTCCTGGGTAATGTCATCAGGATGCAGTTCGGAAGCTGCTCCCAGGTAAGTGGCAAATGTACGCTCACCGTCGGGTTCGACAAGACCGACTGCACGTCCGGTAGGTAGGTCTGAATGGATAAGCAAAGGTTTAATTCCCTGGCTAATTTGTTCCCCTTCGAACAGTTTCCCCAACTCATCCTTGCCGACGGTTCCAAGGAATCCGCACGGAACGCCAAGGTTGGCAACACCATTGATGGCATTGGCAACAGAACCACCTGTTACCAACACTCTTTTTTCGTCTTCAATCTCGGCCTGAACCCGTTCAGACATCTCACGATCGACCAATGTCATGCTTCCCTTTGGAAGGTTTAACGATTTAATAATCTTATCATTATCCAACATCGTAATGATGTCGACCAATGCATTCCCAATCCCCAATATCTTCAAATAGCCCATGGTGGTTATTTATTTACATGAATTTGTGCAAATATATTTCCATTTTATGAAAAAGGTGTTATTTTTGCAACGCTTTAGAAAATTTACTAGAGCAAATAAACTCCTTAGTAGCTCAGTTGGTTAGAGCGGCGGACTGTTAATCCGTAGGTCGTAGGTTCAAGTCCTACCTGAGGAGCCATACAGGACAAGCCATCATTTCTGATGGCTTTTTCTTTGCCTGTCAGTGGATTAGGTTAGTTGCATCATTTTCATTTTGATAATGGACTTTTACTGAAAAGATACAGCTCAATATCCGATTCTTCGTCTTACCATCCATTTTCTCATTTAATAAGGTTAAATCTTTCAAGGACGGTACGTGCCTATTTAAATATTCCCTATAAGGGGAGTGTTCTTCCAATTCTGAATGAGTTAAAAAGCCCCTTCCTTAATTCAGATCCAAAAGGTAACCGATAGAGAAATTAAAATAGGTGGTTGGTTTATAGGTTTCATTGGGATTAGCGACTGCACGCGGAAAGTTGATATTGAAACCAAACTTGAAATCAAAATTTTTGTAATAGCTGGTTATTGGAAACTGCAATTCGGTATTCATCCACCCAAACTTTTCTTTTTCAGGTTCAATCAAGGTAGATGGTACTGAAACCATATCCGGAATTGCCTCCCAATTGATGATGATGGCCTGATCATTCCCGGCATAAAACGAGGCTTCAGGTTCAAATTTAATCGGAATACTTTTGCCAATCCGGAGTAGTAAAAAGTCACCATAAACACTCCCCAAAACTTGGGAGTATTTTTTACTGCCCACCAAAAGAGCATAATCAAGCCTGAAACCTGCATTTTTTTTATCAACCGTAAAACCTATGCCAACGCTACTGTGGATACTGCCTTTAGTTATTGAATCTCCCCCGGGAAAGAAATAACGATTGTATGAAATCCGGTAACGGTAATCGGGCGATTTTGTAAATACTCCGTTATATCCGGCCATTATGAGAGCAGTACCGATTTTGGGAACCAAATCGCGGTAATAAACTGCTGCTGTTGCAACACTTATCCCACTCGGATGAAAATAGGCAAGTTGACCGGTCGCGTTAAATTTCTGAAACCCAATATCTCTTCCGGCAAAAAGTGTTTTAGTATCATAATTAACCCTCGAATAAAAAAATTGAAATTTCCTGGAACTAATCAATTGGTCCATAAAATCCTCATCCGAATCTAAAAACTCATTGATTAAAGAGTCGACCGATTGCTCCTGGGCATAAATGGAAGGCCTAAAAATAAACAGGAACAAGGTAACCAGGCAAATAATTTTTTTCACTAGAGACAATTTTTGAGATGAGTAAATAAGAATAGTAAAAAAAATAGCAACCAGAACACATCCGGTTGCTATCCTTCCTCCAAATAATTTTTTGTTAATTATTCTTATTTTTTCTTTTCGCTTTTGCTTGTTGCTTGTCAGTTAACGAAGTCCTCATTTTATCTCCGTGAGTTTGCTTATTGGCTTTATTGGCTTCATACAGGGCCTTTTGATCCGGAGTTAAAGTTGATTTAAAGGCTTCAAGCTTGGCTTCTTTTGTTAGATCTTTATTTGCCATGATGGCAATCTGTTCAGGAGTTAAGGTAGCTTTGAATGACTCAAGTGCAGTTTTACGATCGACCGTAGCTTGTGGGATGCTTGCATTTTTGAGTTTCACTTTGGTGGGAACAGTTGCCGGATCAGTAGTGACTTTCACTTTGGTGGGAACAGTTGCCGGATCAGTAGTGACTTTCACTTTGGTGGGAACAGTTGCCGGATTAACAGGGACTTTCACTTTGGTGGGAACAGTTGCCGGATTAACAGGGACTTTCACTTTGGTGGGAACAGCCGTCGGATCAGAAGGGACTTTTACTTTGGTGGGAACAGTTGTCGGATTAGCAGGGACTTTTACTTTAACCTGGCCTGAAGCAACTCCAGCTGAAATCACCAAGATAAATGCAGCAATTACAAAAAATTTAAGTGCGTTTTTCATGGTTATTCTTTTTTAAATTAGTTTAATAGGTATATATTAAAATTAACTAATTTTCTTGTAAAATAACTTATCCTAACAAGTCAATATTTCTCCTACCAAAAATAATATTTTATTTGAAATCAATTGATTTTTTTTCAGTGAAATTCTAAAATTTTATCATCCACCACAAAAAAATCATCCACTTCCGATTCATTTCGCAGGTGGTTAATGTTATTGCCAACGACTATGGGCATGGGAACAACGACCTATTGTCAAGACAAAAGTAAGCAGTTTTACAACTCTGAGAAAAGTGCAATCACCTATTTCATTGTCTGATTTTAAAAAAAACGGAGTTGTTTGCTGACAAAGGACAAGATATTAAACTTGATCCGAGTTTTGAACCTGAAAGTGAAAAACCAAAGAAAGAAAATGTTGAAAAATTCAAACTGTTGCAAAAGTATAACAGGATAAATTTAGTCATTCCAGTCGATGCTGAACACATGTATTTTGCTGCGATGGAAAATAAATCATGTAAATTAACAATTCTGGGTGAACATTATTAGAGTTTATTAAAACAGATAGGATTTAAATTAGTGATTGACATTTGAAGATTGGTAAAAACCGCTCCCAAGATCTGAATAACAATAATCTATAATCCGATAATACAAAAGACAGTGTTAGTCCGAACGATATTATCCTATTGCAACTTTTGAATGTCAGAGGTGCGGCAAAGGCTGAAATCGTACGATTTCAGCCTCTGCATTTTTCTTTTGGGGAGTTAGCCAGGTGTCGCGATAAATATTGACGCACACTCACATTTTCCTAATTATTGGTTGACTTTACAATCTTTACTTAACCTTTGCACCGTTATTCATCTCCTTGAAAAGAGCTTTAAAACAAGCTGATTCACTTTTGACACCAACTGGTTTTTTGCCGTAAAATTCATCCAGAAAAGAAGAATTTCCGCTCCAGACAGTTTGCATCATTCCCTGGTAACGGTCCTTCAGTACCGGAGTAGCATTCTTTCGAAATCGTTTCATATCTTGAGCCTGTACAATGGCATTTTCACCATTTTTCCACGGACAGGTCACTACCGAAAGTCCTTTCATGGCAAACAAAACCGGGGTCTGGTCCGGACGTTCGTAATGCCAGTCACAAATCATCACATCTTTTGCAATCAAGTCAATGGCACGGTGCGTACTATTCATGCTGGCTTCCCACATTCCCATACCAGTAGTCTTGCCGTCAATCAAACGGTCACCCCATATCCACAATTGACGGTTTTTCAAAGCCAAATGATTCCGGATAGCATTTACCTCTCCTGAAAAAAGTTCAGCTTTATCGCGGCCTGAGCAACGTGGACATTTGTCATCACCAATATAGAAAACCTCGTCCATACCGGCATGATAGGCATCCGATTCAAAGGCATCACAAATTTCATCCACCAGTTCGAACACCACTTTGTGAACTCCCGGATGCAAAGGACAATAACTTTTACAGTAAAGGCCTTCAGCATTCGGCCAAATATATTTTTCCGGCATTTTTACCTTAGGCGTTTCGTCAAACTCCGGATACGCATCAAGCAAATTCCCGAGCTTCCCGGCCCACGACTGATGGCCCAACAGGTTGATTTGAGGAATTAACCGAATGCTGTTCTTTTTACACACATCGACCATTTTTTTAACATCAGTTTTAGTCAGGCAATCTTTGTCGCGCAACTCCGGATGACTTTCGAACGGATAATTGTGATCGATTCGTACAACCAACACATTCACCTTGCGGGAAGACAGTTCTTCATCGATAAATTTCACAAAATTGTCGAGATGCCGGGAGTCGGGCGCCGCAATGCAGAAGCCACGAACAGGCAACAAATCCTGAGCTTTTCCAAAGTCACACAGACCAAGGATTAATGCAGAAACAACGATTATTTTTTTCATATTCCAAAATATTATTTCAGATCCTATAGTTTCAAACGAATGTTGATTTTTGCAAGCAATGCAGTAAAACCAACCATGGCCAACGCCCAAACGAGCGAACCGCAAACGCCCAGTCCCATTCCATCGACATTGCCTTTGGTGTGTACCAGCCATGCCGGAACCCCTGGAACAAACAGGTCGTTTACAAAAAGCATCAGAAACAAGGTCAATCCCCGCATGATATCGATCGAAAGAATCCGGTTGGATATTGATTTTGAATCGTTCATGGGTTATCAAATACATTTAGTTTATACGCTATTTTTTGAGCGATCAAAGCTAATTCCGTGGCAAGAAAACAATGATCCTGTGACATAGCTGTTTGGGTACGATTGACCACATCGCTTACAAGTTGTTCGCCATAAGGCATATATACCTGAGAGCAATCGAAATACTTTGTTTCTTTTTGATCGACAAAAAACAGATGATTACCCCCTTTGCGACCTGCTATATCAATATACTTTCGCATTTCGATATAACCCTCGGTGCCTAAAATAAAGGTTCGGCCATCTCCCCAAATGTCAAGTCCTTCAGGCGTGAACCAGTCGATACGAATGTAGCCCGTAGCGTGGGGACTGCGCACACTCATATCCCCAAAGTCGGCATATTGGGGATATCTAGGGTTGTTGAAATTTCCAATTTGCGAAAAACTGACCTCGGCGCGTTTGGAGTTGGTGTAAAAGAGAAACTGGTCGCACTGATGTGAGCCAATGTCACATAAAATTCCACCCGCCTTTTCAGGATAAAAAAACCAGTCTGGACGAGTCTTAGGCCTCATTCTGTGCGGCCCAATTCCAATAGTTTGAACCACTTTCCCAATAGCGCCGGATAAAATTAGTTCTCCAGCTTTCACAGAGGCCGGATTTCCTAAACGTTCGCTGTAAACGATTGAATAGATACGGTTCGTCTTTTTCTGAACTTTTTTCACCTCCTTAAATTGATCAAAAGTCACTATTCCAGGCTTGTCGGTCATAAAATCCTTTCCTGACAGCATGACGCGTATGCCAAGTGGCGCCCTGTCAACAGGGACAGAAGCGCAGGCTACCAATTGGATGGAATTGTCGTCAAGAATTTCAGCTTCGCTTTTTGCAACTTTAATATTTGGATAGCGTTTGGTAAAATCCGGCAACAATTCGGGCTCTTTGGAATAAACAGCAACCATTTGTCCTCCGCCTGCAATCAACGAATCAACCATACCGAAAATATGATTGTGATTGATTCCAATGACGGAAAATCGGATTGATTCTTTGGGGGCTGAACGCTTCTCCTGTTGTAATATTATCTCTTCGGGCCGGTACGTACTGTGAAGACTTTTCCCAAATAGCTCGGTTGGTAACATGGTTGCAGCTGCTAAACCTGAAGCGGAGACAAATGACTGCTTAAAAAAATTGCGTCTGTTCGATTTCATATGTTGTGAATTAGGTTGTTAAGGTTGTATGATTCATTGATTTTACAAATTCAAATCCGCTCATTGTAGTAATGCCCATAACGTTAACATCAATACCATAGGTTATGATATATTATCTAAAAATAGACATTTTAGCTTAATTTGGATTATCAAAGGGGCTTTTAAAGTTCTGCAAAGTATATCTGCGTCTGGAACATGCAGAGCTGATTTGTGTTAAACGATTAAAATATCGTTTAATCCCTTAAATTTGAACTAAAATGGGAAATGCACAACAAAGTTCAAGCAATGCGCTTGGTACCCCATCTGAGAGCCTTCAGACATTCAACCTGTTAGATCTTCAGCAATACACACTTGAAAAATCATTTTCATCCAATGCTAGTAAAGATTTTCATCTGTTTTACGTAGGCAGGGACGACGTACATGACGTACTAAAACATATCCTTTCGCGTTGCAGTGTTTCACTCTACCTAAATATGTTTGGCTTTGATGACGATGAGTTAAACTCCATTCTTATGGCCAAAGCCCTGGATCCAAATATTACCATGTTAATTACCCTGGATTCCAGCCAGGCTGGCGGAGTTCATGAGAAAACTTTACTTGATGCGGATAAAGCAAACAATCTGGCCGCTTTTAAGAGGGTGTCTAAAATGGCATCCTCTTTTTCGCGTTTATCGCCTTTCGTAGTTTTGATGACAGCTTGACGTAAAAAAAGTCGTCCCCTTTGCAGGAGACGACTTTAATCTAATTAAATCTGTATTGGTTACGCCTATAAGACTATTATTTGTTTTACGCCAACCCTAATTGTTCCATTTTCAGAAACAGTCAGCAAGTAGTTGCCAGGAGTCAATTTGGCTTTACTTAAATCAATTCTTGCTTTTCCATCCGAAAACTCGACTTTCGGAGTTGTGTAAACCACACGTCCGTTTATGTATGACAGTTCAACCTTGGCTTCAGTATTGCCAAAATTTTTAATCGTGATATCTATTTGACGATTATTAACCAATGGATTGGGATATACTGTCATTTCAACCAGAATCGGGGTCTTTGAACCATTGTCGTTCTTGTTTCCATTGTCCGATGCATTATCGCTTCCAATTTGACTGCTGTTTTCGTCATCCATTTTAATGTCGTGAGACATTTCATCCTTATTATCGAAATCATCGCCAAAACATTTTTCATGTTTGTACTTGTGAATGACAATTTGTCCATGGGATATTGGAGTTAATGCCCTTGCATAATCCGGGTCGCCTATCTGGTTATCGTAAAGCACATTTCCGGCATTGTCCCATACAATAAGTCTGAGGTAATCAGTTCCATTTTTGGTAGGGGTTTTGCCATCAACGACCGACGCAATGAAATGATAACCAGATTTCTCATTAACTTTGGCATTACCTTTCATGACAGCCATATCGCCATTAACCATCAGCCATTCGAAAGTAGTTGCTTTCATTTTAAATTTGGCTGCTGTGAATTGGAATTCAAATTCACCTTTTGGAACGATTTTCCCTTCTTCATATTTGACTTCAAATCCATAGTTTGATTTACCTGACAGGGACGTGTTGGCAGAGTAAGCTCCTTTTGGTGTGGTGAAGTTTCCGCCACCTGTCACAAATCCATTACATGGGTTATAAATCACAACATAACTATATGTTTTGGTGTCAGATTTACCACATGCATCTTCGATTGTCAGGGTAACATTGAAAAGACCTGTCTGACTATACACGTGATTGCCTGAAAGTTGTGTACCCGAAATAGTACCGGGAGTCGACAAACCATCACCCCAGTTCCATGTTGCAGCAACCAAATTGTTGTCGGCATGTGTGGCAGAGGCCAAAGTTGTAGATCCAAGTTTCAAAAGTGGAGAAACAGTCAAACCACTGATTACCGGAGCATTGTTGGTGATTTCAACCGTTTGGGTGCCACTTGTTGAATTTCCATTTACATCAACAGCTGTCCAGGTTACAGTGGTAATACCTACCGGGAAGAAGGCTGGTGCATTAATCGTTATGGTAGCAACAGTGCAATTATCTGTAGCAGTTGCCTGACCAATGTTCACAACCGCGCCACAAACGCCCGGATCGTTAAGTTTGACAATATTCGCGGGAACTGTCAGTATCGGAGCGACTGCGTCAATCACAGTTACATTGGCAGTAGCAGTACTGACATTGCCATTGTTGTCGGTAACGGTCAGGGTCACTACGTTCGGGTTGGTAGCGATATCGGAGCAGGTGAAGGCCGTTTTGCTGAGTGCCAAAGTTTTAATACCGCAGGCATCATTTGAGCCGTTGTTCACCAGGGCAGCTGTTGTGCTTCCGTTACCGGTTGCGTCAAGCTGTACAGTTACGTTTTGCGCAATAGCTACAGGAGCGACTGCATCAACCACGGTTACATTGGCAGTCGCAGTGCTGACATTGCCATTGTTGTCGGTAACGGTCAGGGTTACTACGTTCGGATTGGTGGCGATATCAGAGCAGGTAAAGGCCGTTTTGCTCAGTGCCAAAGATTTGATACCGCACGCATCATTTGAGCCGTTGTTCACCAGGGCAGCTGTCGTGCTTCCGTTACCGGTTGCATCAAGCTGTACAGTAACATTTTGAGCCAAAGCTACCGGAGCGACTGCATCGACCACCGTCACATTGGCCGTAGCTGTGCTGACATTGCCATTGTTATCGGTAACGGTCAGGGTCACCACATTCGGGTTGGTCGCAATATCTGAACAGGTGAAGGCCGTTTTGCTCAGTGCCAAAGTTTTGATACCGCACGCATCATTTGAGCCGTTGTTCACCATGGCAGCAGTGGTGCTTCCGTTACCGGTTGCGTCAAGCTGTACAGTTACATTTTGCGCAATAGCTACCGGAGCGACTGCGTCGACCACGGTTACATTGGCCGTAGCCGTGCTGACATTGCCATTGTTATCGGTAACCGTCAGGGTTACAACATTCGGGTTGGTGGCGATATCTGAACAGGTGAAGGCCGTTTTGCTCAGTGCCAAAGTTTTGATACCGCACGCATCATTTGACCCATTGTTTACCAGGGCTGCTGTGGTGCTTCCATTACCGGTTGCATCAAGCTGTACCGTTACATTTTGAGCCAAGGCTACCGGAGCGACTGCATCAACCACGGTTACATTGGCCGTAGCCGTGCTGACATTGCCGTTGTTGTCGGTAACCGTCAGGGTTACTACGTTCGGGTTGGTGGCAATATCGGAACAGGTGAAGGCCGTTTTGCTGAGCGTCATTGATTTGATACCGCAGGCATCACTTGAGCCGTTGTTGACCAGGGCAGCAGTGGTGCTTCCGTTACCGGATGCGTCAAGCTGAACCGTTACATTTTGGGCAATGGCTGTCGGGGCTATGGCATCAACGACAGTTACCTCCGCGGTAGCAGTGCTAACATTGTTGTTGTTATCCGTGACAGTCAATGTTACGACGTTCGGGTTTGTCGAAATATCGGCACAATTAAAGGCCGACTTGCTCAATACCATGGATTTGATACCACAGGCATCACTTGAGCCATTGTTCATCTGAGCTGCCGTTACACTTGCATTACCGCTTGCATCCAGTTGTACGGTAACATTCTTAGCCAGGGCTACAGGAGGAACATTATCTACCTGATTGATCGTATAGCTTCCTTGAGCAGTGCATCCTGTTGCTGAGGTAACGGTTACAGTGTAGGTTCCCGTGGGAAGATTATTAACATTCTGGGTAGTCGCACCATTTGACCATGCATAAGTAAATGGAGCCAGTCCGGAAGTTACAGATAAGGCAATCGCGCCATCGTTCCCTCCGACGCACATTACATTGGTAGTAACAGCTGACAATATCGGTTTTGGGTTCACTGTAATTGTAACAGTGGCCGTTGCTGTTAGAACTGGTGTACAACTCTCCAAACCACCATATTCAACCACATAACCTGTTATACTTCCCCCAACTGAGTTCGGATAATCATTCCAGAAACCATTGCTGATAAAATGTGCATAGTGTTCTCCTCCCCTGTTTGGGTCGGTAGGAGCAAACTGTCCAATATTTGCGCCACAATCGTTTGGCTCACCGCCACTCCAGTTTGCATAATTGCCATTTATTCCGGGTGCAGTGTTTGCAGAGCAATTGCCCGTCTTGGACTGATTGGAGAAATGCCTTCCCAGGCCCCCTGCTTCCAGTCCTTCCGGACCGGTTACCCATCTCCATGTTCCTTCACTGGCCAAATCGCTTGCGCCCATCCATCCCTGTCCTTTAAGCTTGCTGGTGACAAACGCCATTTCGGCCGCTGAGGTGACAGTAACAAGGTATCCCTGCATTCCATTAAATGATTTGGATGCAGCCTGGGCCTTTGCCTGCTGCCAGGTAATGCCGTTGGCCGGAACCCATTCATAATAGTGGTTATTGCCGGAGAATGGAATAACCCCATCGTTCGCTTTAATGGTATAGGTGAAAGTGACCGGACTTGAGGATGGTGTCGCTGAGGTATAGGTAAATGTATTATCCGCGTTCTTAACCAAGGTGCCTGCAGAAGGGTTGGTATTGTCACTAATGGTCAATGCTGCTCCCTGAGGATGCGTATCATTGCCAAGAACACTAAACGTCAAACTGCTTCCGGCACAAACAGTTACCGCATCATTGTTTGCAACAGGGGTAATGTTTGGCCTGGTTACTGTAAATGTACAAGTAGCGGAATTATTTGAAGCATCCGTTGCGGTCAATGTGACGCTGACCGTTGCCCCGGAGGCAATTGTAGTGCCAGCCGCCGGACTTTGTGTAATTGTCAAACCGCCTGAACCACAATTGTCAGTAACAGTTGCACTTGTCGTGTAATTTGGAACTACATCCGCGCAACTTGCAATGGTCTGATTGGCAACACAATTAATTACCGGACTTACTTTATCCTGGACTGTAACTATTGCGGTACCAGTACTGACATTGTTGTTATTATCAGTGACCGTTAAGGTAACAGTATTATTACCAATATTGCTGCAATCGAATGCTGTTTTACTGAGTACCATAGATTTGATACCGCAAGCATCACTTGAACCGTTATTCACAAGGGCCGCCGTTGTCGACGCGTTACCAGATCCGTCGAGTTGAATAGTTACATTTTGAGTCAAAACAACCGGTGGGGTTTTATCAATTCCTGGTTGGCAAGAACAATTTGCATTGTAACTTTTGCTTGTACCAATACCTTGACCGGCTCCTGCAATAACCGGAATCCCATGGCTGTCCACTGCTCCAATCAGTCGACCGTTCAAAGTCTGGCTTAATGAAAAATTCATGCTGCCCTCTATTGCATCCGGGCAACCATCATTGTCGCTGTCGGTATCAAGATAATCCGGAATTCCGTCACCGTCCGTATCTCCACATGTTTGGAAATCAGCTCCGAAAGCAAAGTTACACCAGTTTTCTGCTGTCAGGTAATTAAAGCTTACACTCGTGAAAGTTCCCATAAGCCTGACAATGGCATAACCTTCAGATCCTGTTATTTGCGTAGTGGAATTCACAACCACATTTTGTGACCAAACCACCTGAATCGGAACGCTGAAAGAGATAGGGACAGATAAACCACCTTGCCCAATCGAAGCGAATACGAGGACAGGATTTGTCATTGGACTTGCAAAAGTCAATGTATTATTTGTTACATTAATATTCTGAATGGTAGGATTTGAGTTTGGCACATTGTAGGACGCCGGGAAAATTGAATGGCCGAACATGTACGTGGTGGTGGTTACCGCAGAGGAAGAAGTATACGTATAACCTATTCCATTAATGGTTCCTGTAGCGGTATTTCCGCTGACGGTTGGTGGATTTGACCAATAGAAATTAGACTGATTACACTCTGCTGAATTCGGAATACCATCATTGTCTGTATCGTCGTCGCAACTATCCGGAATCCCATCGCTATCTGTATCGATCCCGTTAACAGTGACATTAAATGTACAAGTAACCGTTCCGCAACTATTTGTTGCAGTAACAGTTACCGCAGTAGTTCCCATAGGGAATAAACTGCCTGATTGCGGAGAGTAGGTGACGGTAGGAGCAGGAGATCCGGTTACAGTTGCTGCAGGGTAAGTAACATTTGCACCACATTGTCCAGGAGTATTATTCACAGTAATGTTTGAAGGACAGGTAATCGTCGGCGCTGAATTTACGGTTACTGTAGCGGAGGCGCAACCGTTGCTATAAAGGCTATTGTTGAAATTCCTGGCATAATAAGTTGTAGTAGCGCCCGGACTTACAGTAATTGAATTCCCGGTTCCGACTGAAGTTCCTCCACAGCTCCCTGTATACCAGTAAACGGTACCCACAGCTCCATTGGCAGTGAGTTGCGTGGAGGTTCCATTGCAAATTGGATTAGCAGAGACTGTAATTGAAGTTGGGTCTGCAGGAATGGGATTAACCGTGGTAAATGTTATTTGGCCACCATAAACCGTTCCTGCGCTATTGGTTGCATACGACCTTAAAAAATAAGTAGTTCCTGGTGAAAGACCTGTCAGGTTAGAAGTAAACGATCCCAAACCGGATCCATCACTGGTATGTGGATCAGTAACGGTTGGTAATCCTGTAGTGTTCCAGGCAACACCTCTTGCCGTTACGGCCGCACCTCCGTCGCTGGTTACATTACCGCCGGAAACTGCACTGGTTGAACCAACTGAAGATATGGCTGTGGTTACAATTATTGGCTGACCGGGTTGGAAATTGCCTCCAGGTGCATTGTCAATGATCAATATAGGACTCAGAATCTGATCGCCGGTATTAAATGAGGCAAACCCAAGCTTATAAATGCCAGCTGCACCTGAGGTAAAGGTAACTTTATGCCACCCGGCGCTTCCATAACTTCCTGTGACGATTGCCCCGGCATCCCCGTAAGGGTTGGCAGTAACTGCCAATAGTTTGATTTGCTGATAGGAGGGCCCAACCAGCGTTGCGATTGCCCCATCGTTAAAGGGTGCATAATCCCTTGCAATAAAATTCCAGTAAATTGAAATGGTTTGATTTGCAGCTAGAAAAGTAAATTGTTGGTTTAATGTAGCAAAATTTGTGGCTGTATTAAAAAGCGATGAATTGGAAGCGACCAATGCACCAGCCGGAAGACCAAGCGTTGATTCTACTGTTGAAATATATAGATTCGAATTTGGATCAATCGTTGCCATGTAAGAATCGGCAGGATTAACTGTCCAACTATTGTAACTTACACCAGTAGAGATAGATGTACCGGATGATGCGGACCATCCGGTAAAATTGCCTGTCTCAAACCCATAATTGGCTAATTGTGCATTAGCTGGTTGTAAAAATGCAAAAAAGCCAATAATCAAAAGTATGTAGTATCGCATTTTGAATTCTATGGTTAGATTTTTCATTTTATATCTCCTCCTATCTTAGTACTTATTACACTCCAATCCAGATTTATCTTATTCAGTTCAACATTTACCATCACCATTTTAAATTGACTGGTGGCATAATCAAACGAATAGAAATAACTAAATGTGGCTTTGGCTACATTACCGGTAATATCAAAACCCCGGAAAATGAAGTAGGATGCGATCTTACTCTGTAAAATCTCATCACGGGATGCGAAAAGTACAGGTTTGCCTGCCTTCGATACATTCATCCCCACAGGGAAAGAAACAGCATATTGCATCACATACACCTGACCCGGGTTCCCGGTATTGTCAAGTGGAAAATAGGGCTGCAATTCCGTCAGGTCAAAGCATTTTTGTAAAACCTTGGACTGGTCATCTAGTGACTGTGCCATGCCAATTTCCTGAAGGAATACAAGAAAAAAGGCAACTGTAATAAACTTAAGTAGAATTTTCATGGCGGTTAATTTTTATTTGATCTGGTTAAGAATAAAATTATTTATAGTCCAAACCCAAATAAAAGTTTCAACTAACACCCATTTTTTTTAAGTTAATTACAATATTTTATCTGTTGACTATGATTGTATGCTTAAGTTCTGCGATTTTCCAGGAGTCGTTTCGATGTATCAATCGATACAGAGCATACTCTTATTTATCATATCATATGCCTGATTATGCGCTGATTATAAGATGCAAGCTGATAGACTTCCGACAAAAAATTCTTTCGTTTGTATCCCATTTTTTTTTAGCCAATAGATCTTTATTTCTACTGATTTATTTTGCATTCATTACATTTTTCTGCATATGTACCAGAAAAAAATGAGGAAACAGAACAAAAGGTCAATTTCACTTTTGTTCTGTTTCCTCATAAAAAATTTTGAAGGTATTGGTCAAAATACCAAATAGCTGTTCGCTTATCCCTCCGAATACCATTTAATTTGTTGCGATGCGCGCATGACTATAGCCAGAATGACAAACAATCCGATGCTTCCGGCAAGCAGCGCGTAATCCTGCAACTGCAAAATGGTAAACAGGAATAAATAGAGGCCTGTCTGCAAAAGTGCTACCCAGCCAACCGTGCGTACATTCTGCAACATTGTAAAAGCAAACCATGAAATTAGCAATGTTACGGCCACGGCAGAAATCAGGTAAGCCCAATTGAACCCGATTTGCTCGCTGATGGAGGTCAGAAGCGCGTAAAAAATCAGCAAGGCAAAAGCCACCAACGAATATTGGAATGGGTGGATCCTGGTTTTGCTTCTAATTTCAAGGAAAATAAAGATAATAAAGTTCAAGGCAATAAATAGGATGGCATATTTCACTGAACGCATTGATTTTTGGTAATGATCTACCGGAAGGAGCAGTTCAACACCAAATTTTGCGTCGTGTGTATTGTATTTCCGATCGACCCATTGCTGTGGAAAATTACGGTTAAGGTGGGTCACCCGCCAATCAGCCGTAAACCCTTTTACGGTAACCTGACGGTTCGCGGGAAGAAACAGACCACTAAAACCCGGTTGTGCCCAGTCTGACTTCATACTAACTTCTGACGTTTTGCCCAGCGCTTCCACAGAAAGGTCCTCCGATCCGTTTAAGACCAGTTCTATTTCAAAATTCATGGGCCGTTTCAGATCAATTGAATTGACCTTTACTGTAATTCCCGACTGGAACAAATCATTATCTGCAACGCCGGGATCTACTTTGCATTTCTGACCATTGAGAACCAATTCAGGCAGGTTTTTGATGCCGCGCATGTCTGAAACCCCAATGGTGAAATAGGCCGCACTCCAGTTGAAATTCGCATTTGGAAGATCCAGTTGCGAAACATCAGGCTGGGTAAACGATCCTTTCAATTTTAACATTCCTTCGTAAACGACAACTTCGTAAATTCCCCTCTTCCTCGTTTCCGGATAAAGAACGCCTTCAGTTTTTATGGTGTTAGGCAGAAAATGTGCCACACCATGTCGTTCACTGGTTCCCTGATTCTTCTCCCCCGGCTCAGTCACAGTAAACGGCACATTCAAAACTGGACCGGCAACCACCTGCTTCCCTCCCCATTGCGCGTAAAGTTCATTTTTCACCTTTTGGCTCAGATCAATCCGCTCACGAATAACATCCTGAATCAAAAACGAAGGGATTAGCAGCAAAATGGCCAATCCTGAAACGATAATCATCTTAACACTGTAACTGCTCAAGAACTGTTGAATACTTTTTGCTTCCATGTAATTAAAGATTAAAAGTACTTTGAAGTACAAAGTTTGAAATTAAAAAAATTATTGATTGTTGATGAGTTCTTCAAGTGCCGCCAAATGTTGGCGAAACAAAGCTTTCCCATGTTCAGTGGCTTTGTAGGTTGTACTGGGCTTCCGGCCAATAAATTGTTTGGAAACCACAACTACTTTTTGTTGTTCCAATGCTTTCAGGTGGCTCGCAAGGTTTCCGTCTGTCAGACCGAGTAGCTCCTTCAGTGCGTTGAAATCAAGCGAATCATTCACCATCAGCGCCGACATGATCCCAAGTCTGATTCGACTTTCAAATACTTTCTGAAGATTTGAAATTGGATTCTTCACATGAAATTATTTACTGTTTAACGAATTATCCTCTATCACTTTCATTTGTTTATATTTTGTTTTCAATGGCCAAATGGAATCGAAGATCAGCGAGGCTAATACCCATCCTCTAGTTGGCGGATTCGGTTGGTCCCGACATGGCGGGATGGGTATTTCATGATAACTGGGAAAAATTTAACGTTCGTGCCTGTAAAACATCACTATCCCGTAAACGATATGCATCAAACCAAAACCAATTGTCCAAAAAAGAAGACCGTGATGAACGAAAATACCCGCCAAAATGCCTAAAACAATTTGTGTCAGTCCCAGGTAATGAATCTCTCCAAAAGTAAATTTCCCCGCATTGACCAGCGACAAACCGTAAAAAATCAGCATAACCGAGGCAACCAGCATTAAATTGCCCTGCAACACCAAGATCAGTATAAAAATTCCTCCGGATACCAATGGAATCAATAAATGGACGAGTAATCGCCGGGTTGAATGAGTCCAGGCCAGTTGTCCGGACTTCCTGGCATTTCTTTGCGAAAAGAAAATTGCACCCAAAACTGCAAATACAAGGACCAGCATTGCATCTAATGCAAGATAATACCTGCTTCCAGTCATTGTCCAATCACCCGAACCATCCATATATTCGCCAAACGTAACATGACCTGAATCCAGAATAGGAAACCACGCAATTGCTGCTCCAATCAAAGCGCATACACCAGCAAAAATGCCGGATAAACCACTTAGCGACAAAAACTTGGACGACCGTTCCATAATTGCACGAATGGCCTGAAGATCTTCATTGGGACTAGTAGAATTATTTTCCATTTGAAAGTACTTTGAGATGCAAAGTTAATATTCAAAATCAAAAATACAATAGGTTTACACAAAAAATCCGATAAATCTTCATGATAAAAGATTACCGGATTTTATGGTGATGCTTTTGCTAATTTGGTTGTTTTAACGCTTTCAATCAAAATCTCAAATACCAGAATACAAAAAAGCGGTCTCAAATTGAAACCGCTTTTTTGCATTCTGGTAATCATTAATTATTTCCATATAGTACTTTTCCGGAATAAACCTTACTGCCCAGCATTACGCGGTACATGTACATTACCCGGATGTCTGACTTAGATTTAAATTCAGCATTGTTTAATACATTACTTTCAACAGGACTTTTGAATATTGTTTCTACCAGGCGACCGTTCACGTCGTAAATATCAATCTGAGCGTTAACAGCCTCCGGTGAAATGAATTCGAAACGTACCCTGTCGTTAAACGGGTTGGGATAAACTTTAAGATAAGGTTCCGAAACTTCAGGAGCAATGATGGGCTCAATTTTAGCCGATTTATTGGTTGTTAAACTAAATCCTGAATGGACTATAAGATTTCCTCCAGACAAAAGTAATTCACTGGTTTGAGCTCCTGACCAGTTACTGGAATACATCAAGGTGCTTCCGTCATAAAGACTGATTGCAATCTGATCGGATGAACCGGGTTCGCCCTTATCTGTTAGATTTACCTGTAATGTAAGATTGCCACCAAGTGATTGTTCTGCCAATGGATTAGTAATATCCTTCAAATTGGCTTTTGACACAAATACTGCTGTTTGTGCTGACGGATTGGCGATATTTACACCAAGCGAGGTCATGGCGTTGGCTTTAATCTGGTAGGTATGAACAATGCCTCCAACTGTTCTTCGGAATATTATGTTCATATTTCCATGTATATTCTTACCTGACTTGTTGTAACCAACATTGAATCCGAAATTGGTTTTTAAGCCTTCATTTGCAGCATAAGTTCCAGCAGTTGATGTTGGAAGAATATAACCACCTCCTGTAATAAAATCGCCTACTGGTTTATAAACTGTTACAACAGTATTGTCAGCAGCATTATTCCTGGAATAATATTCATTTACTATTATTCCAATGGTAAATTCTTCATCAGTTGCATTTCCAATATTGACTTCCCAATTGTATGAGACAATACCCGTTTTAAGGTCTGTAGAATTCACCAATGTTGGAGTTAACCAACCTGTCAAATCTGCACTATCTTTGGTAAACTTAACTCTTGCATTTCGGATATCCCCAGCAAATGTGTCATATGCCGGATCGCCCGTCAAAGCAGTTATGTCCTGTACTGTTGCCCTCAGTGTCACCGTTGCCGCACCCGAAGTAGAGCTTGCGGTAGCTACAATACTGGTACCGGTAAAGTTAACACGTGCATCTTCGGGAGTAATATCGAAAACATCAGTATCGCTGCTTCCCAGATAACTGCCATCTTCGACAAAGGTTGTAACAACCTGATAAGCTGGTATGGGCGATTGTGTCAGGATTAACGTGGTTTTTGCCAATCCATTTGCATCGGTTACCGCTGTTACCGAATGTATGCCAATTGTAAAGAGGATGGTTTTACCATGAACTCCCAAACCTGAAACATTATCAATCAGTGTTGCTGACAAATCAGTCTGGTCGGAATATTGTTCATTAACATCTCCGTTATAGGTCAGAGTAGTCGGTCGTTTCAAAACGGTTACTACCGTAGTACACTCAGATTTGTTACCATTAACATCAATAGCTATCCAATTAAACGTATGCGCTCCAACATTCAAATGCATACCAGCAAGGGTTGGGAAGTTAGAACTTTCTATGCTATTGTACATGTATGTTAAGAACTTAACTCCACAAGCATCGGTGGCTGTTGCATCGAACTCAGTATCAACAACTGTGTAGTATGTTTGATATGGATCGATGTACTTTGACGTTGATGGTTTGCACGAGATAACAGGTACAACTTTATCCTGAACAGTCACCACCGCATCAGCCGTAGAAATATTTCCGTTCACGTCTGTGACTGTTAAGATCACCGGGTTTGCACCTACATTGCTGCAATCAAAAGCTGATTTTGAAACTTCCAATGAAGCAATACCACAGGCATCGGATGATCCGTTGTTAATGTCAGCGGCTACTATTGAGACATGTCCAGTTGCGTCCAATTGGATAGTAATGTTTTTGGAAACTGCTACCGGAGCAACATTATCCTGAACAGTTACCACGGCTAATGCTGTAGAAACATTGCCATTAACATCTGTTGCAGTTAATGTAACCGTGTTTGCCCCAACATTGCTGCAATTGAAATCCATTTTGTCGAGCAACAAGGAAGCAATTCCACAATTATCGAAAGAAGCATTGTCGATCATTGGTACCGTGATAGAAGCTTTTCCTGCTGCATCAAGTTCAATCGTTACATTTCTTGTGATAACTGTTGGCTTAATTATATCAATCACTGTGACTGTTGCAGTTGCAGAATTTACATTCCCATTAACATCTGTTGCAGTTAACGTAACGGTGTTTGCTCCAACGTTGGCGCAAGTGAAGTTCATATTGTCCAAGGTCAATGTCGCAATTCCACAATTATCGAAAGAAGCATTGTCGATCATTGGTACCGTGATAGAAGCTTTTCCTGCTGCATCAAGTTCAATCGTTACATTTCTTGTGATAACTGTTGGCTTAATTATATCAACCACTGTGACTGTTGCAGTTGCGGAATTTACATTCCCATTTACATCGGTTGCAGTTAATGTAACTGTGTTCGCTCCTATGTTGGCACAAGTGAAGTTCATTTTGTCCAATGTCAAGGTAGCAATATCACAATTATCGAAAGAAGCATTGTCGATCATTGGTACCGTGATGGAAGCTTTTCCTGCTGCATCAAGTTCAATCGTTACATTTCTTGTGATAACTGTTGGCTTAATTATATCAACCACTGTGACTGTTGCAGTTGCAGAATTTACATTTCCGTTAACATCAGTTGCAGTTAATGTAACCGTGTTTGCCCCAACATTGGCACATGTGAAGCTAGTAATATCGGTATCGAAGGTCTGTATACCACAGGCATCGCTTGATCCGTCGTTAACTGCATCTTCAGCAATGGTTGCACTACCGGTTGCATCCAGCTGAACAGTGATGTTCTTGGTTACAACAACAGGTTTCACCTCGTCTTTCACGGTCACCACGGCTGTCTTGCTGTCAAAGTTGCCATTCTTGTCCGTTACTTTGAGAGTTACCGTGTTCTGACCAACATTCGTGCATGCGAAACTGGTAATATCGGTATCATAAGTCAGTCCGCCACAGGCATCGCTTGATCCATTATTAACAGCATCTTCTGCAATGGTTGCACTGCCGGTTGCATCCAGTTGAACAGTGATGTTCTTGGTTACAACAATAGGTTTCACCTCGTCTTTCACGGTGACTACTGCGGTCTTGGTGTCAAAGTTGCCATTCTTGTCCGTTACTTTGAGAGTTACCGTGTTCTGACCAACATTCGTGCATGCGAAACTGGTAATATCGGTATCATAAGTCAGTCCGCCACAGGCATCGCTTGATCCATTATTAACAGCATCTTCTGCAATGGTTGCACTACCGCTTGCATCCAGTTGAACAGTAATGTTCTTGGTTACAACAACAGGAACAACTTTGTCCTGAACCGTTACTATTGCAGGAGCTGTTGAAACGTTGCCGTTTACATCGGTAACTGACAGGGTCACGTTGTTCGCACCAACATTGCTGCAATCGAAAGTGGTTTTTGATAAGGCAAGTGAAGCAATGCCACATGCATCGCTCGAGCCACTGTTGACCTGAACTGCAGTTATGGAAGCTGCTCCAGCTGCATTCAGCTGAATCGTTAAATTCTGGGCTACTGCCACCGGTGCAACTTTGTCCTGAACCGTTATAACTGCAGATGCCGTAGAACTGTTTCCATTAACATCGGTAACTGTAAGGATCACATTGTTCGCACCAACATTGCTGCAATCGAAAGTGGTTTTTGATAAGGCAAGTGAAGCAATGCCACATGCATCGCTCGAGCCGTTGTTTACCAGCTCTGCTGTTGTGCTACCATGTCCGGTTGCATCCAGCTGAACCGTTACATTCTTCGCAATGGCTACCGGAGGAATAGCGTCAACCACGGTTACATTGGCTGTAGCTGTGCTGACATTGCCGTTATTATCGGTAACCGTCAGCGTCACTACTTTGGGATTGGTTGCGATATCGGCGCACGTGAAAGCTGTTTTGCTTAATGCCATAGCTTTGATACCGCAAGCATCACTTGATCCGTTGTTAACCAAGGCTGCTGTCGTATTTCCGTTTCCGGTTGCATCAAGCTGTACCGTAACGTTCTTAGCTATCGCTACTGGAAAGATTGCATCAACTACAGTTACCTCTGCAGATGCAGTAGTGACATTGTTGTTGTTATCCGTGACAGTCAATATTACAACATTCGGGTTTGTCGAAATATCTGCACAATTAAAGGCTGACTTGCTCAATACCATGGTTTTGATACCACATGCATCACTTGATCCGTTGTTCACGAGTGCTGCAGTTGTACTTCCATTGCCAGTAGCATCAAGCTGGACGGTTACATTCTTTGCCAGGGCAACCGGAGGAACATTATCCACCTGATTTATTGTATAGCTTCCTTGAGAACTGCATCCGCTAGCTGTGGTAACAGTCACTGTGTAGGTTCCGGTTGGAAGATTATTAACATCCTGGGTTGTCGCTCCATTGGACCAACTATAAGTATATGGGGTCTGTCCAGAGGTTACAGATAAGTTTAGAGCGCCATTGTTACCTCCAAGGCACATTACATTGGTTACTACTGCAGATAATACAGGTTTTGGATTAACTGTAATAGTGACCGTGGCTGTCGCGGTTAAAACAGGCGTACAAGCCTCCAGCCCACCATACTCAACAATATAACCAAATATATTGCCTGCTCCTACCGAATTAGGATAATCATTCCATATTCCTCCACCATAAAAATGAGCATAATGTTCTCCTCCACGGTTTTGATCTGTTGGGGAATATTGACCAATGTTAGCGCCACAATCATTGGGTTCGCCACCAGCCCAGTTCGCATAATTGCCATTGATTCCCGTAGCTGTGTTTGCAGAACAATTACCGGTCTTGGACTGATTGGAGAAATGTCTGCCTAGTCCTCCATTTTCTAACCCTTCAGGACCGGTTACCCATCTCCAGGTTCCTTCATAAGCCAGATCGCTTGCACCCATCCATCCCTGGCCCTGTAACTTTGCAGCTACGAATGCCATTTCCGATGCTGAAGTAACAGTTACAAGATATCCCTGCATTCCGTTAAAAAACCTGGCAGAAGCATGAGCTTTTGCCTCCTGCCAACTGATGTTTGCTGCTGGAACCCATTCATAATAGTGGTTATTTCCGGAAAATGGAATAACCCCATCGTTTGCTTTAATGGTATAGGTGAACGTGACCGGACTTGAGGATGGTGTAACTGAAGTATAAGTGAATGTATTATCCGGGTTCTTTACCAAAGTACCTAAAGACGGATTAGTATTGTCACTAACAGTCAATGTTGCTCCCTGCGGATGCGAATCATTGCCAAGAACATTGAACGTAACGCTGCTTCCGGCACAAACTGTAACCGCATCATTATTTGCAACAGGAGAAATATTTGGTCTGGTCACAGTAAAGGTACATGTGGTGGAATTATTGGAAGCATCCCTTGCAGTTAATGTAACACTAATTGTTGCCCCGGAGGCAATACTGGCGCCTGCAGCGGGACTTTGTGTAATTGATATGCCTCCTGAACCGCAATTGTCACTAACCGTCGCACTCGTCGTGTAATCTGGAAGTACATTCGTGCAACTTGCGATAGTTTGATTGCCAACACAATTGATAACCGGGATTGTCTGATCCTGAATTGTAACGCTTGCATTGGCTGAAGCTACATTACCGTTTATATCGGTTACTGTTAAAGCGACTGTATTTGCACCAATATTTGAACAATCGAAAGAAGTTTTACTCAATGTTAGAGAAGCAATGCCACAATTATCGGTCGAGCCGTTATTAATTTGTGTTGCAGTAATTGTTACTACTCCTAAAGCATTCAATTGAGCAGAAACATTCTGGGTTAGAACTGTTGGCGGTTGATTATCAGCAATAGTAACATTAAACGAACATTCAGCTGTATTGCCAGATGGATCGGTTGCTGTAACGGTAACTTTTGTCTTTCCTATCGGGAAGAAACTACCCGGCTGGTGACTGTAAGCAATGTTCACTCCGCAATCGTCGGTTGCTATGGCTATGAATGTGACATTTGCACCGCACTTCCCGGGATCATTATTTTCCGTAATGTCTGCAGGGCATGTAATGGTTGGATTAACATTATCTATGACTGTTACATTTTGAACACTTGTAGATGAATTACCGGCAATATCTGTTACAGTCCACGTTACAGCGGTCATTCCAATCGGGAAACAGGAAGGTGCATTGTTGGTAACAGATGCTACTCCACAATTATCCGAAGTAACCGGGGTCCCAATATTTATGCCAGCATTACCAACAACAATATTAGCTATAGCATTGTTTGGATCATTGTTGAAGCCTACTGGAACACAAGAGTATTGTAACGACCCACTCTGGGTCAGATAATATATCCCTGGAGTAGTCGGAGCAGTAAAGCTCCCGTTAAATGTGCTTGAATATCCATTATTTATCGGATGATGGCAATTGATAGTTTGACTGGTTCCACCAATACCAATATATGCCTGGGTTACACATCCCGGACAATAACCATTGTAATCAACATATGCTGACATAAGGTAATGCAAACTGACAGTTGCGCCCGGAGAAACAACCGCAGAATTTCCACCTCCATTAACTGAAACCCCTGAATAGGTGTTCACCCTGGCTCCAACGGACAAGGTAACAGATGTAGGAATGGGCTGAGGTGAATCATAGCAATGACTGCAAGTTCCAGAATTTGCAGATAAGGTTACTGCTACCGGACCAGTTATTGATGGATGCTCATTATCTGAAACTGTAACATTAAATGTACACGAAGCATTTCCGCAGGTGTTTGTAGCAGTAGCAGTTACTGTGGTAGTTCCAAGAGGGAAGAAACTGCCCGAAGCATAAGAATATGATATTGTCGGAGATGGTGATCCCGTAAAAGTAGCAGAAGGGAAAGTAACATTTGCCCCACATTGTCCTGTAGTATTGTTTACAGTGATGTTGGATGGACAGGAAATGGTCGGAGCTGAATTTACTGTAATGGTTGTTGAAGCACAGCCGTTACTAAAAAGTCCACTATTATAATTCCTGACATAATAAGTTGTAGTAACAACTGGACTTACAGTAATAGGATTTCCGGTTCCAACTAAAGTACCCCCACAGCTTCCTGTATACCAATATACTGTACCAACAGCTCCATTTGCGGTAAGTTGTGTTGAGGTTCCATTACAAATGGGATTGGCAGAAACTGATATAGAAGAGGGGTCTGGAGGGATAGGATTGACTGTTATAAATGATTTTTGCCCACCGTAAACTGTTCCTACAGAATTTGTAGCATAAGCTCTTACATAATATGTTGTTCCGGGTAATAGTCCAGTTAAATTAGATGTAAAAGTACCGGTACCTGAACCATCGTTCGTTTTTGAGTTGCTGGTTGTTGGAGAACCTGTAGTATTCCAACATACACCTCTTACTGTTACAGTTGCCCCTCCATCACTTGTTACATTTCCCCCGGAAGTAGCGCTCGTACTTCCGATTGTTGATACATCACTCGTTACAACAATGGGCTCACCGGGTGCAAAAGTTCCCCCTGGTGCATCATCAATAAACAAGCTAGGATCCACAGCATAATCAGAACAATTGAATACCGCGAAACCAAGGGTGTAAATCCCTGATGATCCGGCTGTAAAGGAAACAGATTTCCAATCTGTACTTCCATAGCTTCCTGTAACAATGGCGGTTGCATCTCCATATGCATTGGCCGTTACGGCCAAAAGCTTAATTTGCTTTCCCGAAGGACCTACAAAGGTTGCTATAGCTCCATCGTTATATGGGTAATAATCACGTGAAACATAGTTCCATTGCATTTGAATTGTTTGATTCGCTGACAAATAAATCTGTTTTGTGATTATTGCCCAATCTGTTGAAGTATTAATAATCGGATTAAAAGCTGACATTTCAGCAGAAGAGAATCCTAAAATACTAGTTGCTGTAGTTTTAGTGAATCCTTCAGGCGTCAGAGAAGCCATATAGCTATCAGCAGGATTTACGGTCCAATTTAGAATGGTTACACCTGTAGAAATGCTAGTTCCAGTAAAGCTATTCCAACCAGTAAAATTGCCTGTCTCAAAACCAAAATTTGTTATTTGTGAATGGGCTGATTGCAAAAAAGCAAAAAAGCCAATTATCACAAGCATGCAAAAATGCAATTTGAATTTATTAGTTAGCCGTTTCATATTGTATCTCCTTCTAACTTAATATTTGTCACACTCCAATCTTGATTGATCTTGTTCAATTCAATGTTTACCATCACCATTTTAAACTGGTTCGTGGCATAGTCAAATGAATAGAAAAAATTAAAGGAGGCCTTGGCCTCACTGGCGGTCAAATCAAAACTTCGGAAAATGAAGTATGATTTAATCTTGTTCTGAATGATCTCTTCACGAGAGACAAACAGAACAGGTTTGCCTGCTTTTAACACATTCAAACCAGTTGGGAAAGTAACAGCGTATTGCATCACATATACCTGATTAGGGTTCCCAACATTGTCAAGTGGGAAATACTGCTGCAATTCAGTGAGGTCAAAGCATTTTTGTAAAACCTTTGACTGGTCATCAAGAGACTGGGCCACACCATTTTTTTGAATGCATAACAAAAGCATGGTAACTGTAATAAGCCTTACGAATGTTCTCATTTGATTTTTATTAAGTTGACAATATTTGAGAATGGAATTATCGTGGACTGAATCAATATTTTTGATTCAACATGTACCAAAATCAGGAAACTACAAGAAAAGTTTAATGGGTAAAAATGGCTGATTACAACAGTTAATTTGATTTTTTAACACTTCGGATCGATGCATTCGACAGACATTTTGTTCAGCACATATCGCGGACACGATACACATGGTTTAGAGCTGTTTAGATTAAGAAAGTTGGATGAAATCCAATAAGGGAATTCTTTCTTCTAACAAATTTATTTAATAAAAAAATACATAATCAACATTTCTACTGATATTTTTTATGTTATTCAGCATGTTTTATGTTTAACCCTTCAAATAGGCTGGTTTAACTGATGGTAGTGATTTATGAACATATTTTCATTTAAGTACATGATCGCACTTCCTTCTGCATTAGGGATTGGATGTTCCCAGATTTATAAAGAGGTTCAAAATGATATAACTGCAAATGAATTTGTATCAATAAAATAGGAGGTCGTTTTCGGCCTCCTATTTTATCGATACAAATTTCAAATTTATACAGGTATTGAACTAATCACAATTTCAATGTCAATGTATCTATTGCTCCATTAGAAGCTTCTTCACAACTTCGTCATAATAGGGTTTTTCTTTCAAACTTGAATGAGAACCGGGGAAATAGAGAATACCCACTTCAATAAGATTGGGAAAATCGAAGTCGCGCATCACTACTGCACAGCGCATGTCATTGGAAAGCCGTGTATTGTCAATCATCGGAAACTGAAAATAATCTATGGTGAATTCCTGGGTCACCATGTTGACAAACTTGTTGTTGAGAGAGGTTTCAATATCCAATCTCACATTCACCCTTTTTTCATCAACATTGTATCCTGATGCTTTTAGAAATACAACCCTTTTATAGACATTGTTTGTATTTCCAACTTTGACTGTATCATAAAATACCTTTGAATCCTTCCAATCAATTGAAAATTCTTGAGAAAGTCCGGGTTTATATTTGACCGAATCGCCAGGGAAAGTAATAAACATGGTTTCCATGGAGGCGGCTCCTTCAAGGCTGGAAATTTGCTTTGAAATGACATCTCCTGCCATTTTGTACAATCGATTCCGGTATGCTTCTTTGAGCTGTATGTTTTTTTCGGCACCAATCTGCCTGTCCAGGTAAACAAAAAGCGGCATCAGATTGAGCGACTCATGGAAATTATAGGCCAGCAGTTCGAGCTGCAGGATATTTTCATCCAATGAGTGGGAATCTTTTAATATGGTGCCCAGAATTGAATTGAACATATCTTTTCGCAGGGCGCTTTCGGATTGTTCCCGGCTACTCATCAATTCGGTGTATAGCCTGATTTTCGAATCATTGTTCTGTCTGCTATTCAGGTATGAAGAACCAAAATAGCTGACCAATGCAATTGTCAGGGCAGTAAGCAGCCCACCAATTGGATGCAGGATAATTTCTATCTTATCCCACGTGTCCCGCTTTTCCTTTTTGGGAACTACAGGCTCTTCAGTATCCATTTGTCACCGGCTTTATTCATCAACAAATTGTAACGCGTTGACTTGTTGGATGAAAAAACTTCAAACCCCGCGTCCTTGTAACCAACAACTCCAAGATTAAATTTTCCCACCTCCTTTATTGTAACCGTAAAGAAGCCGTTTGCATCAGTTTTTGCGGTGCCCAATACCTTATCATTTTGCAGAATTTGTACAACCTGATTGGTCAATGGTTTTCCGTCATCACCTTTTATTGTTCCATATATTTCACCTGCCTGAGATAGAAGTGGGATGAACAATAAGAATAAAAAAAGTATTCCAGTTGCTTTCATGTCTCTATATTTTTTTCAAATTAGCCCTTAAGTATTGGGAAAGAATTAGTACCTCTTTTTTCCGAAATCTGACCCCTCTAAATCTCCCCGAGGGGGGAGACTTTTGATTTGTGTTCAGATCAACAACAGTGCCTTACTCCCCTCCTTTGGAGGGGTTGGGGGAGGTCATATGACAAAAGTCTGAAGTATGACATTATTTTCTTCTTATCACTTAATTTCTAATCAGACTATAAATATAAGCTAAAAAAAGGAGGAATCCCTGAGTTATGGTTTATTTAACTATCGGTTAATCAATTTCGCGCTACCGCCAGAATATCTGTCGCCCTGCACCGCAATTTTTGATGACGCGGTGTTAATTTCGTGAAGTTCGTCCGGCGTGAGTTCCACT
>Ga0265297_10003364_pt1 | contig 29174 bp, 42 predicted proteins | sample Munlanlwell13791_FD_192502 | JGI IMG/M metagenome (GOLD analysis project Ga0265297, IMG submission 192502) | Leachate microbial communities from a municipal landfill in Southern Ontario, Canada - Leachate well 137-91 | ecosystem: Engineered > Solid waste > Landfill > Unclassified | place...
AAGTGGCAGTGAACAAGGCGGAACTTTATCTTAATGACGAACAATCTCCACGTCTTACATGGCAAGAAATCAAATATGTTTTGCCTTGGTGGTTTAGTTTTTGGGAAATTTCTACCACGGCGAAAACAAAATATGACATCATTGTTCCGTCTTCAACAATTATTCAAAAATTCGAGGTGAAGTAATAACAAAATTATGAATCTTCAAGAACTAAACGCATTTAAAATGTGCAGACAATGCGGAAAAACCAATATTACCACACAAATTATGAAAAATAAACTCAAATCCATGCATCAGATCAACGGCAAATTCGCCCCGATCGAGTTAGAAGATGTTGTAATGTTACGATGCTCGCGGCGGTCTTGCGGCCAGATTCATTTCGGGCGAGAAGTAAATTCAATTTGCCCCGACTGCAAAATCGGCACATTGGAAGTTGAAAATGATGGTAATAACAATTAACAAGTCGTAAAGATAACAAGTCAGCCAAACTAAATTATATGAAAGTTCCAAATCTATCATTATCTCATCCACTAAACGCCAACGACCGCTTTTTACATCGCGCCTGTACTAAACTATTCCGAGCGGTGGGGTTTGACGATTTTGATTACGAATTTACTAAGCAACCTTATTGGTATCTCAAAAAAGAATGGACCGCCGAAGATGAAAGTGATTTCGGCGTGTGGTTCATTAGCGAGGCGCAACACGACCTTAAATATACTAAATATCGGGCCGAGAAAGAATTGGGGTGGTTTTTGTTAAAATTCGGATGGAAAACAATTAACGAAGCAGAAAAATCAAATTAACTAAACTCGTGAAAAAAATCAAAATATCATCAATTTTATATAACATAATCGTCGGTATTTATCCTCTTATCTCGCCATTTAATTTCATTTGGGCGGTGTTTGAATGGGGCATTAAAGAGGCGATTATTCAGGAGAAGGAGAATTTTGAGGAATTTGTTAGGGTTTGGCGGAATTGGAGAGGATGGATTAGAAAATGAGTGAGGTTTTACCATTATTCACCTCACATTTCTCTTTAAGATCAATTCTTACATTTGAGGAACTAGGAAAATCCAAAGAGAATGGACCTGATTCTATTATTGATATTGTTGCAGAACAAAGATGGGATAAGTGTTTTTGCGTAGAAAATACCATGAGCGGCATAATTGACGCATATAAAAATTTAAAGTCTATTGGTTGTAACCTTAATTTTGGACTCCGATTGGATGTGTGTGCCGATCTTAACGAGAAAACGACAGAGAGCCTAGCGAGAACGTCAAGAATCATCATTTGGTTGAGTGGCGGCGAGCAAGGATACTATGACCTTATCAAAATCCATAATCTTGCAAATACAACGGGTTTTTACAAAGATGGGACAGAAAAATACAGTCGGGGGCGAATTGATTACGCAAATTTGCAACGATTATGGACGAAAAATCTTAGTTTAAGTATTCCATTTTATGATAGTTACATTTTTAAGAATTTGCTAGAGCGGGGGCAATGTATTCCCGAATTTGGCGATATTCAACCAACGGTATTCATTGAAGATCAACAACTTCCGTTTGATTCATTAATTACGAATGCTATTGAGACAGCGGCGGATAAAAATTGGGAAAGGGTAAAAGTTAAGTCTATTTATTATAAAAAGAGGGAAGATTTTGACGCTTACCTCTGCTATCGCGCAATCCAGAAGAGGGGGACGTTTGCGAAACCGAATTTGAATTATTTTTGTTCCAATTCTTTTTGTTTAGAGGATTGGCTGGAGCAATAATTTTATAAATAAATATCGAAACCATAAGTTACTGGTATGGAAGAAAATTTACTAAGATTCGCAAAAAATCAACGGTATATGGTGCTTGACGTGGAATCGGAGGATTTAAGACTTTTTGGCAACCGTCCTTGGCAAGTAACATGGGGTATTTTTGCACAAACAGGGCTGATCAAAATGAATGATTACTTTCCGTGGTGGGGCGATCTGAATATCAGTAAAGACGCTGCGAGAATTACTAGATTTAATTATGATGACTACAAAAGGAAAGCGGAGAATCCAAAAGAAATTCTTGAAAAATTCAATAAAGACCTGTATAATGAAGAACACATAATTGTCTGGGCGAACGGTCACAATTTTGACGCTTTTTTGATTAATACATGGCAAAGAATGTGCGGACAAGAAACAAATTGGGACTGGATTGAGCGGGCAATTGATATTCAAGTTTTAGCTAAAGCGCAACATTTGGGCATTAAAGAAGTCCCAAGTGATCCTAAGAAACGTGCTGCATTTATGTTTAGTTTGGCAAATTGGCGCAAAAAGGGTGTTAAAACTTCCGTTCGTCATCTAGCAACAACTATGGGGTTAAATTATGATGAAAATCAGGCGCACGACGCAGCGTTCGATGTTTCCATTACCGCGCAGATACTTTTTAAACAGATTTGGGGGATTAATATATAATGAGAAACAGAAAAAACGCATGGACGCAAGAAGAAATAGATTTTCTTATCCAGAATTATTATAAGAATCCAACATGGTGTGCAGAACAATTGAATAGAAGCCGCGCGGCTGTTGTTGGGCGAGCACAGAAATTAAATTTATTACAACCGGTGCATCAATGGACCAAGGAACAAGAAGAACTTATCATTAAAGACTATCAGCTATTAACCGCAAAAGAAATTAGTCAGAAAATGGGGGTATCAAGGGATGTAGTTACGAATAAAATTGCTTCACTGAATAAGCGGGGATTAATTAATAAAAAGCAAACTAAGAAAATCTTTTTCTCCGAAGCGGAACGGGAAATTATACAAAAATACTATCCAGAATACGGCAGTCCAAAATGTCTTGAATTAATAAAAAATAAAACCGTAGGTCAAATAAATGATTATGTTTCAGAATAAATTCCAAAAATTAGAATTAGACTTTCATGGCGTTCGCTTGCCCGAAATTAAAATCGAGGGCGAGTCAGACAACTATCAATATCTTCGCAAATTAACGCTTCAAGGCTTTAAACTAAAGGAATCAGAAGGTAAAATCCCAACAGACAAAAGACAAATTTATATTGATCGCATCAAAACTGAGTTACGGGTTATTCAACAGGGAAAATTAGTTGACTACTATCTCTTAATTTATGAACTTTTAAATTGGTGCGACGAACAAAATATTCCTCGTGGCATAGGGCGCGGATCAAGTTCTGGAAGCATGGTTTTTTGGCTGATGGGACCAAAGGGCGTCACGGGTTTAGACCCCATTAAGTATGATCTTCCGTTCAGTAGATTCATAAGCGAGGCACGTTTACAATCCACTGAGTATCAAGGGGTTACATATCATAACGGAAAATCCTTATGTGATGTTGACAACGATGTAGGAGCAATTGGCAAAAGTTTGGCCGTTTCGCATATTTCAGAAAAATATCCAAATAGAACCGCCAAAATTTCTACCCAAAATAAGTTTACGGGTAAATTAGCTATGAAGGAGATTCTAAAAAGTTACTTGGAATTCTTAGAAGAGGACACCCGGCGCGTTTCGGATCTATTGGAAGTAATCTTTGGTAAAGTTGAAAAACTTTCTACAGCATATCAAGGAGATAAAGATACCGAATTTAATCCCAAATTTAAAGAATGGGTAGATGAAAATCCTAAGCATAAATCGGCATGGAAATTAGCCTGTCAAATTGAGGGATTGACGAAAAATGTAGGAGTTCATCCTGCGGCGGTCGCACTATCTTATCAAGAAATAGATTCATGGCTCCCACTTCAATTAACTAAAGACGGAGAAATTACACTTTCATTTAATATGAATATTGCATCTGAATTGGTATGCAAAATAGATATTTTAGGATTAAAGCAATTGAATGTTTTAGATATAGTCGCCAAAGAAACTAATACGAAATGGAAAGAGATTGATATTGACCATGAATCTATCTATACCTTTCTTCACAATACGGATAAATATTATGGTATCTTTCAAATTGAAGACGGATTAACCAAGAAGGCGGCGGCAGAGTCAAAGCCAGTAACATTTGATAATTTGGCGGCGATTTTAGCAATTTCTCGTCCGTCTAGTTTTGCCTTTTTACCTAAATTCATTAATTATCTTACTAAGGGAGAACTGGACTATATTCACCCTAAGATTGACGAAATTCTTAAAGAAACTGCTAATATCCCGATCTATCAGGAACAGGTCAATTCAATTTTGATTAAAGCGTATGGATTTAATGAGATAGATGCTGAATCGGTAGCGTATGCAATTAGAAAGAAAAAGCGCGAAGTTTTAGAGAAGTGGGAGCCTATTCTTTATGAGCAGGGAAAAAAACATGATATTCCCGACGATGTTACCAAGAAAATTTGGGATATTATTGATGCGGCGGCGGATTACGCATTTTCGCGCAATCACAGTTTCGTTTATGCGTTTTTAACCGCGTGCGGATGCTATTATAAAGCTAATTATCCAAAAGAGTTTTTCTTGGCACTCCTACAAATGGCACAACATGAACCGGACACCAATTTAGCTATCTCGGAAATCACTAAAGAACTCCCCCATTTTAATATCAAACTTCTTGGCCCCGACCTACTAAAATCACAGTTAGAATTTTCGGTAGAAAATAAAAAAGACATAAGATATGGTCTATCGTCTATAAAAGGAGTATCATCCTCGACCATCCAGAAACTTATTAATTTCAGAAAGGAATACGCATCAAAGATTGAGATGTTCCATGCTGCTAAAGAATCTGGTTTAAATATTGGAGTATTATCTGCATTAATTCAAGCGGGCGCGATGTCTGATTATGAAACTCGCGGGAGGAGCAAATTGGTGCTCGAAGCTCAAACCTATAATTTACTAACGGATCGTGAAAAAATCTTAATCCAACAACTCTTCAATAATAAAATCGGTGATGATATTCTTATGCTAATTAAAAAATGCGTAGAAGAATTAAAGGATGAAAATGGTAAACCGCTAATTAAGGAGTCGCGTTTTAATACAATTAAGTCAAAGTATCAAAAATTTAAGGAAATCTATCTATTAAATAGTCGGAATGAAGACTTAGCCTCCTACTTTTATGAATTAAATTGTATTGGATTTAGCTACAGTCAGAAACTCGCGGACATTTATAAGAAAACTAACCCCGACATTAAATCGTTAAGTGAGGTAAGAGGATGCGCTGAAAAAGAGCATATCTTGTGCGTTGGGGTTGTTCAAGAAGTTATTAGCCGAAAATCTAAGAAATCAAATAACCCCTATCTTAAAATAACCGTTGCCGACGAAGAATCTACTTTAGAATGTTTTCTATTTGTGAGTAATTATGGAGATAAGATCCAAGAATGCCGCGATAACAATAATGGCAAGATTCCTGTAGAGGGGGATGTTTTGGTCATAACGGGCTCTAAAAAGGGTTCAAATGCAGTTTATGCGGATTGTATAGGCATCCAAACGCAAAAGGTCTTTACGGGATTGCGGCAATTATCAAAAGAAAAAGCATCGCACATCGAAGGGACAGTTGAATCCAAAGATCAAGAAACTCCTCAACAAACTTAATTATGTTAAAATCAACCGACATCAAATATACCCATAAAGAAACAGACCATGAAATCACAGTAACCGCGACAATTAATCTTGCTTCGTCACTTTCTATCTGTAAACAAACGCTCTTTGGTTATCAAAATAAAATAAATGCAGTTAATTCAGCGGAATGGGCGTTACAACAAGACTTAAATCAATTTCTTTATGGAGAAATACGCAAAGACGCACAGGAAGCATATATTCAAATTAAAAGAATTTTAAGTTTCAACCCACATTTTAGCTATGAAGATGTTAAAAAATTTGACGAAGTAATGCGTCCATTATTAAATATTGGAATTAAAAACGAAGAAAATCTAAAATAATCTTGAAATTAATCAAATTAGATAGTATAATACGCTAAGAACTAATAATTTTACCACTAAAACCAACCATTTAAGAAACATTAATACATGAAATTACAAGATAAACAACCCAACCTATTCCGCCCGCTCCCCTTTTACCACGCCGAGCCAGGTAACGCGGGTATTGCCATTAGTTTTAGCTACAATTCCACGGAAGACAAACTTTATCTTAACTTATTGCGCCAAAATGGATGGGACGAAACTACAAAAAGGGGCACGTTTAGCGGCGAAGATAAGCGAGTTGTTAAATTTAGTCAAATTGAGGCAGCGAGCCTTGCGGAAATTATTACAAACGGTGGATCTCTCCACTTAATTCATCAATTTAACGGTATTACTAATAATATTTCTATTGAATGGAGTGATGGCGAGGAACTTATCCTTAGCATTAACCAAAGGACCGCGAAGGGCGAAGAAAGGTTTATGACGGAACTGACTAGCGGCGAGGCTCATTTGCTGCGAATTTATATTGAAAGTGCGATTAAAGAATCTTTTTGGGGGAATTAAGTCTCCCATTTATATTTGGGGAGTTCTACACCTTGCAGAAATGGCGTGTAGTAATTGATAATTTCTCTTTGTTTTTCCGTTTGATTCCAATAACGGGGAGCGATTAAGTTTTTTCTATTAATAATCTTTAGAAATTTTATCCATTTTCTTTCCATCTTAATGTTACAATCTCTATATAGATAATCTCCCATATTAAGGCATTTGTTGCCGCGCCAGTCAAAAGCGTATGTAATTGAATTTTTTCCTGCCAATCGCTCAGTATATGGCAAGCTACCCTGTTCCTTTTCAATATTTTTAATAATGTTCAATAACATATTCTTAGTCCCTACAAAATTAACAAACCCCTGCGTATGTTTTTTAACTAAACCAATACTACCGTCACCATCAAAATAACCACGAATGAAATGTTTAATTAGATGTTGCGGAACTTGTTCCTTGGTTGGAAATCTTAGGATAAGAGACTTCCTTGGAACGCAACCAAGAGCAATTAGATCGCTTGTCATTTTTTGACTAAAAATAGTAATAGCTAGACAATCCTCCCACTTTTCATTATATTTTCAAAAAATCTAAAATAATCTTGAAATTTTAGCAAAAAGTAACTATAATAGTTCACAATGAGGAAAAAGCGTATTTTATTAGTAACAGATTTTACTTTAGCCAAGACGGGATTTGCTAGGGCATCGCGCGAATTACTTTCGTATCTTTACCTAACTCATAAATACGATATTGTTCACGCTTGCACAGGAATGGCGGAAAACGCACAGCAGCTAGAAAACACCAGTTGGCTCTCGTTGGGCGTCGTTCCAACAGACCCCGATAATCAACAAAAAATGCAACAAGACCCCGGATTTCAACGGGCGGCGGCATACGGTTCGGTTCTAGTAGATAAATACATTGAAAAGTATAAACCAGACTGCGTATTTTTGATGAACGATCAATGGGGCGTTGACTATGCGTTAGACAAAAATTGGTTTGATAAACTGAATACAGTATTAACAATTACGTTAGATAGTTTACCCATCCTACCAACAGCTATTAAAGCAGCAAGAAAAGCTAAAAATTACTGGAGTTGGGCATCGTTCGCTACCGAAGAAATGCACAAAATGGGATTAACTCACGTTAAAACAGTGCATGGTCCACTCAGTAAAAATCAGTATTATAAACTTCCAGACGAAAAAATCAAAGAATTACGCAAAAAGAATAATATATCAGACGATTGTTTTGTGGCGGTTTTTTCTAGCCGTAACCAATTACGCAAATTATTTCCTAACGCTATTCAAGGTTGGAAAATCTTCCGTGACAGAAATCCAGAACTTAAAAACGCTAAATTGCTATTCCATACATTCTTGGGGGAAGGATGGCAACTGATGTCCCTTGCTAAAGAGTATGGTGTTGATCCTAAAGACATTCTAGTAACCTATGTTTGTCGTAATTGTCACGAATACCAAATTAAAAGTCCCGACGATAGGCAAACGCCCCATGAAGTTGACGAACAAGGACGACCAAAGATTGATAAAGATGGTAATTTTATTGAAAAACCTATCGTGTTACATGATAAGGACTGCCCGTTTTGTGGGGCGCAAAAAGCACAAATTAGTCCATCGGTGGGATTTGGCGTTGATGTTGAGCAAATGAACGAAATTTTCAACATTGCTACAGTGGGTCTGCAATTATTTACTAGTGGAGCACAGGAACTAGCAGCACAAGAAATTGCTCTTTGTGAAAAAATTCTAATCGCAACGGATTATTCCTGCGGGACTGACATTTGCCATAAAGATGCTTATACCCTTCCCGTTGAGTCGTCATACTACTTTGAACATGGCACAGAATTTAGAAAAGCGTCCGCAATTCCATCGTCTATCGCCAAACAATTAACTAAAGTCTATAAAATGACTCCCGCAGACAGAAAGAAGTGGGGAGAACGGGCGAGACAGTATATCATTGATCATTACGATATTGAAGTTATTGGAAAAGTATTCGAGGATTTTATTGACAACGCTCCCTTTGTTGACGAAAACGATCCCAAGAATTTCGCGGCGGGAGAGGAACGCGAGTTTTTCCCACACGCACAACTTCCACCCGTTAATTCCGATGAAGAGTTTATCCGCGAATGCTACCACCGCATACTTAGCGCCGTTGACGTGGAAGCAAGCAGCCCCGACTTGCAAAACTGGTTGAGTCAAATGAAAAACGGGCTTACCAGAAATCAATTAGAACAAACCTTTCGTAATATCGCAATGCAAGAAGTGCAAAAGAAGCAAAAAGTAACGATTGAAGACTTACTAGATAAAAATGGCAAAAAGAGATACTTAATGTGCTTGAAAGATTCGGCGGGGGATCTTTTGAATGCCTCGTCTCTCCTTGAATCGTGGCGCGAAAATCATCCTGAAAATGAGTGGGATTTATACTTTTCGTGTTCGGTAGAATATTTTTCACTTCTAGAGGGAAACCCATACATTCATAAACTTTTACCTTTCCAACCTATTTTCCTTAATGAATTAGCATGTGTTGGAGTTGGCAAGCAAAAGGGTTACTTTGACGAGTATTGCAATCTTGGGGTGCAAAGTCAGCAAGTTCTTAATTATGTCAGTAGGGAAAAAGTAGGATTAGAACTAAAGGGGTAATAATATTATGATTTTTGGCACAGAAAATAAAGGCAATTTCAGTTATATTGATTACAAAAAAATAAGGAAAAACTAAAATGAATTTGTGCGAATTGTATTCTTTAACGCTTGGGGAACGTATTACGCGGCCCTACCTTAACCCAATTTTCTACCCCCTTCCTTTTGGCAAATATATCGTCATTCAAGGATTCAGCAAGCCAAGCAAAAATTGGAGCCGATTCAACGAATTAATTGAATTTATTAAACCGTCGCTTGACGCACTAGATATTAAATTGGTTAGTGTCGGTGGCAAATCAGAAGAAAATCTTCCTAATTGCTACCCGACTGCGGGATTAACCTCATTTGGACAGCTAGAGTTTCTCATCCAAAATAGCATTGCTTTTTTTGGCGTTGACTCAATCGGCGGTCATATTGCAGGCGCATTTGATAAACCCCGAATTATACTCATCTCGAATAATTATTCCGCAAACGTCAAACCATTTTTTGGCTCGCCCGAAAACCAAATCATTATTGAACCCCCCCGCGAAGAAGGAGAAAAACCATCGTTTTCACTAGATGAGGGTCCGATTAAGCAGGTAGATGAGATTAAAATTGAAACAATTCTATCCGCCATTAATAAACTACTTAATATTCCCATCCCTCAAATTAATTCAATTCATTTTGGAGATGCCTATAATTCTGTAGTCCATGAATTCGTTCCAAATTGCCCGTTTAACCCGCAAATTGCGCCAAATCAAATAATTCATATTCGCGTGGATTTTCTTAACGCCGACCTATCCCCGCAAAATTACCAATACATATTACAAGCAACATCACAACGAAAAGTAGTAATTTATATCAACCGCGCGATTGATTTAAACATAATTAAACAAGTTAGACCAAATGTGGCGCTTGTCGTTTACAAAATGCCAAACAGCACAACCGAATCTGCCGCATCAGAAGTTGAATTCATTAAAAGTTTAAAAAAAGCTGGATTTCAGTTCAAGATAATTAAAGAATATACGCCGGAAACACTTAATAATGAACAAATTGCAGAGTTAAAATTTCAATATCTTGATGTCGCGCCGATTCAATTCGTAGAAAAGAAAAATGTTACATTAGATTATCAAGACAATTTGTTTTATCGCACCAACAGAACTCTTTTCGCAAACGGTAAGACTTACTTTTCTGAATTTGCATATAAAAATGACTTGACGCCCGATAGTAATCATTGTAAAATAGAAAACAATCAACAACTCTCTCGGCTACTTTTAGAGCAAGAATATTTGTATATTTATCAAAATTGTGAAGATAATAATGTCGTAGAGTCCTTTTCTACGCGCGAACCCATAAACTAATTAATATGACACGACCACGCAAAAATCCGCTAACCTTTGTCACAGACCCTCTAGTTGAATACCCTCCATTAATCTCGGCAACACAAACTACTATGCAAAACACAGAATCTAAAGACATAAATTCAAAACAAGATCAAGCACCATCCTATCGTTATCAACAACAAGTAGATTTTTGGAAGCGGGATGAATATGGACTCCTTCCCAATGTAGAATACAAATTTTGTGAAGATAAACCACATAAAATTGATTGGAGGGCAATGGTGGATATTAAACATATTCTCATTAATCAGGGAAAATTTCCAAAAGATACAGATTTTTCCACATTAAATATAGAAGAGTTAGAAGATAATCAACTTTTACTTTCACTCGTTGGTTTTAAGAAGTTGTTAGAATTGCGAGGTTTTACTGCTATTAGAAAATATATTGATTTTGCGCACGAAACATTTGCCGCTGTTCGCTGCGAAATTGATCTGGTCCCGATGTTTGAGCACGGGATGCAGCCTATTACCGTTTGTGGAGAAGGTGACGCAAGTTTAAACAACACAAAAGGGTTTGGGCAAAAATTCTTAGTTGCCGTAGCCGCAAATCGAGCTTTGGAACGTGCTTTAAAAGACGCTCTTGGATTGCACGATTTGCTTGGTGAGGATGAACCGGAAGTCGTAAAAGGAATTGCGGGCAAATCATCTCCATCAGCCGGAATTCCCCCGCGAGCCGCTTTGGTATCTTCAATGCAAAAGGCGGGAATTAGTTTTGATCAAATTAAGAAACGCTACATTCAAGAAGGCTCACGACCCGATTCTACCACAGATCAAATCGAATGGAAAAATAAAGCAGAAAATTGGATCGATGAATCTTCCCCCACGCCACTTGAAATCTTTGTCATTATCAAACGACTAAATGATAAAATTAAGGCAAAAGAACAACAGAAATCATACAAGCAGAACCCGTTTCCTGAATAATGTGAATAATTTAATGCCAAGATCAAAAAACTACTAGTATTTGCCTCGGAGATTGCAGATAAATACGATCATTCTTACGTTGGAACTGAACATATTCTATTAGCGATTTTAAATCTCAAAGAGGGGTTGGTGCCAAGCATTATTCAGAAACTAGGACTTGATATAGAACAACTAAAAGAAAAAACAAAGCGTATCTTTGATACAGAATTCAAACCATAGGAACGAACACGAGTAAAAAACATGTGAAATTCTGCTGTTGCACCGATAAAAGTTTAGTAGGGTATGGTCGCAAAGTCACTTACCCCCCCGACTATAAAGTCGAGGGCTTGCCCCGCAACTAGCCGGGACGTTTGGTCGAGTGACGACGACCTGCGATATAAATCAAAGATAATTCTCGTATTATACGTTATACGCACAATTTGTTTTACGCGCTATTTTGAAAAATTCTCTAATTATTTTCATTTATTTTTGGTTTTTATGCGAAATTCCTCTACCGAATGAATTCGTAAGTCTCCTTTCGTCAATTTTATGATAACTAATAAAACAGTTCAATTCTTCCCAAATACCGACGAAATTGATCCGGCCAGCTTATCGTTTGATTTAAAATCGCCGCCGAAAGAAATAGTAAGAGATGTTATCTTGGCCACGAACATCTATAGTTATAAATTTGAGCACTGCATCTTCTGTAGCAAAAAAGAAGTGAAAGCAAAGTGTTGCGGCGGCAAGAAAACAGTAGCTAAGTGCACTAAATTAAATATTGATGAATTGGTAGCACCCACCTGTTTGTTTTGCGAAAGTTATGGAACGAATTCAAACGGCCATTAAGTCCTATTTTAACAATGAGCGTGCTTGATCCTTTCACCTTTGGCAATACTCCCGCCGCCGTTAATCTCGCGGACATTCTCAGCAAGGAGGACGGTAAAACTCGGCGTAAAGTCGCATCAAAGGTTCACCATTATTTTGAACTGTTCAAATCGGCATTAGAAATCAGCGACCCTAGACAACAAAAAGAAATTGTGGCGTTAATTTATCAGAAATGTAAATTTGTTATCGCCAAATTGGATACCCAAGCTAAAGTTAAGTCTCACGCTATTAATGTTTTACAAACCAGATATAAAATAATTATTAGGGGAGAAGTGTAATATTTTGAAATTATTCTTGATTTTTGCTCAAGAATCCTTTATAATAGATTGATGGTCAAAGTCAGGGAAAAAGATTTACGCCGTGCCACAATACCGCTTTTCAAACAACTTGATTCAGATAAGGAAGTGATTGGGACTTCAACCGAATACACAAAAGATGACAAATCGGCGTATTTAAGTTGCCTGACCTTGCTTGTGAAAAAGACAAAATGCGCCGCGAACATTAGCAATATAATTAAACAGGCCACGGGATGCGAACCAGTAGAACACAGCAAGAATGGCTTCATATTCTTTACTTGGGAATATTTCGGCGCAGAGTAAGATTTAAATAATAAAATTCAGCAAACTAGGATAATCGGAAAAATAAAATTATGTTAATTAGTACTGGCGAAGTCAAGGACTCCATAGCGAGCATAGACAAACAAATTTTGAATAAAATCAATGAAGACCAGATTGCAGTTATCTTGTCTAATGATCAATGGCACAATCTTCTTGTGATTTTACATGACGCGGTAGAAAATCATCCGATTTTTAAACAATATAATTCAAGTCCAGCAAGGACTCTTTTTCATGAATAAGTCAAAAGAAGTATTGATTTTGCCCGCATTTCGTATTTGGAGCAAGACTCAAAAGAAATTTGTTAGTAATAGATTAATTGGACAAGATTTACTTGTTTATGATTGGATTTTGCACAATAGTTGGCGTGGCGAGGTAGAGGTTGAACCCGCCAAGGATAATTGGCCCGGCAGCGATGGGCAAAGTATGTATATTATTCAACAATTTACAGGGAAGATAGATAGCAAGGGAGAGCCAATTTATTGTGGGGATATAATTCGTTATACTTTTAAAATGTGCGAATTAGGAGACGCGGAGAGGCATGTTGGCGAGGTATATTACGATAATGATAGCGCAGCATTTTTGTTTGATAGAAGTTTTGAATATAGTTGGTTAGATAGTTGTATTATTTCTCAATCTATTTTAGTAATTGGGAATGTGTTGGAAACACCCGAACTTTTAAAAATTAGCTAATGGCCGCAGAAGAATTGCTAGGACGGGCAGTTGTATTAAGTAAAAATACTGGAATTTCTCTGCCGCGATGCATTGAAATTGTGAGAGAATTGGGCGAGAAAAATGATTTTAGCGAAACACATAACATAACATGACAAAAGAAGCGGCGAAACAATTGTATTTGGACGTATCAAAACTGCTAGGAAAAGCACAACTTACACGAAAGGAATTTTGCCGCGAATCGGGGGTTGCGAAAAATCAAATCGTGCGGCTTTTTGGGAGTTATGGGGGGTTTAGGAATGAGTGCACGGGTGGCGTAGAAGAAAAGAATTGGGGACAAGAATTAGATTTTGATGGGGATTTAACCTATAACAAGGATAATGATTGCTATATTATCTATCTAAAGTGTCTTTCTAAGCATGTTGTATTAAAAGGGCAAACGATTCGTGACATTCAACGCAATTATTCCGATCTTCTTGGCGAGCCAGCAACTCTAGTGGAAATCTCCCGCGATCATGGTATCCCGCGCTATGTTCTCACTGAAATTCTTAAAAAACTTGAAATTAATCATTCGGAACTCCCACTAACAAAAGAGGAATTACAGAATAAAGACACTAATGAAATTACCGATGATCTTTTAGAACTAAAGAAATTTAAAGTAGTTCAAGATTTCAATCGGCGCGACTGGCAAAATACAATTAGGGACGCTAAAAAGTGGCAGGAGTTTGAGTCTCAGAAGTTTAATCCATTTGCGCAATTTATAGAAGGATGGCAACCGCCACAATATAATCCGGTTAAATTTGATGGGAAAGCGGGAGAAAAGGTGTGGCTCGCGGGGTTGTCTGATATCCATGTGGGCCTTATTGCTAATGAAAGGTATAACTTTTTCAAGGGCGGATGGGAACATAAAGACCTAGAAAATGCAGTGAAAGAATATGCTAATAAAATTAGAGTAGAGGTCAATAATAGAAAAACTGGTTTTAATGAGGCGTATTTGATAATCTTGGGCGATATTTGTCACGGTCTTTTTGGATTTACAGATAAAGGGACGAAACTTGAAGCGGGACCATTGGCAGAAGAACAATTTGATTTAGCGTTTAATATTTCAGTTTATTTTATTAACGAACTTCTATCTATCTTCCCCAAGCTATCTGTTAAGGCTTTGGAAGGCAATCATAGCTCTTTTGGCGATTACGCGGTAGCAATGGCCCTAAAATGTTACTACAGGCAAGAATCGAGGATTAACTTTGAAATTACCACTAAAAGGTATTTGCCGTTTAAAATTGGCGATTATCTATTTATTGCCGAGCATGGTTATTCTGCATGGTTCAAGGCAAGATTGCCAAAAGCAGGACTCCCGAGAGAAAATTATATGAATGGATTACTATTGACGAATCCAAAATTACTACAAGACGTTAAACAACATTATCTTATTACCGCTGATCAGCATCATTTCGAGGCGCGGGAATATTCACATTTTGAGCATTTTATGTTTAGTTCTTTAATCGGTGGGGATAGACATTCAGATAATTGCGGATATAATAATAGGCCGCGCCAAAATTGCCTAGTAGTCGATGAAGATGGAGTAAAAGAAATTGTTAGTATATACTTCAATTAATTATAGCACCTGCAAGTTCCACGCTCAAAATAAGCATTTGCGCGAGCTTTAACCAGTAAAAAGGCTTCGTATTTTCTAGTGAATCCATATTTATCAGACTCATAATTTGTATAAATATAATTTAAAAATTTCAGTACATCTTTTGCGTTAGATATTATAATAGAAGAAGCTTGGTTCCATTTTTCATCTTTTTTATTCCACCACCTTTCTCTTTTAATATGATATTTTATATCCATTGACTTAAATAAGGTTTCAGCAAAACCCCAATCTTGTTCATAACAACTACTCAATTTAATTGTATATGCGGTTTTCCTAACATATCCGTCCCCGTCAAAATACCCTCTCCACCAATAATGCTTTAAATGGTTGGGAATCTTAGAAAGGATTTGACAGGCGGAACCCGATTTGCTCCCATAACCATTCTCTAAAAGAAATTTTGATAAAACCATATTTCCAATATGCAGTTGAGTTGCAACTTTTCTATTTAATTGTTTAATAGTATATTTGGACCACGTTCCAATTGAAAAAAATATAGATTCAATTTCGTTCATATCGGTTTTTATATTTTTAATTGTGATAAACTTTTCTCCAACTGAACCTTCAGCCCATAAAATTCCTAAAATATATGCAACTTCCGAAGTTTGAATATTAAAAAATTGTTCTGGGTTTACATTTAATTTAGAAAATTCTTTCATTTTACAATCTGTAGATATTTTACTTTTAATCTCGGGTAGCAGAAATAATTTCATTTTTCTAACTTGGCCCCGTATCGCATCAGGGCTTCTTTTTGGTAAATACGGAATACATTTTATTAACCCCAATCTTGGGTAATTTTCTCTTAACCAATTTGTTTCCTCATCTATCCACGCCACAGACTTTCTATCATGAATACCATGTCTTTTTATTATATTGGTTACTGTGGTTTCGCAAACGCGAGTTTCCTCTATAATTGTCTTAACCTTTTCGCCGGATAAATACATCTCCACTACGATGCCTTCAATCTCTTTAGTTGTTTTCATATTTATTCTCCCAATTTCTCAAACATTGTTTCTATGCCACGGCGAATAAATTCTGATACTTTCCAGCCTCGCGCCTTACAGATATTCTTAATCCTTACCTTTTCTTTTTTTTGTGACAAACGCCTCTATCTTTTCTTTATTTTGTAGTTTAATACATTGAATTGCACGCAATTTGCACGTTTTCTCTTAAATTTTTCTTGATTTTTAAACTTTTTTCGTCTATAATATTGTATGATAACTAAAATGAGCATTGATAATGTAAATTGTGTAATTTCTATGCATGAATCTTGGTATAATTCTTTCTCCAAAAATTTCTAAGCCCTCTATTTGTTACAGATTCTTTGATGATTTTTTCTTCTACTATCCGCATTACTCTTCAATCGTCGCAATTCAAAACAAAATTACTAAAGAAGTAGCGCAATCTTATCATATGACCCTAATCCCTGCACGAAGTAACGCCGAAATCATAAAATCGTCCCAGTTTATTTTTGTTTTTGGCGGCGATTGCCTCCCCGCCATTTGCGCCGAACTTGCTCTTTTCAAGGAAAAATGCTTGATTGTGAACTAAAACTAACGTAAAATTATGAACATGGAAGATCGCATTGAACTTTGCTCGGATACACTTGAATTTATTGGACGACAAATTCAAAACCTAGAAAATAGAGTAAATTTGACCGAGGACCATGACGAACTTTATATTTTGCTCGACGAGTTGAGGTGTTGGCGCAAAAAGTGTCAGTACGAGGGGAAAATAATCGAAGGATTGAAACTGGAACAGAAGCAAGTTATGGGAGAAGATTGGAAAGAATGACTAAAGCCGAGAAAATTATTGTCGCGGAAATCAAATCTAAATTCCCTGAAACAGATTGGGAAGATACTGAAATTGTAAGGTGGGCACATACATTAAACGGTTATTTTGAACAACTTGCGCCGATTGATTACAAGGATAAATTTGGGGGCAAACGGTGGAAGAATAAGTTGAAGAAAATGGTTGACTTTTAGAATATATTTGAATATAGTCAAAACATGAAAATTAAGATACGGGAAAGCGACATCCTTGGGGCAAAAATTAAAGGCGGCGGCAAAAGCCCAATTTTGTGGAGAGAAATCTCAGACAGTCTGTATAGTTTGCGTTTAAAATTATTGTTGCATAAATCGGGATTGAATTGGAGGAATGCTCAACGATGGAATGATGCTGAATCATATAATGGGGCATTTATTGAGGGAACTGTAACATACGAAATTAGTTGACTTTTAAAGTAGATAGTAATATATATAAATTATGAACGATGTCCAAATTTTAGTTGCAGCAGTATGGATTGGAAATGTTATTGGTAATTTCATGTTTGAAAGTTTCGTTACCCTGAACTGGAGTCTTGCTAGGGAAAGAAGCTTTTTCCAATTTGTTACGGCACTTGTCATATTTGTAGGTTCTTATTTTATAAAGTAAAATAAAACTCCTATGCTTTAGCGTAGTGGTCTACGGCTTTAGCCTAGATGTGATTCACTTGACAATCTCAAACGGTGACAAATCCCGACATAATCGCCTCGTTTCTTGACGCAGAATCCACTCTCTATACCTGTTTCGCGCCAATAAATACCATAAAATTAACTAAATCAGATGAAATAATTAAGTTTTACAAAGATTGCAATTCCAATTTTGACTATACCAAAACAGAATTAGAAAAATCTCGTGCGTTTTACTTCGGAATCACTGGATATACGCAACTTGTTGATCTTTATTGGTTTCTGGCCGAAATTAGTATAGCGATGAAAGACGAATTAATTAAAACAAATTCATTAATTTATTTTTCTCAGGATTCCCTGATGATTGACGGTATTTTGATGGATATGTTTGATTTGTTTCCAAGCACGCGATATTCCGTGGCGATTGTAGAGCCACGCGGCAAGTTACAAAGTTTGATTTCGGATGCGTCAATTTGGTTTAAAGACTTGTTGCCTGTATACTTACAAGAGTGTAAGATAATGTTGAAAACAGTGCGAGGGAGAAAGAAAAAGTAATTGACAAAAATAGTGAATAGAGTTAATTTTAATGTATGAAATTACAGAACATACAGCTAAGACAGAGCAACGACCATGAATAAGATATTCACCTCAGCCAAGATCGCTTTCGGCATTGTAGTCTGGTTCTTCATCGTCTTCTTCCTTCATGTAGCCATAAGGTTGCAACCGCCCAGCCGGAACCAGAAGTCGTCACGTTTACGCGGGAGGCCGCTCACGCTAGGGAATGAGCACGGCGGGTCGGAGTCTAGCTGTTAAAATGCACGAGAAATTAGAACAAAACTAGCGTAAAAATCAACCAACAAAACAAACTAATTAATTACTACCACTATGTTAAATATAACCGAAATTGAAGAAATTCTGCTAAATGTTTCCGTAGATAAGGAGATTCATAATAAAATCATTCAATTAGCAGAACTTCTTGAGCAAGAAAAGAAGAATGAGAGGGAATCCGACGCAAAAAAGTCCAAGTATAAACTCACGGTATTTATTCGCGGCGATAAAGAACTTGCGGAAAAGGTTCAGCAGGCATGGGTTACAAAGACGTTGGAGGAACTGCCCGATGAAACGATTGTGGGTAAGTTACAGGAGGCGGCGGGTATGCACAATGCGGCGAGTAAAAAGAAGCGGAATTATATTACAACTTTTGCTGATTTATTTGAATTTTTAAAGCGAAAATTCTCAAAAGAAGTGGGAGTGGCAATTTCTACAAAAACCCCAGTCAGAGTAATTGTTTTAGAGAATTCTGACGTTTGCGAGCAAATTAATTCTTGACCAACTGTTATTAATGGGGTATTTGAAGACGGTTTGGATATTTTTAAGTTAAAATCTCTATATAAACCGGACAAAGATTAAGGTGGTGCGTAAAAACTCTATTCTTAACCGTCGCCCGAGTTTCTCGGCGCAAATTGGTAAACTCGGCGGTGTGATCAAGGTAATTGTCAAGGGAAACGAGGTATTTTTGAACATCCGGCGAATTAGCAAAGCAGTCCTCACGCCCATTTTATTCGTGCAATTTCCTCACTCAGAGATAATCAAAGAGACAAAAACTAAAATAGTAGCAAGGATAATTTGAACATCGCGAAATTAATTTTATGAACTGGCCGAAAAACGAACTTAGGCAATACTCAATTGCAGAACGGAGAGAAATATTACTCGTTGCGACAGAAAAAGCAAAAACATGTAACTTGACCAATGCACTTTTAGAATTAGTAGATGAATCGCCGGTATTTATGGATCAAATTGACGATTTGAACAAAGAAATTGAGTGCTTGAAAAAAGAAAATAGGAAGTTAGAAAAAAAAGTTGAAGAATTGTCTTAATCAATTAAACGTTTCGAGTAAAGATAATCTCATAGACGCAGAATATGAGCGATCAAACAGCCCTCGTCATGTACCACGACGAGATTAGAAGAAATCAAGAAATTGCGCGTTGTTTTGTGGTGTAGATAAATTTCATAAACCGCACAGAAAGCACTACTTTTTAAGAATTATGATTGGTATAAACAGTTTAATTGGAATGAGATGCTCAAAATTGATTATTTTTGGCAAATTTAACTTGATGTAGAGAAGATTATAGGTTATAAACAAAAACATGAAAGACCAAATCAATATTTTCCCTCATCTAATTGGTGGAACGCCATATAATTGCGAAAAATGTGGCACCCCAGCGGGACATACAATTTGTTATAAATGCCGTCAATTGCCACCGAACCCAACCAAAAAATGGAAAGTTAAGTTCGTGCATGCGGGCTGGGAGCCGCCATATCCATTTGGAAAATGCGAAGAGTTTGTTGAAGCAACGTCGCGCGAAGAAGCTATTGAATATTTTAAGCAGAAGGGGATTGTTTCAAGATGGTTTAAAATTACTGCGTCGGCGGTTAAAGAAGAGAAAATGACGCCGCGAGAAAAAGAGGAAATGGAACGACAGATAAAAAATAATATAGTTTATCGTTGACATAAGAAAAATATTCAGATACAACAAAATTATGAATAAAGAAAACATGACGGTTGAACAATTGAGGGTATTGAAAGAGACAAATTATCAAAAAGCCGTAGAAAGTGGACCGTTCACTTTTCTAGCGAATATTGCGAGGCGTTTCGGCGTGAAGCTATCTCATATGTATGGACCAAAGTATCTTTGGAAATCAGATAATATTTCTATTTATGTTGATGATTACGGCCATTTTATGAATGTGCGGTGGGGAGATAAATTTATTGCGTCGACACATAACGAAAGGCTTTTTATCCCCGGCAAGCGGTTCGCGAAAATCAAAGAGTTGGAACCGGAATTAGAAAGAGTAATGGTCGCACAGAGAAACCGCCGAGAACAAAAAGAAAAGAAGAAGCTGCTTGAAACGGTTTGATAAAGCCACCCTAATTACTCAACTTATTACTGATCACATCCGTTGTTTTGACGGCCAAAGGATAAACCCGCGCTATTCCAGTTAAATCAAAAATTATGAAATTACTTCCCGCTGCGCAAAAAATCGTCGATAGATTAGCCAAAGTTGACAAAGCAAAATATATTTGTGATAAGAAAGCTATTGAATTGTCGTTTCAAAAACATTTTAAGGAATTAAATTTGCAATGTTTACCAATTATTTGGGTAGATAATGCAGAAGATGGGTATGCAAGAGTTTGGTCGGCGGCACGGTCGGCGGCACGGTCGGCAGCAGAGTCGGTGGCACGGTCGGCGGCATGGTCAGCGGCACAGTCTGCGGCACGGTTAGCGGCAGAGTCTGCGTCATGGTCAGCGGCATGGTTGGCGGCAGAGTCGGCGGCAGAGTCGGCGGTAGAGTCGGCGGTATGGTCAGCGGCAGAGATGGCTGTATTGTCGGCGGAAGAGTCGGCGGCACGGTCGGCGACATGGTTAGCGGCAGAGTCGGCGGCACTGTCAGCGGCAGCGTCGGCGGCACTGTCAGCGGCAGAGTCTGCGTCATGGTCAGCGGCATGGTTGGCGGCAGAGTTAGCCATACGGTCGGCGGTATGGTCAAATATAAAATCTAAACATAAAGACGTTTTGAAATATAAAGCTATTTGGCTGCCATTCACGGAAGCGTTTGAGTCGGGGTTATGGCTGTTTTGGGTAACGGAAAAAGAAATTGTTTGTTGTGCTCGTCCCTCACTTAATTTAAAGGGGAATAATTTACATTGCGAAACCGGTCCCGCTGTCTGGTGGCCCGATGGGAAAAAATATTTTTATTGGAACGGGGTCCAAATTACAGAAGCGATTCTTAATAAAAAATTCTCGTGGAAAGATATTGATAATCAAGAGAATGCGGAAGTCAGGCGCGTAATGGTTGAAAGATACGGTCAAGAAAAATATATACTAGATTCAGGGATTAAACCAATTCATGAAGATGATTTCGGCACGTTGTATAAAAAGGATATGATTAACGATGAAAGTTTAATGGTCGTTAAAGTGGTTAATTCTACTCCGCAATTGGACGGTAGTTTCAAAGATTATTTTATCCGAGTTGACCCCAAATGTTACGGGGGAATCAAGACCGCGCGAGAGGCTGTTGCGTCAACGTGGCGCAAAAAAGACGGAAATTTATTGTTTAAAAATGCAAACGATTACGAACCATGTATGGAAACTTAAAAACCCAAAAATAAACTTGACAATTAGATAACAATCAAGTATAAATAATCTATGAAGACGAATAAAAATACGAAACAACTAAACGAAATCGGCGGACATGCACGACAAGGAGACGTGTTAATTGTGTGTAGTGCGAAATCGAACGGCAAACGAACCAAGACCAAGAAATGCACTCTCGCATTGGGAGAATCTACCGGGCACCACCACACGATTGAATCAGGCGCGATTGGTTTCGCAAGCGATGAAGTTTCTCTTGCCGAATATATTGAAGTTGAAGAAAAACTTGCAGATTTGGAACACCAAGAACACGCCACAATTCCAGTCCCCAAAGGGAATTATGAAGTTGCACGGCAGGTAGAATATACGCCGAAAGCGTTGAGAAATGTAATTGATTAAGATCATGAAACCCATTTATTACTCCGAAAAGATCGATCCGGTTATTTATGGAGATTTGACGAATTTATTCTCCAACGGTGATTGGATTGAACTAGCTATCGCGGCACTAGATCAGGCTGGCGCGAAAATTGATTTGCAGAACAAGGTAATGGAAATAGCGAGCGACGCAATCTTGAATTCTTTTAAATCGCGCAACTTTCCCGACACTGAAGAGGGAGATGCCACGCAAAGTTTGCAATCTTTCCTATATAAAGTGAAGAATGCACAAAAAGAGTTGACAAAAGAATAAAATCAAACTATAGATAATGTATGGAATCTATTAAATCCAAACAATTATATTTTCATGATTTGTCCAAAGAGTCATTTTCCTCTGAAAATTATGTTCGCCTCAACGCAACTTCACTTGAGGATATTCGCCCTCTTTTAATTAAAAACATTCAAGATATTTTTGGTGTAGAGGTAAAATTTTCACTATTTTCTCTGAATTTTGGAAATGTATCTAATTCCCATAGCGCCCCGCTTAAACAAAAGACGAATTGGAGTCAACGCAAGGAAGACGGACCAACGAGTTATTTGGGTTGGACCGGAAGAGTTGAGGGAAAAATGTCAAAGAGTTACAACGAAACAAGTTTTTCTGATTTGTTTGGCTGTAATGGCATTAAGGGATTTAATACAGGAAGCGGCGGTTACGGAGGAGATAAAGAATTCGGATATTGTTTTTGCTTTTTTCTTGATGATTTTCCAATTTTGAAGAAGAAATATCAAGTTTTTCAAGCATTCAAAGGTAAATTTGATCGCGAGCAACACAATAAAGCAGAGAAAAAAGAGTTATGGGAAAAGAAAACTCGGGAACGGTACGAATCAAATGATACGGTTCAACAAAATGAAGTAAAAATTACAGAATTGTATGCACAAATTCGAGTGTTGCAAGAAGAAAACGCAAAGACTAAAGAAAAAATTTATGCGGAAAAGCCATTTTCATTCAAAGAAAAATACACCGAAGATCAATTAAATGAACTTGGGAAAGATTTTAATTAAGTGATTGTCACCTACCCCCCGACTAAAGTCGAGGGCTTGTCCCGCAACTAGCCGGGACGTTTGGCTTGGTGACTAAAGCCTGCTCAATTAGAATTCTCTTGACAAAAGCGAGACACTTTGTTACAACAAGTACATGAAATGCGAAAATAAACGCCGCAGGGGTCCAGTAATAGGGTCCAAGCATACACTCAACGTGCCGCTTGTTGAATTACTGAGAATTTTTTCAGCCAATGCAACGATTCAAGTTGGCAGACGGTGGGCAGAACAAAACGGAATTAATTTGGATGAACCGACTAAGCCGCTCGCGCTTATTTTGGCCGAAAAGAATGGACAGTTGGCTCAAAAAAATGATGAAATTCGCGGACTTGGAAAACAGCTTGTGCAAAAGATTGAGGCTGCAAAGGTAGCGGAAGTTGTTGCGCCGGTTCCTGTTATACACCTTAATGTGAGTGATCCAAGTTTGGAATTTGAAGAATAATTGTTGACAAAAATTAGAATTTAGAATATAAATAGATTATGAAAGACAATTATATTCTAAAAGAAGGCTCCACCAAACAAATGACCCCCCCCACCAACGACGAAATCTGCCTTGAGCTAACCGTGCTCAGTAGCCTGAAATATACAGTCCCAGCGCATGGCATGTTTGGGAGTGACAATCTCGCTGCCCTAAACGCTCAAATCGAAACCATAGAAAAGAACCTGTCCGAGGACCAGATCAACGCCAACTTTGACCTGCGGCGCTGGGCCGACGATCAGCGGTCGGCGGCGCTGGATGCGCGGAGATGGCTTGATGGAGAGGACGACGCACCAAGCACGGGCTGGGACTATATTGTGTCGAACAGGTAGATAACCAATTTGCAGCGGAAGCATTTGTTTGTAAATGACTCGTCGGAAACGGGAACAGATAAATTTTAAGACTATGACAAATACAAATTCGCCACTTTCCAAAAAACGTCAACGAAAATGCAAATATAATGATGGGCATTCAAAGCAATACAGGTGGCAGCTAAAGAAGAAGCTTGAAGGCAAATGTATGATTTGTGGGAAAGATTCTGTAAGTCACACATTTTGTGCTGAACACCAAGAAGCTAGAAGAACACAAATGAGGAATTGGCAAAGAAGGAAAAGAGGAATTCCCCTTGACGCCCCTCTTTATACTCGGAGTAAGTCGTTAGTAAAAAAGTAATTTTTTAACACTTTGGCAGTCAGAAACTATCCAGTCGTTGTCTCAAGCAGATGATGGACGGTGGAGATAGTGGGAAACTATCCTGCCAATTAGTTTTTGCTCGCTAGTGAAATGTATCACCAGAGTTTTATACACTCCGTCCGAAAGGATGCTCCTAGATTTGGAGTAATTCCCGGTTCAAGTCCGGGGCGAGCAAGTTTTTTCTTCATCTTCTGTATTACACGCAACACGAGGAAAATTCCTCTTGACGCAGCAAAAACATTGGTATATTGATGGTGTATGGCAGAAAAATATAAATACCTGAACTCCTTAGTTGGACAAACCGAGATAAAACGGGAAATGAGCTTCTATCTTGATTCTTTCCGTCGCGACGGGTATTTCATGCCAATGATAACATGTGGAGCGAGAGGGTTGGGCAAAACTTTGATTGTCAAGGCTTTAGCAGCGGAAATGAATGACATAAATAAGTCTAAAGGTATCGCGAAGGGAAAACGATTCTTGATGATCAATTCAGCGGAAGTGCGGGGTAGCGAAGCCTTTCTTGATAAAGTTCTTCCGACAATTGCTCAAGAAGGTCATATTTTGCTCTTTTTTGATGAATTAAACGGACTTTCAATGGAGGTTCAAACGTTGCTTTTATCATTATTGAGCGTTGGTGAGGATCGAAAAAGTCACTATTATACCACCGATGGAACCTGCTATACTATTAATCACGAAGAATTTACATTCTGTAGCGCGGCTAGTTCGGTGGCGCAAATACATCCCGATCTTTTAGATAGACTCAAAAGATTTCAGATGCAAGTCTATAATTCTGAACAACTTGCGCAAATTATTCAAAAAAAAGCAAAGGGAATTACTTTTGACCCCGACGCCCTTGCGCGGATGGCGGCTACGTGTCGCAACAACGCTCGAAACGCCGTCTTTCGCGCTCAAGACCTGATCGCATATGGAGAACCGCATTTTACTATACAGGATTTTAATAAACTAAAAAGGATTCTTAGCATTTACCCCTTTGGATTAAATCGCGGAGAAGTCGAAGTATTGAAGCATTTGAGTAGTGGACCTAAAACACTTACTGAATTATCAGCAAAAATGAACTGCACACGAGATAGTCTTATGCAAGATTTAGAACAACGGTTAAAAGCCTGTAGTTTGATCAAAACGGCGGGGGCAAGAGGCAGGATTATTTTGCCCGCAGGGTTGGCGGTCCTAAAGGAAATTGAAGAGGAATTTTCTTGACATTCTTTCAACCCCATTTAATTATCAAAACTATGAAAACAATCCAATACGACCCGTTGGCTGGAACTCACATTCAGGAAGCTTGCAAAGAATCCGTCGCGGCGGCAATCAACGAGAAACAAAACGTGCAATTTTCATTCAACGGTGTGGATCTCACCGCAACCCCCAAATCAACGCCAAAACAGCTAGAAGCCGAGTTTGACGACAAAATGAATGAGTCATTTGAGGCCGCTAAAGCTCGTACTGCCGAAATTTTGAGAAAACAACGATCAGTCAACACATTGCTTGACGTGTTGAAAGATGTCATTGGTGATTTGGATAAATTGATGCTTTGGTTGAAATATTTTACGGAAGATGCGGATGATGTTGGGGCGCAGTTTACAAAATCTCGCCTAACAAACGAACTGGAAGAATCCAACTGGGTATTGGAACGGGCTGAAGAATGAAACTTAATCTCATTAACAAATTAATTCAATAAAATCACTTGACATATTCAACATTCTACTCTATAACTTAATTTATGAAAACAATAATCTTCACAATTATCCTTTCGGCGGTATCATGCGTTGCCCAACTACCGCCGAAAGTTGTTCCCTTCTTGGTCGAACAAAAAATCAACGACAAACTCATTCATGTTTTTCAATCCGCCATCGACAATCAGAAATTTGGCGAGCCAACGATCATGGCGGGGGACGGGACAGAACTTCAAACGGGGCAATACACACTCAAGAACATCAAGGACGGGAGTTTTCTATTCAACTTCAACGTCAATTCAGCGGTATTTCCCTTGACAGTAACGAATGGCACGAAGGTTACTCAAATTACAGAGGGTATGGTTGAAGCGTTTCCCAAATATGTGGTGGATCTCATAGAAACCGACACGTTTATTTGCTACATCCGTGCTACCGACAATGCGGAAGTCGTCGCCCTCCTTGCAGAAAATTTGGAAATTTTAGTCAGAGGGCGTGCACTTCTCAAAAAGATGGATAAGAACCCGGCTCCCTATCTATACAAAAAGTACGAAAACGAATTCATTAAGGATACTGCGAAACAAAACGAAAATCGCGAGAGAATTAATGAAATTCGCAATCATGGGAAGGCGGCGCAATACGGAGTTGATGCGAGATAGTGAGTTTAATAGATTAACTTATTGATAAAGTAAAGATATGAAGGTCCAACTAATTCTTTCTGAGCTTGATAAAAAACGAGGACAAAACATACCCTGCTTATGGAGACGCCAGCTAAAGGTTAGAAAAGGGGTAACAAATCTTGTCGAAAAAATTTCAGAATGTGTGGTCCGAGCCGGAATCAATTATAAAAACCTCCGTGCCGTGCAAGAGTTGCGGGAAAGCGCTGGGGAGATTGATCAACCGCACCCCTTAACATGGGGTACTTGGCAGAAATGGCCGTTCATCATAACGCACCAAGGGAAAGAATATCTAAGGGTGTATCCCGCATCACTGGACATTCACGCCAAAGTTCAATACATGCTTGACGGGCAGCAAGTCGCGAAGGAACAGATAGAGCATCTTTGTCTAAGTAGCGAATTCAAAAAGCAGGAAGAAATGCCCCGCTGTTTTACTGTTCGGGCAGAAAATGTCATTAGATTGGGCAATGTAATTGAGGTGGAAGAAGGGTAGTTAAAATTGTTTAAATCTGATTAATTAAAATCTTGACTTGTCCACTATATTCATTCAAAATTAATGTATGTCTAATTTATCCGCCACACTCTACAACGTTGACGCCGCAATTACTCGCACAGAGAAGCGAATTAGGGAATGCAAACAAACGTCATTTGTTTTCCAAACCGTATTCGCTGGATTTGGCACGCTGGTCTTGATTTTGGCGATGTTTCAAATTCCGCACGAAGCATCACTTTGGCTTTCTTTGATGAACTTATTTAGCTTTTGGTTTGCGCTACGAATAGAGAAATATTGGTCCTTAATTATTGAAACGAATCAAAAATTCATTGAAGATTGCCTAAAAAATCGCTAAACAATAGAAAGGATGATGCGTGAAGAACAAGAAAGCTAAATTCATCGTCTCTGTAGATCCTGAAAAGATAAAGATCCGGCGTGGCAAGAAAATGCCAACGAAAATTCACACATCTAAAAAGGACAAGAGTAAGCGGAATAGGAATAATGAATTTGATGAGTAGGTAGTTATCAAAACAAAATTGATGAAATTTATCCAATTTTACTTTGACCATTTTTTGCTTTTCGCAATGATTGCCTACGCTGTTGTTCTGGCATTTCGCGTAATTTAATTGTGGATTTTTCTAAATACGTTGAATTATTTTACGGGATCGCTCCGCCAATTGAAGAGTGGGAGATGCGGAGCCTTCATATTACTTTTGCCATTTACAAACGAAGAGTAATCGCCGGGACTTTTAACGTTAGGAAAACCAACCCGATTAATTTGCGGAATAGAAAAATTAATAAAGAGGGCGTTGACAAATCACATTCTAGCTTTACTTGTTCAGAATGGAGATGCTTTCGTGAGGTTAAAAGGAAAACAAACGCGCCATTTTCTGACATTACTTTTTTGAATATGAGAATGAATCGCAATAAGGAATTGTGTTATGCGTCTCCTTGTGTTGGATGTCGTTCGCTCTTGGCATGGGCGGAACCTCGCGCGGTTTACTTCACCAATAATGAAGGAAAATTTGAACTTTATCCAATTTAATTATTGACTTTATTCGTTTCTTATTAGATAATTTGAACTATGCAATCTTTCTCTGAATCAACCAATCTAGCCGGCCAGCATTTGCTTGTCAGTGGCACCTACTTTACAACGCCCGCTGCCGTGAGCCATATCGCGTGGCGCGTTGGCGACGGATTGCACGAAAAAGACATTTGGAGCGTAATCGTCAAAGATCGAGATGTCACGATTGAAAAAGTTGAAGAATACAACGAAAAGGACGAATTACAACAGATTATTCTCGCGCCGGACGAGTTAATTATCCTTACTGAAAAGCTTGCTGACAAACTCACGGAAATTGAACAAGATAATTATTGTTGAAAAAATCTATTGACACAATCAACAAAGTACAATAGACTTCAAATTATGAAAAAACATATTATCACTAGAAATCAACTTGACTCCGAAAATAACTACATCGGACAAGTTGATCTTTCTAATTTTGATGGACATATTGAATCAGAAGAAAATCTTGGATATGTAAAATTCGTAAAAAATCTTTCCGCGCAAGGGTTTATTTGGTTTAAGGATGGCTCGGGGATCGATGCTGGCAAAGGGATCGATGCTAGCTGGGGGATCGATGCTGGCTGGGGGATCAAGGCTGGCGAAGGGATTAAGGCTGGCTGGGGGATCGATGTTGGCGAAGGGATCAAGGCTGGCGAAGGGATTAAGGCTGGCTGGGGGATCGATGCTGGCAAAGGGATCGATGCTGGCGGGGGGATCGATGCTGGCTGGGGGATCAAGGCTGGCGAAGGGATCAAGGCTGGCGAATGGATCGGGGCTGGCCGGAGTATCAAGGCTGGCGAAGGAATTAAGGCTGGCTGGGGGATCGATGTTGGCGAAGGAATTAAGGCTGGCGAAGGGATCAAG
>Ga0265297_10003365_pt1 | contig 29161 bp, 36 predicted proteins | sample Munlanlwell13791_FD_192502 | JGI IMG/M metagenome (GOLD analysis project Ga0265297, IMG submission 192502) | Leachate microbial communities from a municipal landfill in Southern Ontario, Canada - Leachate well 137-91 | ecosystem: Engineered > Solid waste > Landfill > Unclassified | place...
TCATGTTGTGGTCGGTGGGAATTCCCTCTTCACAAACCCATCTTTCTCCACAACCAGTATCCCATGTATCAGAATTTATCCAGTCGTCTTCTTGAGTCCAGGTGCAAGTTCTATCCGAATATAGTTCCTTCTCCAGTTCCGTAACCTCAAGCCGGAGGGCAGAAATCAGTACCTTTGCCGCTTGTAGAGTCTCTATCTCGTCTGCGACAATGGTTAAATCTGCATGTTTCCCATAAACTGCATTAAAAAACCATTCTACGGCTCTTATTCGATCGTTGCCTGTCATCACGCGGTATCCCTCTTTTCCGTCAGTTGGTTTATAGCCAACAAAACTTCATCGGCGTCTTTTTTCATTTGTATTGCGACTTCTCTGTTGCGTTTCGCCTTTTTGTTTCCTTGACAATATTCTTCTCTGTGATTTCGCTCGTTTTCCCAAAGCAATGCGCCAAAAACATTTTACTCATCATGCGGCCTCCCTCTTATCTATTGATATAATTTTTATTCCCATCTTCTCAGCAACCTTGCTACAATTTCTGCAAGGTTTTATAGGGCAGAAGTTTCCAGTTTTATTAGTTCTACATATTATAATGGTTTTAACCAACGTCTTGTATCTTCGTATCAATACCATTTCCGCATGAATACTGCCTCCTATTTTTGACAAAAACTGTTTGTTACAAGAAGAACCAAGAATATCACCCTTCTCATCAAAGGCTATGGCACCTACTTTGTACCTGCACTTTGACTGCTTGGCTTTTGCTACTATGTTCTTGGTTATAGTATTCATTGTTTACCTAGTGCAATCTTTCTTTCCCTTCACCAGGAATAGGTTCCAGCTCTGATTCCAGGAACCACACTTTACCCTTAGCAAGCAAAACCTCATATATTGGTTGGGTTTTATAACTTTTAATGAGGTTTCGGTATTGTTCAAATGCCCCTCTTGACATTTTTATAAAATTATCTTCTTGTTTCTGAGTAGTAGAAAGGGGTACAAATGGTAATAAGTCTGCCTTTAACCTGACAATCTCTAACCTGAGATCAAAAATTAACTTCGTTGTAGCCTCCAGGACTTCAGTTTCACTCTTTGTAAAAACTGCCAAGCCATCATTCTCACCATAAAGTATACGAAATAATTCCTGCTTGGCCTTTATTTTCCTGGTTATTCTCTCATTGTTAGACATAAGTACAATACCTCCTTAAAAAGTAGACATTCCATACAAAGCTATCAGTATTGCTTCGGCCTTTCCGTCCTTCTTCCCACCTCTGGAACCATGCAAAATTTTACTCAGGAAAGGGTATTTCTGCTGAACCATAGTTACAGACTCGTCTTTGTTTTTGCCAAGTCCCAGAGCCCTCTTCCAAGTAGAGGCGGGGATCTCTTTGTAGGGAATTTCTCGTGATTTCAGCATACCAATAATTTCACCATATCCCTGCATGTAGTGACTGACACTTACAACACCCTGGCGTGGCATACATTGAGCCTTCTCAATAAAAACCATACCAGGATTCATACCCGATGGTAGACAAAGAAACTGAACTATCCTAGGTATGTCCATCATTTTGAACTTGGCATCAAGAACAGGCATATCAATTACAGATAAAAAGGCCATTGGGTTCATGGTGAATACTGCTATGCCGCCATCCTGACCTGGATCAATACCTATAACTTTCACTTGCCACCCCCTATTTGTTCTTTGAACTTTATCAGGAGTTCAGGATTTTCAAGGAGTATTTTTTTAAGTTCGTGGTGGCGGTACTTGGTACCCTCAAACTCGTACCACCCCATAGCCGCTGCTCCACCCAGTTTACCCAGTACCCCCATAGCGTCAACCACGGCCCCTACATCGTCAATTCCCCCATTGAAATAGAGGTCGAAGTCAGCTTCTTTGAAGGGTACTGCTATCTTGTTCTTGACGACCTTGACGTGACAAGTAATTCCGACGGGTCGTTTTTCCAAATCTCTTATTACGTTCTTAGCCTGAATCTGCAACCTTATAGAAGCCTGGAACCTTGTAGCCTTTCCACCTATACAGGAGTGCCGGGCACCGAAGGCCGACATGGTATCCTTAAGCTGGCTTATGAAGATGATGAAAATGTTGGAACCCCCCAGGTTTCTGATGAGCCCCTGGCGAAAGTAGAGACTCATTTTCCTCGCCATCAAACCCATCGGTATGGTGTCCTTCTGAATATCCATTTTGAGTTCATCCCTCATAGGTATGTTGGACACACTGTCTATCACCATAACCATAGGTTTATCCTGGGAGTTCTTGAGAAAGTTGGTTGTAACTTTGAACATAAAGTCGAACACATCTTCGAGAGTACCAGCGGGTAGCTTACTTTTTTTAGGTTTCAGGGTACGGGTATCCACTCTCAGAAACTTGTTACTGTCCAGTGAGACACCCAAATTCTTGGTGAAAACTGGATCATAGGTTGACTCAGAGTCCACATAGATACCCAGGCCCCCCCTTTTCTGTGCCTCCCTAATGGCATGGAGAGCCAGGGCACTCTTACCTTCCTGGTCTTCGGCAAATATCTCTATCAATCTGCCTCCAGGATAGCCCCGGCCCCCCGAAATGGCTAAATCCAAGACATAGGATCCTGAGGACAGCCAGTAATTTACACTGCTGTCCTCAAAATCCTCTAAGTTAAAGCCCGTACTCTCTGAGATGGCACTCAGTATAGAACTGGGACTCCCTGTTCGTTTTTGACCCATGTCAGCCTCTCCTTGCCCTATTTAAAGACCTATTCAAATTCGATGAATTTGTCAATACCGGAGATGGTGGTGATGAGTTCTTCCAGTTCGGAAGTTTCCACCTCTTTACGCTTCATCATAGCGATGAGATTAGCCTGACTATCTATCCACTGTTGGGCGAGAGCGGGAGACCGGGCCAGGGGGCATTTGTCGCTGGAATCATAGCTGTCATACTTCTTACCCGTGAAGTTGAAACTGAAGTCCCTTCCCTCGTTGATGTCCGTATACTGGGGATCGAGTTTGAACATGCTTAGAAGTGCATCCCGCAATGAGTAAGCAGTGATTTCCCATACCTGAGGCCCCAGGGCTTCATTTTTTCTGTCAATGACGTTGAATACCCAACGATTGACGGGTCGAATACTCTTGGAAATTTTAGCAGCAAGTTCCGCTAAAAGGGGGTCAGTATTTGCTCGTACTGCCTCAAAGACTTCATGGATACAGCAATTTGCTTTTCCTCGGCTGAGTTCACACATCACGGGGTAATCCCCTACCCCCCAGTGAATGGTGTAGTTGGTGAAACCGTCGGGATTTTTCACAGGATGTTCTGGGAGAATACGGAGAGTATTCGTCCCTCCCTTGGGTTTGAAAAAGAGTGCCTTTGGATACTCCCCCGTGTTGAGAGTTTCGGCCTTACTGGCCTGAATTGCTGTGTTAATCTTGTTGAAATTCATTTGACTTTTCCTCACTTTCCTAGCTTAAACTTTGTTCCTTTTGCTCCCCACGAAGCAGGACTTCAATCATCCTCGCCTTGATTTCCAGAGCCTTGAGAAGTCGTTCCAGGATTTCTACTTCCTGAACTGCCATCTGAACTGCTGGAACAGAGTTCATTTTAGATTCAGCAGTTTCATCAGTTACCCGTTTCCCATCCTCTTCAGGAGTCTTATAAAACAAGAACCTTTCAGCCTGAAGTGCCTTTTTGGCTGCATACTTCTGGGCAAATTGATTGCCCAGGTAGGCGTAGATACCTGAGATTTCCTTGGCCTCCTTGATAGGGTCAGTCACCTTGAACTCCTGGTAAAGTGGACTATTCTCTCCCATCATTTCAAACTCCTCCTTCTCATCCAAACTTTTTGGTTCTATTCTCAGTATACCATATTTCTGTCAAGTGCGTGGTCATCCCTCCTCTCTTACTCGGAAGACGCCGGGACTAAAGGAGGCGTCGTCTTCACCCCAGGTTCCCTTTATATATCTGTTTATTTATTTTTATCTTTTCCCCAGGAGAGAGCCTACGCTTAAGGCTCCGGCTCTCCGTGGGATACCTAGGGTTCCTAGGGTATTAAAACTTTGTTTTATAATATAACTATTGTTCCCAAGAGTACCAGTTTCTTAGATCCTAGGGTGTGGAAACTTGAAATTGTGAAAAGTTTTGTATACAAATTTGTTGCAAATTCCTTTCCACCTACTATATGTAGTAGGCGTTGTATACAAAAATGGTCTCTTATAAAGTACCTCCAAGTTCCTTACGCCAAACTTCGAGTATACTTATCAATTTTTCCAGAGTCTCCATGTGCCCTATAAATTCAGTTTTACAGAGATTTAGTTTTAAACAGTGCTTAGTGTCTGGGTCAACTGAACGAACATCCAGAATTCCACAGATGGGGTAAAAATAGAGCAGAAACTTGCTTGCTCTGAAAATTCTTGGTGTTTCCAGTTTTCTGTAGTCTCGCATATTTCAGCTCTCAATCAGCCTTCTGTCAGCCTTCAGGCATTCTTCTCTCCACCCCTTAGGATCAGATGATCCAAACTTACCCAGGAACACCACTGCACGTTTACCCTGAACAGTAGTACCAAACATTGCTGTAAAGGGTATCAGCACAAGGTTATCCAGGGTATCCAGAATCATTTTTATGTAGCAGTCTGAAACTTCATGGGGCTTCATTTCTACTTCAAATGGTTCCTTCATTTTCAACCTTCTTTCTTTTCCTACATCCTGAACATATACCCCCTGCCTGGAGAGTGATTTCTCCCCTCGTGTATGACCACTACACCATACTTTGGCCCGACACCTGTATTCTACAGTAGTCAAGATAACTTGCTTTCCAGTATGTTTACAGCAGTAGTCTGACTTATTTATGATGTATCTCTTCATCTGCTTCCCCCAGTTTTTTCATCTCACTCCATCGTTTACCTGTTTTAATCTCCACTTTCAGGGGTACATCAAAATGGAAGGGAAAGTTCACGTTCTCCATAATCTCAGCAATCTCTTGCCCCACTCTTTCTATCTCGCTGTCAGGGGCTTCATATAATAGGGAATCATGTACGATGTCTACAAAAACGTCATAACCTAAGAGCCAGCATAGTGTACCCCCTCTTAATGTGATGTCACTGGCCATGTTCTGAATTCTGAAGTTCATGGTCTGGTTTTCAGCATGAAAGCGTTCAAGACTATCTTGGCTCCATATTTTAGGTATTCTACGAACTCTCCCAAAGCCTGAGATGATGTAACCATACTTACGCATCAAGTCAATCTCTTTTTTACGGTGTTCTGCTATCCCAGGGTACACTTTGGCATATCTTTTTATGAATTGTTCAGCCTTCTCTCTTGAGATATTTAAGTCACTTGCCAACCCATTGGCTGTCAACCCAAATATTACTCCAAAGTTCACAGCTTTTGCAATTCGACGCTCACTTATCTTCATCTGTTCCATCGTGGCCTTATGAATGTCCTTCCCCTCCATAAAAGCCTGCCTCATAGCTGTATCCCTTGACTCATTAGCAAGTACACGTAGTTCAATCTGTGAGTGGTCATTCTCCCCCAGGGAACATCCTTCTTCAGCTATGAATAGCCCCTTGATCCTGGGATCTCCTGAGATGTTCTGGAGGTTGGGATTCGTGCATGACAGCCTACCAGTTACAGCAACGTGCATCATAAAGGAAGGATGGATCCGACCATCTACGGTATGAAATTTCAGGGGTACTAAGAACTTGGAAACGGTGCCCAGGGATTGCCGTGTCTGGTAAATTGCTTCCAGCAGTGGTACACCCTCTTTGCAATGAGTCAGCATATCTATATCTGCAGAGGTTTTTTGTGTTTTGTCCGTGTATCTTAGTGGCTCAAGACCCAAGACTTCAAATAGCAAACGGCCTAGGTGATGAGGGGATTTAGGGTTGAAGGGTATTATGTCAGCCTTTTTTCTTTTTCGTGTAATCTTTCCCGGAATGAGCTGTGGTTCAAGTTCAGGTTCATTCCACTTCTTCATTGTTTCTTTTATCAATGGGTGGTTCTGAAGAAGTGCTATCATTTTGAATGAGAAATTCTTCTCCTCCTTGATGAGTTTGTCAATCATTCGAGTGTCTACTTTGACACCCTTAATCTCTACGCTTGCCAGGAATCTTATGGCATCTCTCAGTAAGGTATCCCACAGTTTTTTAAAGCCCCCATTTCTCTCCAGCATTATCCTTTGAAGTTTAAGGTGAGCACAGGCATCCATACAGTTGTAGGGCATCAAAATATCCAGAGGTATCTGATACCAGTCATCATACTTATCTACCTCATCCCAGTACCCTGCAATCTCCGGCAGATGGATTTCGCAGAGGGCATCCAGGCCATGCTTGGGTCTATTTTCGTTCTCATAGTGAGAGAGTAACATGGTGTCATACTCTATTTCCATCTCGTTTCTGATGTCAATTCCGTGGTAGAGGGCTCGAACTATGATCTCAAATTTTACATTATGGGAAGAGAAAGAACGGTTCCTCAGAACTTGATTCAGGAACTTCATGGGTAGGTCAGAACCCTTGAAAGGAGATTCCTTATGGTCAAAGCATAGGAAGATAGCTTCAGTTTCTTTGTAGGCCAGGGAACAGCTTAACAGGGGTGGTTTTTTCCATACTGAGTCCCTTTCAGGGTGTTCACCTGATTTGTCCACCCCAACCTCAAAATCAATACTTAGGTTTTCAGGGTTATCAAGTTCAATCTTATGTAGAAGGCTCTGAAGGTCAGCCTCAGTTTTCGGAAATATGATTATGGGTTCAGGTTTGTAGTTCCCAGTAACAATCTCTTCAGCTTGTCTTAACGCGGCAAGAAAGGTATCCATTGTATGAGTTGAAGGCAGGGGTGCCCTAATACACACGCTGTTTTTAAAGGGGGAGGGTTTAGCCAAGGGGATTTCTGAAATAAAGTAATGCGAAATAGGGCCAATCGCTAAAATGCAGTCGTTTTTCTCAAAAACACTATCCTCTATTTCTCCATCTAAGAATGAATAGGGTATTTCCAGTGCTTCTAAGAACTGGTATATTCTGCTCCTATCCTCCAAAACTATTCTAAGCATTTAAGCCCTCCAAACTTTCCAGGGGAGGGGGCATTTGCCCCCTCCCTTCTTTTGATTTACAACAGCGCCAGAACGTCGTCCACTTCACAGGTGAAGTTTTTGGTTGCAATGATGTTTTTGATGTAGTTTCCCACCAGTCCCTTGTTGCTGTGGTCAAGAGGAGTTCCCCGCGCTGACAATGCCTGTCCTACCTGGGACAAAATCAGTAGCGCCGCCTTGGCATCATCATCTTTCTTGGTGATAACCTCCCCCACCTTGGCAGGTTCCTGTATCTCTTCTTTGGCAGCCTTTTTGACAGTTGTAGTCCTGGGTGGTTCCATGCGTTCCAGGATCTTTTCTATAACCTTTCCCTGAATCTCGATTTTCTTGCTGATTTCATCCACGCTGGCCAGGATGTATTTGAGGTTGTCCATGAGTGCATTGAAACCATCCTGCAATCCGCCCTTCATTCCGTTGATGGAGTCATGGATCTTCTGCACTACCAGAACCTGGGGCTCGAACATGGGATTGCTCCTTCCCGCTTCTTCATCCGTGGGGAAAGGCTCCCCTGCAAGGTCTTTTGGGAGATCCAGTAGGCCCTGCAGGTCAGCGTCCGTGGTTTCCTTACCGATAAGGGCATTGATGTCCAGGGTTGGTTCAACTATACCGGGTTCCTGGGGTTCTACTTTTTTTATTTTTGCTCTCATTTCTTCTTTTCCCCTTTCAAAATTGATTTAGAATACCTCTTTACCTTACAATCCCCCTTTCTCTAAGTAATCCTTCAGGATCTTGGCCGATAGCTGGGACTTCTCATTCAGCACGTCAAGGATGTAATCGTCCAGGGTACCTTCACACACCAAATTGACAATCTGACAGTTGTGTTTTTGGCCTATCCTCTGAATTCGGTGTTCAGTTTGCACATTCTGAACAAAGTGAAAGTCACGGTCGAAGAACACAATCTTAGACCCAGCTTGAAGATTGAGCCCCAGGCCCCCTGACCTGGGATGAATCACCAGAATACGGCTTTCTCCACTATTGTAGGAGTTCACAGCCAGGGTTCTTTTTGCATCACTCACTTTTCCCCTGATAGATACGGGTTTCAGATTAGCATACCTGTTCAATATTACGTCGTGTACGTGGTTGAAACAGGTTGCGATTATCAGCCGTTCATCCCTCCTGAGTAAGTTTATTATCTTATCCAACAGGGCATATTTAGGGGGTATCCCCATGTTCATTCTTTCCGTTATCATAGTGTAGTCAGAAGATAGCTGTCTAAGGGCAGTCATTTGAGCGAGAACACAGGGCATACTATCTGTATTCTTCACTGATTTGAGAATATCCTCCTTGTACCCTTGATAAAGTTCTTTCTGTGGTTGAGTGAATTTACATACCAGGGTTGTGACATGAACCTCTGGTATGGTAGCTACTTCCCCTAACTGGTGACGAATTGACACGAGTTTCATCTTATCAGCCAGTACCGATAAGTTCTTGTAACTTATCACAGAACCAAACACGTCCCTGTTGGCATAAGTAGAGATGAATGTCTCATAGTCTTCAAATAGTGTGGGATCAAGGAACTTCAGCAGAGTGTAGATGGATTCAGGTTTATTGGCGGCAGGGGTTCCTGAAGCTAACCATACGGTATGAGCCTTCTTTGCCAGCTTGAAGAATATCTTGGTTCTCATAGCCTTATGATTCTTGATCTCTGTAGCCTCATCAGCCACCAAAACGGTGTCAAAGTTCTCACATATTCGTTCCAGCAGTGGGGTATATTTACCCACATTTTCATAGTGTACGATGAAAATGTCAGCCCGCGTATTTAGAGTTTTGTCAGATACAACCTCCACACTGAAGGTTGTGTGATCCTTTACCTGTTGCTCCCAGTTGACCCTTTTGATGGTTTTGGGGCATACTATGATGAGTTTTTCTGCCCCTGCTTTATGAGCAAAGGCGGCCAGTATAGTCAGGGTTTTACCTGTACCCATATCATCGAATAGCCCAAACCTTTTAAACCCTGTCATAACCTTAATGTCTTCTTCCTGGTGGGGTGCAAGGTCAGTTTTCAAGGTACTTGTAGAGGGTAGAGGGAGGCTTTTCAGCCACTCTATACCTTCTGCCCTTGCCTTCTCATCCAGTGCCAGAACAAGGCTAGTGGGGAAAATATGGTGGTAGTCGGGCATCACGTTCCATAAAGCTCTAGCGGCAGTCAGGGGGAACCCCCAGGCTCCATCAGAATACCTCCAGGCGTTTCCATAAACACACACCAAGGAGGGGAACATGTGTTTCAGGTTCTCTTTTCCCACTGGTATAAGGAGGATCCTTTCTGCGGCTACCTTAATTATCATTTTAGACCTCCCGAAGAATACTGATAAGAAATAGTATAAGGTACACTGCTACTCCCCCAAGCATCCACAGAAAGTCATCTATATTCCCTGCAGGTAGCACAGGGCCATCTGCTTCTTCTTGGCGATAGTACCTTCCAGGATTGACATGGCGTGGTTGTCAGAATCATTCCTGGTGGGCAGGTAATGATCCAGGTACTCACCTACAGCCATGAGCCCACCCCACTGTGTACCCCTGCAGTTTTCAATGTTTTCAGATTCTCGATATACCTTGAGTAGTCCTTCAACCTGATTCATGGCCTTGGTGGAGGGTTTCTCCACATTAGGTATCATCAGAGAGTGTGTCAGTCTTATCATCTCTGCTTCGGTGAACGCTTTTGATAGGAGATCCTGGGCAGTCAGTTTGAACATTTTGAGGTACATGGTATGGATTCCAAGGGCTTGCTGGGCAAATTTCAACCTATCATCCGCATTAAGGGTATGCCGGACGCTGAATTTCTGGATAGCCCCCTTCATTGCTACGTTGAAAGTATTGTGGCAAACCACTCGTTCAGTCACGGTTGCACATTGCGTAGGGTGAAAACCGTCATGCCCAGTACTCAGCAAAAGATACGGTCGGATCTTTTCATCCCTGGTACCATCAATGGTGACATCTTCTCCTATCTTCGCTAAAAGCCACACTACTTTACCTCCGCACAGTGAACCCGCCGTTTCATACTTGGCATCTCCAGTTTGAAGTATAGCGTCACCCAGCAATGCCAGTTTCTCATTATGGAATATTTGGTAGCCGTCACCCACCACGCTGATAATCTTCTCATCCTTATGACGTACCAAGGCTCGATGGGTTTCGATAGCCCCAAAGCAGGAGAAGATTGGTTCGAGTTGCAGGTTCCAGTTATCCAGCTTGGCGAGTTCCAGGGTCTCTTGCCCCCTCTGTACCCCTTCTACTGATACTCCTTGCATGTGCCAGGGTGTTCCCCCTTGACGGTTAAAGAACATGGATTCTACGTTAGCGGGCATAAGTTTATCTCCCCCTTTAACTATTTCTTACTACTTTAATTATAGCATGAATCTGTCAAGTTCGTGGTTGTTCCAGGGATGTTAAGGTGCCCCGTGTTAGGAATTTATCTGATGTAATACTTCCTGAAACCACGATACTAGGGTTTATACCCTTTGAGGGTAGAGCAAAAATCTGACCCTCACAGTCAAGAACCTGGGGTTTAACTCCTGCTTTCAGCATGGTTTCATCTAACGTACTGTAGAATTGATCAAGTTTCCAATCACCTACGATTTCATCAATCTCATAAAGAGTATGGTCAATACCGTTTAACAGGGTTTCAAGGGAGTCAGCATCTACAAAACATTCAAGAAGAATACCCTTAACCCTATCATATTCTGTAGTACCCTCAAAATCATCATAGCTGGTACTGGTATTTTCTGAGGCTGTAATCAGAATACTTCCCCATTGCTCATGGGTAAGTAGGTGAACGGAATCAAGGGTCAGTTTCTTATTACTTAATCTTTGAATCTCCTCTTCCGGGTTAATGACCAAGCAATCGTCATTCCCAAAGCGCCAGCGGTTGTTATCCCCGGAGATTTCATAGACACCGTTTTTGTGCTCTTGTATAGCTATAATGGCCAGCTCTTTTATTTCATCAAAGGGAATTTCAGCTTTATTGAAGTCGTCTATAAACTGTTGTTTTATGGCGGAGGTGGCCATTCGCACCAGGAACCCTGCCATGCTGGTTTCGTCCCCACTCCATCGCCACCCCGCGTCAGTCCAGTTTCCCAGCCCTAAGTACCATCCCTTTTTAATGTCACCGTTCAGTGCGAAGTCATAATATTTACCACCAAGCTCAAAATCCTTCATTCCAACCTCATCCTCTCTTGATTTATTCGATTTCAGGGGGCATATTTGCCTTTTCTATCCTGAATTTCTCTTTATATTACTATTATAACACATTTTTGTCAAATCCGTGGTCGTTTTTCATATTATTTTTGGTAGCAAATTTGTATACAAAAAACCCACCTAAATTACAAAAATCACCTCATAGATGGTTGAGAGCTGGTTAATTAAATTGGGTATACTATATGTAGTGGGTACTTCATAACGAATTTGTTTTTCCCCGTCATCAAGAACCAGGGTTCTCTCAAGGTTTTTCTGGCGTTGTCGCCACTCTAACCTTATCCAAATTTCCTTTTTCATAAGTTCTATTGTACATTAAAACTTTTCAGCGGTCAAGTAGCACTCTAACCTTACGTTTTTGGGGTGTTTTATGGTGGATTTTACAGGTTTGGGAAAGAAAAACCCCAGATCGTTTTTGTTTTGATCCGGGGTTTTGTGTTGTTTTATTCTAGTAACCACCATATAAATATAATAGTTGAAAGGAAGAATATTTCAGATATTATTGATAGTTCGTTCTTAAAGTAACTCCTTAAGTATTTTGAGTGCTTGTTTTTTTATGTCAGCTCTCAGTTTTTTGGTTTGGAATCTTCTGGGGGTTGATACATCGGATCTTGATAGGAATGATTCAACTTTTTTTCTGTTGAGGTGTTCTTCCAGTGATGTTGGATCAGGGATGATATCCATGAGTTTATACATTCTGAGTTCTTTTGGCATTTTACAGCCCCTTCTATTTTTTTATTTCATCCAGGTTTATCGTGTTTTTTGTTTCAAATATTGATGGCACTCTGTTTGTGAGTTTCCAGTCTTCATTGGGTATAGTTGTCGGTAAGTGGTAGTTTTTCCAGTTTGGTGTGTCATCTATTGAATTTGTTGGTCTGGTGTAGTTTTTATATTTTTTGTCCCAGTTTTTGTAGGTTTCAGTGTAGTCATATTTGAAGTATGTATTGGAGAATAGACCTTCTTCGTATGTTTCAAAGTCTCCTATGAGTTTTACTTCTCCGTCAGGTAGGCATATTGCGAATCTGTTTTCACTTGGTAGGAGGTACAAGAATTGGTGCCCTATTTTCTTGGCTATGAAAGCCAAGACTTGGGAATCTGAAAATGATTGTTCTAAGAAATCCATGCCCTCCAGCGGCCCTTGAGCGATAACCATGTTGGCAAGCATGTTGTTGGCATTACTTACTATTCCATTATGGAACAGCAGTGCGTCTCCAAATGGGAAGGGGTGACAGAGGTTGTTGTTCACGTTTCCGTGGGTTGCAATTCTGAAGTGAAATAGGAATTTTCCTTTTTCTTTGTTGGTTCTAAAGTATGCTTTCATTCTTGCATATACCAGTTTTCCTGAGACGTGTTTACCTTTTCCACTTCTCCACACATTGTTGTCACTGTCCCAGAATGCGTATCCTCCTCCATGTGGGTTAGCTTCTTCACATTCTTGAAGTATTTTTTCACTGCATAGAGATTTGTAGTATCCAATTACACACATATTTCTTTCCTTTCTTCTATTGCTAGAGTTATTGTGTCTTCTTTGATTTCAGGGTTTTCTGAGTTTTCATTAAAGAAGATGTTTCGGTGTTGGGAGTCAGGATTTTTGTGTAGGTGTAGTAGTTCGTTGTTTAGGAATTCATTGCATACTTTTAATATAAACTTTACCCATTCATAGCAGTTGTTTTCTGTCATCATGGGTGCAATTCTGAATTCTATGGTTTTGTGTAGTTCATAGCAGTAATTTATAGCGGTATACCGTTCTCCGCTTTTGAATCTTTCATAGAATTGTGCTAATGGGTTGTATCTTTGTTCACACCATTGAGAGTGGTTGTTAAGTCTGTCTTTGAATGATTCCTTATCATATGAGTGAGTTATGTTATTGTTTATATAGTTTATTGTTTCTTTAAGGAATAAATCAAAGAATTTTTTGGAGCATAGGCATGTATAAGCCCAGTTAGGAAATGACACATGCACGTGGTACCCGCATGATCTGTCATAGCGATTTGGGAAGTTAGCATGTAGCCATTTTTTGAAATAGGATAGGTTGCATAGTGGTTTGGAGGGTATTTCTCCTACATAATTTGCACAGACATAGACGCTTCCATCTGATATTATATTGTTTGGTTTGTTATCCCAACCTCCTTCCAGTTCCACTCCAAATTTGTACCAGTGTCTAGTTATTCGTTGCGACACTTGAGATCACCTCTGCTATTTGTTCTTCTGAATATAATTTGATACTGGCTTTTACGATAGCCAGGTAGTCTTTGAAGATGTGTTTCATTCCTTGGGCCAGTATATCTGGTAGTGTTTTGATAAGGTCGAAGGGAGCTGGTTCATCTGATGTTATTGTGAGTCCTTGTTTACTGAAGATTTCTGTGCTTCTTAGGAATGATAGGTTGAAGCAGGTTGCGTTTAATATGAGGTTTTCACCCCATTTGTCAACGCGATAGTATATTCCATTGAAACAGTACTGCGATGGTATTGTTGCATATTTTACTTTCAATGGGGTTTCTTCGTGCCCCCATTTTTTGGATTCTATGGTGTCTGTTCCTTCTCCACAGCACCACTTATGGAAGCGTTCATCACAGGATATTTTTAATATTAGTCCTTTTTCTGATCGTTCCACGTCACAAGAAAACAGCAGTTTTTTCAGGTTCATTTCTTTTTTGTCCTCCTTGGTTATTATTATGTTATTTAAGCTTGTTTTCAGGTTCCAACCATGTAGATTGAGGTGAAATTCTTCTATTGTTCTATTTATCATCTCCTATCCTTCTGTATTCTTCTGTGCGTTGATTAAGGTAATTTCTCATGTTTTTCAGGCAGTTTTTGTGCCATTCTATACTCATTGTAGAGCTCATCTTACCAAGTTCCTCCTTCATCTTCAAGTAGTTTGTCCAGTAGATTACCCAGGTGTGCTGCTTGGATGTAGTGCTCTGGCATGGTGTAGTTTATTCTTAGGCATTCGAGGGTTTTGGTTATTGCAGTTATGTGAATTATTCTGCAGAGGGAGTTTATACTTATTTTGTTTACTTTCCATTGGTGGTTGTCTCTTATTATTTGAACGTGCATGGTTTCAATAGGTGAGTGTAGTTCTGGGTAGTGGTTTTCTTCTTCTGGTTTCCAGGTTTGAATTTCTATGGGGGAGGATGCGTCGGTAAGGTCTATTTTCCAGGCAATGTGGCCTAATTTAGAGTGGTCGTGTAGACATAAACCTGTGTACTTGTTTAATGGTGTGGTTTTTGGTGTATAGTAGTAATTTTCTTTGCAATCAAATGCTATTACTGGGAATCTGTTCCAGTGAGCACAGTTGTTTCTGTCAGTAGCCATCTTGTTTATTTGGTCTCTTAAAGTTATAAGGTTAATCCCGTTGTCATTTGTGTTTAGTGAGATGAGTTGGTCTAGTTCTGCTTTGGTTATCGTAGTCCACCCACCTAATCTTTGACGCCATTGGTATTCTATGTCCCATGCTGCTAGTATGCGTTGTCTTAGTTCATTATTGTTCATGTTTTATTACTCCTTTTGGCTTCAATTTATTGGGTACCTAGGGATTTGTATACAAATTTGGCTACAAACGCTCTGGGGGTACCTACTATATATAGTGGTTGAACTCAATTTTGTATACAAAATCCCCTCTTTATTTTCTTATTACTTTATTTCAAATTGTAATTTTTTCATAATTTTTTCAGATTTGCCTCTTCTAACCCTAGGGTGGTTGGGGGTTTAAACGGCTTGTTTTTGGGGTGGAAGGGGGAAACCGTCTGTTATCTGTGTTTCCCCCATCCTTTTAGTGAAAAAAACAGAGGAGTAAGTCTTTCGACTCACCCCTCTGTGATTTAACCTAGGTGATCTTGACGAAGGGACTGGGGGCATTGGGTCTCAGGGCATCCCACTCCACCTCAATGTCAGTACCTATCATAGGTGTTTTACTGTCATCAGTGAGGCATTTGAATACCCCACCACTGGTAGCCAGAATCAACACATTGATAGGTTGCCCTTTTTTTGATGTGAATGTGTTTATATCCATGACTTTTCCTTCGGTTTTCATATATATCACCCCCTTTCTGCTCTTCTGGTTTTTTTGAGCCAGATCATCACAACATGCGATTAGGATTGGGGTGGCCTCTGATCCAGGGCTCCTGGACAGTTATGATTTCTAGTTACTCCAGGAGCCCTGGATCAGCTAAGGCCACGCCAACATGCAAGTCTCGCCCAAAGGGCGACCTGCGCCAGCAGGTTGACTTGCATGTGCCGGAGGCATCATCATCGTATGTTATGATGAATCTGGTCGAAAAAACTAGACGAGCAGAAAATGTAGTGATGAAAATTGAAGGATTAGATGCTTGGTGTTTGTATACAAATTGGGTTTCTTATTACTCTTTGTGAGTTTGATGCTCTATGTCAGGTGGGGTATTCAAATGCCCCTGGCATTGCTGTAATATGTGTTTATGAGTATTGAGGTGGAGTGGGATGGTGTATTCCAGGGATAGGATTAAGAGGGGTGAGTCGAAAGACTTACTCACCAGATTTTCACGGTTCTCCCTCGTCCCTGTCTGCCCTGTCCCCTGGGGTTATCAATGGAGCCTGGGTTTACCCAGGCATCCTCAAGGGAGGTTTGGGGGGGCATACAGCGTACTAGCGCGGCCCCCCTTTATCTGGGGGTGCGAGGTACGAGCACCAATCCTTCTTGTACGGGGGTTAGGGGGTGTGGGCACCCCCTTAAGTATAAAGGAAGGAAAAGTTTACTTTTCCATCCATTCCTGAATATAGGGGTAATAGGGAGATTTAACCCCCCTATTACCCACAGAGTCAGAATTTCAATGGGCATCCTATTGGTCTCTTAACTCTGTCAACTCCTTTCTGCCAGTTGAGAGCTTCACATTCCCTTTCCTGGCAGCTGGGAGATAGGTAGTTATAAGTCCACTCACTTGAGTAAGGGCCTCTCATAGGAGCAGACACCGCCCAAGCTCCACAAGGAAGTACTATCTTTTGCACTCCTCTATGATCCTCACTTATATCACGGTTTATGGCGTCTCCTCCTGCTGTCTCCAGTTCTCCCTCGTTTATAGCCCGACGCAGTTTCACTGCTGTCACCTCAATACCCAGCATAATCTCCTGGATCTTACCCAGATCCAATGTGACTTGACCCATCTCCTGGTTCAGCTTCTTTTGCATATCCATAATATGCACCTTCCTTTCTTAGCCGCGTTACTTACACGGCTTTAAGGTTGGAAAGCCACCGCCAGTCAAGGGGCGCTACTGCGGCGAAGCGAACCCCTTGACCAGGTGGTATAATGAGAAGAGCCGTGTAAGTTGTTTGTTATTGAGGGAAGAAGAGCTTAGAAATCCTGGGGAGGGTCTGGGAACTTGTTCCCAGCGGGGGGTGTTAGGGGGGCAGGTGCCCCCCTTTGTTTCAATGGGGCCGACAGGCAATCCATCTGTACCAGCACTGCAGGTGTCGGCCTTGGTGCACCCAGGTGACACTTGGGTACCAGGGGGTCAGGGGGGGCAGAGCCCCCCTTATCTGGAGCGCGAGGTACGAGCGCGATCAGCTATGTGGACTGGGTTGTGGATGTGGCCTGGGGCGCAGGGGCTATGGGGGCGCAGCCCCCGTGCGGGTTACTACCCGCTTATACGAGCCAAGGATGTTTCTCCCCCGGAGTGAACTTCCCTCAATTTGCCAAAGTTTATGGCACTATTTGCCCAACTGTACTCCCTGGGGCGCTAGAACCTTTGGTTATCTGTTTGCAACAAATTTGTATTCAAATATTCTACAAAAATCTCACAATACTCTGTAAGAAAAAAACCAAGGTTCCAACCCAGAAGTTTTCCACAAAACTTGACTTCCCCTGACAATACTGGTATACTAGGGACTATGGAATGCTCAATATGTGGTACTAATCTCCCAGAGGTATGCGAACACTGTCTTAATATTACTGATACCACTGGTGGGTTTGAGGGTAAGAACATCAAGTACTACCAGCAGTTTCTTCTTTCCAGGGAACCCATGAAGCTCGTGGAGGAGTTGGCCCGACTCAGGACTTATATTCTTATGTACCAGGAACAAGTGAACCAGGCATTGAAAATTGCCGAGATAGATGGAAGCCCTAAGCTTATGAACAGTGCATTATGGCGTCTCAGGGAAGTAAGTGAGATGGTGGACATCATCAGTAAAGTGGCAAAACGCTCCAAGGAAATAGAAGAGGGTATTACCGTTAAGGTGGATATAGATGTTCAGGTACTGAGCAGGTTCATATTTGATGTAGTGTTTGCTCATGTGAAAGATGATGAAACTCGAAGGGCTATTATGGAAAGCTCACGTTCTTTCCAGGCATCCCAGGTGAATCAAGTCGGGTTAAATATCCTTAAAGCGGGGATATAGAAAGAGTATGCTGAAATACTTCTACGATGAAGTGTACAAGGCAAACATATACTTCTTTTCTGGAAAAGAAAAAGACTTTAAGGATTGGTTAAAAAAACGATTCAATTATGACTATGAACTCCAATATAGGGAAGGTTTTTTCTTTTCATTATCAAACGCAAATTCAGCAGTATATATTATCTACCTGGCAGATAAAAGAAACATGAATTATCTCAGACATGAAGTTCTTCATCTGGTCTTTAGACTCTTCCACGAAAGGAACATAGAGTGCAATATTCACACCGATGAGGCATTTGCTTACTACACAGATTATGTTATTGAACAGTATCATAAACTGATGCGAATTAAGTATTCCACTATCTAGGCCCCTCTTAGAACAATCTTCCGCTTACCCCTTGACCCAGGCATACTACATATAGTATAATGAGGGACATGAGGGAGCTTACTATTTGTGAGAACTGAAGTCAAGATTAGTAACGGAAGATATCCCGCACCTGAAGACCTTGTGTTCTCCGCTATGGCTGACATCATAGGTAACCAGTTGGCCATGAGCGGAAATAAACGAGACGCCTTTGTACCCCTCCCTAAACAAGCTGAAGTATCAGAAAAGCTGTATACTCCAGTTAAAAACTCTCCCTCTATCGTCTTGTTTCGTGGGGCGTTGGGTACAGGGAAGACTACTTTAGGGGCTAGACTGGCTGCCCAGGCCGTTATGCAGCACCCTGGGATTGCAGGTCTTATGTATAGGGCCACTTACAAAGAATTGGACAGTACCCTTAAAGCGCGGTTCACTGAAATCCTGGACTCCCAGGATATTCCTTACAAAGAAAACAAGAAATTTGACTGGATGAAGTTCCCCAACGGTTCCATGATCTACTTCAGATCATCTGATAATAAAGGAGATCTTGGTTCTCTTGAGTTGTCCTTTGCTATAGGTGATGAAGTCAACGAAATTAAAGAAGACTTCGCTGAGTTGCTGGTAGGTAGACTTGGCAGACAGGGGAAGAAATTCCCCTGGTGGAATCTGTATCTTACCAACCCCCCGAATCGTGGTCACTGGTTGTATGGTAAATTTGAGGGTGTCTCCAATCCTGGATACTCACAAGTAGTATCAACCATAGATGATAACCCCTATACCACTGACGAGTATAAAGCCTTCATTAAAAGTGAGTACGCCAGTATACCTTCACTATATAGAAGATTCGTTCTAGGTGAATGGGGGGCAGACGTGGCCGGGGAACCTGTGTATAAAGGCGTTTTCTCCCGAACAACACATATCAATACTTCTCCTATTGCTGCCAACCCTGCATTGCCTGTCATACGCTCTTGGGACTTTGGATTCCATCGCCCCGCCTGCCTGTTCGCCCAACGACAGAACCCTATGCGCCTGTTCGTGCTCAAAGAGTTCATGCCTGAGAAACTTACAATCGAACAGTTCATTAACGCTGTGGAAGCCAAAAGTGTGGAGTGGTTCCCAGATAATGACTTCGTGGACTGTTGTGACTCCCAGGGATCCCATAAGTCTGACCTGGCTCTAAAAACCAGGGTAGATACCATGAAGGAACACGGTATTCATCCCAAATACCGACGTGCTACCTATGAATATCGTATCAATGTAGTCTCTAAACTGATGTCAACCCTGGTATCAGGGCAGCCCTCCTTTATAGTGTCTCCTGAATGCGAGACTCTGATTGAGGGTTTGGAGACAGGTTATGTGTGGGCTAGAACAGCTAAACATGCCAAGGACACCAAAAAGCCCATAGATGACGGTTACTACGAGCACCTGCAAGATGCCCTACAGTTTCTGGCTATAAATTACCTAGTAGCTCCCATTGCCTTAACTGTGGATAGAGACTTCTCTGACTTGCCTGAAACTTCAGGCCCAACTTATAATTTTGGGGGTAGTCAATAATGGATAAGACACAGTATATTTCTCCTGAACTACTGGCAATGATACAAGGGAAAGGCGGCCTCCCTGGAGTACCTGGTCTTGTGGCGGGGGGACAACCCCAAACTGGTGTTCCCCTGGTAGGCGGGCTACCACCTGGGGCAGCTGGGTTTCCTCCCGAACTCTTAAATGAGGGAAGCACTATTACTCCAGAGATGGGTACACCAGAAGGTTTACCAGGAGGTATGCCCCCAGGTATTCCTCCACAGATAGGGGAGTTCCTTGAAAAGGGGGGCGGTGTTACTTTGGAAGATGCTCTCGCTGGATCTCTTGAATCCCTGAGAGCAGGTGAAGAGGCCAAACCTGAACCCAAAGAAGATGAAATGACCAAGGAAGAATGTGTGGACTTCGTTTGTAAAAGACGTGACTGGGCAGATAGACGTAGGAAACCTCATGAATTAGTGTGGGATAGGAACTGGGACAGATACAATTCCATCTATGACTTTTCAGAGAAAAAGGGTTGGCAGTCTAAAATAGTTCCACCCAGGATATTCTTTATGGTGGAGAAATGTACTGCTGTGTTTACCAAGGGTCTTACGAGAATAAAAGAATGGTTCAGTGTAAAAGTTGCACCATCCAGTCAGTCAATGGCAAATATCATCCGTCGTCACATGAAGTTCTGGCTGGATAAGATTGGATTTGTGGATTTGTTTGGAGATGCTGTCAAATCTGGTTTTCTTAGTCAGATGGTCATAATGAGAATAGGGTGGGATTACCAGAAAGTCAGAAAGGTTCGAAATGGTAGAATTGTTGAGGAAGAGTTCGATGTCCCAGAAGTTGAGGTTGTTAACCCCAGCTACTTCTGGATAGGGAAGGGTTGGGTTATTGAACGTACCAAACATGAGCTGGCTGAGTTCAAGGCTATGGTGAAGGACGGCACCTATGATAAAGTAGACGAGTTAATGGATACCTTCGCCATGTCATATACTGACTCAACTGGGGATTCTAAGGATGCAACCAAGGCGATGGAAACTAACGAGAGTGAACCGGATACCCCAGGTATTGTTCTAGACCACTACTGGGGTGACATCAGTGATAAGATGGGGAATCTCATCTACAAGAACATCTACGTCTGTATTGCCAATGAAACTTATCTCGTCAAAGGTCCTATAGAAAATCCCTTCTTGCATGGTGAGAATCCTTATGTGTACACAGGTGTGGTGAAAGTTCCCTTCAGTACTTACCATAAATCACTGGTAGGTATGGCTATTGGAACAACTGACGCCATGACGGAACTCCTGAACATGATTATTGACGCTTTCACATTAAGTATTCTGCAGGGTTGGGAAATCAATCTCGATCTTCTGTATGACCCTTCTCAGTTAACCACTGGCCTCACTCCTGGAAAACTCTGGAAAAAGAGAGGTGAAGGAAGGCTCTTGGAACAAGCTATGTCTGTGGCTGTACCCCAGCAAGTCTGGACGTTATATCAGGGTCTTGACCGTGAGACTCAGTTCTCTGGTTTGTCTGAAATGATGACAGGTACTCCCAGACTCAGGGGGAGGACTTCTGCCTATGAGTCTATGGTGCGCCAGGGAGAATCAGGTGCCTTGTTTGATTACTTCATTAGTCAACTCGAAGTTTCATTCATGGAGAAGTTCTTACAGAAATATTACCTGACCATTCTCCAGTATCAACGTGATTATCTCAATCCTTTCTTTATAGAAAGTGTACCTGATGCACAGAAACTGGCTTATATGAACCCAATGAAACGGTATGAGTTATTGGGTTCAGATACCAGTTTCTCTGTGAGAAGTCTTTCCAGTATCATTGACAAATCTCAGGATATAGAAAAATTGGGCATGTTCACAAAGATCATAGGGCAAAACCCAGCGTGGTCTTCTCAGTTGAAACCTGAAAAGTTTCTTACAAAGATTATGGAAGCCTTTAATTGGGATGCTGAGGAGCTTTTGTTTATGCCTGGGGAAGTACCCCCTACACCCCCAGGTGCACCAGCACCGGGGGCTCCTCCGTCTCCCGGTGCTCCTGCAACCCCACCCGCTCCCAATGCAGGTTTCAGTGCAACCAGTAGACAGGGTGGAAATCCACCTACTCAGGGTCAACCGCCCCAGGGTCAACCACCCCAGGGCATGGCACAACTTCAAGCAATGCTTCAGCAAATACCAAAATCAGCAGGTTAGCCTACCTGTTGACATTTGAACGGTCATACCGTATAATACTACATATAGTGGTACTACATATAGTAGGGGGTACACAAAATGGGAGATAAGAGAAAATCAGTGAATCCTCTCCAGGAGCATATTGAAGAGTTTTACAATATTGGGAATCCCAAGGAATGTGACACGGCAAATGACCTTCGATTTGATGCAGTACTCCCACCCAAAGAAAAATTTAACATTGAGATAACCCAACTTCCAACTTTGGATAGTTCGGGACTTGCCTCAAGGGATGCAGTGCACCCCTGGAAACCTATTGGGGGAGGAGGTAAATAATCATGGCTGCAAAGAAGAAATCCAGCGGACGGAAACAGAACAACATCATGGCTGTTGCTGGAAAGATGACCAAGGGTAAAGGCTGCTCCAAGAAAGGGTGTAAGTAATGGAGTTTCTTCTGGGAGAGAGGACGGAACAAGCACTTCAATCAGGTCGCTTGGCAGAGAATTTCAAAGAATTTTTTGATACAGTTCTCATGCCCGATGTAGAGGATAGGCTTATCAATAAGCTGAAACATGCGACTTCCCCTCTCTCCCATGAAGAAATGATACTCATCCAGGGGACATTCAAAGCATTAGGAATGCTGGAATCCGGTATCACGGGCATTATTGCCAATAAAATAGAGACTAAGAAGGAGGTACTAAACAATGCCAGAGGATTATAATGGGGGCACTTTCGGAAACGAAACCCCTAATGGGGGAGATCCCGGCAGTGAAGGTGAATGGGGAGGCTATACTTCCAAGGAAGAAATGCTTCGGGCACTCAAGGAAAGTCAAAACAAACTGTCTGAACAGGGTACGGAAATAGGTAATCTGAGGAAACTCAGCCAGTATCAGCAGGAACTTTTGACCAGAATCCCGATTCAACCGCAGCCCCAGCAGCCTTCGTTCCAATCGGTTCCTGATTCAACACCCCAAGAATTCGGTCGTTCAGTAGATCCACTTACTGAACCTGAGAAGTGGAGCCAGAATCTGGAACAGCGCATAACACAGAAAGTTCTGGGCCAGGTACAGGTTGCAAATCAGCAACTGCAGAATAACACGGTTTCTACCGTGAACTTACTGCAGGAGTTTCGTGATAACTTTCCTGATCTCGTACCCTATTCTGACCTTGTGGGTTACATAGGGATGGCTGCGAATATGGAGTCAATGAGAATACAGGGAAGGCCCTTAACTCAGGTTGAGATTATGCAGGCAGGTATTAACGGTACACAGAACTTTTTGACCAAAGCGCGTCAAAGTCAAGGTTCTGGAAAACCTACTCCTACTCCACGAGCCGGATCAGCGGCAGGAAGGGATAATATTCCTGTTTCTGCTGCTGGGCCTGCTTTTCTTGACGAGGGTATGCGGCATGCAGCTCTCAATGACTTTTTGAAAGAAGTGCATGACGACCGACCGAGGGAGTAAGAATAGATTTCAGACCCATTGACATAAACTAACCTAAATTGTAAAAGGAGGACAAGTTTATGGCTCAACAGGTCTGGTATCGTGATATTGACGGTGGCTACTGGGGTAGTCCCAAACTGAGTGCTGATTTAAGGCATCAGGCACAGCCACAGATGAGATTTTTGCAGAAAGGTCTCGTCAGAACAGTAACTGATTTCTCAAAGCATGACAGCGACCAGATTCTTTTCGACAAGATAAGTAACCTGATCTCCGCTGGCCGTGTGATTTCTGAAACGGAAACGGTGCCCATCACCAAGACCAAGACGTACCGCAGTTCTCTGACTGTGTATGAAAGAGGTCTCGCCGTTTCATGGACTGGAAAGCTCGATCTGCTTTCTCAGTTCTCTCCGAATGAGATCGCTACCATTGCACTGAAGAACGACATGGCCAAATGCCGGGATAAAGCTGCAGGTGCCGCTTTCCAGACAACGGACATGATCTACGTTCCTACCGGAACCGTGGGTGCACCCACTTTTGACTTTGCGACTACTGGTACTCCTGGGGCTTCAGCAACCCGCTCTATCACCGCCTATGATGTGAAGGTCATTTCCAGGCTCATGCAGACATACAATATTCCTTTGTGGGATTCAGCCAACTATATCTGCATCAGTTCCATCAATGGTCTTCAGGATTTGGCTGATGATGATTCCTGGGTGGAAGCTGCTCAGTTCGGTGATCCTGCCCGCCTGTTCTCAGGGGAGATTGGCCGTTATTGGGGAGTTAGGTTCCTCACTGAGAACAACGTCCTGAACGGTGCCATTGGTACTGGTGGAGCCTGCGGAGAGATGATATTCATCGGTGCTGACGCTGTAATTCAGGCTGTCGCGGAACCCCCTCATCTTCGCCTTGACATCCCCTCCGACTTCGGTCGTGAGAACAAGATGGCATGGCTCAGTACGGAGGGTTTCTGCTCCACCTGGGATTACTCGACTGAAGGCGAGACCCATATCCTGAGAGTGTTCTCTCTGTAGAACTGGGATCAAAAACAAGGAGGAATAGTCACGATGAGTATAAGTTCAACATTACCCTACACCAGCGATGTATTCAAGACGCTGGTTCCCTTCATTGACCCAGTAGAGCTGGATCTGGCTGGGGCACCTGCTGCAGTCTTGACGTATACTTTTTCGTATGCCATAAATCTGAAGTTTATTGGCATTCGGATTACCACCACGTTCAATTCTACGGGTGACTCGGTTCTCTCAGTGAAGAACAGTTCAGGTACTGAGGTCGCCACTTTCAACATTCCTACCGGATCTGCAGCGGGCACGGTCATTATGTCAGCCACTCCTCTGGATGTGCTGTTTGATGACGGTATTGCAGTTTTGCATCTTAAGACTGCTGCTACGACTGCTGGAAAGGGGCATCCTTTCCTGATACTTACCGAGGGTTACGTTTCCTAAGGGAACTCAAATTTGTGGGGCCGGGAGGTCTTCTCAAAGAAGTTACCCCGGCCCCACAAATAAACATTTTGAACAGGAGGCTATTTATGTTTGACAAGAGAAAACCACATTCTCTCAGGGGTGGAAAGAACATCGGTATAACCATCGAACAGAATGGAAAATACTATGATGGTGGCGGGAATTTCCTGACCGACAAAGCAAGTCTTATTCCAGAGGGGTATGCCAAGTTCGGTACGAAGTCTTCCACGCTTATCGAGAACAACCCCCTGGCCAAGAGGGAAGCAAGTCTGGATGAGATTATCAAAGCAACTGAAAACGTCGAGAAGCAGGCTCCTGCTACGGGGGGCAAGAAAAAGAAGGGATAAAAATTGGTTTTTTCAGAAATTTATTCTGGAATTTGCGACGTAGCTCAGAGACCAGGGGATGCTATTTTAGCCAGTTCTACAAAAATACTGGCTATGGTAAATAAAAGAATTTCTGACCTGTGTAAGACGTATCCTTATTGGTTTCTCCGCGTTGATCCTACTACATTGTGTGCACCCTCGGTCGTGGGAGCACCTGTGATTAGATCATCTACTCACAGGGTAGGTTCCGCTGGAGATGTAGTTACTCTAAATTGCCAGTATCTAAATCCAGTTCTTCTTTCCAATACATTGCGTATAGGCTACACTGCTGTACCTATTGCGTCTATGACCTATGTGGCTGGGGGTGACTGGATACTGACGTTTGTTGTCCCTGTCGCTGAACCATATGGCCCTATCACTATAACCACGGCTATTGGTGTCAGTAATAAAAATTTCATGTTTTCTCCCCTTAGTACAATAGGGGAAGATCCTCGTGTGGGGTATTACCCCACAAACAAAGGCTGGATAGACAGGGGGTGGTTTCAACTCAACGGATACTACCCGGAAATTCCTATCCTGGTAAACGATATAGATTACGCTGCTGCTGCACCTGTATTTAGTGGATGGCCTGTTCAGAAAATAAACTGGATAAAGAGGTTTGATGAACAAGGAGGTTATATCAGCGACCTGAGAATTGTCACAGCAGGAGAATTCTTTGAGTGCTTGAACCTTTCTCAGGATTCTTTTGAGGAACCTCAAATGGCAGCTTTCGTTGAGAGGGATACAGGATGCTTCCTTAGATTTCACCCAGTTCCTAACATCAACTATAACTTTTACGCTGTAAGTCTGTTTAAGCGTAATGTGAACGTGTTAACTGCAACCTCCCCAGGAGACTCCAACTTTGTCACAGAGAATTTCCCTACTCTTGTTATCAATGGTGGACTAGCAGAGTTCTTCGCAACACTTGGAGAGGAGAGTTCTCAGAAAAAGTATGAGGACTTATGGGAAAAAGGGATTGCTCGAATAAGGAGGGACATATTCGACCAGGAGACACACGACAGCACGGATGCTTTATTTGTAGGGAGTAAATAAATGGATGCCACTGGAAAAAAGAGTTCTATTCTTACCCCTATAATTATTGAGTCTCCTGGTGGCGGACTTGATACGCGCTGTGCCATAACCAGACGAGGTGCTAATGATATTGTAGTTCGTTCTGGTTCCCCTTTAAGTATAGACATATCTAAGTCCCCTGATTCCCAGAATGTTATTTTTCAGGGTGGTCTCATACGGGTCAGGCCGTGTATCTGGGATAAGGGTGTTACCTTCATGACCACACTCCCAAGTGGTGTCCAAAAAATCGAGCGCATTACTGTAAATGGGACAACGCCGTTTAATGGTTATATTGCGGCTACAAAAACCAATCTATATTGCAAACCCCTAACCAGTGCCACGTGGACAAGTTTGGGGGCACTAACCAATTACACAAGTTTTGTGCAGCCTTTCCCCCAGCAGTTCAAAATTTTTCTGCAAAAAGTATTCTACTGTGAATGTGTCAATGCAGTAAAGTATTGGGATGGCAATATTGCAGGTTCTTTTGCTAATTTAGCCACTGCAGGGGCACCTCAAGCGGCTAATTTTATGGAAGTTTTCGCAAACAGGCTCTTCTTTGCTGGTATAAAGACTGGAGGAGTGGCTTATCCTAATTCCTACTGCTGGACAGACTACTTAACCTATAACAATTTCACTACAGGTAGCTCCGGTTATGATACGATTGCCGAGGACGAGGATGCTTTTATAACAGGTCTTCGCATGATGGATGATAAACTATACTTGTTCACCATGAATAAGATATGGGTCATCTCTGAAGTAGGCTACCCATACTACTTTACACGGAAAGTATTCTCTGAAATGGTAGGGTGTATAGCACCTGGTTCCATCCAGAAGACTCAGGCAGGTTTGGTATTCCTGGGATCGGATAGAAACGTGTGGTGTATACCCAGGGGTGGTGGTCTCCCTGTCATTATCAGTAAAGAGATATTCCCATTACTGACTAAGTATTTTGACCTTAATCTCAATACTGTGTCAAATATATGGAATGCCTTCGTTCCCATCAGATGGGCTACAGCTTATGTAGCTCCCCAGGATGGTCTGTACTATTTACTTGCACCTCAAGAATATTCTTCTGGTGTTTGGGGATATAATTCAGGTGTGGTATGGAATTACGAGGAAAATAATTGGTCTTCTATTGCTTATACTGTGCCCTTTGGGGCATTAACAGCTATATCATCGTTTTCATTCCCTGTTATGAATTCTGAGGGGTGGGAATCTGCCTTAGGTGGATTCGGTAATGGCAGGACGTGTATTTTTGGTACATTACGCGCCCACAGTGATAGTATTTCCTTACGAGCGGATAATTATTACGATATTACCCCTCCTGCAAAGTTTGTGGGTGCAAACATTGACTGGTACTACACCACTAAACCCTTCTTTTTTGGGGGGGACACATTTAAGATTGAGTCAGTGGAAATAAATAGTGGCTGTTTGGATAGGGCTACAGGGTACAGTCTGTATGCAGACGTACTGGTTTATAACGATGAGATGGATGTAGAGGCAGAAGGGGCCTCATCCAGCTCTCCCAACTATAGCTACCCTAATGTGGAAACAATTCCTATTAGTTTTAATGAGCCAAAGGCATGTTTCAGATCCACAGGGCGCATATTTCAGATAAAACTGCGTCCATATAGGCCGGGCACCACTATACTGGATACACGTTACTCCGATATTTCCAGAATCCTTGTAAAAGTGCTGCCAAGAGGTGAAAGATGGGCCAGATAAACTTTTCTTTTGCCCCTACAGCACCTATTTTACCTGAAGATCCCAAACAGTGGAATCCTTCTCTGCAACAGTGGATCAGTGGGATAACATCCGTTCTCCAAGAACTCCTCAATGGAGTGGGTAATCCAGCAGCAGTCATACTTTCTGTAGAGTCTAGTGTGTCTGGGTCTCCCCTTCGTTTGACAATACCCCTTAATGCTGCCAAGGATAAAAAGAATGCTTGGTATCAGGTAGATTTTTCCAAGCCATCCTGGCTTTTGACTCTTGACGTTTCAGGAAACTTTGTAAAACTTGAGCACTCTGTCTTAGGGGCTACTTATCCGATTACCTGGGTTACACTAGTAGCAGTAACACCTACTTCTTTGACTTTGTTTGGTCTTAAATACCCAGTAGTAGATGGCACACCCGGACAAAAACTCACTACTGATGGTGCAGGTAATCTTTCATGGACGTAAGGAGGGTGTAGGAATGCCAATGCCAACAGAGAGACAGCTTACTCAAAATATGCTCTATCATAGGATAAACTCAGATGCACAGAATGCAAATACAGCAGTTGTCCCAAAGGTTAATTTTGAGCCTTTGCACTCGTATTTAGAGATGGAGTTTGGCCCTGAGAATTATCAGTACTCCATTTTTCCCAGCGGTGATATAAGCGTGATATTGCCAAACGGAGAGAGGTTTAACACTATTACAAATGGGGATAACGTAACCATCTATTCTTCTGGTTCCCCTAATTCAGGGACAACGAGTTGGCTTCCTAAAATAGAACGACAGCTTGACTTATTCATACCTCATGTAAATAGAGTACATCAGGATACTTCTGAATCCCAAAACCAAGGTTTGCAGCGGAATGAGGGTATTGAAACGCACCAAGGGCCTGGTGGTTCTCAGGTAATTACCGGATGGGGGAGTAACCCCTTTCAGTATGCACCTTGGGCTCAGGGTCTTCTAAATCAACTTTTCGGTAGTACACAGCAGACTGATGCTTCTGGTAATATTTCAACCTCAGGTGGTATACTGAATAATGCTCTTCAGAATGTAGGACAGTTTGCTGCCCCTAATCAACCTTGGACTATGTTCAATCCTAATACTATGGCTCCCAATACTCGCAATCAGATTTATGGAAATACAAAGGGACAGGGGGCTGAGGAAAGTATCAATCCTATGGATCCTCGTTTTAGATACAGGGGGAATCCTTTTATGAATTCTCTCATCTTTGGAAGGTAGGTGTAGAACTTGTTTGGATATAATTCTACAAATCCATTCGGTGCAGGGGCTGCCAATGATATAAATGCACTAAATGCTGGGTTACTCCCTGCAACTACCCCTACTCTTGGAACTGCTCTTACAGGAATGGGTACCACAGCGTCTACTGCTCCTAAAAGTCAGGGTATAGGTGCTACA
>Ga0265297_10003366_pt1 | contig 29159 bp, 31 predicted proteins | sample Munlanlwell13791_FD_192502 | JGI IMG/M metagenome (GOLD analysis project Ga0265297, IMG submission 192502) | Leachate microbial communities from a municipal landfill in Southern Ontario, Canada - Leachate well 137-91 | ecosystem: Engineered > Solid waste > Landfill > Unclassified | place...
AAAAAAACAAACAAAAAAGCAAGTCCGCAAAACAAAAACAACAAAGCAAGCAAACAAAAACAACAAAGCAAGCAAACAAAAACAAAAAAACAAACAAAAACAACAAACAAAAATACAAAACAAGCCCCAAAAACAATATACGGCTCAAAATAAAAAACAAAATTTAGCTTGGGAAAAAACAACATTAACACTGCCAAAAAACCAAAGCAAATTTGCGGGAAATAAAGCCGCTAAAACAAAAATGCAAAAAATCAGGCGGCCCGAGCCGCCTTTGGCCCGAACCAGAATAAATTATTTTTTTGTTTTTTTACACCTGTACTCTTCTTATCTATTTTTTATGTGCTGCATCCTTTCCCTTTTCTTTTTTCCCTTTTTTCGGCAAAAGAAAATAGGCAATCAATCCGACAACAATTATCCCAAGCACTATCGCGCTTCCAATCACCAATCCTGCAATTCCCGCTCCAAAAAGCAATGTATTATTTGAAGCCGGGGCGGGGCTTTGCGTTTGAGGTTGAACCTGTGTTTCATTAGGCTCCTGCTCCACCGGCTTTATCACTTGGGGCAATGTTTCATATCTTGCGGAGACAATCGTGCTCGCAATCAAATCCTTATACTCAAAACTATAATTTCCCGCAGATGCCGCTTGTACCGATGCCATTCCGTTTTCATTAGTTGTAATCGTTAACTGCCCTGCCGGGGTTGTTGCTTTTATCTGCGCTCCCGCAACCGCCACGTCCCCTTTTCTTATAAAAACATTAATTTTGGACAGTTGATCTGCATACGTCGGCGCGCTAATAGCCTCTTTCTGTTCTACAAATATTTCCTGGCTCATATTCATTTCCAAATAATATGCGCCCGGTTCATTGTATGTAAATGGGGCAGAGATTTTTCTGTCATTTCCTTCTCCCATTTTGAGCCTGTATTGCACGCCTGGTGCCATCGCCGAAATTACATAATACCCTTCTTCCTGCACTTTTGCCTCTCTTGCTTTTGCATCATTGTTGTCAATAACATAAATCATTTGTCCAATCCATTTTTGCGGATTTGCATCCAATATTTTGCCGTATATTGAATATGTCGGCATATTCTGAATCATTACATAATTTATCTCGGTGCTTTTTTTCAGCGTGGTCTGATAAACATGAATCGGATAATATATTCCTCGTTTAAGCCTCACAAAATATGCTCCCGGGTCCAGGGTAAATTCGGCTCTTGCCATCTCCTTTACTCCTAATCTCTTGACGATTATCGCATCCTTTGATGCCACAACCTGATTCGCCTTTAGTATCTCCACTGTGGTGTTATCTAAGGCGTCACCATCCTTATCCTGAACAGTAATATTTAATTGCAAAGAATATGCAAATCCCACAATCAGAAGGATTGCCAGTGCAAATCTGAAGGCTTCTCTGATAAAATCACCAAATGGGCAACGAGTGGATAAAATAAAAGGGTTATCCTCAAATCGGATTCAATGCGTTCTGCCCCCGCCGCCCTCCTCGGCGAGCTTAATCGCAAGCACCGACCACAAATATGTGCTCTTTCTTTCTACAAAGCCGATGCAATTTATTTACCATCTTGTGCCGAACGTGAGCTTTAGATATCCCCAATTAATGTCCGATGGAAACATCATGTACTCATATCCGACGCTAAATGAAGTATTATTCTTGTAATAATCAAGCTGACCTCTTAGGGTTGTGGCATTGAAGTTGGTGTTTTTCATTTCCTGTTTATTTATCCCAACGGCAATGTCAAGGCCGGTGGCCATCAGAAGATATCTTGCTTCTGCGCCAAATGCTTCAAGACCTTCAATCTGCCTGTAATCAATAAGCAAATTAAACGGCTTGACTCCCGCCATCATGTTTATTCTGGCGTATTTCTCTCCTCCAGATATGGAAATCGCATATGCATCCTTGAACATCATCTGCAATGTTGCCAGACTGTGCTCATCCTCCGTGGCATATACTCCGGTAATTGTGAAATTTTTTGATGGGGTTGTATACTTTGCTCCGCCCTGCCAATAATTTTGTGTGCCATCGGTCGCAAAAATCGCCAAATTCCTGTTTGGATTAATAAACAACGAATATTCCTCTCCCTGTGTTCCCTTCTGATATGTCAGTTTGCAAATTCCCTGTGGTGTTTTCAGCCCAAGGCTTGCTTGCGCCGGGCGGGCCCACAACCCATCGGTTATCAGGTAATTCATAATCTGATTATCCGCCGCAAATAATGTGTTTGCCCAAGTTTTTGTCAATTCAACTTTTCTGTTGTAATCCTTTCCATCAAACACATCTTTGTTTTGTAGAATATTATCCTCCAAGTTTAGCAGGTTTTTTCTTATTGTCGGCAGGGTTATATTCTCAAATGAATCGCGAAGGCTTTGCTCGTTTATGTATGCGTTTGTAAACAGGCTGTACCCTTTTGCAACATCCACTTTTGCTTTCCATCCATAAATTTTTTGTTTTTCATCGCGATAATTTCTGTCATAATAAAATCCCGATACGGATGCCGGTGTGATGCCAAAAGCATATCCTTTCGCCCCAAATCCCACAAATGCCTCCACCGGCTCGCTGTTCTTATATGTATAAAACATTCCAACCCCGGCGTCATTTTCATGTCCGAGTGCATTTTTCCCATATGCGCTCATTCCAAAAGTGCCCATATCGTCGTTTTTAAGCTCCTTATCGCTCTTTCCGGCGCCAATAAATATCTGTGCTCTATACATCCCAACTCCCATCAAGACTGCATTTGCGATGTTCCATTCTTCATTCATGTTTGCCTGCCTTGTGCTCTCTTCTCCAAACAGATATTCTCTTGCAGAATTGTATTGTCGCGGATATTCATTCTGGTTCATACCTATTGTTTTCGCATATTGTTTTAGGCTATATACGCTTGCGTATAACACTTTTGCATCGCCCATCTTTTCAGGGTTCCCAAATATCTTTCCAAGGCTTGTTACCCCCTCTCCCTCAAGCGAGGATGCGCTAAGCCCTGCATAGTTTCCCCTGAACTGAATCCCGGCATAATATCCGTTTAATGAATAGCTTTTCTCCTGGTCTTTCTCCACTTCCAAATATCTTTCCCAAGCCGCGCCCGTTTCTTCAACAAATCCTTTTGGCGCAAAACTCCCTTCTACGAATGTGTGCTCCAAAAGCCCGTTCGCATTGACTTCTATATTCCTGTTTTTCAAATACTCATTCAAAGATTCGTAATCTCGTTGGTTGAATACTACTTTGAGCCAACCATCATCTGCCCTGATATAAATATTCAAATCATTTCTGTTTGGTGTGCCCCTGCTTCCTTCCTCTATGTTCTTGTATATGGACTCATCTCCATACACCCTAATTATGGCGTCATTCATTGCCACATTGTAGCTTTTACCATCTGCATCCTGTATTGTTGTGCTTCCTTTCCCAAAGTTCTGCAATTTTTGCAATTGTGAATCATATAGCTTAATGCCACTGTTTTCAAATTTATTTTGAATTTCTCTAATCGTGTTTGCGTCTTGCACTATCGGATTGGAATATTGGTCATAAATGTCAATGAGCCCATCCGTCATGCTAAGATTATACACATTTCCCTGCATATCGACAATAACTTCGTTTTTGGTTGCCATTGCGCTTATTTTTGAAATTTCCGCATCAGAAAACACGAGTCTTTGTGCCTTAAGCGCATTCACCAAATCCTCAACATTGCCTGCTTTCGCAACATCGTGTGCGTCCAAGCTTTCATCCTTATTGTATCTGTGCGTTCCTCCTATCAAAACTTGAGCTCCGAATATTCTGGAATCAATGTTTCCATACAAATTTTCATCCACCTGTTCCAGCGTCACCGGAATATCCGCAACTCCGGCTTTCTTGTAGTCCTCCCTTCTTATGCTATACCAGTCTGCGAATGCATTCCAAACGCTTAGGGTTTGTGTTTGCAAAGAGGTCGCGTCAAGCCTCGCCGCCTTCTGCCATTGTTTTGCACTTATTTCCCCTTCGTCATTAAGAGTTTTTTCATAATCCGTTGAATATCCCGCCATCAGCCCTTCGCCGTATTTTGAGCCGCGAAATCTTACTCCCGTATCAAACTTTTCTCCAAACGGATTTGTAGCGGCTTGTGCTCCCGCGCGCATTGATGTGAAATTCAAATTCTTTGGAGTGTACTCATAAAGTATGTCCGAATTTATTTTTTCAATTTCAGACAAATATTTTCCATAATCCATTCTCAAATAAAGCGGAGGAAGTTTCCAATCCGTTTGGTTGAAATAGCCCTGCGGCATTGTTGTAAAAAATCTGTAATGCTCGTTTATGTTGCGCTCGCTCGTGGCGTGCAAGCCCGTCTGGGTGTTGACATTTCCAAACTTCCTGAAAATATTCTCCTCAATCAAGTAGTTGGGGGTAAGGCAAAATCTTGCAAGAATATCGTTTGCCCCGTAAGTATTGTCATATACTCCATACTCATTCATCATCTGCACTCTTGGTTCAAGAATTTCAATCTGGTCATTTCTTGTTTCAACGGTTTCCGATTTCAAGTGGGACAAAAGATTGCCTTTTGATTTTACATTCGCCCATCTGTCTGCCTGTTCTGCCAAGGCATCAAAACGGTCTGCCGCGCTTATGCTTGAATATGTTCTAAGCAATCCCGGTGCTATCGCATCAAAATTGGAAACTGCCGCACCCGGGGTTAAGGCGGTTTGCTTAAGATAGCTCAATATCCCTGTCTGGGAGGCGATTATATTTGCAATGCCCGGAGGCATGGTGCTCATGGTATTTACAAATCTGCTTAATTCGTAATCCGTTATTCTCTGAAAATCCTTGTCTATCCCGTTTGCTTTAATGAGTGCAACCGTTGAAAACGCATCAAATGCCGGTCTGTTGCCTGTGTATGTGGTGCCCGAGCCAAAGAGCGTATTCCATAGCGGTAAATCAATGTCAAGCGGATGCGTGCTTGTCATTATGGTCTCGGAGCTTTTTTGGTTTATTGAGGCAAATACTCTCCATTCGGATTGCAATGTCTCAATATTGTTGGCAATATACTCCGCAAAGTGATTGATGTTAGCGTATGCATTGCCCGCAGTACGTTCAATACCTATGTCTTTCATTGTCTTCTCAAGCGCTTTCGCATCCATTCCGTATAGTGAAATTGATGCCGCCTCAAGCGGTCCAAGTGCATAGTTTTGCCCTTGCCTCTCCATTTGCTGTATTTCATTTGCAAGCTCCGCGTACTTTCTGCTAAATTCGCTTTGCGAGAATTGCACTCTGTACTGTTTTGTCTTTTCGTTGTAAGTAGCGTTTGAATTTATTGCATCTTTTAGCAGGCTGTTTTGTTGTTGAAGCAACACCACCGCGCGCATATAATTTTGGAACCAGACATCCGTTTGTCCAGAAATGTAGCCTACCTCTCCGTTGCTTTTGTTGAAAGCATCATAAAACAAGTAGCCGTCTTTTCCCTTGTTTTTTATTGCCCGCTCATAAAATTCCTTTTTCACTATTTCCAAAATTGCGGATATATCTTTGCTTGCTCCGTACCGATTTCCGATTTCCTGACCTATTTTTGTATCTATACTTTGTATTGTTTGCAAAACTTTGTTTATGGAATTTAAATCATCCGGATTCACATGCGAGAGGGTTCTAAGCGCGTCATCCAACTCTGCCTCTTTTCCATCAAGAAAATTCTTCAGGCTCGGGCTCAGCTCCATTGTTTGTTGTGGCCGCGTACTCGGCTTTGTCGTTTGTCGCAATTTTATCTTATTTTCTTTAATTTCTTCTTCCACAAATTTATCAGTGGAAATTCTTGAAGCCAAGCCCATTTCCTGCAATTTTTCATTTAATTTGTTCGCCAATTCCCGTTTGTAAGAATATTCTTGCTCGCTTTCGCTTGCACCCAAGCTCGCATTTTTTCCATTATAAATTGCATCCGCTATCTTCTCAATGCCTTTTTGCGAAATTCTTTTTCCGTCATAACCCTCTATCTGGTCGCTAAATTCATTGCAAATCCCAATGAAATAATTTTTGTCATATGTAACATTTGTGCCGCCAAATTCGTTTTGGATTTCATCTGTGCCGCCATGTTTGCCCCGGTTTTTCAGTGCGTATTCTATGTTTGTTGTATTATCTTTCGGAGGCGGAAACGTAATCTTCCATTTCGTTTGCATATCTTTGATAATAACATCGCTTTCGTTCCAGCCCATGCTTGCAAGCCATGTGCGAATAGCATTCACTTTATCAAAGCTGTATTCACTTTTAACAACAATTTCTCCCGATTCAATACTTCCGCCAAATTTTATTTTATTGTCTGATAAAAAGGATTTCATCTGGGCAACAAATTCATTCACTATTTCCTGCCTGCTTTTTCTATTATCTGCCAAATCTGCATATCTTTGCGGTGGCTCTGCAAACATATTATCATCCCTCAACAATTCCGACTCCTCTAACGGCTTTGCATTTTTAAAGCCTGCACCCATATTTTTTCCATGCATACCTGGCTCAAAATTAGCGGCCGCGTTCAAGGCGTCGGATTCCGCGCCCATGTAAGGCAAATCGCGCTTTCTCTCAAAATAAACGGATGGGCAAGAAACGAGCCTGATGATAGTGTATTAGTACTTGTCTGTGCCTCCCCCGCCGCCGCCAGCGCCTTTGTCCGCCGAATTTCCGGCATCCATCATCTCATCGGTCCGGACGTTAAAAAAGTTGAAATTATAAAGAGCGAAAAAACTTTGGGCAATTGCGAGCATGCAAGTTTTCTTATCTTGGGTTGATTTGAATTTATTTTCAATTAGGCGAATTATTTTTGCCATTAATGCACCTGCGCGGACTAAATATCTCAAAAGTTGTAATGAATTAAGCTGTAGAAAATAAATAAATCATTGTATCTTCCTTCAAATTTTGTCCGCGTCCGTTTTATCTCAAGAAAGCGATTCCCAATACCGCACCGACAATTGCGCAAATCGCATTAGTAGTTGCCTTGGTGCCAATGCCTTTTTCCTCAAGCACGCCGACAATCGAATCTGCAAAACTTCCGACAAATCCGATAAGTCCTATGTAAATCATCTGCCATGCGCTTATCTGCGCAGGCATAAGCAAATGCGCCGAAATTCCAATAAGCAGTGCGCCCGTAAAACTCACGAGTGTGCCAAGCGGGGAAATACACCCGCTCTCTCCTCTTTTCGCTTCCTTTAATGTAAGCAAACTTCGCGGTGCAGGTCCAAGCACTCCTAACTCTGATGCAAATTTATCTGCAGTAATTGCGGCAACTGAGCCCAAATACCCTCCGACACCAACCCATGGCCATGCAACCGCAACAATTGCGGGTACAAGCCCGTTCGCCAAAACATTTTCCCAGCTTCGCTCGTGCTCGTAAATTCCAAGCTCGCGCTTTTGCGCATATCCGTATTTTGTTGCGACAACCGAGGCAATCAAAAATATCAAAAATATTGCAAAAAATTCCAAACTGCCAAAAATGAGCACGATAAGTCCAAACACAAGTGCAAGAATTAAGCCTAATTTGTCAAGCATTGTCGGATTTACTGCCATATAATACTAAAAGAAAGATATTCTTGATAAAGATATGCCTCTCTTCTCCTCAAGAAAAAATGCCCTGCATTTATATTCTACTTCTTCTCTTCAAGCGGGGAAGCATATTGCTCCATCAATTTGGCAGTTTTATTTAGTGCAAGCTGAACTTCTTTTTCGGATTTGCATCCGGTGCAAATAATTTTGCCGTTTTTGAAAAGCAAGAGCGAGCTTTTCACCGGGTCGGTCATCTTGAAGATGGCTCCAGGGAATTGCTCGGGCTCATACTCAACATCGTGAACTGATGAAGCGATTCCGTACAAATCAAGCATCACTGCAAAATTTGCGGACGCCACGATATTTTCAACCACGAATTTTGGCTTGCCTCTCTTTCTGATATTTTTCGCATACTTGAAAAGCATCTTCTGCGTCTTTGATACTGCCTGTTGAACTTCTTTTTCGGATTTGCATCCGGTGCAAATAATTTTGCCGTTTTTGAAAAGCAAGAGTGAGCTTTTTGGCTCCTTCATCTTGAAGATGGCCCCTGGGAATTGCTCGGGCTCGTACTCAACATCATATACTTTGAACGCTATTGAATACAAATCCAAGTCAAGCTGTAGGTCGGCTGATGCAACCATGTTCTCAATACGAAATTTCGGTCTACCTATAGAGGTTTTCCGGCCAGTTTTTGCCAATAGACCACCATTTAGATTTAAACTTTACTATTATATTAAAAGCAAATATTTATAAATATCCTTCAGCCCATCGTTTGTAAGCATGCATTTGTTCTAGCTTGTGCCATCCTTAATTGAGATGGTAAAACGGTGAATTTTATGGTAAAACGATCTCTTGGAAAAATGTCAAAACGCTCGCGTGCCTTGGGGGCATCGGCAAAAAAGCTCACTCCTGCAAAAATTATCCGCAGTTATAAGGTGGGCGATTTAGTATTTATTCATCCGCACCCGCGCTTTTCCGGAATGCCGCACCCTCGATACAGGGGCAGAACGGGCAAAATAATTGCAAAACGCGGCGAGGCATACGAGGTGCAAATACAGGATGGAAATGCAACCAAAATGTTGATTGCAGGCTCCGTGCATCTCAAGCTTAGCAAATAATTTTATTCATAATCTAATAGTCAGGTGTTCTATATGTTGGGAAAAAGCCATGATAATGCCCGCGCGCTAACTCTTGCCGAGGTAAAAGATGTGCTTACGGCACGCTCTCACGAGCCCGAGTTTGGCTACGAACAACAGGTTTGCCTTGACTATGCCAACAAATTTTGCAAACTCTCATTGGAAGATGCAAAAAAGCTTGAGGTTGAGCTCAATGCGATTGAGGGTATGAACCCCGGCGCAGTGGCGAAAATAACCGACCTCTTGCCGATATACAAAACAACCTTGCAACTCATACTCGCAAAAGAGAAACTTATTTTGGACGAGTCAAAGATTGACTCCATTCTCTCGCTTGTGAAAAAGGCGAAAAAGAATGAAATCACCCCTCCTCCGGCTCCGGTAGAAGAGAAAGCGGGCGAGGGTGAAGAAGAGCAACCCGAATCCGAGGATTCGCAATAATACGGATTAAATAGTTTGTCTGTATTCTATTTTGGGGGTTATGGTTATGGCTCAGGAACGCGAGGAATATGGCCTGGTAGTGGATTTTCTGCCAAACGGACGGTCATCCGAGCGTGCGCAGGAGCCAATCGGTCAGCTTATCGGCGAGAAATTTTTCACACTTTTTGAAGTCAGCACAAAGCCGGGAGTGCAACTTTCTTTTGGTCAGCGCGTATATTTGGGAAAAGAGGAGCGCGCCGAGATAGAACGCATAAGAAAGCGCATTGATTACAATGACCTTACCTCAACCGCGCGCAACGAACTGCCAGAAGTGCTAAAAAAAATAATTTCCTCGCGCGAGGCGGATTTCATCGCATTCTTCAACAAAGCCGGGCCGCTCTCGGTTCGGCTTCACCAGCTTGAGCTTATCCATGGAATCGGCAAAAAACATTTGCAACAAATCCTTGAAGTGCGCGAGACCAAGCCGTTTGAGAACTTTGAAGACATGAAGGCACGCGTTCCGCTTCTTGCAAATCCCATTCAAATACTTGCCAGCAGGATAATGCACGAGCTTGAGGGAAACGAGCAGAACTACTTGTTTGTGCGCCCGCCGAAAAAAGAGGACGAGGGGCAGTATTCGCAATATCGGCCAAGAAGGTTCAGATAAATTTATTCTTATTTTTTCCAAAAAAATTAGAAACAAAGAAACTCCTAAAAACATCTTTCTTTCATTAAAAAACAAAAAAAAAACAAAATTGAGCCCGAGGCGGACCCAAAGCCCAAACATGGGGAAGCCGCAGGCTTTAGCCCGCGGAGCGTCACCTTTCTGCTTTTTATTCAACCCATATCAAATTCACATATGCAAAAAGGAAAGCCAATAGAAAAAAAGCTCAGCCAGAATTTTCTTAACAGCCCCGAAATTTTGCAGGAAGAGGCAGAGCTTTTATCCCCTCAAGGCGAGGATGTGCTTGAAATCGGGGCGGGCGACGGAAGGCTCTCATCCAAAATAATCGCACTCTCTCCAAAATCGCTCACACTAGTTGAAATAGACGAAAAATGGGCAACTCTCCTTCAAAAGAAATTCAGAAAATTTGAAAATGTGCGTATCCTGCAACAAGACTTTTTGGAGCTTGACAACAATTTCAAAACAAGCCTAATTTACGGAAATATCCCCTATCACATCACTTCCAAAATATTGCTCAAGCTCGCAAAAATGAAATTCACCTCCACTCTTTTGCTTATGCAAAAAGAAGTGGTGCAAAGAATCTGTTCCGATCCGGCAACCTCAAACTACGGGCGCATTTCGGTTTTTTGTCAGCTTCATTACACTCTTAATCCACTATTTGAAGTGCCCAGAAATTTGTTTGAGCCGCCGCCAAAAGTGGATTCACAATTTTTACAGCTCGTGCCAAAATCAACTTCAAAACTTCCAAAAAATTTGGAAGAAACAAGCTCGGCGCTGTTTTCTCATCGTCTTGCGTCTGTTCAAAATGCCATTCTGCATTCAAGAAAGCAATTCGGCTGGGATAAAGAACAGGCAAGGCAGGTTGCAAAAACAATCAAATTCGCAGATAAGAAGGTATTTATGCTCACTCCTGATGAAGTGGTTAGCATAGCCCGCGTGCTTGGAGAAAAAAAGGATTGGGCAAATAAAAAACAAAACAGATTGAGCAAATAAAAAACAAAAAGGATTGACTAGATGCGTTTCACCATAATTGACACAAAAAAAAGAGCTCCTTCCTTTAGCGCAAAATATAATCGCTACATCTTTTTGCTTCTCTCGTCCGCACAAATAATTTCCATAGCATTCGCATTTCTTCTTGTATGGACTTTTATGAATTTAACAAATCCGATTCTGCTTGCGACCGGAGCCCTAATCTATCTGGCGGCGGCATTTTATTTCTCTTACAAATCCCCTGTTTTTTCCCAGCTTGTAATACTTCTCTCAATTATCGGATTGGAATGTGTGTATTATTTCAGCCTTCCTGCAAATTCATTAGTGCCAATTCTAAATACCAAGCCGGACAATCTGATAATATTATTTTCTGCAATTGATTTGGCACTCTTATTCTTTTTCTTTTACCTAAGCATAATGTTTCCGGAATATCGCCGTGATTAAACATCATGCTTTTGCAAGCTTTCTTTTACCAAAATTAGCGTCTTCCTTTTTCCGAGCCTTTGCAGAATGTACATATGTAAATTCGCTTTCCTTCGCTTTTGCAAAAACAGTTTCTTCCCCGCAAATTTTCAGGCAGATTTTCTCGCTTTCTTCTTCCCAAGCAACAGATGCCTTGCCAATCTCACCTTCATATTCATATTGCATTTCAAGCGAATGATGCGCCGCAAGCTTTTTTGCATTCATCTTCATTTTTTCTCCTTCCCATTGAGGTCCGACATCATCAATCATATATATGTTTTTTATATGTCTGCTTCCGGAGAAAAATCTAATCCTAATCGTTTTCCCATTTCTTTTTTTTGAAAAGAAAGCCATCTTTCTCGGGGCAGGCTCAAGTGCAATAACTGCCGCCCCCGCGGCCGCAAGCGCAATAATCACAAACAAAAGCCCACCAACAAAAAATACGGGAACATTTTTCCCCATCCTGTATTCAAACAAGCCCGCATCTTTTTTTTGCTCAATATCTCCCGGCGCACTTAGAACCAGCAAATTCGCTCTTTCATCCGCGCAAATAATGCTCCATTCCCCGGAGCTTGCATCCTCAATTACCAACTGTCCATTTGCATCAAGCGCCTGCGAATATCTTTGCGCATTAGGGTCAATTATTTCGGCAATAGTGCAATTTGCATCCTCAACGAGCACCTCAATATTTCCGCCGGCGAAAGGCTCGCTTGTATAAATTTTTGAGAACGTGCAATTTGAGAAAAAGAGAATTAAAATAATAAGAAACAATCTGCAATTCATCCAAACTCACTTCATTGCCGGCTTCAATTTTGCAGCCAGTTTCTCATCCTCAAGCGCAAGCATTCTCATCGCAAGAAATGCTGCATTCTTTGCATTGTCCACACCGACAGTTGCGACCGGAACTCCTGAGGGCATATTCATTGTTGATAAAAGCGCATCAAGCCCTTCTAATTTCACATTAAGCGGAACCCCGATAACCGGCTTTATTGTTTTTGATGCGACCACTCCGGGCAGTGCCGCAGACAACCCAGCCATTGCGATAAATATTTTCGCAGGCGAATTTTTCACCAGCTCATCCACCTTTTGCGGACTTCTGTGTGCGGACGCCACTTCAATTTTATTCTCCACTCCAAACTCGGACAGCTTTTCAGAGCATTTCTTCGCATGCTCCATGTCAGATTCGCTTCCAATCAAAATCAAAACCTTTTGGCTCATACGAATTACCCCCTCTTTTGCGCTCTTTTTCATCTCTCAAACCTTTTTCCAGTCAGCTTCTCGTACACTTCAATATATTTTTCAGATGTGTTTTTTATAACCTCATCAGGCAGTTTTGGTGCCGGCGGCTTTTTGTCCCATTCAAGTTTTTCCAAATAATCGCGCACATATTGCTTGTCGTAAGATGGCGGGCTGATGCCAACCTCATAACTTGATGCAGGCCAATATCTTGAAGAATCGGGTGTGAGCACCTCGTCAATCAAAATAATCTCATCGTTATAAATTCCAAACTCAAATTTCGTGTCTGCCAAAATAATTCCTTTTTTGGCCGCATATTGCGCCGCCGCCTGATAAATCGCCAGGCTCTTTTCCTCTATATCTGCATACACTTCATTTCCAACAATTTCGCGCCCTTGCTTTTCATCAACATTTTCATCATGGGTTCCAATTTGTGCCTTTGTTGAAGGAGTGAAAATCGGCTGTGGCAATTTTTGCGCCATCTTCAATCCGGGCGGCAATCTTATTCCGCACACGCTCCCTTTCTTCTGGTATTCTTTCCAGCCGGAGCCAACCAAATATCCTCTAACAACACATTCAAGCATAATCGGTTTTGCCTTTAGTACCCTCATCGCCCTTCTCTCAAGCTTTTCATCCCTATTTTGCAACTCTGCCGGCAAATTCAGGGGCAATATGTGGGATTTTATTTTTCCCCTCAAAAATTCAAACCAAAAATTGGATATCTGGTTTAGCACTGCGCCCTTGTAAGGTATTCCCTGCGAAAACACAACGTCAAACGCGGACAATCTGTCCGTTGCCACCATGAGCAAATCATCATCAATCTCATACATTTCTCTTACTTTGCCCACCGATATTTTTTTTAAAGGCAAATCGGTTTTTGTAATAACTTTCATGAGTCACACCTCAAATAAGCACAAACATAATTGCTACAAGCGCAATTGCAAGCGCATAGAGCGAAGTTTTTCTTATTCTCTCAATCTCCTCATCAGTTGTTTCTTTTTTGACGCAAATAAATGCCATTGTAATAAACGCAAAAAAAGCAATAGCCAAAAGGGCGAGCGAGAAAATGTTCCACTGTATAAAATATGTTTTTACTCCAGATAGCGATTTGCCGCCGTCCAACCCGCCGTTTGAGGATTCCATCACCAAATACGGCATAATAACTGCAAACAGCACAAAGAAAACCGCAGCCAAATAAAGCGAATTTTTAGCCCCGATAACATGCGGCAGGCTCTTTGAACCTCTTGCCGCCGCATCCCCTTTCATATCCTGTACAGTCTTTACAATTTCGCGCCCCATTCCGGCAAACACCGAGCCGAGTGCAAGAATCAGTGAAATAAAGAGCGCAAATCCGCTCCCATTCATCGCAATAACTCCGAATGGAAACGCTATACCCATTGAAAGTGCAATGAACAAATTTCCAACCACTGCATAATCCTTGAGTTTCCAATTATACAAAAATGAAAGAGCGGCAAATGCAAGTGCAATAATCCCCGCCGTCACGCTTATCAAAAAACCAAGCGCGCATCCAAGCAAAAGCCCGGCAATCGCCGTAATTATCGCAGTATTTTTAGAAAGCTCGCCGGATACAAGCGGTCGTTTTTCTTTCTTGTTTTGTCTGTCCGCCTCAACATCAAAATAATCATTTAGTGCAAATGCCCCCAAATTAATGCAAATCGGAACAAGCAGTGCCGCAACCAATTGCCAAATGGGAATGCAATGTCCCGCGCCTCCGTCAACTATATTTGACAATTGAAAAATGTCCGCGCACAGTTGAACATTCATCGTCTTTAGTGCAATAAGAATTCCTACAAGCACCCCGAGTGCCGACATGATGGAATGCTCTGCCCGCGTAAGCCTAATCCATGCCTTTATTTTTTGCATGCACGATACCTGTCCTTTTTTCTGCTCGGTGCCAATCTCATTTTTTCCATTTTTGGCCGCCTCGCTTTTTTGAGCCTGCCCTTTTATGTCCTGCGCACCCGGTGCTTTTGCCATGAAAAAATCTGTTTCCCAAAGCTTAAATTCCCCCCCGCCCCTATCTATTCATGGATTACTTACACTCCAGCACACCGTTTGCCTTTATGGGCTCGCAGACTGATTGGGAAGACGCGAAAGTCGTAGTCTTGCCGGTTCCATACGATTCAACTGCCAGCTATAAATCCGGGCAGAGGCACGGTCCAAATGCAATCATTGACGCTTCCCGCCAGCTTGAGCTTTATGATATCGAATTTGCCCGCGAGATTTCCAAAGAACTGAAATTTCATACTTTGTCCGAGTTGCAGTGCGACAAATCCAGCCCTAAAAAAGTCATTGATGCACTGCAGGATACTGTAGATAAAATACTGGAAGAAGGAAAATTCCCTCTTATATTTGGCGGAGAGCACTCTATCACAACCGGTGCGGTGCAATCCGCTTTTGCCCATTATGACGATTTGTGCGTATTGCAAATAGATGCGCACGCGGATATGCGTGACGAATACGAGGGCACAAAATACAATCATGCCTGTGTAATGGCGCGAGTGCGCGAAGTCGTGCCCGCCGTTTCAGTGGGAATTCGCAGTTATTCTGTTTCCGAGTCTAAAATAATTTCCCAGAAATATTCCGACATGGTTTTCGGGCCCGCTCTTGATGCAAAAATAATTGACAAAATCATCTCGCGCCTAAACAAGAAAAACGTGTACATAACAATTGACATTGACGGATTTGACCCCGCAATAATGTCCGCAACCGGTACTCCGGAACCGGGCGGATTGGGCTGGTATGACACACTTTCACTTCTTAAAAAAGTCTGCAAGGAAAAAAATGTAATCGGCGCAGACATTGTGGAGCTCATGCCCATGCAAGGTCAGCACTCATCGGAGTTTGCGTGCGCAAAGCTTGCATACAAATTGGCAGGCTATGCGTTGCTTGATTAAAAAAAGAAAATAGCAATAAAAAGAAAATAGCAATATTGTGCCCCGCCCGATTAAGCAAATACTTGCGCACCAGTTTCTCCCCATTCTCTTCTTCAATTCATTTTTATCCTTTCCCCTTCCTATCCTCTTATGGACGAAGAGATAACTTCAGCCAAATTCGCAACTTTTCTATATACTCGCTCTTGCGTGAAAATAGCAAAAAACAAGGACGAATTTTTCACATTAAAATCAGGGCGCAAATCCCCTGTTTTTGTGAATATGGGTTCCCTTATTGATGGGCAAGCCCTATTTTTGCTTGCAAACGCATACGCGGATAAAATTCATTCGCTCATAAAAAGCTCGCAAATGCAGGATTTTGATTTCATCTATGGTCCCGCATACAAGGGAATTCCCCTTGGTGCAATAACCGCCGCCGCGCTTTATCAAAAATATAAAATCAGCAAAAAATTCATCTACGACCGCAAAGAGGAGAAAACGCACGGGGATGTAAAGGCGGATAAAATAATTGTCGGTGCGGACCAATTCTTTGACGGCGCAAAAGTGCTCATGATTGATGATGTTATTTCATCCGGCAAATCAAAATTTGAGTCTTATGAAAAACTCAAAGTCCTTGGAAAAAGCTTTTCCCTCGTCGGCGTTCTTGTTGCAGTTGATCGGCAGGAAGCAGGTGGGGACGACAAATTAGCCTCCGATTCAGCCGCGGATGAAATACACAAAAAACTCAATTGTCATCTTTTCTCAATCGCAAGCATGGGCGAGTTGTTTGTATCAATTTCGCCAACGCTCTCGCGCGAGCAGACCGCATCCTGGAAAAAATATTTCCAAGACTGGGGTTCGCCAGACGCAAAAATCTGGGCAAAATAAATTTTGGTTCGCAAACAAATTAATTGCAAGCGCGCAAAAAAAGCACAAGCAAAAAGCTTGAATACAAAAATGCAAAAAAAAAAATAAAAGCAAAAATGAGCAAGCGCGCAAATAAAATCAAATGGTGTGTTTATGGCTCTGTACTGCGAAGAATTGCAAAAAATGGCAAAAAAGCACAAAACATTATTGTGCTTTGGATTGGACCCAACGCTTGAGGAATTTCCCTCATCAATAACCGGCTCAACAAAACAGAAAATAATTCTCTTTTACTCCTCAATAATTGACGCCGCGCCAAAAGGCTCATTCTCGGCGCTCAAGCCAAACTATGCATTTTTTGCCCAATACGGGTTTGAAGGCCTGCAGGCTCTAAAAGAGCTAATAGACACATATAAGGACAAATACACAATCATTTTGGATGTAAAGCGCGGCGATATCGGAAGAACCGCGCGCGCTTATGCAAAAGAAGGTTACGAATTTTTCGGTGCCGATGCACTTACTCTCTCTCCTTTAATGGGCGACGATTCAATCGAGCCATATTTTGAATATTTTGCAAAAGGCAAAGGCGCATATCTTCTATGCCGAACATCAAACGCCGGCGCGCAGGATTTTCTTATGCAGAAAATGGGAGACGGAAGGCCATTATACAAAAAAATAGCCGAGAAAACGGTTGAATGGGACTCGTCCGGCTCGCTCGGTCTTGTTGTGGGCGGAACAAACATTTCTGATTTGGAGGAAATATTTACCATGCTTGCCGGAGCGAAGAAGGCAATTCCGCTTCTAATTCCGGGCATCGGAGCACAAGGCGGTTCTGCAGGCAGAGTGGCAAACGCACTTGCAAAACACAAAATGCTTGCCCCGCTTGCCCGCGTGAATGCTTCATCTTCAATCTCTTATGCCTTCAAAAAAGCGGAAACAAATGATTATTTGCAGGCGGCATTGGACGAGATGAAATCATTGAACAAAGAGATGAAAATTGAGCTATAGTTATTTATTCACTGACTATAGTTATTTTACCTTTTTATACTAATTTTACTCTTTTCTTTCACAAGCATATTATTAGTACTCTTTAGTTTTTCACATTTCTTCTCTTTAATCTACAATTTACTCTCCTTCTTAATCAGTTTCTACCCAATCTCTCTCTTCCTTCCTCGCATCTTTCACACAGTTCAAATTATACTAATTTTACCGTTTTCCCACGCACACTATATATAGTACTCTTCTATTTTTACAAAATACTTCTTTCTATAACAATTGACAACTCCCCCTAATTTATTTCAATAATACTTATCAATTTTCACCCCCCTTCTATCTTTAATGGGTACAAACATCACTTCAAAAAAAGATTGGCTAAGTTTGAAGCCAGCAAGCAAAACCAGTCACAAGGGAGAAAATGGCAGACTACTAATATTTGCGGGCTCTCCTCTGTATCACGGCGCGCTCATTCTTGCTATAAATGCGGCCGTGCGTTTTTGTGATTTGATATACGTATTTACCTCCGAGCAAAATGTTCCTCTTCTAAACGGTCTAAAAGAGCAAAGCCCAAACATAATAGTCCTTACTCCCAGAAGCATCCAACCCTTTTTCTCAAAAATAGATGCATATCTTGTCGGACCCGGTTGGGAGGAAAACGAGCAAAACAAGTCATTGCTTTCAAAACTTCTCAAAACAAAAAATCCTATTGTAATAGATGCGACCGCGCTAAAACTGCTTGACCTTTCCCTTTTGCACAAAAATGCCCTTCTCACTCCGCACGCGGGTGAATTTGAATCTCTTTTCAAACTGAGTGCAAACGCAGAGAATGCAAAAGCGATGGCGAAAAAATACAAATGCACAATTTTGCTAAAGGGCCCGACCGATTACATTGCATCCCCTCTTCGCTTAAAGGCAAACACAACTCATGATGTCGGAATGACAAAAGGCGGAACCGGCGATGTGTTAGCAGGGCTTTGCGCCGCAATCTTCTCAACCCAAAAATCTGCATACAAATCTGCGTGCGCCGCCGCATTTCTAAACGGCTATGCAGGAACGCTTCTTGCAAAAAGGATGGGTCCGAATTATTCTTCGCAGGATTTGGCAAACGAGCTTGCGGTTGCCGCGCACGAACTCTCCAAAAAATAAATTAAAAATTTGCCACACATCCAATTTTTCCGAGATATTTTTTGTATTTTTATACATTCAATTTTTTTTCAGCCACAAACCCATTAAGTTTAAAACCATTCCCTTCCTGCACTAATTAGTAAAGGTGATCCAAGATGACAGACGTAGCACCAGGTAAGGAATTTGTTTTCAAAATGCCTGAAGGTAGCGTAGTTGGCAGGGCAAGAAACCTTGACGAGCTAATACAGCTTGTGAAGACCGCGCCATTGCCTGCCGTGCTTTATCACGCCAAGGGAAACCATTTCGCCCCATGGCTTGATATGATTGGCAGAAAACAAACTTCAAAACGGCTTTCCGGGCTTGTAATAAACGACAAGACCGTGCGAGTGGCACTGCTTAGGGCATTGCGTTCCTGACCTTTTTTAATATTAACTGGCCAAGTTAGCTCATGCTCTATACATTAGCAGTCAGTGCCATCTGCGGTTTTTGCGCAAAATTATCCGATTTTGCATCCGAGCGCCAATTACAAGTGCCTAAAGTATTTGCCATTCTAAGTTCAATTATCTATGGTGCCGGGCTTGCATTTTTAACAATCTCAAGCCCACTTTCCTCTCTCTTTTTGGCGCTCGCATTTGCAAGCACGGTCTGCCAAAAAATTGACCATCCGCTTCACATGCTCGGCTTAGCAGTATTCACAGGATTTATACTCATATTCCCAATCTCTTCATTTGACGCCCCGCTCTTTTGTCTGTTTTTGGCGCTTGCAATATTTGACGAGCTTGAGCTGAAAATTTTTGGCTCCCTCTCTTTTCTTTTTGAGAACCGGCTCTTTGTGCCAATCGGCGCGTTTTTGGTTTTTGCATACACTGGGCAAATAATATTTTTAGCCTCCATTTTGGCATTTGACATTTTCTACCGGCTTTGCGAGTTTGTGTTCAAGGATTATTTAGTATCCGCTACAAAGCAAAAACAATCCGGCAAAACAAAGCACATCTTGGAATAAAATAATCGGAATAAAAAACATAAGATAAAACAAACCCGCAAAAACAAAGAACATCTCGGACTAAAATAATCGGAATAAAAAATCCAAAATAAAATCAACTAAAATTCAATTCGGGTTTGCGGGCGGCCCCGAGGCCGCCTCGGGCTCAATTTTGTTTTTTGGTTTTGCATTTTTGTATTCAAGCTTTTTGCTTGCGCTTTTTTTTGCTTTTTATTCCGAATTATTTTTGTTTTCAAATTTTTTGCAGGTTTATTTTGCAATTCTGCATTTTTTTCAGCGGAAAACAGCCTTAGTTTGTTTATTTAACATATTTTTACAAATACATCTATGGCAGATTTGCGCTTTTTGGCACATTTTCCCTTCATTGATGAGGCGAAGGTTTACGCAAAAGAGGCAAAAATACAACTCACGGATGAAAATTTGCGTGGGGGAGAAGAGCGCCTTCGCCAGGCGATTTCCGATGGAAAAATTCGCTTATTGGCAACCGGCTTATCCGAAGAGCTTGAGCGCCATATCTCATACTATGCCGCAAGCAGGGCAATACTTGCCGCATGGGCAAACAATTATGCAAAAAAAAGAGTCGCGGTGGCAGAATCAAAAACAGCATCGGATTATTTGAAAAACTCCCAAGACCGCACCTCAAATTATTTTGAGCTTCTTGCCTCAAGCCTGAAAATAAAAATAACTCCCGCAAACGCTTCCGATGTGCAGGGAAGAAAAGGAGTATTTCTAATCCCGTTTAGCAGTTATCTTCTATATACGCCCAGAGACATTCATTTCAAGCTCTCAAATATGGAGCTTGACAATGGAAATGTGAAAGTGACTCAACATCAGGCGGAGCGAATATTGGAAGAAGCAATAAGAAAGCGGCTTGACGAGTCTGCCCTGCCGCGCATGCACGAACCAAGTCAGCAAATAAAAAATGCGATTATGCGTCTGTCCGCGTTTTTGCCAAAGGAAAAAATCGAGCCATCCAAAATAGAAAAAAAAGATTTCCCACCCTGCATTCTAAAGCTCATAGAGCATTTGAATTCATCAATAAACGTTCCGCATTCGGGTCGGCTTGCGCTTGCAATTTATCTGATAAAAGCCGGGCTTACCGACGAGCAAATTGACTCTGTTTTTTCTGGCGCGCCCGATTACAATAAGGAAACGACAATTTACCAAATCCAGTACATCCGAAAAAAAGCTTACTCTGTTCCCTCTTGCAAAACGATGGACACTTATGGCATCTGTATTGCATTGTGCAGATGCAACAATCCTGCAAACTATCGCGAGGCATTGCACTCAAAATTTGCCGCGCTTTCAATGCAGGCTCAAAAGGAGGCTGAAACAAATGGATAACAAAACAATTCAGCCCAATAATTTTGATGCACAAATTTTGGAACCCGCAGTTTCATCTTCAGACAATGCAGTTCAATCCTCAAACCCATCGTCTCCTGCGCCCGCGCTGTGGCTACAGGAAAAATTTCGGCAATATTATGCAAATGCGCGCCCGCAGGTACAGCAGGTTGAAAAACGCGAATTCGGATTCGGAAGTTGGGAGAAAAAAATCGAGTTCCGCCATCTTTGTTTTGAAAATCCTCAAAGCTTGTGGATGCGCCTGAGAAAGGATGCGCCACTTTATGTTTCCTGCTCCGCCGCCTATTACGAATTTCCTGCCAATAGGCCAATGCCAAACAAGCACTGGCTGGGCGCAGATATAATTTTTGATTTGGACGCCGAGCCGGATGCAATTTCGCCATTTATTCTGCAAAAGACTCTTGATGATGTGCGCTCAAAAGCGATTACATTAATAGAAGATTTCCTGATTCCGGATTTTGGATTCTCGCAGGATGAGTTGCATGTAAATTTTTCGGGCTCCCGAGGTTATCACGTTCGCGTGTATCACAAGGATTCACAAGTGCTCGGGCGCGCAGAAAGGCGCGAAATAGTTGATTACATAGAAGGCGTTGGGCTGGCATTTGAGGATTTTTTCTCCGAAGAAGCCATCGGCGATTCCGACAATGCGCACCGGCATTTTAGCAGGTTAGCCGGTCCCAGCCCGAATATGGGCGGCTATAAGGGAAAATTCGCAAGAAGAATTATCAAAATGCTCAACGATCCGGCTTCCGCCGCTCTCATCAGTCCAAAACTCAAAAACGCAGAAAATGTAAAACGCCTAATCTGCGGAATTGAAAAAGGCAATTGGTCTGCAGTGCAAATTCCGCATGCGGTCGAGCAGTTTAGAAAAATATTTTTGCAAACCTCTCTGCGTCTTACCAATCAGGTGGAAACGGATGCAAACGTCACAATAGACACCTCAAAAATTTTGCGCCTGCCAGATTCAATTCATGGTGGAAGCGGAATGCTTGCAAAATCAATTCCCCCTTCAAAAAAATTGTGCGAATTTTCCCCGCTTATCGATGCTTTGGCATTTTCAATGAAAAAAACCCAGCGAGTGCGCACATTGCGAAAAATCCCATCCCAAGAATTCGGCGCTCAGACATTTGATGAAATTGCCTGCGCGAAGGAAATAGAATTGCCTGAGGCTTACGCGATTTATCTTGTGTGCAAAAAGACGGCAGTACCGATAATTTGATGGGCAAATTTTTGGAGTTTTCTCTTTTCTCTCTCAATCGCTTTTCAAACTTTTGGCTTTTCCTCTTCAATAGCAAAACTCATTTTGAGCTCTTTTAATTTTGTATTAAGTTGGCGGTATTGCACTCCCGCCATATTGAGCATTCTTTTGGAGGCAAGCACCGATTCACTCTTGCCGTATTTGTCGGACAAATAAACAATCTCCTTAATGCCTGATTGAATAATCACTTTTGCGCACTCGTTGCATGGAAAAAGGGCGATATAAATTTTCGCACCCCTCAAATTTTTTGTAGAATTTAAAATCGCGTTCACTTCCGCATGCACAACATACGGATATTTTGTGTCGTTTGCATTTTGCGCGTGCCTTGCCCACGGAAGCGCATCGTCCGAACAGCCTGCCGGAAATCCGTTGTATCCGATACCAACAATCTTGTTGTATTCGTCCACTATGCAGGCGCCCACTTGAGTATTTGGGTCCTTGCTTCTTTGCGCTGATAAAAGCGATATACCCATGAAATATTCGTCCCATTTGATGTAATCTTCGCGCTTTCCAATTTTTTCTTCCATGGACATATATGTGTAATGAAATTAATAAAATGCCCTTAAAAACAAAATTTGAAAACAAATAAAGCTGAACAAAAAACCAAAAGTAAATCAAACTCTAAAAAATACCCCTCGGAACAAAAAACAAACTCAATCAACTAAAATTCGATTCGGGTTTGCTGGCGGCCCAAGACCGCCTCTTTGGCCCAATTTTGTTTTTTGTTTTAGATGTGGCTTCTTCGTTGGTTTTAGCAAGCAGAAAAGGGATTAAAATCCTCTCACTCTTAATATATTTATGAAAAGCCAAACCATTTTGCTAATATTGGTGGCAATCACCCTAATCGCTCTCTTCTCATTCACGCGCCTTTTCAGCGGCGCGTCCGAAGTGGATGCAAAAAAATTCTTCGAAGAGGATTTGACTCAAAGCTATCCGAGTGCCGACCTTCGCGAAGTGTTAAATACCACCAAAATAGGCGAGGGACCAGACAGCTACTATGCCCTAAAAGCAAGAGTGTCATACGGTCTCTCCACTCCATGCCCCGAGCGAATAGAAGTTGAATACCATTACCCCGCAAGAAATTTCCTAAAGCGCGATGAGAAAATAGTTTCAGGCTGTGCCGTATGCACCGGCGATTCTCTAAACTGTCATATCATCTATCCCGAAGAGGCGGTAATCGCATCCCACACATACAACGGCACAGAAGAAATAACTCAATTTATCAAAACCTATTCTTCGGCCGTCCCTTCCGTTTCAATTCTTCCCGAATACGAAGATGAGAAAAACGTATGGCAGGTGGACTGGTCATCTCCAAAAGCGCCAAACACACTTCGCGTGCTTATCTCCCAAACAAATAACTGCATCATCTCCATAAGTCCGCAAGGCAATTCGCAATAATTTTAGGTGAGTTCAATGTCTTTCAAGCCCGCACCATTCATCAAGGAACAGACGGACGCCGCCAAGAAAAAAATAGGCGATAAGCCCGCTCTTGTCGCTTTATCAGGCGGGGTTGACTCATCGGTTGCCGCGCTCATTGTACACAACGCAATCGGAAAAAATTTGCACGCGGTCTTTGTAGACACCGGGCTTATGCGCCAAAACGAAGCGGAAAATGTAAAAAAGGCATTTGCAAAAAGCGGGCTGAATTTGCAAATAGTAAACGCATCCGAAAAATTCTTCTCAAAACTAAAAGGCGTAACCGAGCCTGAAAAGAAACGAAAAATAATCGGCGAGCAATTCATTCGTGTATTTGAAGAATACGCTAAAGTTCACGGCATAAAAGTGCTCGTGCAAGGGACAATCGCCCCCGATTGGATTGAATCCGGCGGAGCAGGTCGCGACACAATAAAATCTCATCACAACGTCGGCGGTCTGCCCGAGAAAATGGGGCTTGAGCTTTTCGAGCCATTGCGCGACTGCTACAAACACGAGGTGCGCATCCTTGCAAAAGAGCTTTCCCTTCCAAATGAAATCTGCGAGCGCCAGCCTTTTCCGGGTCCGGGATTAGCAGTTAGAATAGTCGGCGAAGTCACAAAAGAGCGGGCGGAAATAGTGCGCAAATGCTGTTTCATAGTTGAGGAAGAAATTGAATCCGCTTCAAAATCTGGCGAAATTGAGCGCCCTTGGCAATATTTTGCGGCCCTGCTGGATACGAAAACAGTTGGGGTGCGCGGAGATGAGCGCTCTTATCATTATACTGTCGTCGTGCGCTCTGTGCGCTCTTTGGACGGAATGACTGCAAACTTTTCGCATCTGCCTGCAAAACTGCTTGAGAAAATTTCCTCACGCATCACAAATGAGGTGCGCGAAGTCGGACGGGTTTTGTATGATATTACAAATAAGCCGCCATCAACGGTAGAATTGGAATAACTCGCTTTATACGGAAGTATCTCTCATGGCACGCCACAAAGATTTTTTTATGCCGTTTGATGAGGCCATGCGGCTTGTTGCAGACCTGCTTCAAATCCCGCTCATCAATCTCAAGCCGAAGTTTGAAAATTTTGTCTACAATGCCGCGAAAGAGAAAAAAATTCCCTCCGGCTCCCTGAAGTGGATGCTTTCTTTTTCGGACAATTACAATAGCATTATTCTTCGGCCGCTCTCTTCCCGAACCTGCATTGAAATAACAAAAAGCGCATACCTGCACAAATTAAACGGCTTTGACTGGAAAGAAAAATACAAAATTCTGATAAATTCCTTTCCAACTTCCATCCATGCTTCCCGTGGCAAGTATTCCACATCTACCGACACTCCAAGACGCTGGTAAGCTTGTGCGACCCGCTTTACTAACTCGCTTTTATTCTTTCATATGCTTATTTTTTCATGAAACTTCTCATCATAAACTTAGGCTCCCAGTACACTCATGTAATCTGGCGCACAATGCGCGACATCGGAATTGAAGCAGTGATAAAGGAGCCAAACGTTTCTGCATCGGACGCCGACTTTTTTGACGCATACATTTTATCCGGTGGTCCTTCCTCCGCATCAAAGATGACTCCCAATGCGGCTCACCGAATACTTGAAGCCGCAAAATCCGGCTCAAAGAAACCAATTCTTGGAATCTGTCTTGGGCACCAATTAATGGCTCATGTGCTCGGCGGCGTTGTGGAAAAAGGCTCGTCCGCAGAGTATGGAATTTCACAAATATCTGTTGACAGGGCAGAATCCATAATGGAGGGAATGCCGCACAAATTCAATGCATGGGTATCTCATTTTGACGAGGTAAAAAAAATGCCCCAAGATTTTATTGCGCTTGCCCACTCCTCTACCTGCAAATACGAAGCAATGGTGCACACTTCCCTTCCTCTCTTTGGCGTGCAATTTCATCCGGAAGTCTGGCACACCGAGCATGGGGAAAAAATTCTTGAGAACTTTGTGAAGTTGGCTCAAGAAAAAAATAGAAAAATTGCATAACTCAGTTATATTCTTCTTTTCCACATTGTTCCAAGGTTTTTTTACGCACGACGATAATTTGTGTATCTATAAAAAAAGACTTTGCGGGAGAAGGGATTTGAACCCCTGTAGGCGCTAGGCCAATAGATGTCTCAGAAAACAATTATTCTAAGACCATAAACGAGGTATGTTGACGTGGCTTAACCCTGGATGTTTCCATTCTGGATTCTTTCTTTTTCCCAGGGCTTTTTCTTTCTATAAAGAAAGAAAAAGGCCTCTTGAGTCTATCGCATTTGACCGGACTCTGCCACTCCCGCAGAAGTATTTGTGCAATAAGGTATTAAAAATGAGTTGAATCTTTCAAAGCTCAAAATTTTAAAAAAATAAAAAGAAATTAATCGCCTATTCCTTCCGCTTTTACCTTGAAAATGCATTCCCCTTCAGGCATGGAGGGCGAATCAATAAGTCGCGCAATTCTCTTTTCCTCTTTGCCTTTTCTAAAGTAAAGCCGGTAAGTCGCCGCATGCGCAAGCACATGCCCTCCAACCGGAGTTGTCGGGTCGCCAAACATCAGGCCCGGATTATCCATCACCTGATTTGTGATATAAATCACCAAATTATACTGGTCCGCAAGCTTTTGCAACTGATGTATGTGCTTATTGAGTTTCTGTTGCCTTTCTCCAAGCGCCCCTCTTCCAACATAATCCGAGCGGAAATGGCTTGTAAGCGAATCAACAATAATTAATTTTATGTTGTGCTTTTTCACCATCTCCTCCGCCTTTTCAATCAGAATTATCTGATGGTCGGAGTTTATCGCTTTTGCAACATGTATATTTTTCAGCACTTTTTCAGCGTTCATTCCCTGTGCAATCGCAAGCTGGGAAATTCTCTCAGGCCTAAATGTGCTTTCACTGTCTACAAAAAGCACTCCTGAGTCCTCTCCAATCCCTCCCTGCTCAAGCGGCTTTTGCACATTTACCGCCAACTGAAAACCGACTTGGGATTTTCCAGAGCTGAATTTTCCATAAGCCTCGGTGATTGCCATGCTCTCGGCGCCCCCGCCGATAAGCTCGTCAAGGCTTTTTGAGCCGGTGCTGATTCTTCTAATCTCCTTTCTTCTCTCAAGTATATTATCCGCAGTCTCATATCCCATCTCAAGCGAATCTCTTGCGGCGGAAATTGCCTTTTTGGCGGTTTCCACTCCAAGGTCCGCAACCTCTTCAAGCTCATAAGGAGAGGCAGCTGCAATTTTTTCAAAATCAAGATAGCCTGCCTTTCTTAGTTTTTCCGCGGTTACGGCGCCAATCCCCGGCAAATCCTCAAGCGTCACCGCTTTTTTGGGTTTTGCAGAGTCATCAATATCCTCTTCCATCACCATCACCGCTTCCTGTTCGTTTTTCCTTGCCATAATATCACCTTCAACCAATATTATACTTCTGCTTTTTTGTGCGGCATTTGCCGCTTGTTTTTCTTTTATTTTTCCTCATCTTTGCAACTTCTGGTTTTCAAACACCAACAGCCGCAGCTTTCCAATCTTTAGAGTAAAAAATTCCTTTCCGGTTTTTTGAGAAACGTTTTTCCAAATCGCGCCCACGTCGCGAAAAACAGTTTTTCCCTCGCGCGTATCGTATTCGGGTTGAACTACCCTATACTCCGGCTGCCTCGCCTCAAAACCCGCATTTTCAACATTTTGGTTTTCCGGCATTTCGCCATCGCCGGCATTTTCCTCTTTCATCCGATTCACTTCCACTAAATTCCTTGGCGAAATTTAGCAAAAGAGATGGCACAGCTAATGGTTTATAAACCGCGGAAAGGGTAGTTTTCCACTGCAAAAATAGCTATTCTTCTTCCTCTGCCCCATGCAATTTTTCCAAATATTCTTCTGCGTTCTTGAGCATTGCCTGCGCATTCTCAAAAGTGACCATCTTAAGTGCCCGGTCATAAGGAACCCATCGCGCCCCCTTGTGCTCATGCGAAAGCCGAGTTGCAATTTGCGATGTGCGCGCAATCATAAATGTGACTCTTTTTGATTTTGAACGCCCGATTTTGCCTCCGAACTGGTAGGCATATTCATACCTGAATCCGGGCAATATCACCACTTGCGTTATGCCTGTTTCCTCTTTCAATTCACGCCGGGCTGTTTGCTCTTCAGTCTCGCCCTCTTCAACATGGCCTTTTGGAAAATCCCAATGCCCCGCTTTGTAATGCATAAGAAGATAGTACCTGTTTTTTCCGACTTGGCGGTAAAGCACAAAGCCGCATGAGTGCTCTTGCATGAATTTGTATGCATAACAATTCATTTAAACAAAAGCAAATATGTGGCTATTTACGGGAAATCAAATTATTGGACTGTGCATTTGCCTGCAATCGGTTTTGCACCTATTTGCGTCCTTCCTGCAATGTCTGTTGTATCATATTGAAATGTCACATTATAGCTGTAATAATCATAGCTCACCGCATTGCAGGCGCTAAATCCGGATATGGAAATGTTTCTGTGAGAGCCGGGGCCAATAGTCCAGCCGGTTCCAAGGTCCGCTTCAATGTCTCCTACATATATTTTCTTTAGAATTACTCTGTCCGTTTTTTTGTTTGTAATCTTCAGATAAACCGTGCTTCCGATTTGGGCCCATTCATCTATTGTAAATGGATTAGCCGCGCCCGACCAGTATGTTTTGGAGTTTGCATCCATTGAACTTGCTCCGGAATCTCCAAATCCGCCGACAAGCAGCAGACCGATAAGCGATACAATGAGTACCATTGCAAGAAGAACCAAGTACTCCGCCGCCGCTTGCCCTTTTAGCCCCATTTTCTCACATTGCTCCTTAATTATTTAAGCTTATTAAAACATTGCCTTTGCTCTTCCTCGAAAAAAGAAAATCGCAAACAAAAATGCAACGAAGCAATAAAAAAAACAAAGAAAACGGGGAAAACAACTGCAAAGAAAAAAACAGCAAAGAAAAACACAACCCCAATAAAAAAAGCTTTGGCAAATTATTTTTTGTTTTTTAATGATAGCGATATCCTGATTGATAATTAAGCTTTTGCCCCATATTCTCATATTATGTCCTTGTTCGGAACAAGCGGAATCCGCGATATCTGCCCGCAAATCATAAGCCCCGCGCTTGCGATGGTACTGGGAAACATATTCGCGTCCGGCGCAAAAACAATCGCGGTCGGATATGATTCACGTCAAAGCGGGCAAATGCTCTCATCTGCCCTTTCATCCGGTGCAATGCAATCCGGTGCGGACGTGCACAATTTGGGTATCTGCGCAACCCCGACTCTGTGCCTTTATACAAAGCAAAACAAATGTCTGGGCGCAATGATTACCGCATCTCATAATCCGCCGCAATATAATGGAATAAAACTTTTTGAAAACGGAGCCGAGCTTGCATCCGAAAAAGAAAAAAAAATCGAGTCCGCGCTTTTGAACGCGCTCAAACACTCCGATGTGCAAAATGGTAATCTCGCATCATGCAATTTGCCCTCTTTCACTCAATGGCAAAAATGCGGGCAAATTTTTCAAAAAGAGCAGGAGGCAAAAAACGAGCATCTCTCACTTCTGCTCTCCTCAATAGATGTCAAGCTGATAAAATCAAAAAGACCGAAAATAGTGCTGGACTGCGCAAACATGGCCGCATGTTCTCTCATGCCAACCGCCCTAAAAGAGGCGGGCTGTGAAGTGATAGAGCTCAATTGCAAATACGGTCCGCCATACGAACGCGATTTTGAGCCGAGCGCCAAAACCCTTTCCTCCCTGTGCTCAAAAATAAAAAAAACCGGTGCAAACCTTGGCATTGCGCACGATGGGGATGCGGACAGGGCAATAATCGCGGATGAAAATGGCG
>Ga0265297_10003367_pt1 | contig 29146 bp, 33 predicted proteins | sample Munlanlwell13791_FD_192502 | JGI IMG/M metagenome (GOLD analysis project Ga0265297, IMG submission 192502) | Leachate microbial communities from a municipal landfill in Southern Ontario, Canada - Leachate well 137-91 | ecosystem: Engineered > Solid waste > Landfill > Unclassified | place...
AACTTTCTGTTTTTTATTTGCTAAATTCAAATGAACTTCCATTCCATTTTTTAAAGTCCCAGAGAATAATCTTCCAGCAGAAATTTCTTTTCCTGAACGCGGGTCAATTACAATTCTCGTAATTACAAAAGCAACTTTACCCTTCGGATTACAAGTCATTAAATCTTTTCCAAATTCAGAATCTAAATCTCCTCTCCAAATTTTTGGAATCCTATATTTCTGTGCTTCAAGTGGGTCAGGTAAATGTTTAACAGCCATATCTAAAAGAACTTCATACAACGGCGCGTTTTTCCAAACCCATTCTTTTCTATCTTCTTCATTCATCTCAACGAGAGTAAAAATATCTTTGAAAGTAATTTTCTTTTTTATCATAAACGGAACAGACAATGCCCAATTTTCTTTCGCGCTTCCGAATGCAACACTACCGTCGTTAATATTTACAAGCCACTTTTCCTTAAACTCTGGTTCCGCAACTTTCGCAACTAAATCATTAAACTCTTTAATTATTTTAACAAATCTTTCCTGCATCGCTTCAGGAGTTAATTTCATTTCCTTGATTAATCTGTCAATTTTATTAATGAACAAAACAGGTTTTACTCTTTCTCTCAACGCCTGTTTAATAACAGTTTCTGTTTGGGGCATAATTCCCTCAACAGCGCAAACTAAAACAATTGTTCCGTCGATAGCACGCATCGCTCTTGTGACATTTCCGCCGAAATCAACATGTCCCGGTGTGTCAATTAAATTAATTAAATATTCTTCGCCGTGGAAATCGTGAACCATAGAAACATTCGCAGAATCAACTGTCATTAATCTTTCTTGTTCGTCAGAATGTTGCCACGTCGCCATTCCTTCTTCTAAATTTCCTGCATTCTTTGCAGCCATATAACCTGACGCTGCTAAAAGATTATCTGTCAGTGCAGTTTTCCCGTGGTGAATGTGCGCACTCGTCGCAATATTTCGAATATGTTTTTGGTCGCTACTAATTCTTTGTATCTTCCCAAATTGTGTTTCTTTTTCTGCCATTTTATTAATTCTATTTAGAATAAATATTCCTAAGAAAAATAGTTTTTAAATGTTATGCGATTATTCTTCTGCTTTATACTTAAAATATCTTCTTGCATCTTTTGGTAAAACCACAAAATTTTCACAATCTTTTTTAATTGCTTTTTGTAAAAATGATAATCTTTGTTCACGACTCATTTCACAATAATCTACAAATTTTTTTTCAACTAAAGAATCTCTTTTTAATGGTTTTTCATAATCCATTTAATAATTTAATTCTCAACTCTTTAAAAAAATTATTGTGATTAACGAGCAGAATCAGCTTGTTTTTCAGATTCGTTTTTCTTTCTTAATGAAAAACTTTCTCCATTTCCTTCCGACGCTAAAATTATTTCTTCTGCAAGTGCTTGAGTAATTGTTTTCTTTTTATTAAATGCTTTATCTGAAGCACCTTGTGTAATCCATCTCAAAGCTAAATTAACTCTTCTCAACGGAGAAACATCAACTGCTTGAGGATATCTTGCTCCACCATATTCAATAACTGTAATTTCATCTCGTGGTGTCGCGTTTTCAATTGCTCGAACAAAAACTGCAACAGGATTTTCTTTAGTTTTATTCTCAATCAACTCAAAAGCATCAAGAACAATTCTCATATATTTAGAATATTTTCCTGTCGCGTTACCTTTGATAATTTTATGTTTTTTTCCTCTGTGCCCTGAAACTGCAATTCTATTCATTAATCTTTCAACAATATTTATTTTTGATTGAGCAAATTTAGCGCACGCATTTCTTCCGTGACTTTTCAAAATCAATTTTGGTTCAAGATTTATAACTGATTTCAAACCCAAATCTTTTACTTCAATTTCTGAAATATCATACTTATTAAATATCTTAAAATTTATTTTTTGTTTTTCTTCTGTCATTTTAATTTGTTACCTTTGAATATTTGTCCATCGCTTTTATCTTATTTACCATTATTGGAAAAGCATAATATTCAAAATCTTTTTCTGGATTTGCTTTATCTTCAAAATACCATCGAACATTAAATCCTCTTAAACTATTATCTGCTATCAACGAAATTTCTACATCTTCATTTGTTGTAGTAAGTAATGTTTTCATTTTATCTTCTTCCCTTCTCAATCTTTCCTGCCCATAACAAATGCAGGGGTTGATCATTTACTTGAATAACTTGAAATCTAACTCCGGGAATATCTCCTTTACTTCGTCCCTGTTTTCCACCAATTCTTTCAATCATAACTTCGTCGTGCTCGTCAATAAATTTTTGTGCTAAATTTCCAGGAATAAATGCAGTAACTGTTCTACTATTTTTCTTAAGTTGAACTTTGCAACATTTTCTCATCGCTGAGTTTGGCTGCTTCGCTTCTTTCTGAACTTTCTGAAGAACAATTCCTTTCGCTTGACTCGCACCTTCTAACGGATCTGACTTCGCATAAAGGTCAAGAGTTTTCGCTTTATAATTAACATCTTTCCATCTAAACTTAACTCGTTTCTTCATTAATTTCTTCGCGTTTTTTAATCCCATTTTATCTATAATTTACTTGAGAATTTGATTTATAAAACTTTCCGATTATTTAAGTGACTGGTTTATATTGTCCATCATCATTTCCCGAATATTAATTCCAAATAGTTCTAAAATCAAAAATATAATCTCCTTTATTAGAATATAAATTAAAACGAAACTAAGAATAATAATCAATTTTTGAACCCAAGCAGGAAGTTTTTTTAGAAGAGAAAATCTTTCTGTAACAAAGTCATTTATCTTTCTATAAAGTTTTCCTTTTAAGAAAATTATCAAAATAAAAAATATCCCCATAACTAACAGAAAATAAATTGAAAATTTGAGATAATAAAAAAGCCCCAAGAGAATTATAACATAAATTAATTGGAAAATTAATTTTTTATTCATTAACTTTTATAGAAAATATTATTTATAATTTTATGCAATTCTAAATTCTTTCCCAAAATAATCATTAACAATTTTTTGCATTCATTTGACATAAATTGGCGAATGAACTAAAAATTTTGTTAGAAATTTTTTGGCTTTGCTGCAGAAAAATTGTTCTTTCTTACGCAATTCTAAATTCTTTCCCAAAATAATCATTAACAATTTTTTGCATTTCAATCAATCTTTTTTTATCTCTTCCAATTAATGATGCCTTATTCTGTGTTCCACCTGCATTAAGAATTATTTCTTTATCTATAATTTCCAAATCTTTAAATGTAACTGGAGAAACAATATTTTCAATAAAACTTTTTGCATCTTGAATTCCTCTCGGAAGCGGAATAACTCGAATTCTTTTTCTAATAATTTCATTCATCTTTTTCAAGTTTCTTGCATTCTCTCCAACAGCTTTCATCACAAAATTTTTTGGAACGCAAAAAATTAACATATTATTATAATTGATACAATACCTAGTATTTATCCTAGTTATTTGATTAAATAAATTTAGATGCCGAATATCCTGCATACTTATCGTGCTCACCATTTTAGTTAAATTCCTCTTTGGTTGAAACAAAAATTGTTTTCATTTGATAAATCTTGTAAATTATTTTCTTTTATAAAGTTATGGATAAAATTTAATCTATATACATCTCTGCAATTTTTTCTAATTTCTCAAATCTATTTTCTAATAAACTTTTAATATTTCTAAAAAAATTATTTCCAGAATATTTTTTATTAATCTCGTCGATAAAATTACTAATTTCTCTTCTTCTTTTTTCTAAAACGATTTTTGCAATTTTTCTTTTATACCCATACGAGTTAGAATTTTCATATAATAAATTATAATCTCTATTAAGATTTTCTCTTTCTATATTTGTTCTAATTACAAAATCAACTATAGTATTTTCTTGTTGTGTCAAATTCATTTTATTTTTATTTAATTTGATAAAATTCTCCTACAACTCCGTCGTTAAAAATTAAATAATTCCTAACTTTGTATTCTGCTTCAATGCTTAAATTTCCCTTTAATTCCATTCTTTCAGCATATTGTTTAAATTCTCCAAAATTTTCAAAACCTTTTTTTAATTGAACCTGAACAGAAATTTTTCCCCATCTACTTTTTGGTTTTCTAAATTCTACAGAAGAGATATTCTCATCTAATTTTTCAATTTCTTCAATTTTTTTCACTAACCCAATTCCTTCTTCACCAATTCCAAGAGAATATAACATTCTTGTTTCAGTTTCCATTCTACAATTATTAATTAAAATTATTTAAGGATTATTATACTGAAGAATTATTTATTTGTATCTTCTACGATTTTCTTTTTCGCAGTTTTTTTATCTGACTCTTCTTTTACCAAAGGTCCGATAACTTTAACCAACAATCCAGGAAGTCCTGTTCCGACTGGAATTGGTTGATTTAACATAATATTTTCTATAACTGAAATTAATTTATCTTTACTTCCTTTAATCGTCGCGTTAATAAATTGTTTTCCTGGTGTTTCAAAAGTTGCTCTTGCAAGTATCGAAGATTTCTGTGCAATAATTCCCATTCTTGTAACTCCTTTAACTTCTCCAGCATTTGTCATCGCATCAGAAATAAGTTTTAAATGTCTTTCATTAATGTCAAGTCCCTGTGTGTTTATAACTTTGTAAATTTCTTCCATAAGCAATTGTCTTGTAGCTTCAATACCAAAAATATCTGCCATCTCATAAAAGTCATTTGAAATAATTCTGTCTTTATCTACTTCTTTCATTTCAATCATCTTTTTCAAATTAGTTCCAAGAGTGTAAATAATAAAATCCTTTTCTTTCTTTACAATTAATATTTGTTTAATTCCTTTAACTCCAGAAATAATTGTTTTCTTTAATTTTTCTTTTAATTGATAAATTTCTTTAAAACTAAATTCATCTGCATTAAGTGTAATTGAATCGCCTTTCTCTTTTGCTTTAAATCCTAAATCATTTAATCTATCGACGACAGTTTTAATTGAACTATGTGTTCTTCTTAATCCATTTTTATCAATTACAATTTCTATTAATTTATTACTAAAGTTTAATTTTATTTCTGATGCAATTTCTTTTAATGTAACTTCTTTAATTCTCTCTGCAAAAACTTTAGCATCTTTTTCATTGTTAAATTCTTTCTTCAAATAAATATCCATCTTTGGTGAAGAAGGTTTTTTTCTTGCATCAAATATTTCAATTAATCTTGGAAGTCCCATCGTAACCTGCATTTCTTGAACTCCTGCGAAGTGGAATACATTAAGTGCCATCTGTGTTGAAGGTTCACCAAAAGATTGTGCTGTTACAATTCCAATTGCTTCTCCAGGAGAAACCTTTTCGCCAGTATGAAGTTTTGAAACATCTATTCCGTCATCTCCGTAAATAAATTGTATAATATTATTGTTACTATCTCTAACAGTTCTATCATATTCAATTCTTAAATCTTGTAATGCATTTGCTAATCTTCTATACAAATAACCTGACTTCGGAGTTCTCAACGCTGTATCCATAAGCGAATCTCTTCCTGTAACTGCACCAAAGAAAAATTCATCAGGACGTAATCCTTTAATGAAAGAACTTCTAATAAATCCTCTTGACTTTGGAGACAAATCTCCTTGCTTGAAAAATGAAAGTGTTCTTTTATTATAACCAATATCAATTCTTTTACCCCACAACGCCTGCTGTCCAACACAACAAGCCATCTGAGTAACATTAATCATATTCCCACCACCACCAGATTTAATCATATGATTTACAGGATTTCCTTCAGGGAAATTTTCTTTTACAATATCTCCTATTTTTGTTCTAACTTCATTTAACACTTGAAGAATTTTAATTTCTCTAGATTCCTCGTCGGTTTTTCCAGGAATTGTTTCAAGTTCTCCTCGATTAAATTGTTCAATTATTTCTTCAGTTTTCTTTTCTGCTTTCTTAACAATTTCCTCTCCAGCATCAATTGTTTTTTTATCTAAATCTAAATCTTCAACAGAAATTGTAATTCCTCTATCCGATAAATATCTAACACCCAAATTGAAAACATTTTTTATTGTATCAAAAGTTTCATTTGTTCCAATCTCTTTTTCAAGAACTTTTATGAATTCTCCGTCTTCACTTCCAAATAAGGTTTTGTTAATCTTTCCTTTTACAAGTTCCCCTTTTTTGATTTGGACAGATTCATTTGAATAATCAAGTTTTGGAATTAAGTTTGAAAAAATTTCTGAACCCTTTACATTCTTTTTTGTAATATTACTTTCAATTCCTGCTTTGAATAAAAGTTGGTTTGCTTCTTCTCTTGTAAAATCCTCGTCGCTGAGTAAATAATTTCCTGTGATTGCATCTCCAATACAACCAATTAAGTTTGTGTTATTCTTTGGAGAAATTAAATTTCTTTTTACATCAAGTAAGATTTTTGCTTCTGCTCTCGCTTCTTCTGTTTGTGGTGAGTGAATATTCATTTCATCCCCGTCAAAGTCAGCATTATATGGTGCAGCAACAGCAGGATGTAATCTGAAAGTTCTTCCAGGTAAAACTCTAACAAAGTGAGCCATTAAACTTCCTCTATGAAGTGAAGGATGCCTGTTAAATAAAACAACGTCGCCGTCTTGCAAATGTCTTTCAACTTTATATCCGGGAATTAATTCATTTATTATTTCTTCTTTCAAATCCTCAGTAATCTTTTTTCTCTTTCCATCTGGCCTAATAATATAATTTGCACCAGGGTATTTTTCTCCACTTTCAACTAATTTTTTCAATTTTTCAATATTCAAATCTGTAACACTTTCAGCGACTGTAACAACTTTTGCGATTTCAAAAGGAATTCCAACTTCGTTAATTGCAATTGATGGGTCTGGAGAAATAACTGTTCTACCAGAATAATTTACCCTTTTACCCGCAAGATTTTTTCTGATTCTTCCTTCTTTACCTTTAATTCTTTCCATAATTGTTTTCAAAGGTTGTCCACTTCTATGTCTTGCAGGAGGAATTTTAGCGACGCTGTTATCAAAAAATGTTGTAATGTGGAATTGTAACAAATCCCACAAATCTTCAATAATAACTTCAGGCGCACCAGCATTCAAATTTTCCCACAATCTTTGATTAGCTCTAATTATATCAGAAAGTTTGTGCGTCAAATCATCTTCACTTCTTTCACCAGATTCTAAAATTATCGACGGACGAACAGTTACTGGTGGAACTAAAAGCATTGTAAGAATTGCCCATTCAGGACGACAAGTATTTGTATTAATTCCAATTTTTTTCAATTCTTCATTTGGAATATTAACTAAAGTTTCTCTAATCTCTGTAGGGAATAATCTTGTTTTTCCAATAAAGAAACTTGTTGGTTTGTCGAGTTTAACTTTTTCATGCAAAGCACCGCAGTGTGGACACTTCTTCGCATCCTTCGCTTTCTTCGCTCTCTCCGAAGGTGAATATTTTTCTAAATCTTTATCTGCTAATAATAATTTTCCACAATCCCTACAGAAACATCTTAAACCTAATTCAATCAAAGGAACATATTTCAAATGAATTACAGGACGAGCCAAATCAATACTTCCTGGATGTCCTAAACATTCTTTTAATCTTCCACCACAAGTTCTACATCTTACTCCTGGGTCAATTGCACCTAATCGCAAATCCATCAATCCACCGTCGACAGGATAACCATCAATGTTATACAATTCAGGTGTAACTATTTTTGCCGCAGATACTTTCTTAATATCTTCAGGACTAAATAAATTAAATCTTATTTCTTCTACACTTTTTTTAACTGGTTTTTGTTCTATCATTTATAATTTCCTCCTTGCATTCTATAATCTTCCCTCATTTTTTCTAGATTATCTTCAATTAATGATGTTGGAACTTCTTCATAATTTTGACTGTGCAAGAAAAGTGAATCTTCTAAGAGCATTGTCTCCCTAGCTTGTGCCATTAAACTTGCTCTTTGTAATGCAGGCATTCTTGATTTAACTAATATTTTTGAAATGTCTTTAAGACATGATTCTCTTTCAAATTCAACTTCTACTTTTTCCATTTTATTCGTATTTATTTTTTAATCCAAATGTTGTGTGAATATGTAAACCTTGCAATTCTTCAAGCAACAATTTGAATGCGTATGACATTTCAACTGGCTCGATTTCTTCGCTTCCACACATTGGACAAATTAATTTATTTCTGATTGTGTCGTCGATAGCAATGCTTCCACATTTATTACAAATCGGAAGAACTACTTTATCTGAATCGTATCTTTCTTTCAATAATAATGAAGCTCCGTGAGCAACAAGTGCTTCCTGTTCCATTTCTCCTAATCTCAAAGCGCCTCCTCTTGCTCTTCCTTCAATTGGTTGTCTCGTCAATAACGCAACTTTACCTGACGCTCTTCCGTGCATTTTATTACCAACCATATATTTCAATTTCAAGTAATATAAATTTCCAACAAAAATCTTTGATTCCATTTTCTTTCCTGTAATTCCATTATACATTGTTTCTTTTCCGTCGAATCTGAATCCTAAATTTTGTAATTGTTTCTCAAGTTCTTCTTTTGTTTCTCCTGAAAAAGAAGTTGCATCAACAGGTTCTCCTCTCAAACTTCCAACCTTACCAGCCAATAATTCCATTAAATAACCAACTGTCATTCTCGACGGCAAACCGTGCGGATTGAAAATAACATCAGGACGAACTCCTCGTGATGTAAATGGAATATCTTCTTGAGGAACAACCATACCAATAACTCCTTTCTGTCCGTGTGAAGTCGCGAATTTATCTCCAAGTTCTGGAATTCTTTGGTCTCTTGTTCTAACTTGAACAATCTTATTACCTTCAGAATCTTCTGTAATGAAAACACCATCGACAGTTCCTTTTTCTTCTTGTCTCATTGAAACTGAAGATTCTTTTTTTGTTCTAACAGAAAGTTCTCTCGCTTCTGACAAGAATTTCGGAGGAGACATTTTTCCAATCATAACTTCTCCTTCACCAACTTGTGCTTCTGGATAAATAATACCATCTCCTTCTAAATGTTTGTAACTTATTTCTGTTTTATAACCTGAAGTATCTTTGTCTGGAATAGCAATTTCATCTTTTAATCCTCCAGCGTAATTCATTTCCAACGCAGAATAAGGACGGAAGTAAAAACTTCTTCCAACTCCTCTATCTAAACTTCCTTTATTGAAAACCAAAGCGTCTTCCATATTATAACCTTCGTAAGTCATAACAGCGACGACAAGATTCTGCCCAGCAGGATAAGTATTCAAAGTATCATAAACAAAACTTCGAACAATTGGTTTCTGTGGATATTGTAAAACTGAAACATCAGTATCTAAACGACATAAATAATTTGCAGCATACAAACCGAGTGATTGCTTTTGTGTTTTACTTCCTCTGTTTAAACGTGAACTCTGGTCATGATTTCCATAAGGAACTAAACTTGTTACAAGTCCTAACAAATCCATCGGATCAATTTCCAAATGTGTGCATTCAGGAGTTAGTTCTTCTTCATATAATGAAACCAAAGAATTTTCTTCTTCAGAAGCGTCAATATATTCTATAATTCCTTTTTCAATTAAATTATCCCAGTCTAACTCTCCTTGTTCAATTTGTAATTTGTGTTCATTTTTTAATCTTGAGATTCCATTTTCTGCAATAATTAAAGGCCTTAAAACTCTTCCAGGTTCTATTGAAATAAATACAATATTAAATCCTAAATTATATCTAACACTCATCTGAACAGGAAATTCTCCTGCTCTTCTTTTTTCTCTAACTTTTTTTACAAAATCATTTGCATTTTTTGCACTTCCAATAAAAACCCCATTAAAAAATATATCACTTCCTTCCACACCTTCTTTATCCATTCCAATTGATTGTAAATCCTTAATAAATTTATTTTGTTCAAGTTCAACTCTCGTCGATATTTTACTCATTATTGCAAGATTTTTTCTTAAACCAATTTCTGTTCCTTCAGGAGTTTCAATAGGACAGAATCTTCCGTAATGTGTTGGATGTAAAGTTCTTGCTGGAAAATTTTCCTGTGATGAATCTAACATAGATGCAACTCTTTGCAATTGTGAAATTGTCGCGAAGTAATTTGTCTTATCCATATTCTGCGTAACTCCGCTTCTCTCACCAGTCCAACTTCCTGTTGCAATCGCCGACTCAACTCTGTGTGAAAATAAAGTTGACTTTGCAATAACTTTTATAGAAAAAAACTTTTTTCTCTTCGCTGTTTTCTGAATTGAATATTGAATATCTCTAATTAAAATTCCCAAATTAACTCTAAATAAATTAGCAAGTAAATCCCCAGATAATCTAACTCTCTTATTTGAATAATGATCTTTATCTGTTCTTAATTCAGGATTTTCTTTTGCAACTAAAAATTGTTTAACTAATCTACAAATTGTAGTTGCTTTATTCATTCTATCTTCTTTTTTATTTCCAATATGAGGAAGCAAATATGAATCAATTCTTTGTTTTATTCTATCAAGAATTTCCTTTTTTGTTCCTTGTAATCCTGTCTTTTCAGCAATATACATCATCGCATCTTCTTTCGTCGCTAAATTTACAAATTCATAAAGATTAACAATAACATTATCTGTTTCTTTTCCAATTTGTTTTGCGATTTCTGATTCTTTCACCATTCCCAATGCTTTCAAAAGAACAACAATTGGTAAGTCCTTAAATCTGCTAAAAGATAAATCAAGTAATCCTTCTTTACTTTCAGAAATTGTTATTGGGATTCTATAAGTTCCTTTCAAAGAAAATAATCTTAAAGTTAAAATTCCCTTGCTGTTTGTTTCAATAAACGGCTGGTTTTCTGCCAAATCTTCAGCCATAGTCATAACTCTTTCATTCCCATTAATAATAAAATATCCTCCAGGGTCCAATGGGTCAGAATAATTTTCCATTAATTGTTCAGGACTCATTCCAAAAGTATTACATGCTTTACTTTTTACCATAATCGGAATTCTTCCAACTTCAACAACTTCAGAATCAATTTGGTCTCCACGTTTAACTGTTATTTCTAATGTAATTGGAGCAGAATAAGTCAAATTTCTTAATCTTGCTTCATAAGGCATTACAAAAGATGAACTTCCATCAGCTTCGATAACTTTTGGTTTTTCGACTTGAATTTTTCCCAACTGAATTTCAAATTCTTCGTTATTAATTGTTTCAGAAATTTCATTTACAATCTCTTGCATTCTATGTTCAAGAAATTCATTGAAAGAAGTTATATTTGATTCAACTAGTGAATGTTCCTCAAGATATTTTTTTATTATTATATGATTATTTTGCATTTAAATTTCCCTAAAATTTATTTTTATTACACAACCACTCTGTAATAAACTCCGCTTTTTCTTTCTATTTTAATTATATCTCCGACGCTGCAACCTTCGGGCAGACCTGCATCAGTAGAAAATATTTTTGGTATTTGTGCTTTAGAAACATTTAATTTTTGCAATAGTTCGTCCGCTTCTTTTTCATTTAGTTTTGTGTGTTTTGGTTGGAGAATATGCATTTTATAATTTTAATTCCAGCATTAGCATGCTTAAACTTTTAACAACTTTGGAATAATAAAAAACAGCAAAATTTAGTTTAAAAACCTTTCTGTAAAATAAAACTTTTATATTTTTTCAAATAAAATTTCCATAAAATGAAAATATTTCTCTTTTTTATGAAATAAATGGCCCCGAAGGGATTTGAACCCTCGACACCTGGATATCTTCGCTTCGCGAATTTTATTTCAGCGATGCGTAAAAGTCCAGTGCTCTAACCAGGCTGAGCTACGGAGCCATATTTTTTAATTAACTTCGTAGCGAGCAATGCATTTTAAACATTTCTACCATCGTAGTTTCTTTTTCTTTAAAGAAACCCGTGAGCTACGGAGCCATTACTAATTTGTTAGAAATCTTAATTTATAAAATTATTCTTTGTCTTAAATAAATTTTTTTAATTTGCTTTCTAATTCATCAGCTTCCATCGCACCAACAAAATTGTCAACAACTTTCCCGTCTTTTAATAAAACAAAATTTGGAATTGAATTTACATTAAATTTTCTCGCGAGTGATTCATTCTCGCCGACATTAACTTTTGCGAATTTTATTTTTCCAGAAAATTTTTCAGAAACCTCTTCGACAATCGGCCCCATCATTACACAAGGCATACACCACTCAGCAAAAAAATCTAAAAAAACTAAACCTTGTTTTGCAAAATCATCAAATTTCTTTTCACTTAATTCAACAACACTTTCCATCTTTATTTAGAACTTCAAGATTTTATAAAAGTTTTTATTTATATTTTTGAATCTCTGCTCTTATCTCGCCTTCTCTCTGTGCCCAAATATTTTTATGCATTTCCTCGTTGTAATTTGGAACAACTGCTTTAACTAAACCACAGCATTTTTTGTAATCGCTTTCAGGACAAAATCCTCCGTAATGACATTTCGGAGCAATTAATCTTTTCACGTCGTCTCCAATAATTTCACTTTCTTTAATCATTTCCATTTCCTTTCCAGTTATTGCTCTCATTTCTGGCTCGACAGTTCCAACACATTGTCTTAATGAAGCATAACCCGTCGTCAAATTATACAAATCAAAATTTTTTATAACAGGAAATTTAATCCCGCGAGGAACAATTCCGATCGCATCACTTTCTTTAATTCCTCCCTCAATTAATATTTGATAAGTTTCAATTGAATCATAAAATCTTACTCCCCATAAAGAATCATTTGCCCAATTATCTGAAACACTTTCTGGAATAGACATAAATTTTTTCATTTCTATTGGATAAAAATTACCCCCCATAATTTTTTGCATCGCCAAATAAATTGAACCAGCATTCTGCGATAAAGTTCTGTGTCTCTTCACTTCTCCCCAAACTCTCCACGGAGTATTTACCATTGTCTGAACATTTACAGAATCATTATAATCAGCGACGATATCTTCAAGTTCTCTCAAAGAATCTTTCCAATTATTCCCAACATCTTCAAATAATTTTTTTCTGTTTGATAAATATTTTCCTATTCTTGCGTCTCTTAATTCCGGAAGAGCATCGCTTTCAGAAATTATTGCAGGTTCAAGATAAAAATTTCCGCCTTCAAAAACTTCTTGCGCCCAAGTTGTTCTGTGATGAAAAATATTTGGATTAACATTACTCGCACGAGGCGCGTTTTTTCTTGATTCATAAACAACACCCATCCCATTTTGATGAACAATCTTTTCCAACTGCGCAATTATTTCTCTTCCTTCTAAAGGCATATCATCCGGATTGCTTTCTGCAAGCTTTGAAAAATAAACTAAAGTTTCAATTGGCATAAACAAAAATCCACCTCCACTGTGAGAGTATTGAACAATCTTACTTGCTTCTTGTTTTGGAACTCCATTATTTTGTAATGCTTCATAAGCTTGAATATTTTTTTTAGAAACATCTAAAAATAAATCCAATAATTTTCCGCCCTTGTCTGCAATTCCCTGCGGAACAACAATTTCTTCTTCTGAAATTGGAACTCTTCTTCCAGAAGGCATCAAAGCACTTACATAAGTTGCGCCAGTAAAAATTGAATCAACAAGTTTAGAACAACCGCCCTGCAAAATTGTCCAAAATCCCATTGATGTTGACATCGACGCATGCCCAGCACCGACAGATTTTATAATTGCTTTATCTCTTTTTTCTTGAAAATCAATACCCTCTTTTTTTAAATCAATAACATCATTAATAAAATTCATTCCCTTAAATGTAACTCCCGCAGCACCATAAACTAAATCGTCTGGAGAAATAATTGTCTCATTTTTTTCTTCATCAATTAATTTTACTGTCGGTCCATAAGAAAGAAAATCAACTTGCGGTTCAATAACTCTTACCATATTATTTTATCTTTTTTGATTTTATAAATATAAAAGTAACTCAAACATATATATTGAATTAAAATTTTCCTGTAGAACCAAAACCGCCGTCGCCACGAGTTGTTTCAGATAATTCTTCAACTTCTTCAACTTCTGCAGTTTCAATTTTTTGAATTAATAATTGCGCAATTTTCTGTCCTTTCTTAATTTCATAATTCTCCGACGATAAATTTACTAAAATAATTTTATATTCTCCTCGATAAGTGTGTTCAATAACTCCCCCCATTGTTTTAATTCCTTTTAGTGCAATTCCAGATTTATCCCAAATCAAAGAAACATAACCTTTTGGAAGTTCAATTGACAAACCGGTTTTTATAGGTGCTCGATGTTTTGGTTTTAAAATTAAATCCTCGACAGAAAATAAATCCATTCCAGCGTCGCCTTCGTTCGCGTATTTCGGAACAATCGCATCAGAATTTAGTTTTTTAATTTTTATTTTTACTTTATTATCCAAAATATTTTCTTCTGATTTAATTTTTGTATTTTGTTTTTTCATTTGTAAATCTTTTTTGAAGCAGTTTCTCTTAATACATCAAGGCATTTATCTAATTCTAATTCTAATTTTCTAACTTTAATATCTCGTGCACTAAAAATTTCCTTAGCAACTTCGCTAGGTTCTTTATATTCTTTTAAATAAACTACTTCTCTAACCCCATAATTTGCAATTTTTTTAGCACAATCTCCACAAGGATAATATAAAGTATATAATGTTGATCCTTGTGCTCTTTCTTTTCCAACTTCACTTAATGCATTATCTTCTGCATGAATTGCAATGCACTCTCCAGATCCCTTTACCTCAAATTCAATTCCATGCCTTTTTTTTCTGCACCCTTTTTCTAAGCAAGTATCTATCCCTTCTGGTGCTCCATTATATCCTTCACCAATTACTCTTTTATTTTTTACCACAACTGCTCCTGTGTGGAGGATTTCACAACTTGAACGAGAAGCAATTGTTATTGCAGAAAGCATATGTTTTTCATCCCAAGTTAATCTTTCTTCTTTCCAACCCATATCTCAAAAAAATTATTTTTCTTTTTAATTATTATTGTTCTATAATTTCTATTTTAAAATAATTTTCTTTGCAACATCTTGTATTCCTGTAATAATAATTTTGCTTCCTTTTTCTAAATCAACAAAATCTCTGTTATTATCTGCTACCAAAATTCCAGGCCCTCTTGTAATTTCAATTTCTATTTTATCGTCGTGATTTCTTATCAAGCATTCTTTGTGTTTTGTGATATTATTGAATGCAATTCCAATTCCTTTTTCAAAATCTTTTCGCGTTATCGAAGAGAAATATGCTTTTGAACCATATGGCGTAGAGATCACAATCCCATCTCCAATAAATTCTCCAAAATCTTTTTCATTTATTTTTAACTTAAATCTTATTGCTTCTGTCGGAAGATTATTTCTTATCACAATGTCATTAACTCCAATTAATTCTCTTGTTTCCCCATCTTCACAAATTGCCTTTAATTTTTTTATTTTTTGTATTTCATATTTTCCTTTCTCAAATAAATCAATTGCTTCTTTAATATCAAGATTACAACATAATTGGCATGTCTCACTATCCCTTAAAAGTATCTTCGGGATTCCTGGAAATCTTCTTTCTGCAATCAAAAAAGTTCCATCTCCCCCATACGCAATAATAATATCTGGATTCTCTTCAGAATATTCAATATTTTTCTTATAAAGGATTTCTTTAAGACAATTTATTTTTTCAGGATTTTTTCCGACAATATTTATTTTCATTCTCTAATCCTAACTTCTTCAAAATATTTTTCAGCAAGAGGTTTAAATTTTTTTAAATAATCTCCAAAAACATTTGGTTCTTGATTAAATGAATTGTCTATAAATTTTCCGTGATTTGCAAAACCTTGGAGAAAATATCTCTTCGGCTTTTTATTAACAACCTTTAAAATCCATTCATACATTTTTTTTAATTCTTCTTCATCGTGATATCTTCTTATTATAGTTGTTCTGAATTCATAACCAACTCCACTATTCACAATTAATTTTATTGTTTCTTCAAGTTTGTTAATACCAACTTCAACGCCTGCAACTAAATCATATTTTTCTGGCGAAGCTTTCAAATCCATTGCAACATAATCAACTAAATTTTCAGAAATAAATTCTTTCAGTTTTTCTGGATTTGTCCCGTTTGTGTCTATTTTTACAAAATATCCTAAATCTTTAATTTTTTTCAAGAAATCTTTTTCGAGCGTCAATAAAGGTTCTCCACCCGTAATACAAACCCCTTCTAATTGTTCTTTTCTTTTTTTCAAAAAATCTAAAATTTCTTTTTCAGAATATTCAATTTCATTTTGTTTTAATACCAACTCGGGGTTATGACAAAAACCACATCGAAAATTACAACCAAACAAAAATAAAGTACACACTATTTTATCAGGATAATCTATTAAACTTAATTTCTGCAACCCGCTTATCTTCATTTTATTCTTCTTGTTTTTCTACAGCAAAAGTTTTTCTGTCTTTCCATTCTGCCTGTTTTCCGTCGTTCCACTGCTGTACAGGTCTTATGTATCCCACAACTCTACTGTAAACTTCGCATTTGGTTTTCATTTATTAATTCCTCCTTTTCTGTAACAGTATCAATTTCTCTTTCTGCTTCACAAATTGGACAATATTCGTGCTCTCCTGCAATGTAACCGTGAATCGGACAAATTGAAAAAGTAGGTGTTATTGTAAAATAAGGGAGTTTGTAATTCTCAGCAATTTTTTTAACAATTTTTTTAACAGCAGGTTTATCTATTCTTTCCCCGATAAAACTATGAATGACTGTTCCACCAGTATATTGTGTCTGCAATTCATCTTGCAAATCCAACACTTCAAATAAATCTTCAGTAAAACCTACAGGAAGTTGTGTTGAATTTGTATAATAAGGTTTAGCATTTTTTTCTTGGAATGATTTTTCATTAGCAACAATTATTCTTCCAAATCTTTTTTTATCTATCCTCGCGAATCTATAAGAAGTTCCTTCAGCCGGCGTCGCTTCAAGATTGTAAATATTTCCAGTTTCAATTTGATATTCTTCAAGAATCCCTCGCATAAATTTCAAAACTTTTAATGCAAAATTTCTTCCTTTTTCTGTAGTTATATCTTCACCCGACATAAAATTCATAATACACTCATTCATTCCTAAAAGTCCAATCGTTGAAAAATGATTCTTCCAGTATTGATCAAATCTTTTTTTTACATTTCTTAAATAAAATTTTGAATAGGGGTAAAGTCCAATGTTTGTATATCTTTCCAATGTTTTTCTTTTTATTTCTAAACTTTCTTTTGCTAATTCCATCAAATCTCTAAGTTTTTCAAAAAATTCATTTTCATTTACAGAAGTAAAACCTAATCTTGGCATATTTATTGTAACAACACCTATTGAACCGGTTTGTGGATTTGCCCCAAACAATCCGCCACCTCTTCTTCTAAGTTCTTTCTGATCCAATCTAAGACGACAACACATACTTCTTGCGTCTTCTGGATTCATATCCGAATTTATAAAATTACTAAAATAAGGGATTCCATATTTTGCAGTCATTTCCCAAATTAAATCATATTCTGGATTATCCCAATCAAAATTTTTTGTAATATTATAAGTAGGAATTGGAAAAGTAAAAACTCTTCCTTGAGAATCTCCTTCAAGCATACACTCTGCAAATGCTTTATTTATTATATTCATTTCATTCTGGAATTCTGAATAAGTTTCTCTCTTTGGGAACCCGCCAATAATCACTGCTTCATTTGCCATATACGACGGAACTTTCAAATCCATTGTAATATTTGTAAAAGGTGTCTGAAACCCAACTCTCGTAGGAACAGCAAGATTAAATAAAAATTCCTGCATTGCTTGTTTAACTTCTTTATAGCCTAAATTATCATATCGCACGAAAGGTGCAAGAAGTGTATCAAAATTACTAAATGCTTGAGCACCAGCAGTTTCTCCTTGCAAAGTGTAAAAAAAGTTCACCATTTGTCCCAACGCTGTTCTAAGATGTTTTGGTGGTTTTGAAGAAACTTTTCCAGCAACGCCAGTAAAACCTGTAATCAATAAATCTTTCAAATCCCATCCGACACAATATGCACCTAAAGTTCCTAAATCGTGAATGTGCATTTCTCCAGATTCGTGCGCTTGTCTAATCGCTTCGGGATAAACTCTCCTGTTCCAATAATTTGTAATAATTTTTGTAGCAATATAATTATTCAAACCCTGAAGTGAAAAACCCATATTAGAATTCTCTTTTACCATCCAGTCATTTAAATTTAAATAATCATCTACTGCTTCAATTGTATCAAACAATCCTTTTACTTCTCTCAATTCCTCATGACTTTTTCTATAAAGAATATATGCTTTCGCAGTTTTTGCATGTCCTTCCTCAATAAGAATTTTTTCAACAGCATTTTGAACAGATTCAACTTCGGGAATTGCATTTTCATTATGGTCTTTATCTAATTTTTCAATAACTAATTCTGCAAGATGTTCTGCTTTTGATTTATCATGTCCACTAACTGCTTTCGCAGCTTTCCAAATCGCTTCAGCTATTTTTTCTTTGTTGAACGGAACAACACTTCCATCTCTTTTACGAATTTTTGTTATCATCTTAAAATTTGTAATAGGAAATTTTATATTATAATTCCCTCATTTCTTTTTTGAAATCTTTTATATCCTGAAAGTCTCTATATACTGATGCAAATCTTATGTAAGCGACATTATCAATTCTCTTTATTTTTTTCATAACTAATTCTCCAATCTCCGAAGTTTTAATTTCTTTCTTTCCTCTCTTTCTAATCTGTTCTTCAATTTCGTTAATCATTTTGTCAATTTTATTTTTTTCAACAGGACGTTTTTCAAACGCGAGATTAATTCCGTTTTCAAGTTTTTCTCGGTTAAATCTTTCTCTGCGCCCATCTTTTTTTATTACATACAAATCTTCCAGCGAAATCTTTTCGTATGTTGTGAACCTCTTTTTACATTTTAGACATTCACGTCGCCTTCTTATTCCCTCAGGAGATTCTCTCTTATCAGTTACCTTTGTTTTTTTGCACGAACAATATGGACAATTCATTATATACAATATATTGTATACTCTCTTTATTATTTATCAACTAATTGTATACAACTATATCTAAAAAATTAAAGACTATTTAAATATTCGTAACTACTTTTTGAAATGACAACAACATACAAGATTTACAAAGAAAAAGTAAGATATTTAAATAGGAAAGAATTGAATTATTTATGTACGAATACCTAAATCAAATTTCTGAAAGTCTAGGAATTTCTATATTCTTAGTTATATTCATTCTTTTCTGGTCTTATATTTGGAAACTTTTAGCTTTGTGGAAATCTGCAAGAAAAAATTCTCCAGCTTGGTTTATAATCTTAGCATTAGTAAATACTGTCGGTATTTTAGAAATTCTTTACATCTTTGTTTTTTCAAAAATGAAAAAGAATAATTTCAAACGTAAAAAATCTTTGAAGAGAAAAAGATAATTATTTTTTCATTAATTCACACATTTTACAAATCTTGTTTTTTGAAGGTTCTCCACAAATTTTACAATAATTTATTTCTCCAGAATCTTTTTTAATTTTTTTAGAAACGTTCTCAAAATTTTTTATAATATTTTCTTTTTCTTTTTTTGTAAGTGTTTCAATAAAATTTCTTATTTCTACTCTATACGATTCTTCTCTGTAAGGACAAATTCCTTTTACAAAATTTAATTTATTTTTTCCAGCAAAATCTTTTATCTCTTTATTCTCAAAATAAAATAAAGGTTTTAATCTCGGAATAAATTTTTTATTAGAAATATTTTTTGTTAAAACTCCTGATTTCATTCCTAAATTTAAATTTCCTTTGCAAATATTTAACAAAATTGTTTCTGTTTCGTCGTCGAGATTATGTCCTGTTGCAAGATAATCTGCTTTTAATCTTCTCGCTTCGCGATTCAAAATCCATTTTTTAAAAACCCCACAGACAGCACAATGATTTAATTTTTCATTCTTTTTCCAAAAATATTTCATTCCTCTCCCCTGCTCTTTTTTAAAATTATAAACATGAAGTTTTATCTTTATATCCTCACAAAATTTTTTAATAGATTCTAAACTTTTTTTGCTGTATTCATCCACGCACAAATCAATAAAAATTCCTTCTATATTATAACCCAATTTTTTTAATAAATATGCTGTTGTTACGGAATCTTTTCCTCCTGAAATTGCAACTAAAATTTTGTCTTTTTTATTTATTTTATTTTTCTCTAAAATTTCTCTAAACTTATCTTCAAATTTCATATTCTATCTAAAGGACTTTCAACTTTTTTAATTGATGCTTGGGAAATCTGAGTATAAATCTGAGTAGTCTTAATAGATGAATGTCCAAGTAATTTTTGAATAATTCTCAAATCAGTTCCTTGTTCCAAAAGATGTGTTGCAAAAGAATGTCTAAGTAAATGAGGATAAACTCTTTTTTTAATCCCCGCTTTTCTTGCAGAATTCTTAACAATTTCTACAATTGTTTTTTTAGTTAATCTACCCCCTCGGTTAGATTCAAATAAATAATCTCCAGAACTCATTTCCAAATAATTTTTTAAGTTTTCTTTTAAAGAAAATGGAATTTTTACGAACCTATCTTTTTTGCCTTTTGCTAATCTAATTTTAATTAAATCCTCTTCAAAATTAATGTCTTGTTTTTTAAGATTAATAATTTCAGAAACTCTTAATCCAGTTCCATATAATAATTTAATTATCAACTTATGTTTCATATTTGAGGTGTTTTCAATTAACTTTCTTATTTCTTCAATTGTTAAAATATTTGGGATTGTTTTATTTCTTTTAGGGTTTGGTAAATCTAATCTTTGAAAAAGAATCTCTTTAAAAAAATATTTTAGTGCGAATACATTATGTCCAACAGAGGCGGGTTCATTTATAGATAATTTTTTCAAAAGGAATTGTTTTGCACTTTCTTGATTAATTCCTTTATCTTTTGAAAACTCAAGATATTTTTTAATCTGATTTAGATAAGATTTAATTGTTTCTTTAGAATAATTTTTTAGTTTAAGATTTTCTTCAAGTTTTTTTAATAACCCCTGCATAAAAGAATGAGTAATAAAAATTATATAAAAGTTACTAAACATCCCTTAAACAGATATTAACCCCAAAAAAGGTTAATGTCCAGCGTGTTCCCAGCGTCGGCAAAGCCAACCAAATTTAAAATTTCATTTTTTGCCCACCCGAGATAGGAGAAAAAAGCCTGCGTCCTTCGGACAGATAGCTGAAACAAGTTTCAGAGAAAAACTTCTTTTACCCGACCGACGAGAAAAACCAACAAAATGCTTCGCACTTTGTATAACAAAGGGTAAAAGGTTTCACTTCGTTACACCCAAATTTTTCATTTACTTTGAGGGGTTCTTAGTCCTTCGGACAATTTGTCGGCTCACGCCGAGAATTATTTTTTTACATATACATTCACTATGCTACTTTTGCCCTTCCCCTTCCTATGTATTTTTTCTTTAGTCACATTGTAATTTTCCCCAAAATATTCTTTTTCGCTCCTTAAGAACATGTGAACTTGTGCAGAATCAATTCCTGTTTGTTCTGAAATTTCATTGATTGTAAATTTTTCTTTTCCTTTTGTTGCCTCCCGTAATACCTCGGCATTACTTTTTTTTGCTGTGGACAAATCCAAATTTAACCTTCCAACAATTTTATTAAAAATCTCATCAATAAGTTTAAAGTTCTCCCTTTCAACATCATCAGGCATTATTTCTGATTGTTCTTTTTGCAATTTTCTTAACTTATGGCTAAGAACAACTTCTTTTACCAAAAAGAAATAAAATGGATAAGCACTTGGGTCTCTTACATCAATTTTCTCAATATATCTTTTTTGACTATTTATCCACCAAATTCCATAATCAATATCTTCCACCCTTTGATGAAGTATTGGCCAACGAGGATCATCACTCATTACAAATGTTTTGTCGGGGTTTAAGGGGTCTTTATCCCTATTTGAAAGCAAGATTTTAATTTTGTTTTTTCCCTTCTTGTTTTCAGACTTATCTTCTTTAATCTCCCCTTTATTGTTTAGGTTACCGCTTCCCCCATTATTTCCACTACCGCTTCCCTTTCCTCCATTTCCTCCGCCACCAATACCTTGGCCTGGCGTTTTAGTGGTTATGGGGTTTTTTTCTTTTCCAAACTTTGAGAATGTTGGTTTTATTAAATTATCTTCTTCCAATAAATCCGAAACTTCATCCGTTACAACATCTAAGAAATTTCTTAGAGCATTCAAATGTTCTCTTTTTTCATTTTGTTTTTCTTTATCGGTTAATTCTTCTAAAACTTCTTTTATTTTGGATTTACACCATTCTTTAAAGAGAGAAGCGACCTCTACACTTTCAATTAAATCAACCCTATCATTGCTAACACAATTATATTCTTTTAATTCTGGGCAATCAATATGTGCAATTAGACTTTTAGACATCCCCTTATCCATCATTAAAGAAGGAATATTATAATAAGCGATGCTTTTGCCAAATGAATCTATCTCCAAAATATTTAATGATAATTTGTCTCCGCTTAATTGATTTTTTGATAGTTTAACTTTTAATGTAGAATTAAAATGTTTATTAAATTCATACTCTCCAATTTTGTTTGGGAGAGCAAATTCTCTAGTTCCAAATTCTTCATCGATTTCTGCTTCTTCTGGATTTATATTTCTCCAAAGTAAATCCCCATCCAATAATGCTGTAACGCTTCTAGATTTTAATGCCGATCTTGCCTGAAGATTACAAGAAATTGAAGAAAGAAGTAAAGACAGGCTTCTTTTGTTGGATATGGGAGTTTTATCTTTTGGTTTTATGCCCCTCCAACAAAAAAGGTTTAGTTCTCCATTGTTTATTTTATCAAATAACTCTCTGTTGTGTTTTTCAAAATAAGACCAATTATCTAGACCTAATAATTTGATAATTTGCCAAGGAGTTCTTTTTTCCTCTTTTACATTTTGGTCTATTTGGCTATCTTTATTTATCGTTAAAATAGTAAGCTTCCCATCATAATAATTTATAACTTCACACTTTTCGAATTGAGATAAGGCATAATATTTTCCCCCATTTCCATGTCCTCCACTAACCATTTTTTTCCTTAGTTCTTCGCCATGAGTTGCAGAATCAGGATTCCACCAATGAGGAAGATACTCTATAAACTTTTTATGATTTGAACCTCCAAAATCTAAACAAGCAACTTCTTTCTTGCTAAAATTAAGTATAATCGGAGCACCAGCCAAATCTTCATCTTTTGAATCTTCATGTCTCGTGTAAGAATCATCAGAATTTTTGAGCCATTCAGGAATTCCTTTTTTATGGTCTCTAAAATATTGAGCTCCCATTAACAATACTTGGTGGTGTATTTTTTGGTTTAATCTTTCGGGTTTTTTCATTTTTTTAATAGACTTGAAAATTTATTTTGTAAAGATTTCCATAGGTTAACTATTCCCTCTAGTCGACTATCCAAATTTTTATTTTTTTGGCAGAAAGGTATAACTTCTTTTGCCACTAAATTATACCTTGATAAAAAATTACTCTGATTATTATCCTTAAAGGATCTTGCAGAAGTTCCTAAAAATTCAAATAAATCTGTTTCTAAAAAATCTTCTTTCCCTCCTGAAAAGTATTCAAATACTTTGGAAGCTAAAATTCTATTAATTTCAAATTCAATATAACGAGGAATTTTTGTTTTATCTATAGATTTTTTAGGTTGTTTCTTTATTTTTTCTTCTTCAATAAATTTTTTGCCTTTTTCGGTAATTTTATAATTATGAAAACCTCCTTTTAAGAAATTTGTTCTAAAAAGAGCAGTTATATATTTTGATATATCTGCATTAGGATATTGAGGATATCCTTTCATGCTAAAATCTGAGGGAAACATCTTCCAGGATTTTACAACCATCATTTCCTTAGTTATTTTATCTCTTTCTTTTTTATTTTTGTCTAATTCATAAATTGATCTTAGTATCTTCAAACTTTTTGTATCAGTTGCCATTATAAATTAAACTCCTTCCCTTTATTTTTTCCTTTGTTAAACTCAGATTTTACCTTTTTCCATTCGTCATCAATTGCACTAAAAATTTTTCTTACTTGTTCATCCGTATAATAATAATTACCTCTATTCGCACAATTTCCAAGAAGCCTCATTTTATCTAAAATTTCTTGAACTCTGCGACTAGCAATTTTCCTAAATCTTTCTTCTTTTATTTCCTTTCTATCTGTTTTTGGCTTTTGTTTCTTGAACATCTTGTTATTAGTTGTAATGTATATTATTTAAATGTTTCTATTATGTAACATTATATTTTAGATATGTAACTTATATAGAAAATACATTTTTTGAATATTTAGAATTTCTTCTTTTAGAAAAAGAAGCAAAATAAGAACCCCTCATTTTCTTTTTTAGAAAAAAAGAAACAAAAAAAGGCAGGCTTTTTTCTCTAATTATTTGGTCGTCGGGAATAACCATCCTCCTCCCCCACCCTAAAATGAAATTTTAAACTCACGAGGAAACTTTTTGTTTCAGCTCGTGCCCTTCGGGTCTGGGAACAGCAGATTAAACAGAAAAATGTTTTCGCTTCGCTCACCCTCTTTTTTCGGGACACATTTTTCCCATATTTTTGCTACACAAAAACACTCGAGCGTTACGCAATTTTTCCAGCTCTGTTTCACGAGGGAAAAATTTCTACACCTCGAGCCCTACGGGTTGTTTAATCCCGATGTTCATTTCAATTTCCAATCTCCTCCTCAGCGTCGGTAAACCAAAAATTCTGATTTTGATATCTTCGTTTAACGCTTCAATGCGAAGTTAAAATTGTCGCATAACATCGCTGATTAAACGAAATTGCTGAAAATAAAAAAGGAGAGCGCGGTTTTATCAAAGATAAAACAAATAGTCGGCTTCGCCGAAATTATTTTATTGGGCACTTTCAAACAAAAAATCTAATCATACTTATTGTTATTTAAAATCCAAGAAAAAGATTTTTTTAATAAAGTAGTTTGACATTTGCAAGTTGTGGAAATATAATCTCCACTGAAAGTTTGATTAGTTTTTACAACATGATTATCTTCCCACCCTAAAACTTCTTGAGTATTGGAATAGTTTTTATTTTCTTGGAAAGAAACAAAAGAATTAGGATAACATTCATAATAACAATTAAAATCTTCTCCACTACTAACCTCTTTGTAGGTATAAGGAATTCTGTTTAAAATTATTAACCCTATTATTAATGAAATAATAATAACTATTTTCCAATTTATTTTCATTATTTATTCTCCAAATAGAATTTTACTACACTCTTCTAAAGCTCCGACACTTTTGTATTCCTCACCATCACACTTTCCAAAACCTTCATTTTCTAAATAGTTTGCATCAAAAACATTTTCACACATATATTTTATACAATTTTTTGAAAAATCATTAATTGTTTCATTTAATGTTTGAGATAGTATTTCTGTAGAACTATCTCCTAGTTTATTCATGCTTTCAGACCACTCAATTCCAGCATCAGTATATCCTCGATTGTAGCTATTTGTAATCATAGCAAAAGTAAATATTGTTCCTACAATCAATAAAATAAAAAAAGCTATTTTCCAATTATTATTTTTTTGAGACTTAATTGCCATAATTTATTTTATTAAAAGTAATTTATATATCTTACTGAAAGTGCCCAATTTTCTTTTTTAGAAAAAAAGAAACAAAAAAGCGCGCGTCTCTCTAATACATAACCCACCCAAAAAAATATTATTTCTAAATCATAGAAAACGGCATTCTCAAAAACTTTGATTTTTCTTTAAAATAATAAATCATAATTTATATTTGAATATTCTCATCAATTTTTTTGTAATTATCATATACTTGTGAAAAAAATGCTTTTGCATCATTAGAATTTATCCCTTTTTCATATTTATGAACTAATCCATAATCTATTTCTTTAATTAAATCGTCTAATGAACTCCAATTTAACCTCACATCATCAATACAAAAATCAGAAACTTTAACATCTCTTTCTTTAATTTCCGAATTAAAGGGGTTTAACATTTTTGGTTTCCATAATCTAACTTTTTCGCTTCCTTCTATTTTATCTAAATACAAATCACCATAAACATTCCCACAACCAATAAGGTGAGCATTATTAACCCTTACAGCATAAACGCCCCCATTTCTTTCTACTTTATATTCTAAATCTACTTGTTCTGTTTTTGAAGTCATTTTATTATCTTATATTAAACCAAATAGGAGTTATAAACCTTCGTTACGTTACTATTTTTAAGTTAAGAAATTTTCTAATCAAACTTATTCACTTAATTCCCAAACAATAGAATATTTATTTTCAATCTCTTTACTATAACCTGTTATCTTCTTAATTGCTTTTTCTTCATCCAAATCTTTTACGAATTCTTTTATCACTTCCTGTTCTTTAATTTCAAATTCTTTTGGAGCACCATTAGAAATTGCAGGGAACATATATTCAACAGTAAAAAGATTCAGCAAAGCCAACTTAGAATATAAATCATATTTCTCCTCATCAGCGTCGGTTCTTACAGATACAGAACCTTTTATCGGATTAAACGCGTCCTGTCCTTCTTTTGAACTAACTACTCTCAACCAGTTGTCTGCATTTTCAGGATGCTTCGCATTCTTCGGTTGCTGGAACGCATCAATAACAAAACCATACATATCATTCGTCCCAGGAACAAGAATTATTCCATAATCTTCATTAAATTCAACGCCCGCAGATTTAAACTCACCATTCGCCCAATCACCCATTATATTAAACGCACCCTCTCCAGAAATAATTCTATCCACCGCAACATTCCATTCTATTTCTTCATTATCTGGATTTACATAACTCAAATACTTCTCAAAAATTTTAAAAGAATTCAATAATCTTTCATCATTTTCAGAAACCTTTCCATTTATCCAATCTTCATAAAAATCAATTCCTTGACTCGCAATAATCTGGTCAAAAACATGTTGTGCTGTCCACGTCGTTCCCATTTGAATAGGATAATCTACACCAGAATTTCTTAACTTTTCACACGCATCAAAAAATTCATTCCACGTTGTTAATTCCTCTGCATAAATTTCATTCTCTTCCAAAATCTTTTTATTATACCAAATAACATTTGTCCTATGAATTCCAACTGGAACCGAATAATAATTTCCCTTAAACTTACACATCACTTGAATTATTTCAGGAACATAATATTCTAATTTTTCAGATTCCCATATTTCATCAACAGGTTCTAAAAGCCCTGCATCAAAATAAGTTTTTCCTTCATATCCCGCATGAATTAAAAAAGCATCTAACCCTTCACGATTAAAAACTTTCGGCTTCACAACATTAAACATTAAAACTCCACCACCACCAGAACTTCTACTAATAACCGACGTGGGCAAAACAATTGCTTCTGGATATTTTTCAGTAAATACATTAATCAACGCACTCATTGCAGCATGTTCACTCGGTGAAGTCCACCAATGATAAATTTCAAGATTATTCTCTTCTTTCTGAGTAAATATAAGATAACCCGCAAGAACTACTAAAACTAAAATCAACAAAATTCCAAAAAATTTAATATTCTCTTTTCTTTTCATATTAATCATTTATTTCAACAAGTGTTTTTCCCAGAACAATTCCAGCAACGACTAAGCTAATTAAATTTGCGATTGCAAGTTCAACTGCTCCAGATGTAAACCCGTCATAAACTAAAATCCCAACCCCTAAAATATAAACTCCAATAAAAATTGGATTCATTTTCTTCTTTTTTCCCATTAAAAAAAATTCAACTATCCAAGCTGCAATAATTACAAATAATCCTATTAAACTAAATGAAATCATTTTTTCCTCCCAGAATAAATTCTATAAATTGCCCAAAATGCCGACGCTGTTGCAATAAAAAACAACCCATACATTAAATCATTTGAAAGTTGTATATTCATTAATCTAACTAAATCATAAAAAACATAAATTCCAAAAGTAACAAAAATCCCCCAACCATAAATTTTCTTTTTTTGAAAAACAATTAGAAGTCCCATTACAGCAATAAGGAATTCAATTGTAATTGAAATATATTGTATCAACATCTTTTCTAATTATGTAAATTATAAAGAATTTAAAAACTTATCTTCTTCTGAAATTTCTTCTTCCACCAAATCTTCTATTTGAATTATTCATTACATTTTCTCTTGAGAAATTTCTTCGTCTAATTTGCGGTCTTGCATTTATAATTTCAAATTCAGGAAGTTCTTCTTCTTTCATTGATTCTTTCATAGTTCCATCTTCCATTACTTTTCTAAAAAACAAATAATCCTCGCTTGAAATAATATTTACAACTTTTCCATTTTCACCTGCCCTCGCTGTTCTTCCAATTCTATGTATATAATCTGTACTTATTTTTGGTATATTATAATTGTAAATATTTCCAACACCTTTAATGTCAAGTCCTCTTCCTGCAACATCTGTGCAAACCAAAACTTTAACATTTTTTTTCTTAAACTCACCGAGAACTCTTGTTCTATTATTCTGACTCAAACCCCCGTGAATTGCTTCTGCTCTAATTCCCTTATTATTCAAATTTTCAAAAACAAAATCAACATTTCTCCTTGTATTACAGAAAACCATAATTAATTCTTGAGATTCTTTTTTTAACAAATGAACTAGCAAAGAGAACTTTTTATTTTGTTGAACATCATAATAAATTTGTTTCAATTTTGAAGCATCAATATAAGTTTCTGCTGAAATTTTAATTGGATTTTTTGCGTGCTTTTTTGCAAGAAATTCAACATCTGCAGAAATTGTCGCAGAGAACATCATTGTTTGTCTATCTCGTGGGCACTTGTGCAAAATTGTTTCAACGTCTTGGCTAAATCCCATATCAAACATTCTGTCAACTTCATCAAGGACTAAAAATTTAACATAATCTAAATTAAGAGTTCTTCTTTTCAAATGGTCTAAAAGTCTCCCCGGAGTTCCAACAATAACGTCAGAATATCTAATTCTTCTAATCTGTTGTTCCATATTAACTCCACCATAAACTGCAGTAACTTTAAGATTCTTATTTCTTGAAAAATGAGTTATTGAATCAGAAACTTGTTCAGCTAATTCTCTTGTTGGCGTGAGAATTAATGCCTGAACTTTTTTATTCGGTTTTAAATTTTCAATTATTGCTGAAGCAAATGCTAAAGTCTTTCCGCTTCCAGTGGCGGAGCCACCAATAATATCTTTTC
>Ga0265297_10003368_pt1 | contig 29142 bp, 25 predicted proteins | sample Munlanlwell13791_FD_192502 | JGI IMG/M metagenome (GOLD analysis project Ga0265297, IMG submission 192502) | Leachate microbial communities from a municipal landfill in Southern Ontario, Canada - Leachate well 137-91 | ecosystem: Engineered > Solid waste > Landfill > Unclassified | place...
ACCGTGCCCGGATGGATGGTGGCATGCTCGCGGATCATCGTGTGTTCGCCGATCACGATGCGCACGTCGTCACCGATCGGGCGCAGGGTCTGCGGCGGGGCGCCGATCACGGCGAAGGGATAGACTTCGGTGCCGGCGCCGATCTTGGTGTTGCCCATGATCACGACATGGCCCTTCAGCTTCACGCCGTCCGCCAGTTCGACCTGGGGTCCGATGATACAGAAGGGACCGATCTCGACGTCGCCGATCTTCGCGGCGGGATCGACCACCGCGCTCGGATGGATATTGGACAAGAGATGTCTCCTCAGCGTTCCACGATCATGGCGGTCACGGTCGCTTCGGCGACCAGCATGCCATCGACCTTGGCAGCGCAATTGAACTTCCAGACATTGCCGCGGCCACGTTCCTTCTGGACGTGGATCCGCATCTGGTCACCGGGCACCACGGGCTTGCGGAAGCGGCAGTTCTCGATCGACATGAAATAGACCAGCCTGTTGGCCGACTTGCCCCCACCCAGGCCGTGGATCACCACGATGCCCGAAGTCTGGGCCATGGCCTCGACGATGAGTACGCCCGGCATCACCGGATGGCCCGGGAAATGGCCCTGGAAGAACGGCTCGTTGAAGGTGACGTTCTTGATGCCGACGGCACTCTCGCCGCCCTTCATCTCGACCACGCGGTCGACCAGGAGCATCGGGTAGCGATGCGGGATCATCTCCATGATCCGCAGGACGTCGACGGAATCGAGCGTTTCCGCGCTGGTTTCGCCGGCCTCAGCCATTGTTGTTCCCCTTGTGCTGAGCGAGACGGGACAGGGTCGCCACCTCGCGGAACCATTGCTTGACCGGCACAGCCGGCGTACCGCCGTAGGCACCGCCCGGCGGAACGTCACGCATGACACCGGAATGGGCGGCGATCTGGGCGCCGCTGCCGACTATCACATGATCGGCTACCCCGGCATTGCCGCCGAAGGCGACGAAATCGCCCACCGTGCAGGAGCCGGAAAGCCCGACCTTCGCCGCCAGCACGCAGCCGCGCCCCAGTCTCACGTTGTGGCCGATCTGCACGAGGTTGTCGATGATCGTGCCGTCGCCGATCACCGTATCGCCGTAGACACCACGGTCGATACAGCTGTTGGCGCCCACCTCGACATCGGCGCCCAGTACCACCCGGCCGATCTGCGGGATACGCAGATGACCGGCCGGCGGATTGGGCACGAAGCCGAAGCCGGCCTCCCCGATGCGGGCCCCCGCGGCGAAGGTGCAACGCGGCCCGGCCACGGTGCAGGCCACGCTGGCGTGGGCGCCGACATGAACCTCGTCGCCCAGTTCGACCTCGGGACCGACCACGGCATGGGCTTCCAGGATCACGCCGCGGCCCAGGCGGGCACCGGCGCCGACGACCGCGAAAGGCCCGATCTCGCAGTCCTCGCCCAAGACGGCGTCGGGCGCCACCACGGCGCCCGCTGCGATCCCCGGTGTCGCCCGGCGGCGTGGATGGAAGGCCTGAGCGACCCTGGCGTAGGCGATCGCCGGCTGTTTCGACAGGAGCAGCGCCAAGCCGCGCGGTGCCCGCGACGCCTGTTCGGGCCGCAGGATGCAGGCGCCCGCCCGCGTTTCTGCCAGCTTTGGCAGATATTTCACGGTACCGACGAAGGTGACGTGACCGACCTCGGCGAACTCCAGCGGCGCCGCCCCGGTGATCGAGAGATCCGGGTCGGCACCGTCGGCCAGGTCGGCCCCCGCGATCCCGGCCAGCGCGCGCAGGCTGAACGGCCCGCGCGCCACGAAGAATCGGGGGCCCGGCATGGTCATTTCCTGCCCGCGGTCATTGCACCGGCGCGACGTCGACCTTGATCGAGGGCAGCTTGGCATCCAGCGCCGCCAGCACCTGGTCCGTCACTTCCAGCTTGTGATCGAAATAGATCACCTCGCCCGTGCCGAGCAGGACATTGGCGCCGCGCTGGGTCATCAGGTCGCTGAAGATCGGCACCAGGGCTTCGCGCACCTTGGCGCCGGCGGCATCGACTGCCTCCTGAATCGCCTTGTTGCTGGCCTGGGCACGCTTCTGGGCGTCGGCCACCTTGGCCTCGAAGGCCTTCTGGCGCTTGGCACGCTCGGCATCCGAGAGTTTGGGAGCCGCGTCGCGCAGCTTCTTCTCCTCGGCCTTCAGGGAGGCCAGGTCCTTGTCGATGACGGCCTGGAACTTGGCCTGCACCGCCTGGATCTGGCGCCGCACGTCCTGCGACGCTTTGGAGGCCACCTGCAGGCGCTGGTAGTCGACGATCAGCGGCACCGCCGGCGGGAAGGAATCGGCCAGGGCGGGGCGCTCGGCCGCGCCCGCCACCGTCGCGATGGCCAGGGTCGTGCCCAACAGGGCGGCGTGGAAAATCTTGCGCATGATCAGAACTTGGTCCCGAAGCTGAAGCGGAAGACCTGCGTCTCGTCGTAGTCTTCCTTGAGGAGGGCCTGGGCGAAGTCGACGCGGATCGGGCCGAAGGGCGAATCCCACGAGAAGCCGATACCGGCCGAAGCGCGGAGCGAGGCGTTGTCGAGCCTAGTCTCCCTCCCCTTGGTGGCGTCGACCCCGGTCAGGGTGCCGAAGTCGGTGAAGACGCTGGCGCGGATGCCGTATTCCTCCGGCAGGCCGATCGGGAAGCTCACTTCGAGCGAGCCGGCGCCATAGACATTGCCGCCCAGGGCGTCCCGCGTCGAGGCGTCGCGCGGGCCGATACCGGCGTCCTTGAAGCCGCGCAGGTTGTCGCCGCCGACGTCGAAACGGTCGTTCAGCCGGACGTCCTGGCCGAGGCCATAGATATAGCCCCCCTCGAGCGAGGCCGAGAACACCACGTCGTCCGTGATCGGGTAGTAGTAATTGGCGCCGGCCGTGTTGCGGATATAGCGCGCATCGCCGCCGAGGCCGGCGAAATCTTGCCCGACGAAGAGATAGTAGCCGTCGGTCGGCCGCTGCGGACGGTCGCGCCGGTCGTAGGCGAGGACATAGCCGATCAGCGAGGTCACGGTCTTGCCCTCGGCATCCTGGACCGCCAGCGAGGCGTAATCGCCGACGTTGCTGATCTCGTCCTGGCGCAGCGTGTAGCGCGTCGTCATGCGCAGGTGGTCGGAGATCGCGAAGCCCGCCCGAAGCGCGAAGCCGATACGATAGAGGTCGTATTCCGCCTCGTCCTGATAATCGCGCTTGATGTCGAAGACATCGACGCCGGCCGAAACATTGCGGCCCAGGAAATAGGGCTCGGTGAAGCCGAAGTCGAACTGGGTGCGCTTCTGCGACACGCTGGCGCCCAGGCGGACGTCCTGACCGCGGCCCAGGAAGTTGCGCTCGCGCACGCTGACTTCGCCGACCACGCCTTCGGACGAGGAGTAACCGGCGCCGAGCTGGAGTTCGCCGGTCGATTTTTCCGTCACGTCGACGTTCATCACCGTGCGGTCGGGCGCCGAGCCCTGGACCTGGGTGACGTCGACCTTGTCGAAGAAGCCGAGCGCCTGGAGGCGCTGCTTCGACTGTTCCTTCTTCGCCGTATTGAAGGCGTCGCCTTCCGACAGGCGGAATTCGCGCCGGATCACCTCGTCCAGGGTACGGATGTTGCCGGTGATGTTGATGCGCTCGACATAGACGCGCGGCGCCTCGTTGATCTGGAAGGTGATCGAGATCACCTTCTTCTCACGGTCACGCTTGAGCACCGGGCGGATGTCGACGAAGGCATAGCCGAGGTTGCCGGCCGCGTCGGTCAGCTTGTCGATGGTCTTTTCGATCAGCTCGGCGTTGTAGGTCTCGCCCTCGACGGTGAGCAGCTGATCCTTCAGCTCGTCCGGCACCAAGTCGCGGATGCGGCTGTCGAGATCGATCTTGCCGAATTTGTAGACCTCGCCCTCGTCCACCGTGAAGGTGATGAAGAAGGCATCGCGCTCCGCCGTCAGGTCGGCGACCGAGGAGAGCACGCGGAAGTCGGCATAGCCGTTGGTCAGGTAATATTTGCGCAGCAGTTCCCGGTCGTAGGTCATGCGATCGGGATCGAAATTGTCGGACGACGAGAAGAAGCGGTACCAGCGGGTCTCGCGCGTGGCGATCACGTCACGCAGCTCGCCGTCGGTGAACGCCTTGTTGCCGACGAAATTGATGCGCTCGACGCCGGTGCTCGGCCCTTCGTTGATTTCGAAGACGAGGTCGACCCGGTTCTGCGGCAGCTGGACGATCTTGGGTTCGACCGTGGCGGCGAAACGGCCGGCCCGGCGATAGAGTTCCAGCATGCGCTGCACGTCGGCCTGGACCTTGGCGCGGGTGAAGATGGCGCGCGCCTTGACCTGGAGTTCCTTGGTCAGCTGGTCTTCGGAGAGCTTGTGGTTACCCTCGAGCACGACCCGGTTGATGATCGGATTCTCGACCACCGTCACGACCAGGTCGTTGCCCTCGGCGTGAATCTGGACGTCGCCGAACAGCCCGGTGGCATAGAGCGCCTTCAGCGACTGGTCGACCTGCAGTGGATCGAAGCGATCGCCGGCATGGACCGTCATGTAGGACAGCACGGTCTCGGGTTCGACGCGCTGGTTGCCCTCGACCCGGATCGACCCGATCACCGGGGCTTCGCTGCGCGCACCGGCGGCGCCGCCCACCTGGGCATAAGCGAAGGGTGCCGTCGCGAGACCAACAGCCAGCGAAACCGGCCCTGCCAGCCGGCGCGCAACGCGCAACATTGAGGACACCCCGAAACTCCCTCTGCCGTCGCCCATCAGGTGAACAACCGACCGATGAACCCCAAGACCTTGAGCCGAACCAAATCGTTCAGTGTCGTGAAGATCATCAATGTCAGCACCAAGGCGAGCCCGATGCGGAAACCGATCTCCTGAATCCGGTCTCCCAACGGCCGCCCGCGCATGGCTTCAAACGCATAGAACAACAAGTGCCCGCCGTCCAGCATCGGCACTGGCAAAAGGTTGAAAAGCCCCAGGTTTATGGAGAGCGCGGCAATCAGCCAGACGAAGCTCTCGACCCCTTCGCGGGCGACACGGCCCGACAGGTCGGCGATTCGCAGCGGCCCGCCCAGTTCTTCCGTCCCCCGGCTGCCCGAAATCATCTGACCGACGGCGGTCGTGGTGACATGGACGACGGTGCCGACTTCGCGGACGGCATACCAGATCGAGTCGCCGACGCCGCGCTGCTTGAATTCGAGGCCCGAAGGGGCGACACCGAGCTGGCCGACCTTCTGTTTGCCGCCCTGGCCGTCGTCGATTTCGACGATGGTGGGGGTCACCGGCACGGTCAACGTCTCGCCCGCGCGCTGTACTTCGAGGGAGACCGGGGTGCCCTGGTTGAGGCGCATGAGCAGGCGCAGTTCCTCGAAACTCTCGACCGAACGGCCGTCGACCGAGAGCACCCGGTCGCCCTGGCGGATACCGGCCGCCTCGGCGGCGGAGCCGGGCAGCACGCGGTCCAGCACCGGCGGCGTGAAAGGCTGGCCCACGGTGACGAAGAGGCCGAAGAAGATCACCACGGCGAGCAGGAAATTGGCCGCCGGCCCGGCCGCGGCGATGGCCGCGCGCCGCCCCACCGACTGGCCCTGATAGGTGGTGCGCCGTTCCGATTCGGAAAAATCGCAGCCCTGGGCGCGGGCCGAGGTCGCATCCGCATCGCCGAAAAAGCGGACGTAGCCGCCGAGCGGAAGCATGGAGATGCGCCAGCGCGTGCCCAGCCGGTCGGTCCAGCCGAACAATTCCCGGCCGAAGCCGATCGAGAACACCTCGACCTTCACACCACAACGCCGCCCGACCCAAAAGTGGCCGAACTCATGAACCGAAACGAGGATCGAAATAGCCACCACGAAGAAGAAGATCGTGTGCAGCGACGAGCCGATGCCATCCAGGATGCCGCTCAATTAATTCGCCCTTCCGAAGTCGCCGGTCGATCCGAAACCGCCGGCAAACGGGTTCCACCCCAGACCCTTGTTGTGTCGTTCCGCTACGCCTGGGCCCGCGCGACGATGCCTTCGGCGGCGGCCCGGGCAGCACCGTCGGCCGCCATGATCGCTTCCAGGTCGCCCGCGGAGAAATGCCCGTCGCAGGCTTCCAACACCCGCTCGACGGTCGCCGCGATGTCGAGGAAGCCGATACGTTGCGCCAGAAAGGCGGCGACGGCCACTTCATTGGCCGCATTAAGGATTGTAGGGGCCGCCCCCCCGCATTTCAAGGCGTGGCGGGCCAGGGATAGCGCCGGAAACCGTTGCGAATCGGGCGGTTCGAAGGTGAGCCGGGCGATCTGCGCCAGGTCGAGCCGGGCCACCGGCGTCTCCATCCGGTCGGGCCAGGCCAGGGCATGGGCGATCGGTACCCGCATGTCGGGCGAGCCGAGCTGGGCCAGCACCGAGCCGTCGACATATTCGACCAGGCTGTGGATGACCGACTGGGGATGCACCAGGATGTCGATCCGCTCTTCCGGCATGGCGAAGAGGTGATGCGCCTCGATCAACTCGAGGCCCTTGTTCATCATGGTCGCCGAATCGACCGAGATCTTGGCCCCCATCGACCAGTTCGGATGGGCCACCGCTTCGGCCGGGGTGGCGCGCGCCATCACCTCCCGCTCGGCCGAGCGGAAGGGGCCGCCGGACGCGGTCAGGATCAGCCGCGCCACGCGCTCGCGCAGCGCCTCGTCGAAGACCTGGAAGATCGCGTTGTGCTCGGAATCGACCGGCAGCAGGGTGGCGCCATGGGCTGCCACCGCTGCGGTCACGATGTCGCCCGCACAGACCAGCGCTTCCTTGTTGGCCAGCGCCACCACGGTACCGCGGCGCACGGCCGCCAGCGTCGGCGCCAGGCCGGCGGCGCCGACGATCGCCGCCATGACGAGATCGCTCGGCCGCTCGGCCGCCTCGATCACCGCCGATGGCCCCGCGCCCACGGCGATGCCATGGGGCGCCAGTGCGTCCCTCAGGGCCGGCAAAGCGGCGGGGTCGGCGCTGGCGACGAAATCCGGACGGAAGCGCAGCGCCTGGTCGATCAGCAGATCGAGCCGCCGATGGGCGACCAGGACGGCGACGGCGAAACGTTCCGGGTTGCGGCCGACAAGGTCGAGCGTGCTGGTGCCGACCGATCCGGTCGAACCCAGCACGGTGATGCGGCGCGGCGCGCTCACGACACGGCCCCGAGCAACACGGCAGCAGCGGCCAGCGGGGCGGCGAACAGAAGCCCGTCCAGCCGATCCAGGAAACCGCCATGGCCGGGGATCAGCCGGCTCGAATCCTTGACCCCGAAATGACGTTTCACCGCACTCTCGCAAAGATCGCCCACTTGGCTCCAGACCGCGATCAGGCCGCTGATCGCCGCCGCCGCGACAGGGCTCGCCAATCCGACCGACCAGGCGGTGACGCCGCCCACCAGCACCGCCGCGACGATGCCGCCGATCAGCCCGGACCACGTCTTTTTCGGGCTGATGCGGGGCGACAGCTTGGGCCCGCCGACCGTCCGCCCCACCGCATAGGCCCCGGTGTCGGTCGCCCAGATCGAGGCGAGCAACCAATAGACCAGCGCCGCCCCTGCGCTCGCGTCGAAGCGGAGCCAGACGATGGCGAGGCACGGCAGCGCGAAATAGGGCACCGCCAGCAACGGCCACAGCCGGTTGCGCGCGGTCAATGCGGCGAAGGCGAAGGACGTGGCGGCGCCGACCGCGATCAGCATCAGGGCGATCCTGAATTCGCCGAGCGCCCCGGCGAGCAGCGCGGTGGCGACGAAGACACTGTGCAGCGCCATCATCGGCACCATGCCGGCACGATCGGTGATGCGGTTCCATTCGAAGACCAGCAGCAAGGCCAGCACCACCGCCAGGGCGACAAACCACCAGCCACCGGCATGGACCGCGGCGAGGCCGATCGCAGCCAGCACGACGCCCGAGCCGATGCGCGCCTTGAGGTCGCTTCCCATGCCTTTCGACTCGATCGGTGTCTGTACCGCCATCACGGGGATCATTCCGGCCGGGCGCCGAAACGGCGGTCGCGGGCGCGGTACTCGTCCAACGCAGCCGCCAGTTCCTGGCGGCCGAAATCGGGCCACAGCGTGTCGACGAAGATGAATTCGGCATAGGCCGCCTGCCACAGCAGGAAGTTCGACAGTCGCTTCTCGCCCGAGGTGCGGATCACCAAGTCGGGATCCGGAATACCCGCCGTCTCCAGCCGCGAGGCGAAAAGCGCCGCATCGATCTGTTCCGGCCGGATCCGGCCCGCCACGGCATCTTCCGCCAGGGCGCGCGCCGCCATCACGATTTCGTCCTGTCCGCCGTAGGAAATCGCCAGGGTCAGCGTCATACGCCGGTTGTTGCGGGTCCGCGCCTCGGCTTCGTCGACCAGGGCCAGCACGTCGCGCGGCAGGCGCCCTCGGTTGCCGATCATCCTCACGCACACGCCATTGGCATCGAGTTCACCGATCTCGCGGCGGAGATAGATGCGCAACAGGCCCATGAGGTCGCCCACCTCGTCGGCCGGCCGCTTCCAGTTCTCGGAAGAGAAGGCGTAGAGGGTCAGATATTCGACGCCGAAGTCGGCCGCAGCGCGAGTCACCTCTCGCACCGCTTCCGAACCGCGCTGATGGCCGATCGCACGCGGCAGGAAACGCGCCTTCGCCCAGCGCCCGTTGCCGTCCATGATGACAGCGACATGGCGCGGCACCGGCAGGCTTCCGATTTCGATCGCTGCTTCGGTCATCGTGCGCTGTTCAGGGCCCCCGTCCCCTTCCGTGCCGGCCCGATCAGACCTGCAGGATTTCCTTTTCCTTGGCCGCCAGGGCGCCGTCGATCTCGGCGATCGCCTTGTCCGTCATAGACTGCACTTCGTCGGCATAGATCTTGTGATCGTCTTCCGAAATTTTGCCGTCTTTTTCGAGCTTTTTCAGTTGATCCATGCCGTCGCGGCGCACGTTGCGCACGGCGACCCGGGCCTGCTCGGTATATTTGGCGGCGAGTTTGGCGATTTCCTGGCGGCGCTCCCGATTGAGTTCCGGGATCGGAATGCGGATCAGCGTGCCATCGACCACCGGATTGACGCCGAGGCCGGAATTGCGGATCGCCTTGTCGACCGCGGAGACCGTGCTGCGGTCCCAGACCGAGACCGAGAGCAGGCGCGGCTCCGGCACCGAGATCGAGCCGAGCTGGTTGATCGGCATCTGGCTGCCGTAGACGTCGACGGTGATCGGGTCGAGCAGCGAGACCGAAGCCCGGCCGGTGCGCAGGCCGGCAAATTCGTGGCGCAGGTTCTCGACGGCGCCATGCATGCGCCGCTCGATCGAATCGAGATCCGGTTCGTCGGACACGGCCTCACTCCCTTTCCCTGATGATGGTCGACTTGACCTCGCCGCTGAGGACCGAGGCCACAGGTTCTGCCAGGTTGAAAACCAGGATGGGGATGCGGTTCTCGCGTGCGAGCGCGATCGCCGAAGCATCCATGACCCGGAGGTCCTGGCTCAGCACGTCGTGATAGGTCAATTCGTCGAAGCGGACGGCATCCGGATCCCGCTTGGGGTCGGCCGAATAGACGCCGTCGACCTGAGTGCCCTTCAGCATGGCGTCGCAGCCCATTTCGGCCGCACGCAAAGTCGCCGCCGTATCGGTCGTGAAGAAGGGATTGCCGGTGCCGGCGGCGAAGATCACCACCCTGCCCTTCTCCATGTGGCGGATCGCCCGGCGGCGGATATAGGGCTCGCACACCGAAGTCATCGGAATGGCCGAGATGACGCGGGTCTGCAGGCCGAGCCGCTCCAGCGAATTCTGCAGGGCGAGGCCGTTCATCACGGTCGCCAACATACCCATGTAATCGGCGGTCGCGCGTTCCATGCCACGCGCCGCGACCGACAGGCCGCGGAAGATATTGCCGCCGCCAATCACCAGGCAGACCTCGATCCCGAGATCGTAGACACCCTTGATGTCGACCGCGATGCGGTCGACCGTGGCGAGATCGATGCCATAGGGCTGGCCGCCCATCAGGGCCTCGCCCGAGACCTTGAGCAGGATGCGGCGAAATTTCGGCAAAGTGGACATGATCAAAATATCCAGGCGCGAGCGTCACCGCCCCGCCGACTGGCCGGGCTGGTCACGGGGTATAGCATTTGGCTGCCTGCCGGCCAATCACGACGGGCCGGCGGGCACGAAAAAGGCCCGGCGCGTTTCCGCGCCGGGCCTGGATCGAAAATCGATCAGCGGCCGGCCTGGGCGGCCACTTCGGCGGCGAAGTCCGACTGCTGCTTCTCGATGCCTTCGCCGAGGGCGAAGCGCACGAAGGCGGCGACCTTGATCGAAACGCCGGCTTCCTTGGCGGCGGCTTCCACCGCCTTGCCGACGCGGGTCTCGCCGTCGATGACGAAGACCTGCTCCAGCAGCACCACTTCCTCGTAGAACTTGCGGACGCGGCCTTCGATCATCTTCTCGATGATGTTCTCGGGCTTGCCCGAGGCGCGCGCCTGTTCCGAGAGCACGTCACGCTCGCGCGCGACCAGCGCCGGATCGAGCGACGAGACGTCGAGCGAAGCGGGATTGGTCGCCGCGATATGCATCGCGATCTGCTTGCCCAGGGTCTCGAGCTTGTCCGTCGGGCCATCGGATTCGAGCGCCACCAGGACGCCGATGCGGCCGAGCCCGGGGGCCGTCGCCGAGTGGATGTAGGAGGCAACGACGCCCTTCGAGACTTCCAGCACCGCGGCACGGCGGAGATTCATGTTCTCGCCGATGGTCGCGATCAGGTGGGTCAGCTCGTCCTTCACGTTGCGGCCGGTGCCCGGATAGGCAGCGACGGCGATCGCATCGATGTCGGCGCCGACTTCGACCGCGACCTTGGCCACATTGGCCACGAAGGACTGGAAGGCCGGGTTGCGGGCGACGAAGTCGGTCTCGGAATTGACCTCGACCACCGCCGCCTTGGTGCCGGCCGAAGCGACCGCGACCAGGCCTTCCGCGGCGACGCGGTCGGCCTTCTTGGCGGCGGCCGAGAGGCCCTTCTTGCGCAGCCAGTCGATGGCCTGCTCGATGTCCCCGCCGTTTTCGGCGAGGGCCTTCTTGCAGTCCATCATGCCCGCGCCGGTCTTGGCGCGGAGATCCTTGACGAGGGCCGCAGAAACCTCAGCCATGGGTTCTACCTTTCTTAAGCGTTGCGGACGGGTGGGGCTCAGGCCTGGGCCTGAACCTCACCCTCGGTGCCTTCGGCCGCGGCCGCCTGCAGGGCCGCCTCTTCCGCTTCGACATCGACCAGGTCGGCGACTTCGCCGATGTCGACGCCGGCCGCGGTCAGTTCGGCCTGAATGCCGTCGAGAACGGCGCGGGCGACCAGGTCGGTATAGGTGGCGATGGCGCGCAGCGCGTCATCGTTGCCCGGCACCGGATAGGTGATGCCGGTCGGGTTCGAGTTGGAGTCGACGATCGCCACGACCGGAATGCCCAGCTTGTTGGCTTCCTGGACCGCGATGTCTTCCTTGTTGGTGTCGATGATGAACAGGATGTCGGGCAGGCCGCCCATTTCCTTGATACCGCCGAGCGCGCGTTCCAGCTTTTCCTTCTCGCGCGCGAGGTTCAGCTGCTCCTTCTTGGTGAGGCCGAGGGCCTCGCCCTGGAGCTGCTCGTCGAGGGCCTTCAGGCGCTTGATCGACTGGGAAATGGTCTTCCAGTTGGTCAGCATGCCGCCGAGCCAGCGGTGGTTCACATAGTACTGGCCGCAACGCGCCGCCGCTTCGGCGATCGGCTGGGCCGCCTGGCGCTTGGTGCCGACGAAGAGCACGCGGCCGCCACCGGCCACCACGTCGCGGATCGCCTGCAGCGCACGGTGCAGCATCGGCACCGTCTGGCCCAGGTCGATGATGTGGATGTTGTTGCGCACGCCGAACAGGAACGGCGCCATGCGCGGGTTCCAGCGGTGCGTCTGGTGACCGAAGTGCACGCCCGCTTCGAGGAGCTGGCGCATGGTGAAAGTCGGAACGGCCATGATATGTCTACCTTTTCCGGTTGAGCCTCCGTGGGGTGTCGTCCTGAACCCTTTTGATCGGGAACCGGACACCGGAGCGACGGCGGAACCTTCCGCAGCCGCAAACCCCACGTGTGGAATGGCGCGGCTAATACCCCTGAATGCCGTCAAAAGCAAGGCGGATGTGCCGGTGGAAGGTCGCACAGGCGACAGTCGGACGCCCGTCGATCTGGCATCATCGCCCGAATCACGAGGCGGAGGAGAGCCCATGAACGAGGAAAGTGCCGGCCGCATCGCCGTGCTGGGGGCCGGGCTGATCGGCTGCTACATCGGCGGCCGGCTGGCGGCAGCGGGGGGCGACGTCACCCTGATCGGGCGCGAACGCGTGCTCGGCCCGCTCCGCGCCGAGGGCCTCACGGTGAGCGACCTCGACGGCGCCAAGCACCACCTGCCGCCCGAAGCCCTGACGCTCGCGACCGATCCGTCCGCCCTCGCCCGTGCCGACCTGATCATCGTCGCGGTGAAGAGCCCGGCGACCGCTTCCGCCGCGGCCGACATCGCCGCCCATGCCCGGTCCGCTGTGCCCGTCCTGAGCTTCCAGAACGGCGTCACCAACCCGGAACGCCTGCGCGCCGCCCTGCCCGGCCATCCGGTGCTGGCCGGCATGGTGCCCTATAATGTCGCCGAACCGGCGCCCGGCCATTTCCACCAGGGTACCAGCGGCAAGCTGATGGTCGACGATGCCCCGGCCATCCGGCCCTGGCTCGCTCTGTTCCAGGCCGCCGGCCTGCCCCTCTCGCTGCGTTCCGACATGGCCGCCGTGCTCTGGGCCAAGCTGCTGATCAACCTGAACAATGCGATCAACGCCCTGGCCGGCGTGCCACTCGCCGAACAATTGGCGGCGCGCGATTACCGCCGCTGCTTCGCCCTCTGCCAGTCGGAGGCGCTGCGCCTGCTCGCCAGGGCCGGGATCGAGCCGGCCCAGCTCGGCCCCCTGCCCCCGAAACGCATGCCCTTCCTGCTGTCCCTGCCGAATTTCCTCTTCCGCTCGCTGAGCAAGCGCGGCGGCACGCCCAAGATCGACCGCCACGCCCGTTCCTCCATGGCCGAAGACCTCGCCGCCGGCCGCAAGACCGAGGTCGACTACATCAACGGCGCCATCGTGGATCTGGCGGCGAGCCTCGGGGCAAAGGCCCCGGTCAACGCCCGGGTGATCGAACTGATCCGGGCGGCGGAGGACGGCGCTGCGCCATGGCCGGCCAAGGCCCTGTGGAAGGAACTGCGCAACGCCGCGAAAGCAGCGCGCGCCACACCGTCCTGACGGCAAACGCCTTGCCGCCACTCCGGTGCGGGCGTAGGTTTCCAGGTCATTCGATCATGCCTGGAAACGCGCGTTGGCTCGGTAACCCTGAGGAGATTGGGGGATGGCGGCTGCAAGGGCGAGGGCGATTGCATTGGGGGCGGTCTCCCTGGGACAGCTCCTCACCACTTCCGGCTTTGCGGCGATCATTCCACAGCTCAAGACCGAGCATTGGAACCAGTTGCAACGCTACCTCGACGCTGCCGTGGTCGATCCGGCGGTGCAGAACGAGGCGAACGCCGCCTACCGCAAGGGCACCAAGGTCTACGGCCAGCTGGTCGTTACCGACCCCGCGACCACCCGCAAGGTGGACCGGATGATGCGCGACTATATCCCCCTCGGCCGGCTGGACGACACCATACGCCTCGACACCGGAAAGACGCTGTCGGCCCAGGCCCTGGCCCCGGCCACCGACAATCCGGACGAGGCCGAATATCTGGACGACGTGCGCAAGATGATCGACCGATACGGCATCTGGCTTCGCCTGGCGCAAAAGCGCGTGCGCGATCCCGAGGACCCGTCGCGCTGGATCCTCGACGGCAAGCATTTCGAGGTCTGGCTGTCGCTCGGCTCCCGCGGCGACGCCATCCCGACCAAGACCGGCATCGTCGATCGCGAAGCCCTGCTCTTGACGCAGATCATCGGCGCCAACTATTGGACCAAGGTCGACCGCGGCCCGGTGCAGTCGGCGCTCGACCGCCAGGTGGCGATCCTCCGGACCGAGATCGAGGCGGGCATGGACCTGCACATCGACATGGCCAAGATCCGGCGCCAGGCGATGGCCGGCGTGGTCGAGGTTTCCGACTTCCTGGGCGGCGCCGATTTCCCCGACATCGACATCTGGGATGGCCCGAACAAGCTTCTGATCAGCGCCATGAACACGAAGAACGCCGGGCGCGTCTGGGGCGCCCGCATGCTGCTCATTGTGGCCGCCATTGCCACCCGCAACGCGGCGTCCCTGCTGAACACCTATATCGCCAAGGCGACGACCGGCGCCGCCCGTTCGGTCAAGGTGCTGAAGGTCGCGCGCACCGCCGGCAAGGTCGCCGAAGTCGGCCTCGCCATCGCGAGCGGCGTCGCCCTGGTCACCGGCGGGGCCGGTGCCGGGGGCATCGCCGCGACCGACGCCGCGGTCGACGCTGCCGCCGAGAGGGAATTGGCCAAATATCTGGCGCGCAACCCGGGCCTGCGCAGCGAAATCGAATCGGTCCGCTATGTCCCAGGCCCCAAGGGCACCATCCTCGGCAACATGAAGGGCGGCCACAGCGCCGGCTACGGCACCGGCTTCCATAAATACTGAGGAACAAAGCGCCACCGGCTCGGCCGACATTGCCGAGGCACCAAGCCCCACCAGTGCGACCCGCCCGACGCCCGTTCGCACGAACGTGCTTGGAATCGGCCACATCGATGCAAGTGATAAACGCGCTTGAGTTTAGAGTATAAGAAACGATTCAAAGAATTTCCAAAATCGGCGAATATCCAAAATATGCAACATCCAATAATTTGGTGAATTATGTGCGAATTCCTACATTAACCGCAAATTATTCTTGTTTTGATACTGCAATATCACGTTTGCAATGTATTTTTCTTCGTGCGTCATTTCATTGTACGAAAGAAAACTTTTATTTGGCCTGTACCAAGGCTGATTTGAAAAATAATCTGACAAATCATTTCTTTTAAATATATACCCGTGCCTTGCGAAAATTTCGTTTCTCATAATATCAAGTTCCCATGCCGTCTTTCCCGCCATGTCGTTAATGAGCCTGTCCTTCACACGTCCCATCCTTTGGTCCCATTCTTCAGCGGTAGACCTCCAAATTCCCCCATTGTCGCGCTCTATTTTATTCACACAGTTGTTGCAATTCGTCACGAAAGTACGCCCAAATACATCTTTATATTGCGCGGAGAGTTTCCATCCATAACGCAACCAGCTCAAGTTGGTGGCAGCTCCGGCAGAAATAGGAAAACAATTTGTAATTTGATACTGTTCAATTTTTACTCCAGAATCTCTTATTTTTACAACAGTCGCTGGGCCATTTCCGATATTCCTCAACTCCCATTGATAAAGATCTTGCATAACGAATACTAAAACCGGCCTACTTGAGGCTCGAAGGGCGGATCTATACGTAAAATATGAGAAACCGAGAGCGCTGCCCGCAATGAGCACTGAGATTGCGGTGAGTGCGTCTGTAATGGTCATTTTTCGCTCCACTCGCGAAAATGCGCTTTTGAATTTATACAGGTGTTTTCCAATTGCGCGATGAATAATCACCTATAGATTGCGCGACCGCCCTTACTATCATTCCGACAGCGCGTTTACAATTCCACCACCCCCGCCACCCCCGGCACCGCGCGGAGGTGCTGCACCACGGTCGGGCTCACGGCGAAGCGTTCCGGCAGTTCGTATTCGAGTTCCTTGGCTTCTTCCTCGAAGCCGAGGACGACGGCGATGCGGCCCTTGCCCTTGGGGGTCTTGGCCAGGATCGCCTTCATGGCGTCGATGCCCTGGGCGCCGTTCAGATAGAGGCGGACGCCGGCGGCGGAATTGGCCACCACCTTGTCGAGGGATTGGATGGTCTGGGTGGTCAGGCGCGGCATATCGCCGTCCATCCGGCCGTCGACTTCGAGCAGCACGGGCGTGCCGGGTTCCAGCAGTTCGCGGCTCATCACCAGGACTTCCGAGAAGACGGTGAGTTCGACCACGCCGCTCTGGTCCGTCAGCTTGACGAAGGCGAAGCGGTTGCCGCTCTTGGCCACCTTCTCCTGCCGGCTCAGCACGATGCCGGCGATGCGCAGCTTGCTCTGCCCGCCGTTCGGCCCGCCATGTTGGCCTTGGCTGGGCCCACTCATGATCCGCCGTTCGACCTGGGCGAGCTTGGTGACGCCCAGGCGGTCGAGCGCCTTGCCGTAGCTGTCCATCGGATGGGCCGAGAGATAGAAGCCGATGGCGTCGAACTCCTGGGCGGAGCGATCCATGGCGTTCCAGTCCGGCACCTCGGGCAGCACCAGGCGGTCCATCGGCCCGGTGGCGCCGCCACCGAACAGGCTCTCCTGTTGCGACTGGCGCTCGCGGGTCGAGACGTCGGCATGGCGGAGGATCGCCTCCGCCCCCTGCACCACCTTGGCGCGGTTCTTGTCGAGACTGTCGAAGGCGCCGGCCTTGGCCAGATTCTCGACCTGGCGGCGGTTCAGCCATTTGGGATCGAGCCGGCCGGCGAAATCGGCCAGGTCGCGGTAGGGCCCTTCGGCCGCCCGGTCCTTCAGCAGTTTCTCGATCGCCTCGTGGCCGACGATCTTGATCGCGGCCAGCGCATAGCGGACGGCGAGCTTGCCGTCGACCGTCTCGACCGCGAAATCCGCCTCCGACTTGTTGATGTCGGGCTGCAGCAGCGGGATCTTCATGCGCGACAGTTCCTGGCGGAACACGTTCAGCTTGTCGGTGTTGGCGAGGTCGAGGGTCATCGACGCGGCCAGGAACTCGACCGGGTAATTGGCCTTCAGCCAGGCGGTGTGATAGGCGACCAGGGCATAGGCGACCGCGTGGCTCTTGTTGAAGCCATAGCCGGCGAATTTATTGACGAGGTCGAAGATCTCGTCGGCCTTGTGGCCGTCGACGCCGCGCGCCACCGCGCCTTCGACGAAGCGGACGCGCTGCTTGTCCATCTCCTCCTTGATCTTCTTGCCCATGGCGCGGCGTAAGAGATCGGCTTCGCCCAGTGAGTAACCGGCCAGGATCTGGGCGATCTGCATCACCTGTTCCTGGTAGATGATGACGCCATAGGTCTCACGCAGCACGCCTTCGAGGGAGGGGTGCAGATAGTCAGGCTCCTCCTCGCCGTGCTTGCAGGCGATATATTTCGGGATGTTGTCCATCGGGCCGGGGCGGTAGAGCGCCACCATGGCGACGATGTCCTCGAAACAGTCGGGCCGGAGCTTTTTCAGGGCGTCACGCATGCCCGACGATTCGAGCTGGAACACGCCGACCGTATCGCCCCTCGCCAGCAGCTCGTAACTCTTGTGATCATCGAGCGGCAAGGCCGAGAGGTCGATCTTGGTGGTGCGCTTGGCGATATAGTCGACCGCCTTGGCGAGCACGGTCAGCGTCTTCAGGCCCAGGAAGTCGAATTTGATCAGGCCCGCCGGCTCGACCCATTTCATGTTGTACTGGGTGACCAGCATGTCCGAGCGCGGATCGCGGTAGAGCGGCACGAGATCCACCAGCGGCCGGTCGCCGATCACCACGCCCGCGGCATGGGTCGAGGCGTGGCGGTAGAGGCCTTCGAGCTTCAGCGCGATGTCGATCAGGCGCTTCACGTTCTCGTCCTCGTCGCGCGCCTGCTGGAGCCGGGGCTCCATCTCGATCGCCTGTTCGAGGGTGACGGGATTGGCCGGATTGTTCGGCACCATCTTGGCCAGCTTGTCGACCTGGCCCAAAGGCATCTCCAGCACGCGGCCGACGTCGCGCATCACCGCGCGGGCCTGGAGCTTACCGAAGGTGATGATCTGGGCGACCTTCTCGGCGCCGTATTTTTCCACCACGTAGCGGATCACGCGGTCGCGCTTGTCCTGGCAGAAGTCGACGTCGAAGTCCGGCATCGAGACGCGCTCGGGATTGAGGAAGCGCTCGAACAGCAGGCCGAAGCGAAGCGGGTCGAGATCGGTGATCTGCAAGGCCCAGGCGACCGCCGAACCCGCGCCCGAGCCGCGCCCCGGGCCGACCGGGATGTCGTTCCGCTTGGCCCATTGGATGAAGTCCGAGACGATGAGGAAATAGCCCGGGAACTGCATCTTGATGATGATGCCGAGCTCGAATTCGAGCCGTTCCCAATAGGGCTTGGCGATCTCCTCGCGCTTGGCCGCGTCCCAGCCCTCCTGAAACACATGGCGTTCCAGTCGGCGCTGCAGGCCCTCGGTCGCCATGCGGCGGAGCTCGGTGATCTCGTCATGGCCCTCGCCGCAGGGAAAGGGCGGCAGGATCGGGGCGCGGGTCTTGGCCCGGACGGCGCAGCGCCGGGCGATCACCAGCGTGTTCGCGGTCGCTTCCGGCACGTCGGCGAAGAGTTCGATCATCTCCTCGGCCGAACGGAAGCGGTGGCCGGGGGTCAGGTGGCGGCGTTCGGTATTGCCGACCGTGGAACCCTGAGCGATGCAGAGCAGCGCGTCATGGGCGGCATAGGCACTCTCGTCCGTGAAATAGCAGTCGTTGGTGGCGACCAGCGGCACGTCATGGGCATAGGCGAGTTCGAGCAGGCCGGGCTCGGTCGCCTCCTCGTCCTCCATGCCGTGGCGTTGCAGCTCGACATAGAGGCGGCCCGGGAACATCGCCTGGAAGCGGGCGAGCAGTTCCGCCGCCGCCTCTTTCTGACCTTCGAAGAGCAGGCGGCCGATCGGCCCCTTGGCTCCGCCGGTCAGGCAGATCAGGCCGGCGGCATGTTCGGCCAGGCGCTCCAGCGTCACTTCCGGCGGACGGCCGGAATCGGGATCGATATAGGCGGCGGAGGAGAGCGCCATCAGATTGGCCCAGCCCGTCCGGTCCTGGGCCAGCAGCACGACCGGATCGGGATCCGGCCGCCGTCCCGCCCGATCGGCCGAGCCCGGCGGAGCGATCGCGAGCTGCAGGCCCATGATCGGCTGTACGCCCGACTTCACCGCCGTCTCGGCGAATTCCAGCGCCCCGAACAGATTGTTGGAATCGGTCACCGCGATCGCCGGCATGCCCGCCTTGGCGGCCATGGGCACCAGCTTCTTCACATGGATCGCCCCTTCCGAGAGGGAAAAGGCGGTATGGACGCGCAGGTGGACGAAGCCGGCGTGAGGCAAGGGCGATTCTCCCGTGGACGCCCCATTATAGCCGGTTAGATGGGCTGGCCGCAGCAAGATGGCCAGGCATTCCCGCGACTATCGCTCGAGGAAGACAGTGAGATTTTGCCTCTCTCGTCATGGCCGGGCGAAGTCCCGGCCATCCACGCCGACAAGCCGCCTCCTGCGTCGACGATCGTGGCGCGTCCAGACGTGGATGCCCGGGACGAGCCCGGGCATGACGATTGAGGGTAGTGTCCAGATGTCGCTAAACAACCCGATCTTCTCAACCGGACACCCGCGGGAGGTCGCCCCGCCCCTGGCGTCAGAGAGGATACTCAGCCCGGGATCAGGCGGCCTTCGTGGAGGGCGACCGTGCGGGTCATGCGCGCCGCCAGGGCCGGATTATGGGTGGCGATCAGGGCCGAGAGGCCGGATTGCTGCACGAGATGCAGCAGCTCGCCGAAGACGTGATCCGCCGTGCGCTCGTCGAGATTGCCGGTCGGCTCGTCGGCCAGCAGGACGCGGGGGCTGTTGGCCAGGGCGCGGACGATGGCGACACGCTGCTGCTCGCCGCCGGAGAGCTTGGCCGGGCGGTGCGCCGCGCGGTCGGTGAGGCCGACGCTGTCCAGAAGCGCGAGCGCCCTCGCCTTGGCCGCCGCCTTCGACGTACCGGCGATGAGCTGCGGCATCATCACGTTTTCGAGCGCGGTGAATTCCGGCAGCAGGTGGTGGAACTGATAGACGAAGCCCAGGTGCTCGCGCCGGAGCCGGGTCCGCTCACCGTCCGAAAGCCCGCCGGCGGAAATGCCGCCGATCATCACTTCGCCCGCGGTCGGCCGCTCCAGGAGGCCGGCGATGTGGAGCAGCGTCGATTTGCCGGTACCGGACGGCCCGACCAGGGCGACGATCTCGCCGGGATGCAATTCGAGATCGACCCCGCGCAGGACTTCGAGCCGCTCGGCCCCCTGGGCGAAGGTGCGGGTCACGCCGGAAAGGCGGAGCGAAACGTCACTCATTCCGGAGCGCCTCCACCGGATCGAGCCTTGCTGCCCGCCACGAGGGATAGAGCGTCGCCAGGAAGGTGAGCCCGAGCGCCATGAGGACGACCGTCACCGTCTCGTCGATCTCCATCTTGGCCGGGATCTTGGAGAGGAAATAGATCTCGTCCGGGAACAGGCGGGCGCCGGTCAGGCTCTGCAGGAACTGGCGGATCGCCTCGATATTGTCGCAGAAGACGACGCCGAGCACGAGGCCGCCCAGGGTGCCGATCACCCCGATCGCGGCACCCGCGATCAGGAAGACGCGCATGATCGAGCCGCGCGTCGCCCCCATGGTCCGCAAGATGGCGATGCCCCTGCCCTTGTCCTTCACCAGCATGATGAGGGACGAGATGATGTTGAAGGCGGCCACCACGATGATCAGGGTGAGGATCAGGAACATCACGTTCCGCTCGACCTCGAGCGCGCCGAAGAAGGTCGCGTTCAGCTTCTGCCAAGTGACGTTCCGCAAGGGCGTCGAGGTCAGGCCCTGGAGCTTCTTGCCGACGAGTTCGGATTCGTCCGGGTGGCGGATCATCACTTCGATCGCGGAAACCCCGTCGCCCGTGCGGAAGAAGGCCTTGGCGGCATCGATCGGCATCATCACGAAGGTCGAGTCGTATTCCTGCATGCCGAGGCTGAACAGGCCGACGATGCGATAGGCCTTCATGCGCGGCGCCGTGCCCACCACGGTCGAGGTCCCGTTGGGCGAGACGATGGTGATATTGTCGCCGACCGAAATACCGAGGCGGTCAGCCAGCCGGTTACCGATCATGACCACGTCGTCGCCCTCGAAGGCATCCAGCGTGCCCGCCACGACATTGCCGGAGACCAGCGGCAGACGGCCGAGATCGGCCTTGGACAGGCCGCGCACCAGGGCGCCGTTGGCCTGGCCGCGGGCGGTCACCATGACCTGGCCCTCGACCATGGGCATGGCCGAGAGGACGTCCGGCAGGCTCTCGAACTTCTTGGCCAGGGCTTCGTAGTCGAGCACGGGACCAACCGTCGCCTGCACGATGATATGGCCGTTGATGCCGAGGATGCGGCCCATCAACTCGGCCCGGAAACCATTCATCACCGCCATCACGATGATCAGCGTGGCGACGCCGAGCCCGATGCCCATCAGGGAGAACCAGGCGATGATCGAGATGAAGCCTTCCTGGCGGCGGGCGCGCAAATAGCGCCCGGCCAGCATCCACTCGAAGCGACCGAACATGCCGTTACTCCCTGAAGCCACGCATCAGGCGCCGAGGGCCGTGACCAATTCCTCGATCGCCACTTCTTTGCGTTCGCCGGTCTTGCGGTTCTTCACCTCGACCACGCCCTTGGCGAGGCCGCGCGGACCGACGTGGACCTGCCAGGGCAGGCCGATCAGGTCCATGGTGGCGAACTTCGAGCCGGCGCGTTCGTCGGTGTCGTCATAGAGCACGTCGATGCCGTCGGCTTCGAGTGCCGCATAGAGCTTTTCGCAGGCACCGTCGACCGCGGCGTCGCCCGGCTTCAGGTTGATCAGGCCGATCTTGAACGGGGCGACACTCTCCGGCCAGACGATGCCGGCATCGTCGTGGGAGGCTTCGATGATGGCGCCCACAAGGCGCGACACGCCGATGCCGTAGGAACCCATCTCCAGCTCGATGGTCTCGCCGGCGGGGCCGGTGACCACGGCGCCCATGGGCTTCGAATATTTGGTGCCGAAGTAGAAGATGTGGCCGACCTCGATGCCGCGCGCCGCGATCTGCTTGTCCGCCGGCACTTCGGTGGCGAAGCGGGCCGCGTCGTGCTTCTCGTCCGTCGCGGCATAGAGGCCGGTCCAGCGCTTGATGATGGGCGAAAGATCACCCTCGAAATCGACCTCGGTGCCCAGGATGTCGTAATCGACCAGGTCCTTGTGGCAGAACACCGCGCTCTCGCCGGTGTCGGCCAGGATGATGAATTCGTGGCTCATGTCGCCGCCGATCGGGCCCGTGTCGGCCGCCATCGGGATCGCCTTCAGGCCAAGGCGGGCATAGGTGCGCAGGTAAGCGACGAACATCTTCTCGTAGGCGCGGCGGGCACCTTCCTTGTCGATGTCGAAGGAATAGGCGTCCTTCATCAGGAATTCGCGCCCGCGCATCACGCCGAAGCGGGGCCGCACCTCGTCCCGGAATTTCCACTGGATGTGGTAGAGGTTGCGCGGCACATCGCGGTAGGACTTCACGCTGTCACGGAAGATCGCGGTGATCAGTTCCTCGTTGGTCGGGCCGAACAGCATCTCGCGCTCGTGGCGGTCGGTGATGCGCAGCATCTCCTTGCCATAGGCGTCGTAGCGGCCCGATTCCCGCCACAGGTCGGCCGACTGGATGGTCGGCATCAGCAGTTCGATGGCACCGGCGCGGTTCTGCTCCTCGCGCACGATCGCCTCGATCTTGCGGAGCACGGTCAGGCCCATCGGCAGCCAGGAATAGATGCCGGCAGCCGACTGGCGGATCATGCCGGCACGCAGCATCAGGCGGTGCGACACGATCTGCGCTTCGGCCGGGTTCTCGCGCAGGATGGGCAGGAAATAGCGGGACAGGCGCATGGTGGGGGTTTCTCGTTGATCAGGCGGCGAAGGTAGGGAAATCGGGGCCGCCGCGCAATCGCCGTACCGCGTCATGCGACGCCATGCCAATTGCCTCGGCTCATCCCGCGGCGAATCGCCTCGTTGTACTTTTGGACGATGCATCCTGCCGCAGGGCAGCCCGGAAGACGCCCGAAAGCCGCCGCCGAAGCCTGATTAAACGGCAATTTGCACCTTTTCGTGGCATCCATGTGGAAACCGCGTGACTCCCATGCGGCACTTGAGTAGCATCCACCCACTGAAAGAGGGGGCCGATCGGCTCACCCAGGTTTAGGGAGGAAGCGCTTCCGGGGAACCAAGGCCGAACCATACGGCTGCCGGTTGTGCAAAATGTGCAGCGTTGCGCAAGGCCCCACGGGGCCTTGTGTCATTTGTGGGTCAGAACATCCCCGAAGTCGCCGTGGCCCTGCAGGCTTCGGCATCATCCAATCCGGCAAAATTTGTATGCAATGTGGCGGAGCTCATAGCCACCGCCCGCCCCTTGGTGGCAGCATGATCGCGTGCACTGATCGCACGGCCGGGGTCCATGGAACGAGGCCCCGGCTTCCTTCATGGAGGGAACCCTCAAGATGCGCATCCAATTCTGGCTTCAGGGCGGGCTGGCCCTGTTCGCCGTGTCGGTCTCCGCAGCGCCTGCGCTCGCCGAAGACCTGACCTTCAAACTCTTGAACTCGACCAGCGTCGCGGTGACCGAATTCTATCTCTCCCCCACCAACGTCAACGACTGGGAAGAGAATCTGCTCGGCGACGACACGCTCTCTGCCGGCACGAGCACCTCGGTGACGGTGGCCGACGGGCGCAAGACCTGCACCTACGACATCAAGTCGGTGTTCAAGGATGGTGACGTGGTCGAGGATCGCGGCGTCAACCTGTGCGAACTCGGCAGCTATACCCTGCATCAGTGACAGGGCGGCGGGCAGGCCGCCGACGCCTGCCCGCCTTCACTGCTGTTCCATGAAGGCCCGGTAGCCGAACAAGTCGTAATCGACCACGACCCAGAACACGGCGAGCAGAACCAACGCGATCCCGGTGGTGATCGTAACCTTGAGCCAGAGCCGCGGCTGGTGCGGCACGCCGGCGGGAATGCCTGACTGACGGTCCACCCCCACCTCTTCCCGGCTGCGCACGCCCCAGGGCAGCACGGCGAAGAAGACCAGCCACCAGGTGATGGCGAAAAAGACGACGCCGCCGATAGGTGTCATCGGATTCGGGCGAGGCGGCTCACGCCGCCTTCTTCGCCACTTCCTCGATCTCGACCAGGGTGCCCAGGAAATCCTTCGGGTGCAGGAACAGCACCGGCAGGCCATGGGCGCCGATCTTGGGATTGCCGTCGCCCAGCACGCGGGCGCCTTCGGCCTTCAGCTTGTCGCGCGCGGCCAGGATGTCCTCGACCTCGTAGCAGACATGGTGGATGCCGCCGCCCGGATTGCGCTCCAGGAAATTGGCGATCGGCGACTTTTCGCCGAGCGGATAGAGCAGCTCGATCTTGGTGTTCGGCAGCTCGACGAAGACCACGGTCACGCCATGGTCCGGCTGCTCGATCGGCGCCGAAACCTTGGCGCCCAACGTGTCGCGATAGAGGGCGGTGGCGGCCGGCAGGTCCGGCACGGCGAGAGCGATATGGTTCAGGCGTCCGATCATGGCGTCCACTTCACGGGATTGATCTTGGAAAACTAGGGATCTTGCGGCCCTGCTGCAAGCGCTCAGCCGCGCAGCCGAATGACCTGCACGTCGGTCACCGGCTTTCGCCCGGTCGCCCGGTTGGCCGCCCGGCGCGCCGCCTGGCGGGCCGCTTCGGCCATGGTGTCGGCATCGGCCGCCCTGCCCCGCGGCAGCGCGGCTTCGACCGCCTCGGCGATTTCGGCCGCGAGGTCGCTCTCGCCGTCTTCGGCGAGGCCGGCCAGCACCACCTCGGGATCGGCGGCGAGCCTTCCCTTGGCGTCCAGCACCAGGGTGACCACGACATGGCCGGCGAAGCCGATCTTGCGCCGCGCGACGATCGCCGGATCGTCGATCGACACCAGCACCTCGCCGTCGAGCGCCAGCCGGCCCGACTCCACTTCGCCGATGATGCGCGGCGCATCGGGCGCCAGGCGCAGCACGTCGCCGTTCTTGATCACCGGCGCGTGGCGCACCTGCATGGTCTTGGCGAAGGCGGCGTGCTCGAGCAGGTGGCGCGCCTCGCCATGCACCGGCACGGCGATCTGCGGCCGCACCCAGGCATACATCTGGGCCAGTTCGTCCCGGTTCGGATGGCCCGAGACATGGATGAAATTGCCCTTCTCGGTGACCACCTGCACGCGGGCACTGGCCAGCAGGTTATGCACTTCGCCGAGCGACACTTCGTTGCCCGGGATGATCTTCGAGGAAAAGATCGCGGTATCGCCGGCACCGAGGGAGATATGGCGGTGCTCGCCCCGGGCGATCCGGGCCATGGCACCGCGCGGCTCGCCCTGGCTGCCGGTGCAGAGGTAGAGCACCTTGTCCTTGGGCAGATAGCCGGCCTCGTCCTCGTCGAGGACGGGCGGCAGGTCCTGGAGATAGCCGGTCTCCCGTGCCGCCTCGACGACGCGATGCATCGAGCGGCCGACCAGCACCAGGTGGCGGTCCGCCGCCTGGGCCGCGACCGCGATCGAGGCGATGCGCGCCACATTCGAGGCGAAGGTGGTGACCGCCACCCGACCGGTCAGCGGCGCCACCATTTCGATCAGCTTCTCCCGCACCTCGGCCTCGGAACCCGAGGTGCCAGGCGAGAAGACATTGGTCGAATCGCAGACCATGGCGAGCACGCCGGCCGAGCCCAGTTCGTCGAGCCGCCGCGAATCCGCGACCGTGCCGACCAGCGGCTCCGGGTCCAGCTTCCAGTCGCCGGTGTGGAGCACGACGCCGAGCGGGGTCTCGATCACCACCGCATTGGGTTCCGGGATCGAATGCGTCAGCGTGACCAGCTCGCAGGCGAAGGGGCCGAGCTCGACCCGCCCGTTCATGGGCAGGATGTGCAGCGGCGCCTCCCGCTCCAGCCCCACTTCCTTCAGCTTCCGGCGCACCAGGGCAGCGGTGAAGGGAGTGGCATAGATCGGGCATCGCAGCCGGTCCCAGAGATAGGGCACCGCGCCGATATGGTCTTCGTGGGCATGGGTCAGTACCAGGGCGACCAGGTCGTCCTTGCGCTCCTCGATGAAGCCGGGATCGGGCATCACCAGGTCGACGCCGGGCAGGCGTTCGTCGGCGAAGGTGACCCCGAGATCGACCATCAGCCATTTTCCGGCATGGCCGTACAGATTGAGGTTCATGCCGATCTCGCCCGAGCCGCCGAGCGGCACGAAGAGAAGCTCGTCCGCCCTGGGCCTGCGCGTGAAACGCCCTGCCGGCGCCTTGGTTTGGCTCACCGGAGCGTTCCTTCCGCGGGGAAGACATCACCCGCCGTCACGGCCCGAAGACCGCCGCCGTCCAGGCGGAGTTCCAGGGCGCCGTCGGTCCGGAGCCCTTCGAAAGTACCTTCCAGCGTCTCATGGGCGAGACGCACCACGAGGCGGCTGCCGAGTCCCGCCGCCCGCGCCAGCCAAGCGTCGCGGATACCGGCGAAACCCTGGCGTTCCCAGATCGTGACCCAATGGGAGAGCCGCGGCAGGAAGGCCGCCAGCATCTGCGCCTGCGTGACGGCGAGGCCGGTCGCCGCCAGCACGGAAGTCGCGGGATAGGGTGTCTCGGCCGGGAAGCTGGCCAGATTGACGCCGAGGCCGATGACCAGGAATTCGAGGCCGCCGTCCGCCCCGGTCGCGGATTCGAGCAGGATGCCCACCGTCTTGGCCCCCTCGAAGAGGACGTCGTTCGGCCATTTCAGGGCGAAACCCACATCGCGCCCGGTGACCGCGACCAGCGCGTCATGCAACGCCAGCGCCGTGGCGAAGGACAACTCGGCCGCACGCGCCGGGCCGGCCGCGGGCTTCAGGAGAACACTGCAATAGAGATTGCCGGGGTCGGAGACCCAGGTCCGGCCGCGCCGGCCGCGCCCTGCCGTCTGCCGGTCGGCGATCAGCACCAGTTCGCCGGGATCGCCGGCCGCCGAGCGGCGGCGCGCCTCCTCGTTCGTCGAGTCGATCTCGTCGAAGTGGAGAACGCGCCAACCGGCGATGGAAGTCTCTTCCGGCGCCGTCCTGTCCTGATCCGTCATCCGTCAGGGCACGAGCGTCTTGGCGGCGGCGCCGGCCATTGCCACCAGCGGCCCCGGCACGACGAAATAGAGCAGCGTGATCGCGCCCGAAACCGTCACCACGACACGCGGGGCGAGCGGGAACGGGGTTTCGATCTGGCCCGCCGGGGCGTCGAAATACATCACCTTCACGACCCGCAGATAGTAGAAGGCGCTCACCACGCTCGCCAGCATGCCGATGACCGAGAGGGTGTAGAGCCCCTGCTCGATCGCCGAGATGAAGACGTAGAACTTGGCGAAGAAGCCGGCCAGCGGCGGCACGCCCGCGAGCGAGAACATGAAGCCCGCCGTGACGAAGGCGAGCCACGGGTGGGTGCGGCCGAGGCCGGCGAAATCGGCGATGCTCTCGACCGGCTTGCCATCCTTCCGCATGACCAGCAGCACGCCGAAGATGCCGAGCGTCATGATCAGATAGATGGTCATATAGATCAGCACGCCGCGGATCCCCTGCGCGCCCCCGGCGGCCAGCCCGACCAGGGCATAGCCGACATGGCCGATCGAGGAATAGGCCAGCAGCCGCTTCATGTTGCTCTGCCCGATCGCCGCGAAGGCGCCGAGCAGCATGGAAGCGAGCGAGACGAAGATGATGATCTGCTGCCACTGGGCCGTGGCCGCCGCGAAGGGCGAGACCATGACGCGCAGGAACAGCGCCATCGCCGCCACCTTGGGCGCCGCCGCGAAGAAGGCGGTGACCGGGGTGGGCGAACCCTCGTAGACGTCCGGCGTCCACATGTGGAAGGGCACGGCCGAGACCTTGAAGGCGAGGCCGGCGATCATGAAGACGATGCCGACGATCAGCCCGATGCTGGAACCGACGCCGCCCGCCCTGGCGATCCCCTCGGCGAGGACGGTGAAATTGGTCGTGCCGGAGAAGCCGTAGATCAGCGAAGCACCGTAGAGCAGCATGCCCGACGACAGCGCACCGAGGACGAAATACTTCAGCCCCGCCTCGGTCGAACGAAGATCGTCACGCAGGAAGGCGGCGAGGACATAGAGCGCCAGCGACTGCAGTTCGAGCCCGACGTAGAGCGTGATCAGGTCGTTGGCCGAGATCATCAGCATCATGCCGACGGTCGCCAGCATGATCAGGATCGGATACTCGAAGCGCTCGCTGTCGGCCCGGCGGAAGAAATCGCCGGACATCGGAATAGCCGCGGCCGCACCGATCAGTACCAGGACCTTCATGAAGCGGCCGAAGCCGTCCATCACCACCATGCCGTGGAAGCCGAGGGCCTTGGCATCGCCTGTCGTGCAGGCGACCAGATAGAGCGCCACCACGAGGATGCCGACCGCCCCGATACCGACCAGCCGGGCGCTGCCCTCGCCCCGATAGGCGCCGACCAGCAGCAGCGCGAGCGCGCCGACTGCGACGATCAGTTCGGGCAGGATCAGCAGGAGATCCGTGGAGAGTTGCGACGTCATTGCGCGTTCCCCTCGATGGGCGCAGCCGCCGGCGCCGCATTGGCCGCGATCTTGGCGCGGGCATGGGTGATCAGGTTCTGCACCGAGACATCGGTCGCCCCGGTGAAATAGCTCGGATAGATGCCGATCCAGAGCGCCGTGACCATAAGCGGCAGGAAGGTGACCTTCTCGCGGAAATTGAGGTCCGGCATGGTCATCAGATCGGCATGGACCAATTCGCCGAACATCACCCGGCGATAGAGGTAGAGCGAATAGGCCGCCCCCAGGATGAGCCCGGTCGAGGCCAGGGTTGCCGCCACCGTATCGGCCCGGAAGGTGCCGCTCAGGATCATGAATTCACCGACGAAGCCGGAGGTACCGGGCAGGCCCACCGTCGCCATGGTGAAGAGCATGAAGACGAAGGCATAGACCGGCATCCGGTTCACCAGGCCGCCGTAGCGCGCGATCTCGCGGGTGTGCAGCCGGTCGTAGACGACGCCGACGCAGAGGAACAAGGCGCCAGAGACGATGCCGTGGCTGATCATCTGGATGATCGCACCCTGCAGCCCCTGCTCCGTGAAGGTGAAGGTGCCGAGGGTGATGAAGCCCATATGCGCGATCGACGAATAGGCGATCAGCTTCTTCATGTCCTCCTGCACCAGGGCGACGAGGGACGTGTAGATGATCGCGACGACCGAGAGCGTATAGATCAGCGGCGTGAAATAGACCGAGGCATCCGGGAACATCGGCAGCGAGAACCGGATGAAGCCATAGCCGCCCATCTTCAGC
>Ga0265297_10003369_pt1 | contig 29138 bp, 29 predicted proteins | sample Munlanlwell13791_FD_192502 | JGI IMG/M metagenome (GOLD analysis project Ga0265297, IMG submission 192502) | Leachate microbial communities from a municipal landfill in Southern Ontario, Canada - Leachate well 137-91 | ecosystem: Engineered > Solid waste > Landfill > Unclassified | place...
AATGGTTGCTTGGACATAGCCATCAATGCTTCCGCAATCATACCGTTTTCCATGAAATTTGTAGGCGATTACGTTACCGGCTTTGGCTTGTTCGAGGAGGGCATCGGTGATTTGTATTTCACCCCCTTTGCCCGGTTTGGTAGTACGGATGATATCGAAGATGTCGGGAGTGAGAATATAACGCCCTATGATCGCCATGTTGGTCGGAGCTTCTGCTGGAGCTGGTTTTTCTACCATCGTGCTGACACGGTAAACTCCAGGCTCAATCTCTTCCCCTGCAATCACTCCATATTTATCGGTTTGAGAAGGATCGATCTCTTCGATTGCAACAATAGAACAGTGATATTTTTTGTAAAGCTCGACCATTTGAGTAAGGACTCCATCGGATTCATTGACACATAAGTCATCGGCTAAAATAACGGCAAAAGGTTGATGTCCGATCAACGTTTCCCCCGTTAAGATGGCGTGACCAAGCCCTTTCATCTCAATTTGACGCGTATAAGAAAAAGTACATTTATCAATGATATGGCGAATATCGGCGAGCATTTTTTCTTTTGCCGTTCCTTTGATCTGATGCTCTAGCTCATAGCTGACATCAAAATGATCTTCAATAGCCCGTTTTCCGCGACCAGTCACGATTGCCATTGTATTCATTCCCGCATCCATTGCTTCTTCGACACCGTATTGGATGAGAGGTTTGGTTAGGACGGGGAGCATCTCTTTTGGCATTGCTTTAGTAACAGGTAAAAAGCGGGTACCATAGCCTGCTGCTGGGAAAAGGCACACGGATATTGGAGATATTTTTTTCATTAAATGTCCATACTTTTTAAATAATTTTTTTCAGCAATTGAAACAATATTTCACATAAAATAAGAATGAAATAGGACGGTATTATCCCATTAATTGGCTTAAAAAAAGTATTTTTATGGAGATCAAAAATATCGCATTTTATGAACGGGTTTATGAGGGTTTTTGGTGATGGATTTAAAAGGGTGGCTCCGGATACTGGATTCGAACCAGTGACCAAGTGATTAACAGTCACCTACTCTACCGCTGAGCTAATCCGGAATGTTTAAGAGGTCGTAATTATAGTGAGCTTTGTCTTAATTGTCAAGATTTTTGATTAGTTTTTGGTCGTTTTCTCTCACTATTTTCTAAAGGAAGGTAAAAAATGATATTTGAGCGTTCAATTTGGGTTATTTTCCCTTCATTTAGGAGAATCTGGAACTGTTTTTTGGATTCTTCGTCGAAAAGAGCGTTGATGTCATCCTCCGTTAGGGGACGTTTATCGAGGGTTGTGAGTATATCCTCTCGTGAATAGTGTGAAGGTGTAGCGGTTGCATGGGTACGTGAAACGATATGGATAGGCAAAGAGGAATCAAAAGTGTGAGATAGCGCATAGAGTTCTTTAAATTCTAATCCTTGTACCTCATAGGCAGGAGGTCTGTCGATGGTGCCTATGTCGATACGTTCACATCGGATGTTTTGCAATGCGGTGTTGAGTGCTATAACTTCTTGGGGTGTATCGTTAAGTCCACGAACGAAGAGAATTTCGATAAAAAGTTTACCGTTATAAAGATATGAAAAACGCTGTATCGCATTGATTATCGTATGGATTTCAATCCCTTCAGCCGGGCGGTCGATTTTACGAAATATTTCAGGAGTGGCGGCATCGAGAGAGAGTTTGACTTGATCGAAGCGCAATAGGGCGTTAAAAACATTTTCATCGCTTAAAGAGGCGCTGTTGGAGAGGATGAGGGTTTGAATGTTTCCCTTAATAGCATCAATGCAAGTGATAAGCTCATTCAAATAAGGATACATCGTCGGTTCGCCATTGGCAGTGAGGGTTATGACATCGATATTGGGATGGCTTTGAAGTGCTTCTTGTAAATCATGGAGTATTGTTTCTACACTGGTTACCGTATGTTGTACTTTGATGGCTTGCATTGGGGCAAGTTCACAGTACAGACAATCAAAATTGCATTGTTTGCCAGAAGAAGAGAGATCAATCCCAAGCGACACACCGAAACGGCGTGAATGGATGGGACCGAAGATGGTACTCATATTATTTTTTACTGACTCGTTGGCACTCGTGCACAAAGTGTTTTGCATTTTCAACGGGGACATCAGGGAGAATTCCGTGACCTAGGTTAAAGATATGGCGTTTTCCGCCCATGATTTCTTGGAGTGCTTCAACCGATGCGGTCGTTTCTTCTTTGGAATACAAACGGCATGGCTCCATGTTGCCTTGGAGAACATAGCGATCCCCAAGCTTCTCTTTTGCAAGAGCCATTGGTGTGCTCCAGTCAACGCCGAAAACATCAAAATTTCCATACACATGATCTAAAAAGGCAGGAACCCCTTTTGGGAACATGATGACTGGAATATGTGGATATTTAGCTTTGAGATACTCTGCAATCTCTACCATATAGCTCCACGAAAATTCATCGTATTTGCTAGGCTCAATCGCCGCCGCCCAACTGTCAAAGATTTGAACGACATCAATCCCTGATTGGATTTGTTTTTCCATGTAGAGCTTAACGACTTCGGTCACTTTTTTGAGTATTTTATGGAGAAGCTCAGGGTTGGAGTACATCATTTTTTTACAAATGTTGTACGTTTTTGTTCCATGTCCTTCGATCATGTAAGTAGCAAGCGTCCACGGTGCCCCTGTAAAGCCGATCAGTGCTTTTTCATCATCGCGTGTATCAAGCTGTGCACGTAAAATTTTGATGGTTTCATACACGTAGGTAAGTTTTGAAGCGGCTTCATCTCCGCCGATGAGAGTATCTAAATCTTCTTCAGTTTCAATGGGCTTTTCAAAAACCGGTCCTTCGCCATTGACGAAATCGAGTTTCATCCCCATCTCATTAGGTACGACCAAAATATCGCTGAAAAGAATGGCGGCATCAACACCGACAATATCCAAGGGTTGAATGGTTACTTCAGCAGCCATATCCGGGGCATGACAAAGATTTAAAAAATTTCCGGCACGTTTGCGCACTTCCATATATTCAGGAAGATAACGTCCTGCTTGGCGCATCATCCATACGGGTGTGTGAGGAGTCTCTTTTCCAAAACATGCATCTACAAAAATTTTACTCATGATGACCTACTTTACTTAAGAAATAAAGACCAACAGCAACCGCCGTGATCGAGAGGGCAAGATAGAGCAATTCTAATGCTCCGTTAAAGGCAGTATGCCCCACTTTTTGGAAAAAACCGACGACCAGAACCATAACAATAACTTTGGATATTTTATCTTTAAGTTGGTCGAGCGAATGGACGGCTAGCAGCTGATTTTCTTTTCCATGCTCATCTTTTGCAGGATCGATATCAGAGATAAAAAGCTCATAGAGACCAAATGAGAAGATAATCATAACGACACCGATCAAGTACAGGTCAACGGCACCGATAATACCGCCGACTACTTTTTCGTGGAAGCCCTCTGGATGCGCATGGGTAACGTACGTATTAATGACATACGAAGTCGTGTAATAAATGTCAAAACTGGCAATAGCAAAGAGGACAGTAGCCCCAAGCAATCCAAACACTACCGCTAAAATAATAATAAAGCGTGAACTCCAAAGCCCGTGTTCAAATAATTTTTCTAGGAAATTCATCTTATGCTCCTTGCATTTCTACCCATTTTTGGGCAATTCGTACAGCATTGGTAGCCGCACCGACTCTTAAATTATCCGCAACAACCCAAAGATGAAGAACATTATCACGATATAAATCACTACGGATACGCCCTACAAAGGTTTCATTTTGATCGATACACAAAGAGGGCATCGGATAGATACTCTCTTCAGGTTCGTCAAGGACAATAATATTGGGTGCTTTACGTAATAATTCACGTGCTTCGTCAGCATTGACCGCACCGTCAAAGGTGAGGGTGAGGGTTTCTGCATGACCGCGCAGTGTCGGGATGCGAACACAAGTTGCACTGACTTCAATATCTTTGTGCATGATTTTTTGGGTCTCATTGACCATTTTGAGCTCTTCTTTGGTATAGCCGGTATCGGTAAAGGAATCAATTTGGGGAATGGCATTGAGAGCGATACGGTGAGGGAATTTTTTTGGCTCTTTCTCGTCAAGATTGAATGCAAAAAAGGCTTGCATTTGCTCAACCAGTTCTTCCATCGCGGATTTGCCGGCACCGGAGGTTGCTTGATAGGTGCTTACATCAATGCGCTGCAAATCGTAGGCATCATCGAGTGGTTTTAGGGCTTGAACCATTTGGATTGTAGAGCAGTTAGGGTTTGCGATGATACCGCGGTTACGCCACTGGGCAATATCCTCAGGATTGACTTCTGGGACAACGAGAGGGACATCTTCAAACATACGAAAATGGCTGGTATTGTCGATCACTACAGCGCCCGCTGCTGCTGCATAGGGTGCAAATTCAGCGGATATGCTACCGCCGGCACTAAAGAGAGCGATCTCAATGTTTTCTTCATCAAAAATAGTTTTTGTTAATTCTTGAATGGGGAGTTCTTCATCATTAAAGGTTACTGTTTTTCCAACGCTTCGTGCGCTGGCAAGAGGGATGATTTTTGCAAAAGGAAAGTCAATTTCCTCAAAAACACGTAAGATTTCTTCACCGACGGCACCGCTGGCACCAACAATCGCGACGTTATAACGTTTCATGGACATGTTCCTAAAAGTGGATAATAATTTCGCGATTATAGCGTCTTAGGGCTTGAAAAAAACTGTATTAAATTCGTCCAAATCCTCGTGCTTCTAAAAACAGATCCTCTACGCCGATGCAATCTCCATCACTGAGTATGGCAGCTCGCTCAACTACAGAGATGAGTTCGCGAATATTTCCCGGCCATGTATAGAGTTGCAAGGCCGCTTTCGCTTCCTCATCAAAGCTTTTGGAAGCAAAGTTGTATTGGGTACAGTTTTGTTCTAATACAGCACTTGCAATGGGCAGGATCTCTTCGAGCCGTTCTCGAAGCGGAGGGATGGAAAGGGGGATGGTATTGAGTCGGTAGTAGAGGTCTTCTCTGAATTTCCCCTCGTGGATATTTTGTTGCAGATTGGCATTGGTGGCGCAAATGATTCGAACGTCGATTTTGATATTTTTTGAGGAGCCAAGCCGTCGGATTTCACGCTCTTGGAGTACCCGTAACAGCTTTGCTTGGAGAGGGTAAGGCATCTCTGCGATTTCATCAAGAAATAGAGTCCCTCCGCTGGCCAATTCGAATTGCCCTATTTTGGTCTCTATGGCATCGGTAAAGGAGCCTTTTTCAAATCCAAAGAGTTCACTTTCGATCAAATTTTCAGGAATTGCCGCCATATTGATGGCAATAAAAGGTTTATTATTGCGTGGCGATTTTTCGTGAATATGGCAGGCAAAAACCTCTTTACCCACACCGCTTTCACCCAGTAATAGTATGCTGGCATCCGTGCGAGCTGCTTTATCGATATAGGAGAGAAGTTTTTCAAGGGCAGGGGAGGTTCCTAAAAAAGAGCCTGATTTAAGGGTGCAGGTTGAAGCCGTTTTTTTTGCTTTTTTTTGTACGGCAGCGCTTCGTTCGATTGCGGCTACGAGTGTTTCGATTTCGAAAGGTTTGAGGAGAAAATCTTTGACACCAAGCTGTATGGATTCGATTGCTCTCGAAAGGGTTGCATTGCCCGTAATAAAAATAATTTCGTATTTTCCCGCCAGTGATTTGGCAAACTCTATACCGTCCATTCCCGGCATATTGATATCACTGATGATAAGCTCAAAGGACTCATCTAGCTTTTTGAGGGCGTCTTTTGGATTTTTGAAGGTATGTACTTCGAAATGCGGGTACTCTGCCATCGCAATTTCGAGTGATTTACGCATATTAATATCGTCTTCAACGATGGCGATTTTCATGGTAGATGAATCCCTTATTGTAATAAGGTTATTGTAGCAGTGTCATCATTAAACTCGACTGCATAGCAGTGTGTTGGAAGGGTGAGTGTTTCGGTTGTATTTTGAGCTTGTCCGCCAATGGCTTGATGGCTTTGCAGATGGAGGCTCAGTTGTGTTGCGAAGGAAAAAAACTCCTCTTCATTATGACGTAAAGTCGTTTCTAAGAGTTCATCGGATCCACGAGGAAGGGTGAGAGTGTTTTTTTTTGCGCCAACGCAGGGGGTCATTGATTTGGAGACAGAGAGATTTTCAGTATGAATGATGGAATTTTGGGTGGTGATACGATAACCGATGAGGAAATCATCCCCCATCAGCGTACACGCACTGATTATTTGGAAAGCTGTGAGTAAGAGAGGACGATTTCGAGTTCGACTTCGCATAAACCGTCTTTGAAAGTAGTATCCATAACATTAGCACCGCGTACCATAGCATCGACTGACGTACGAACGCTTGAGCGCTGAAGCATCATATTTTTCACAGAATCTTGCCCTTCAACATGGACACCTTTGATCCGTTCCGCAATCTGACGGTATCCATCAGCGAGTGCGGCACGTTTTGCCAGGGCATACGCTTGCGCAGGTGATGCAGTTACGCTAGGAGCAACTCCTTGACCGTAAACAGTGATGACAAGTTGCTGAGATGAAGCAAGGGACGGCTCTACACAATTTCCATCCGTTCCGCTATAGACACATCGGACTTTTACTTCGTCATTGGCTGCATAGAGTCCAGTTTGCAAGGCAGATATGCTTAGAAGAAATGCCAAAGCTGCTGAATATTTCATGATTATGTTCCTTTAATAGGCTAAATAGTATCTGACTTAAGCAAATACTATTCCAATATCAACGTTCCCTCGTCACCTTCGTCACCTTCGTCCTCATCTTCTTCTTTTTTCGGACAACGGGAGATACTTTTGACATCATCGCCTTTTATAATATAAACACCGCTCGTATTACGTCCGGATTTGGCAATGGTTTGCATGTCGACACGGATCATTTTACCGCTCTTGGTGAGTGCCATCATGTCCATGGTTTCATCGACCATGAGACATCCGACAACGGTTGTGCCTGTTTTGGCATTGAGTTTCATCGCGATAACGCCTGTACCTGCACGGTTAGTGAGGCGGTATTCTTCTGCTGTTGTACGCTTTCCGATCCCTTTTTCGCTTACCATCAAAATTTCTTGTTCATCATTTTTGATAATATTGGCATCGACAACGACATCGCCCTCAATTTTAAATTTGATACCACGAACACCGCGTGTGCTTCGTCCTTGGTCCCGTGTTTTTTCGATTTCAAATTTAATACATTGTGCGTATTTTGTAACGATGAAGAGATATTTGGTCTCTTCGGTTGCTATATATGCGGTAATAAGTGCATCGTCATCATCGAGGACAATCGCACGAACACCGTTGCTTCGAACGTTTGAGAATTCATTGAGAGCAGTACGCTTGACTACCCCGTTTTGGGTAAAGAATACCAGTGATTTGTTTTCATCAAAATCACTGGTTGGGATGATTGAACGGATTTTCTCATCGGCTTCAAGGTTGATGAGATTGACAACTGCTTTGCCTTTGGCAGTACGAGATCCTTCTGGGATTTTGTATACTTTAAGCCAGTGGAGCTGTCCGCGATCGGTGACGAACATCAAGGTATCGTGAGTATTGCACGTAAAGAATTTTTCGATAAAGTCATCATCATACGTGGTAACGGCAATTTTGCCTTTTCCTCCGCGACGTTGTTTCTCATACGCTACGAGAGGTACACGCTTGATATAGCCACGGTGGCTGATGGTGACAACCATTGGCTCGTTCGGGATCAAATCTTCGATGTTGATATCATCGTAGTTGTCTTCGATTTCGGTGACGCGATCGATATTAAACTGCTCTAAAAGTTCAATAAATTCACCTTTGATAATATCTTTGAGAACCTCTTCGCTTCGAAGAATGCTCTCTAGATATTCGACGTGTGCCAAAATTTCTTTGAGTTCATTTTCAATTTTTTCACGTTCCAGTCCTGTGAGACGTTGAAGACGCATATCCAAAATCGCTTGGGCTTGGATAGGGGAGAAACCAAACTCTTCAATCAGCCCATTTTTAGCATTTTCACCATCTTTACTCGCACGAATAAGTTTGATAATCGCTTCGATATGGTCAAGCGCTTTTTTTAAACCTTCCAAGATATGGGCACGGGCTTTTGCTTTTTCGAGATCAAAAATTGTTCGACGAATAATGACTGTTTTACGGTGATTAACAAAATGACCCAGCATTTCAAGGAGTGAGAATATACGAGGCTCTTGGTTGAAAACCGAAAGCATAATAATCCCAAACGTTGTTTCCATATTGGTTGATTTGTAAAGATTATTGAGAACGATTTCGCTCATCGCATCACGCTTTAGTTCGATAACGACACGAATTCCTTCGCGATCTGATTCATCACGAATTTCGCTGATTCCCTCGATGTATTTATCTTTAACTAAATCGGCGATGGTTTCGATAAGACGCGCTTTGTTAACTTGATATGGAAGCTCATCAATAACGATGACATCTTTGTTTGCTTTTTTCTCAATATGAGTTTTAGCACGGACACGGATACGTCCACGACCGGTTTCGTAAGCGTCTAAAATACCTTTTTTACCGTAAATCGTTCCGCCGGTAGGAAAATCGGGAGCTTTGATAAACTGCATAATCTCGATGAGTGAGGCATTAGGATTATCCATAAGATGCACTAATGCGCTCAGAACTTCTTTAGGATTATGGGGAGGAATATTAGTAGCCATACCGACTGCAATACCGCTGGAACCATTGATAAGAAGATTAGGGACACGTGCAGGAAGAACGACAGGCTCAACGGTTGTACCATCGTAGTTTTCTACCATATTGACCGTATCTTTTTCGAGGTCTTTGAGAAGCTCACCCGCGTAGCGGGTCATACGTGCTTCGGTATAACGCATGGCTGCCGCGTTGTCTCCATCGACAGAACCAAAGTTCCCCTGACCATCCACAAGCGGCATGCGCATCGCAAATGGCTGTGCCATACGAACCAATGCATCATAAACCGAAGTATCACCGTGCGGATGGTATTGACCGATTACGTCACCGACGATACGAGCGGATTTTTTGTATTTAGCACCTGCTGAGAGGCTTAGTTTGTCCATTGCGTACAAAATACGTCGGTGAACGGGTTTGAGTCCATCGCGTACATCCGGCAATGCCCGTCCGATGATAACACTCATGGAGTAGTCGAGATAACTGCTCTTGAGTGTGTCTTCTATGTTAATATCGTGAATTTCGCTGTTGTCTAGCAGATCGTTCATGCAGTCCCCGAAAAAGTGAAGATTAAGTTTTCGATTATAGCTCAATGAGGCTTAATCTTCATAAGAAAAGAGAGTGATTAAATTTTAAGCACTTATTCACAGAGAACTGCTTTGTTTTGTCTGTAGAATGGTGGTTGAGTTTTTGATAACACATTTAAAAGGAGAAAAGATGAAGAAATTCATTTTATCATCACTGCTTTTGCCGGTATTGGCATTGGCAGAAGAGGTAGCGGTGGCTGTAGAAGCCGTAGTTGAGCCTGTTGTAGAACCTGTTCTTAATTCAGGTGATACCGCGTGGATGATGATGTCAACCGCATTAGTAATGCTTATGACACCAGTGGGATTGGCGTTGTTTTACGGCGGTATGACACGAGCGAAAAACGTTCTTAATACGTATGCTATGGTATTCGGTGCATTTGTAGTTGGTTTTATCGTTTGGATTATTGCCGGGTACTCAATTGCATTTGGAACAATGGAAGGACCATTGAATCAAGTCATCGGCGGATTTGGGCATGTAATGCTTAACGGTATTGCGTGGACTGATTTTACGAACGTTGATTTGGGTCAGCTCTACCCTAAATATGTGTTTGTTGTGTTCCAAGGAACGTTTGCGGCCATTACTGTTGCGATTGCATCAGGTTCAGTGATTGAACGTATGAAGTTCTCTACATGGATGGTCTTTGTTGCGATTTGGGTACTGGCAGTTTATGCTCCGATTACGCACATGGTATGGGGTGGCGGTTACCTATTCAACGAAGGTGCTCTTGACTTCGCCGGCGGTACGGTTGTTCACATGAACGGTGGTTTGGCTGGTTTGGTATTGGCTCTCTTGGTTGGCAAACGTGCCGGTTATCCAAAAACAGCGATGAAACCTGCGAGCGTTATTTTGACCGCTTTGGGTGCAGGATTGCTATGGTTTGGTTGGTACGGCTTTAACGGCGGATCCGCGTTTGGGGCTAATGCAATCGCTGGGGTTGCGTATTTGACTACGACGATTGCGGCTTCTATTGCAACTATCACATGGATTGCATTGGAATACATGGTATTCAAGAAAGCAACCTTATTGGGTGCAGCTACGGGTGCTATTGCAGGTCTTGTTGCGATTACTCCGGCAGCAGGTTTTGTTTTGGTTCCGGGTGCATTTATCATTGGTATCATTGGCGCAATCATCGCATTCTTCGGTGTCATGTTGATGAAGAAAAAATTGGGTTACGATGATAGTTTGGATGCATTTGGTGTTCACTTCCTTGCAGGTCTTTGGGGTGCAATTGCAACGGGTATCTTTGCTGTGTACGATAAAGCATTGCTTTGGGATGGTCCTCTTAAAGAGTCAGGGGATCGTATGGGACAAATCATGGTTCAGCTTGAATCAGTCGCAATTGTTGGTGCATTTACCTTGATTGGAACGGTTGTAGTGTATTATATCGCTATGGCAATTACGGGCGGATCACGTGTTAATGATGAAGAAGAGAGCATGGGTCTTGATGAGTCAGTACACGGTGAACGTGGCTTTAACCTATAATAAGGAATTAAAATGAAAAAAATTGAAGCGGTTATTAAACCATTTAAACTTGAAGATGTAAAAGATGCGCTTGCTGAAATCGGCATTACCGGTATGACGGTCAGTGAAGTAAAAGGTTATGGTCGTCAAAAAGGGCACAGCGAATTGTATCGCGGTGCGGAATATGTAGTTGATTTTCTTCCGAAAATTAAAATGGAAATGGTTGTTGATGACGCGATGGTCGATCAAGTGGTCAATACCGTCGTTGAAGCGGCACGTACAGGTAAAATCGGAGACGGTAAAATCTTCGTAAGCGATATCAATCAAATCATCCGTATCCGTACGGGTGAAACAGATATCGAGGCCATTTAATCCTTACTGATTAAAATTTAATCAGTTTTTCTTCTCCAATCCTTGTAATTGGAACTATAATGCACACCTTTATCTCAAATCAAAGGTGTTGCATGGATACTGCGTACGTTATTGATACCCTCTTTACCCTTTTCTCTATTACTCTGATTATTTTAATGGTTCCCGGATTCGCAATGCTCGAAGCAGGGCTTGTTCGGACAAAAAACGTTTCCAGCGTGCTTACGGTCAACGTGATGATTTATGCCGTGGCGTCTATGGCATTTATTTTGGTCGGATACGGATTGGCTTTTGGTGAATTGCAAAGTGCGACGATGAGCAAATGGGCATTTTTTATGTTTCAGATGGCGTTTGTCGGTAAAGCGATTAATATTATGAGCGGTGGGGTCGGTGAACGGGCAAAACTTTTCCCGCTTACCATTTTTACAATCGTCATGGGTGCATTCATCTATCCGACAGCCGTTAATATCAGCTGGGGCAGTGACTGGCTAAAAGAGACGATTTTTGATTTGAATATGGTTGATTTGGCGGGTTCTACGGTGATTCACTCTACGGGTGGATGGGCGTTGCTTGCGGCGATTTTGGTCATCGGCTCACGTAAGGGGCGATATGTCCATGATCAAATGCGTGTTATTCCTGCATCGAATATTCCTCTCGTCGTTTTGGGAGCGATGCTGTTGTGGATCGGTTGGTTTGGCTTTAATGGCGGTTCGGTTGGCGGTATCTCAACCAAAGAGCTGGCAGACAGCGTCGCATTGACAATTTTTAATACCAATATTGCAGGTCTTGCCGGGGCGATTTCTGCTGGAATTTTGATTTATGTCCGCTACAAACTTTTTGATATTACGATGATTCTCAACGGTGCGCTTGGCGGATTGGTTGCTGTCACGGCAGGGGCACATTTATTTACCCTTTATGACGCGTTGGCAGTAGGTTTTATTGGCGGTCTTTTGGTTGTTGTTGCGATTCCTTTGTTTGATAAAGTGCGTATTGATGATCCTGTTGGAGCGCTGTCGGTTCACCTCGTCAATGGTATTTGGGGAACGCTTGCCGTGGGGATTTTCGCGAGCGATGCGACAAAAAATATCACCTTGTTGAATCAGCTCAAAGGGGTGGCGGAGATTGCTATTTTTGTATTCACGGTTTCGTTTATCATTATTTATCTTATCAATAAGGTATTTCCGTTCCGTGCAACCGATGAAGAGCAAATGCAAGGGCTTGATGTCAGTGAGTGTGGACTCGAAGCATATCCTGAATTTAAAAGGGCGATTTAGTAATCACACGATATAATTTTCCTACTTACTGATACTAAAAGGGAAAAGAGATGAGCATTTATCGTGAATACGACATTCGAGGAATTTTTGAAGAAGAGCTCAATGAAGAAACGATTACCCGTTTAGGGTATGCACTCGCAGATGAGATGCGTCCTTACGGTGAATACGTTGCGGTGGGATATGATGCTCGTTCACACTCTCCGATTTTATTTGAATATTTGACCGCAGGGCTCAATGCAGGCGGAATGAAAGTATTGGGGATGGGGATGGTTCCTACTCCGGTCAATTATTTCTGTAATTATCAAGAGTTCGATGGAAAAACGGCATGTGCTTCCGTCATGATTACCGGTTCACACAATCCGAGTGAATACAATGGTTTTAAAATCACTATTAATAAACTTCCTTTTTTCGGTGAATCCATTTATGCTCTCGGACGGACGATTGATATTCTTCCTTTTCCTCTTAAAACTCCTCGTGACGTTGTCGAAATCGATGCTTTGAGTCGATACAAAGCCTATATGATTAAAGAATTTTCGCATTTGCGCGGGATGAAAGAAAAGATTGTTTATGACTGCGGCAACGGTGTGGCTGGGCTTGGTTTGGTAGATATTTTCAGTGCGCTTGAACTGGATACGTTTGGTATTTATGTCGATCCAGACGGGACATTCCCAAATCATCACCCAGATCCTAGCGAAGAACACAACCTTCATGATATTAAGAAAGTTCTAGCGGAGCGTGGAGATATAGCGTTTGCATATGACGGAGACAGTGACCGTATTGCGGTATTGACCCATAAAAATAATATTAAAGGTGACATGATGGCGCTGTTGTTTGCGCTAAGATGAAAAATCCGATTGTCATCGGTGAAGTAAAATGTTCTCAAGTAATGTATGACACATTAAGAGAACGCGGTGCAACGGCAGTTATGTACAAAACAGGGCACTCGAATCTCAAAGTTAAAATGAAAGAGCTGCATGCCCATTTGGCGTGTGAAGTAAGCGGACACGTGTTTTTTGCAGATCGCTATTTCGGATACGACGATGCGATTTATGCAACGTTGCGGATGTTGGAGTTAATTCACGATGGGATTGATTTGGACGAAGAAATTGCCAAACTTCCCAAAGTATTTTCTACCGAAGAGATTAAGGTCAAAACGACGGAGCACGAAAAATTTGCTCTCATCGATAAACTCAAAGAATTACTAAAAAATCCTCCTGCTGATTTTCCGGTCATTCGTGAAATTATCGAAGTCGATGGGGTTCGGGTGATTTTTGATAAAGGATGGGGATTGGTACGTGCGAGCAATACGACTCCTGTGCTTGTAACCCGTTTTGAATCAACCGAAGAGTCCGAAGCGGTACGCTATGAAAATGCACTCAATGCGCTTATCCAAGAAGCACAAAACCAACTCAAGGTCTAAAAATGCAAACGATAACCCTCACAATGCCACTGGACATGCACGTTCACCTGCGGGATGGTGATATGCTCAATACCGTTGCACCTCTCACCTCCTATACCTTTAGCGGTGCGTTGGTGATGCCCAATCTTGTTCCTCCCGTGACAACGCTTGAAGCAGTAAAAGCGTATCGTCATCGTATTAAAATAGCAATGGAATCGGATGATTTTGAACCCTATATGACTCTTTTTTATCAAAATTACAACCGCGAGTTTTTGGAAAGCGTTCAAGACCATATTACGGCGATTAAACTCTATCCCAGTGGTGTGACAACCAACTCAGAGGGTGGGGTAACGAGTTTTGATGTTGAATCAATGCGTGAGACACTTGAGGCAATGGCGGATTTGGGAATTGTTCTCTCGGTTCACGGAGAGACGAACGGATTTGTGATGGATCGTGAAGCAGAATTTATGAGTGTGTATGAACTGCTCGCACGTAATTTTCCGAAACTAAAAATTGTTATGGAACATATCACGACATCTGCTGCAGTGGAGATGTTGGATCGCTATGAAAATCTTTATGCGACGATCACCGTGCACCATTTGATGATTACACTTGATGATGTGGCGGGGGGGATGTTACGTCCGCATTTATTTTGTAAACCCATTGCCAAACGTCCCGAAGATCGCGCCGCATTACTCAAAATAGCGCTTGAAGCCCATCCAAAAGTGATGTTCGGCTCTGATTCTGCACCGCACCCAAAGTCTACTAAAGAGTCTTGCGGATGCGGGGCAGGGGTGTTTACCGCCCCGATTGCGTTGCAGCTGCTGTGTGAGATTTTCGAAGCACACAATACGCTGGATAATCTACAAGCCTTTATCAGCGATAACGCTCAGAGAATTTATGGGATTTGCGCTGAATACAAAGAGGTTGTGTTGAGTAAGCGTGATTTTATCGTTCCAGAGATGTACGGTGAAGTGGTACCCATGAGAGCCGGAGAAACTTTGAAATGGTCGATTGAGCGTGTCGATTAATATCCTCCTTCTTGAAGATGATCTTCTCTTTGGCGAATCGATTCAAGATTTTCTCGAAGAAGAGGGGTTTGTGGTGCAGTTTTGCCGAAATGGTCAAGAAGCCCTCAACGCAACGTTCACCTCCAGATATGATCTTTACCTGCTTGATATTAATGTCCCTTTGATCGATGGTCTTTGTCTGCTCAAAGAACTTCGAGGCTCTCAGGATGCAACGCCGGCTATTTATCTAACATCTCATAAAGATACATCTGTTTTGCGGGAAGCTTACGAGAGCGGTGCTGATGATTATCTAAAAAAACCGTTTGATACGGATGAATTGCTTTTGAGAATGAATGCGTTATTGCGTCGCAGAGGGGGAGTGTGTCAGCGTCAATACGTTGGAGAATTGTGTTTGGATACGCACCATAAATGCATTCTTTTGGAAGGGAGAGAGATTTTATTTTCTCCCAAAGAGTATCAGCTGATGGCATTGCTCATCCAAAATGCGGGAGAAGTCGTCACAAAAGAGATGATGATGGATGCATTGTGGAGTGCATCCGAGTCGATCAGTGAAGGGGCAATTCGCGTCTACATCAACCGACTCAAACAAGAGATTGGGAATGAGCGTATTCTTAATGTTCGCGGTATGGGGTATCGGCTTGTTTCGTAGCGTTGAGATTGCCCTTATCGCATTGTTTGTGATGGGGGTCGCTATGATCCTTGCGGTTATTTATGCACTGCATGAAATTGCACAGGTGAATCAGTGGGGAGTTATTGCATTTGGTGTTTTAGTAGGTTCGATCGGATTGGGAAAAATTCTCTCTAAAATAGCGATTGAACCGCTCAAAGAACACTTTTATCATCTCGATCGTTTTTCCAAAGAGACTCTTCATGAACTCAATCTCCCCATTAACACTATCACTGCCAATGTGGCAATGTTGCGTAAAACACACGATGATGAAAAGAGCCAAAAACGGCTTGAACGGATTGAATTAGCTGCGAAGATGTTAAAAGAACGGTATAATGAGCTCGATTATTTGATTAAAAAACAGATGGAACGAGAAGTTATAGAGAACTTTGATCTCTGTGCATTGATTGAAGAGCGAGTCTCTTTTTTGAGCGGACTTTACCCCTCTGTTGTCTGGCAACGTGTGTGTGAGCCTCTGGATGTAGAGCTTGATCGAATCGGTTTGGCAAAAGTAATCGATAATTTGGTAGACAATGGGGTCAAATACTCATCTCATAACCCTCAAATCACCATCACAGTAACGAAAAATACTCTAAGTATTTGTGACACAGGAGATGGAATGGATGAGGTGACTTTGATGCGAATTTTTGATCGATATTATCAAAGCGATAAGACGATGGCAGGATACGGTATCGGGCTTGGGCTTGTTAAGAAATACTGTGATCGGTATCGTATTGCGTTAAGTGTTCAATCACGATTGGGTGAGGGAACGTGTATTTCATTAGAATTTAATAGGGGTAAAAATGGAAAATAGCAACATGTTGGAATTTGTACATATGGCAGTTGATTATGGAATTATAGGTATTTTGGTGTTGATGAGCATTGCATCGTTGACATTGTTTATTGAGCGATTGATGAGTTATGGTTCAGTCCGTATTGAAGATTACGAGAACAAAGAAGAGCTTGAGCTTGATTTGGGAGATAATGTTTCTACGATAGCGACCATTGGTTCAAATGCTCCTTATGTTGGACTTTTGGGGACTGTTTTAGGGATTATGATTACGTTTTATTCTCTTGGTGATGTAGGTGCCGTTGATCCTAAGAAAATCATGACCGGTCTGGCTTTGGCATTGAAAGCGACGGCGATGGGTCTTGTTGTTGCAATCCCTGCAATTATTTTTTACAATATTTTACTTCGTAAGATGGAAAGAATTCTCACTATGTGGGATGTAAAGCACAAAGGATAATAGATGAAAATGAAACGTATGGATACCATCAACGTTATCCCGTTTATTGATATTATGCTTGTATTGCTTGTGATGGTATTGACCACCGCAACGTTTATCAAAACAGGAGTCATCCCTGTTGATCTTCCTGATGCAAAAGGTTCAGCAGCAGAGCATAAACCAAGTGAGCTCAAACTCACCATTCAAAAAGACGGAACCCTCTTGATGGGAGAGGAAAAAGCACCGATCAGCTTGGAAGTGTTTGAGCAAAATGTCGTTAAAGGGGGCAAAGAGATGACGGTCGTTCTTTACAGTGATAAAGAGGCAGCATTTCAAAACTTCGTCGGAGTGATGGACGTACTCAAGCGTTTGGGGCATGAACAGCTTTATATTGTGACCGATAGCCAAAAATAACAATGCACCAAATCAGTAATTACGTCTACGCCCGAGATGAATTGCTGAGTATGGATATTCCAACCAAACGCCTACCAAACCCCTATCACGATTTCCCTTATATGGTCATCGAAGGAGTTTTAAGCCCTTCGGAGTGTCGTGCTGTCACTGCTGCCGCGTTAGCAAATAAAGAGGTGGTGCAAGCGGAACTTCGCGGACGTTCTCTCGATACGGCTATTCGCAAAACCGATATTCATACATTAAGCCCTGATCATCGTCTCATTTATGATCGTCATTTTGATGCGGTTCGCAGTGAGATAGAGGAGTTTTTTGCCCTCTCGCTTTCAAGGTCCACGGATGTTCAAGTATTGGGGTATGAGAGCGGAAGTTTCTATCTCAGACACAGCGATGATTCGAGTGAACTGCGTGACGCTGATGGCAAAACAATCGGTTTTCGCACCGTCGCGCCTGAGCGCAAACTCACAACGGTATTGTTTACCACCTCCTATACTCCCCATCCCACTGATACAGATCATTTTAGCGGCGGAGAGCTCGTGTTTAACTATTTATGCAATGAGCAGGGCAATACCATTACGCTGCGCCCAGAAGCGGGAGATATGGTCGTATTTTTAAGCAATCCTTATTTTTCCCACGAAGTTCTCCCTGTACACAAAGGCTTTCGTCTTTCTCTCGTGCAATGGCATAACGCACTCACGTAATTTCCTCTATTTTTAGCACATTTTTTTTAATATTTTTAATATTTTTATTTTTAAATCAAATACGTAAAACCGTATAAAATATAATTAATAAAGTATATTAAACCTATTATAATGGATTTAAAAACAAATATAATGTTATTAAATACATATATAATACACTTAATAATTATTATTAAGTGTATTGTGTCATTTTTAATACTTATTTAATACAATAAAACGTATACTACTTAAATGGAAACGAACGATCTTTTTAATCTTTTGCACAATGCTCTTGAGGCGCAGCGTAATGGGAAAAAAATATCACAAAAAGAGATGGCAAACACTCTTGGGCTTTCCATGCGCACGTATCAAGACTGGCGGTTGGGAAATGCAAAACCTCAAGCCGCTGTGGCAGTTTTGGAGATGTTAGGGATGTTGGAAGATGATGAGATACTTCGAGTAGTACGAAAGATTAATAAACTAAAGGCTAAAACATGAGTTGTTTAAGTGAACGAGAACGCGCAGCATTGGACGATATTTTTTTATCCATTTCAGTGAATGAATCGCCGTATGAGAAGTGTAAAAATATCTATGCCAGCTTCTCCCCTTTATTCAAAGAAAAAGCCAAAAGAGTAACGGACTTTGTTCAATCTCGAAAATATTTAAAATCGTATGCGTATGCAAAACTTTTTTTACGAAGTAAAAGAGAAAAGTTTGGAAATAATCTTCGTTTTTCTCGTCACAGATGAGCTCTTTAATAGGCTAAATCGTTTATAATGCCGCATCTTTATTTTAGGGTGTGCGATGCGCTATTTTTATTCTTCGTTCGTGATTATGACCATTGGTGTGATCGCTGCTTTCTATCTGGGCGGGTTTACCGCTATTTATATTACCTTTTTGTTAATTATTTTGGAAGTATCCCTTTCGTTTGACAACGCTGTAGTCAATGCCAAAGTTTTGGAAACAATGGATCCGATTTGGCAAAAACGGTTTATCTTTTTTGGGATGCCCATTGCTGTTTTTGGAATGCGTTTGATTTTTCCTTTGGCCATTGTTGCAATTGTGACGGGGATGGGGATGATTGAAACATTGAATGTCGCTATGGATGACCCCAAACGTTATGAAGGTATTTTAAAAAGTACCGAAGGGACTATCTTCGCGTTTGGTGGAGCATTTTTACTAATGGTCTTTTTGGATTTCTTTTTTGAAGAACGTGATGTCAAATGGATGAAATTCGTTGAGGGATCTCGAATTATTCGCAGTGCCTCTGCGATTAGCAATATTGAGCTTATTACGGCGATTATCGTGGGTATTGCTCTGGGACATATTACACAAGATTTTGGAATTGTTATTGCGTTTATGTACGGTGTCCTTTTGCACTCACTTTTGGGAATGTTGGATCACTTTTTGTCTGCGGATACGGTTAAAAGCGGGATAGCCGGATTTATTTATCTCGAAGTGCTGGATGCGAGCTTTAGTTTTGATGGGGTTATCGGAGCGTTTGCGCTAACGAGCAATATCTTTATCATCATGATTGGTTTGGGTGTTGGAGCGATGTTTGTGCGGAGTTTGACCCTCTTTTTTGTCGAACATAAAACGCTTTCAGAATATCGCTATTTGGAACATGGCGCGCACTACGCAATTGGAATTTTAGCATTTATTATGTTGTTGAAAATTACAACACACGTGAGTGAAATGGTGACTGGGACGATTGGTATCGGATTAATCGCTATCGCGTTTGCCCATTCACTTTGGGAGAATAAACAGCTTAATAAGCTTGAGTCAAACCAAGAATAGTAGTTTTAGTACCTCTTATTTGTGTTAACAAGGAGGTCTTTTTCGCGAAGATCCTCCATTAGGTTTTTGAGATTTTTAAGGGTAAAGAGTTTTAACGTTTCCCCTTTTTCCTTTTTAAATTCACTTGAGAATCCATTTTTTGAAAAGATGACAAAGATGTCGGCATTAATCTGTGCTTGCGCACATTTTTCTTTGAGCTTTGTCAATTCATTTTTAGTGGCTTTTGATTTGGAGTACTTGCACGATCCTGCAACGATTTTTCCTGATTTGGTTCGCGCTAAAATCTCGATCTCACCATTTTTGTCCCAATATGAGCCGATTTTATCTATCGGATCCTCTTTAAAGCTTTTTTTGACGAGCTCCATCGTCAGCTGCTCATAGATTAAGTCGGTAAACTCATGAGCGAGATTGCTCCAACGTTCTTTAACTTCAGCATAGTCACCCTCTTTGATCCCTTTGTAGTAAGGTGAAATGGATGAAAACCAAAAGCGCATAAAAGGGGCGGTAAAAAGAAATTTGTCTGAGACCACTTCCTTCTCATCTGCCGGCTGTTCCTGTGATTGTTCACAAATTAACAGTCCGTTATTGATCAAAAATTTGAGTGACGCTTCCCCCTCAGCTCTTGTGATATCGGCTTTTCGAAAGGCAGAATGCTCCCGTCCGTCTCCAATGGCAAGTGCGCTAAGAAGTTTATGGTGAATGTGATTGCTCTGTGTAATCTTTGCAATATCACCATGAATATAGGGATAATTTTTCAAGATTTTTTCTTCGATTAACGCATCCAAAGGCTTGGATATATCGATATTCCAGCCCATCCCGCCAAAGACAGCAAAATATTTAACGGCTTCTTCAAAATCAGTGGCATTATTTTGAAAACAAAAAGAGCGAAATTGTTTTAAGAGTGTAGGAGATTTTGCCATGAGAATACGACCTTGAGTTATTTATGAGATTATAGCTTAATCGCATAATAACTTTGTAGTATTAAAGGTATTAACGAATGGTCGCATGAGCAAAATTTTTATTTTACAACCATCCTTTTGAGTCGTTTAAAATGACTTCATTATTAACGTCAAAATTGTTAACAAGCAAAGTAATAACATCAGTACCGTTCTTAAAATAGAGATCAGAACTGATCGCACTCTTGCTGGGGTTTAAAACATTTACTTTTGCCAACTCGGTATATTTTTGTATTGACTGTTTGATTTTTCCGACCTTGCTGTTTGTATCAGAAGGGTAGTTTTTTTTGTGTTGAGACGTAATTTTTGTCATCTCTGATTGAAATTTGGAAGTGAGCTTGTCTGTGGCAGCAATGATGGCTAATATTTTCATTTTCTTTGTATCGTCGATAGAGCCTCTGGCAATAATACCGGATCCAATACCTCTTAACTGCCCAATGTATTCGGTTAGGGGTAAAATATCTTCCATCATTATACTGGAAGCATCTTGCCCGAGAGGATTTAAATCTTTAGAACCATGCTTACTTACGGTTTGGGCTAGCATTAAAAGTTTTTCTATTAATCCTGTATAGTTTTCAAATGCTTCGGCTGGTTTAAGCTTTAGAGCTTTATGATTTAGATCTATAAGGGCGTGACTTATATCGGTGGATCTTTTGTTGACAATGGGATCTGAAGCCAATGGTAGCGACTCCATCGTTCCGATCGCTGTTTTCATGTTATCTTGATAAGAATAGATAAGAAGTAGTGTGGCAATATCACCGTTGAGATAGAGATTGGTTGATCCTCTTGTTTTTTGCGTTGCTATGATTAGCTCTTTGAGCGCGTTAATATATCGACTATTATCCGCCTGATTATTATTGCTGAATAGAGCTTTAGCGTATATGGTACTTACCAAGAGGATTAAAATAAATAGTAATCGCACTTTCCACTCCTTTATAATATTAATCCTATTAGTATAATGAAGCTTGCAAATTAAAGCATTGATGTACATCAATATTATGGGTAGGAGGAAGGTGCTAAGGTGGGGGAAAAATTAAAAGAGAATTTGGACGCTCAAAAAATGAGAGTCCAAGTCGTTATAGAAGGGTGAATTACATCATCCCAGGCATTCCGCCCATTCCGCCCATATCCGGCATTGCAGGTTTGTCTTCTTTGATTTCATGGATCGTAGCTTCAGTGGTGAGAAGCATACTTGAAACGGACGTAGCATTGGTCAATGCGACACGCTCTACTTTGAGCGGATCGATGATCCCTGCTTCAAACATATCGACGTATTCACCGGTTGCCGCGTTAAAGCCAATATTTTCATTGGTTGCCGATACGATAGTGTTAACAACAACACCTGCATCGTATCCTGCATTTTCAGCGATTTGCTTGACCGGTGCTGTAATTGCACGGAGAATGATCTCCCAGCCGATTTTTTGATCGCCGCTAAGATCATGTTTGACTTTGGCTGCTGCACGAATAAGGGCTGCGCCTCCACCGATAACGATCCCCTCTTCAACAGCCGCTTTGGTCGCTGAGAGAGCATCATCAACGCGGTCTTTTTTCTCTTTCATTTCGGTTTCAGTTGCCGCACCTACTTTGATAACGGCAACCCCTCCTGAAAGTTTTGCAAGACGCTCTTGGAGTTTTTCTTTGTCGTATTCACTTGTCGTTGCTTCGATTTGAGTACGAATCTCTTTGATGCGCATTTCTACGGCTTCTTTATCTCCTGCACCATTGACGATAGTGGTGTTGTCTTTGGTGATAACCACGCGTGATGCTTGACCTAGGTCTGCTACCGTTGCGCTGTCGAGCGTACGCCCAATCTCTTCTGAGATAAGCTGTGCACGAGTAAGAACGGCGATGTCTTGAAGCATCGCTTTACGACGATCACCAAATCCCGGAGCTTTTACCGCCGTGATGTTCAATACGCCACGAAGTTTGTTGACAACCAATGTTGCTAACGCTTCACCGTCTACATCTTCAGCGATGATGAGAAGGGGACGTGAGCTTTTTTGTACTTGTTCCAATACAGGAAGAAGGTCTTTGAGGTTAGAGATTTTTTGATCAAACAAAAGGATAAAAGGGTGATCGAGCTCAACCGTCATTTTTTCGCTGTTGTTGATGAAATACGGACTGAGGTAACCACGGTCAAACTGCATCCCCTCAACGACATCAAGTTCGTCATTTATCCCTTTGGCTTCTTCAACGGTGATAACCCCGTCACGACCTACTTTGTCCATCGCTTCAGCGATCATCGCACCGATACGCTCGTCGGAGTTGGCTGAGATGGTTGCAACTTGTGCAATCTCTTTTTTATCGTTGATAACGCGTGAAGCCGCTTTGAGTTCTGCCAAAATTGCTTCCGTTGCTTTGTCCATCCCCCGTTTGACTTCGATTGGATTGGCACCGGCAGTGATATTGCGAAGACCCTCTTTGAAAATAGCGTTAGCCAAGATAGTTGCCGTTGTCGTACCGTCACCCGCTTCATCCGCTGTGTTGGATGCCACCTCTTTTACAAGCTGTGCCCCCATATTTTCCAATGGATCTTTGAGCTCTACTTCTTTCGCAACCGATACACCGTCTTTGGTGATCATTGGAGCACCGTAGCTGCGTTGGATAAGTACATTGCGACCGCGTGGCCCCATGGTTACTTTGACGGCATCGGTGAGTTTTTGTACTCCTGCGGCTAACTTATTACGCGCATCGTCTGAATAGTGAATTTCTTTTGCCATGATTTTATTCCTTAAGTGATTAAATTATTTTACGATTCCAAGTAAGTCGCTTGTCGCGATAACCAAATAGACTTTACCGTCAAGCGTTAATTCTGTCCCTGAGTATTTACTAAAAACAACAACGCTGCCAACTTCTACATTACTCACTTTGTCACTTACCGCCATAACGGTACCTTGCGAGGGCTTTTCTTTTGCATTATCAGGAATAATGATACCTGATGCGGTTGTCGTCGCCTCTTCAAGACGCTGAACCAATACACGTTTTCCAAGTGGTTGAAAATTCATTGTTTTTCCTTTTGTATTTTATGACGGGATTGTACACGAGTTTGGATTAATAGTCAACACCTTTAGTCTTATTGACTCAATACTATTTAGCCAAAAAGTATAATTTAGAAATATTATTACTTTTAGCTAATAATAAGCAATGAGTTACTATAATTCCACCCTTATTCAATTCTACATACAAGATGTCAGGGTAGCTCAGCTGGTTAGAGCACTGGTCTCATAAGCCGGGGGTCGGGGGTTCGAGTCCCCCCTCTGACACCATCTTACAATTCAACACTCCATAATAACACACGATATTTTAAGTACATGTTTCCAAAAGTTCAGGATCGACACCATACGATTTTAAGAGTAAAGAAGCGGTGATGACATCATTGTTTTCCAGTTTTAATACGGCAGCATAGACTCTTCCCAGCAGACCTGAGTGGACCAAAAGGGCATTTTTGATCTCATCATTGGGATTAAGAGAGCGGACGATTTGCTCTATGGGAAGATTCATAAGTCCCTCAAGCAGAGAATATAAGGCAATCAAACGGGCACTTTCGATCAGCTTTTCAGTAGGATTTGGAGCAGCATACGAGAGAAGTTTTAAGACTAAATCAACCCGTTTCTGCGTAAAAAGGGTGTAACTGTTTATACCACTGGTTGCACTTGTCCCTGATTTGGAATAAATAATGAGCAAAAGCCATTGCATCAGAGCATTTTTACCCATTCTTTCTATCATCTCTTTGATCGAGGTGGCGTGATAGATATATTCAGGTTGTGTGGAGGTTAAAAACTGAATGAGCTGGAGAGAGAGAGGGCTTTGTTGTTTGAATAAGGTGTAAATTTTCTCCAGTGAAGTATCGGTTTGCAGGAGTGAAAACAAGGAAAGAACATCGCCATTTCTGGGGCTAATACGACCGTGGGTGATGAGGTGCGATTTGGCAAAATAAAAACCTTGAAAATAGTCAAATCCTAATACTCGATACGCTTCAAAAAGTTCATAAAATTCGATTCGCTGGGCAATCAGCTTTATTTGTCCAAAAGGATTTGGAAAAAAGTGTAATTGTTCAATATCTGTTTGGTTGACATCAAATTTGGCAAAAGTCATATAAGCAAAAAGCGGAGCGAATCTTTCAATGTAGTGCGGATGAAAGGAAGCATTGTCCAGCGCAAAATGATATCCAAGAGAGTGATAATAGCGGATGGCCTCATGAATTTGAGCGGTATATTTCATGTTTTCGGAGAGTTCAAAAACAAACTTTTCTTTGGGCAAGGTACGAATAATATCGGTTAGCAGTAGCGGTCCATCGGTATTGATAAACGCGAATGAGTCCCCAAAGCTCGCAGCTGTTCCAATTTGATTGAGAAGATTAACCAGTACGGAGCTCGTAGCGTGCCTTGGATCATCGATACTGCATTTGCCTTCTTCGTCACGATAGAAAAATTCATATCCAAATATCTGTTCGTCACGATTCATGATGGGTTGACGGGCGAGGCTAAGAGTATCGCTCATGGAGATTTTATTCATTACCAAGGCTCACGGCTCCCACAGCGACATTGGCGCCGTCCATGCTGAGACGTTCGTTGCGATAGACGGTGTAGTTCGAGGTGAGGGCATTGTAAGTACGCATCAATAGCTGACGGTTTTCGAACAGGCTGCCGCTGAGTGTCACCCCCTCTATGGAGATATTAGCATCGGCAAGTTCTGCTTGTTGGGCTATAAAATCTGCCAATGAATCGATAAACCCAAAGCTTAGCAGATACTCATCGACACCGGCCAGTTTAAAACTCATTGCCGCCCTGATGGCCAATCGAGGATCAATCTCATAGCCATTAGCGGTTTTGATCACTTTATAGTCAATACGAGGTCCCGATTTTCCATTAAACTCCAAGGCTGTCGCTTCCAGCTGTTCGCAGGCATCTTGAGCCTCCTCTCCCGCAGAAATACCGATAAACAGTGCGGCCATCCCCCAGAGTCTGCTGAGCATGGAGATTTTATCCTCTGTTTCAAAACGGGCGTGTTCGATTTGGTCGTAAAGCTGGGGGTAGGAGGTTTTGTAATTAGCAACCAGTCGCGCCCCTGCCTCATCCATCTGTGCAATCGACATGAGCATTGTTCGGGGATGAAGGAGCATCTCATCGACAAAATGGACCATTGGAGTGTAGCCTATTTTGGCGGAGAAGCTGCATATTTGGGAACGGTGATGTCGGCTTAGGTAGAGTCCGCATAGGGATTTCCCTTGCAAGTTATGCTCTAAAACGATAGAACGCAACGCGGCATGTGCCGGTTCAAAAGAGATTGCATGAGACAATGGGGAGGGGGAGTCATTGGCCACAAACCGCACGCATGGTTGCGACATAGGTTCAACAGCCGACTGTAACGATAGACCGTTATGATTACCTGATCCCTCAAACCCCTCAAATGTGCAGCACGAGGGTTGGCTTAGAGCCAGTGGATGATGCCATGGGAGCATATCGCGCCCGACAGTGATGATGACATGATGTCCCAAGGCGGAAGCGGCGCGAAGCCTGGGAACAGGATCGCAGTAGATTATCTCTATACCTTGGCGCGACAAAGCGGTGCTCAAAGCCATTGTGATTGTGTCATCCGCAAAAAAAACGGGATAGAAGGGTTTGGTCAAACCATGTTCAGCACGAAATTTGAGTTTTGGCTTTAAGCGCACGGAGGGTTTCTCAATCATCATCAGGGTATCAAGTTCCCCTTGTGTGATCAGTAATGAGTCGGATATATCAGAGGGGTTGCAGATCAAGAGACCGTTTCCTTCAGAGTCTTGCGTCTTTAGGAGGGAGAAACGTCGAAGTCCGTTGTAGGTAGGGAGTGTAATTTCGCCTTTTTCCATCAGCTGTTGGGTCAATTTTGTAAACAGGACCTCCGGTGTTTTGGCATCGATGCGGGTGTATGCGCATAGATCTTCGAGGGTCAATGTCATCTCACTGAAGCCGCAAACACTGCATGGTTCAAACGGATCAAGGGTTTGAAGAATGGTGTGCTGACACTCAGGACAGTAGGGGACGCTATACGGGCTTTTGGGTTCAATCAACGGCTGAGGCTCATGGGGCGTTTTGCCCTCTTCAATGGCGTAGTCCTGCAAAAAAAGCGATTGCGGTACGAGTGTCGAGATGAGTTCTGCCAGTGCTTCAAGCTCGCTTTGAATCCCTGTTGCCTCCACTCTATAGTCATTTTTTTCGTGAATAAGGATCACGGGAATCGATGCTCGTTCACGAATCCGTTTGAGCACGCGGACAAAGAGGCCGTTGTCGTGAGTGTAATGAAAGTTAAACACTATATGCATGCGCAGACCTAAACGAGTTGGAAATGACGGAGTTCATCGTAACGTCATCGCGCTTGATTGACTCGACTCCCAAGGTTTTTAGATAGGTCAAGAGGGTTTTTTCCATTAAGGGTATTGCGTCAGCAACTCCTTGCGAGAGAGAAAATTCTATCAATTCGATAACGGTGGGTACTACCCCCATGATCATGGTGGTGGGACGATCTCCGGCTAAATCCATCATATTGAGCGTTTGGAGCATCTCAACTTCATGGGCAGACCCCTGCCAATTGACTGCATCGGGTATTGCATCAAAATCAAAAAAATAGAGTTCACCGGCTTTGGCTCCGGGGGCATTGATCGTATCGATAATGATGATTTGATCATACTCGACGATGATAGGGATGAGCCTTTGCGCAAGGGTTCCTCCATCGACGATATCGAGGTGATGGTTCCCTTCAAAGCGGTATTTTTGACCGATATAGTTAATAAAATGGACACCGACTCCCTCATCTCCGAAGAGGAGGTTTCCGATACCCAGAAGCAAAATTCTCATTCTTCTTTGTTCTCTCTCTTTTTGAGGTGATAATCGTATCCGGTAAACATAATATCAACACCGCCATGTTTAAATCGGATCGCTGACCAGATGACCATATAGATATGGATAGGGATAAAGATCAAAAATCCCCACATCGTAACATGATGAATCAAACGGACATTTGCCAATCCTCCCATCGAGTATTCTACCAAGCGCATAGAATCGTACAAAAATCCCCCTATCCCGTGATGATAAATATGGATATAGAGGATCAGTCCCGTAACAGAGGCAATGAGAGTAAGTACCATGATCATAGCGTACGAAAAAAACTGCAAGGGACCATACGATCCTTTTTTAAGCAACTCTCCAATAAAGAAATAGGACTTGAGCTGAATGATCCACGATTTCAGGCTGAATTCATCTTCGAGTGACCTGAGCTCACTGGCACTGTCGGGTCCAAAAAAGAAGAGATAGATCCTCAATAGCCCTGCGGTAACCAAAATGAAGCCAAATACTATATGCCATGAGACCCATTCGCCGTAAATGAGAGGATGATTTACAGCACCATGGGAATGAAAGGGACTGGCGATGTAAAAGCCCGTTATCGTCAATCCCGTAATGACAATAGCTCGTATCCAATGCAAGACGCGGTTTGTACTGCCATAGACAAATGAGATATGTTCAACGCCACTTGATTTTGTTTTGTCCATAATATCCTCCTGTTATTATCTGATATTACACGCTAAATGAGCAAAGCCCATTTAGCGGCAGGGACAGATGTCCCTTGCAACCCCCTAAAGCTACGAAAAACAAGTTTTTCGAGATTTATAAGGTGCTTTAACCCTTTTTTACAAACGTGCGTAAGGTCAGTTATTGTAACGGATTGACTTTGAACTCGCTGATCTCTCTCCCTTTGATGTCCATGACATGTACGGAACATGCCATGCAGGGATCAAAAGAGTGGATAACTCTGAGCACTTCCAAAGGTTTGGTCGGATCTTCGAGCTTCAATCCCACCAGTGACGCTTCGTAGGGACCTACCTCTCCATTGGCATCCATAGGACCTGCATTCCATGTGGTCGGAACAACGGCTTGGTAGTTTTCAATCACTCCGTTTTTTATCCGTACCCAATGGCTTAACGTACCGCGTGGTACTTCGCCAATGAAACGTCCTTTGTACTCTTGGCTTGGATCGATTTCAAATTTTGTATAGGTTGCATCATCGGTTTTAATATTCTCCACCAACGCATTAAATGTGATGATCGCATTATCGGAAATCAGCTTGGTCTGCAACATCCGTGCTGCGGTACGTCCCAGCGTTGTGAAAAGTGCCGCAACGGGCAATCCGGTCCGTTTTAAAAAGTCATTGACCTCTTTTTGCACTTTTGCATTGCCGCGCCCGTAATTGACCAGCAAGCACGCCAACGGTCCCACTTCCATCGGTGTTTTATCGTAACGGGGCGCTTTTACCCAGGTATATTTCTCTTTCGGATTGATCACTTTGGCTTTGCCGTTGAGGGTATCCCCGTCGATGAATCCGGTATAGTTCTCTTCCGTCACACCCTCATACGGCTGTAACGGTTTATCCCCTTTGTACCAGGCATGGGTGACATCTTCTTCGATCTTCATCTCATCAATGTCATACACCTTGGTAATATCGCCGTTTTTGATGATACCGCTTTGAAAAAGGTTTTCGGTACGGTTGAGCAAAAAGGCATCGGCTGCCAAAAAGTTTTTCACCCCGACACCGCCCAATACGCTAGCTTCCGTCCCATACGCTTCTGCC